>TARA_R110002126_G_scaffold291791_2_pt1 | contig 129441 bp, 113 predicted proteins | sample TARA_R110002126 | Tara Oceans TARA_R110002126 (sample SAMEA4397536) | marine metagenome | biome: Polar Biome; feature: [DCM] deep chlorophyll maximum layer (ENVO:01000326); material: water (ENVO:00002006), including particulate matter (ENVO:01000060) such as... | depth 30 m
GCTGTAAGGTCCGGCTCAAAGGGCTCCCTGCGTCGTCGCAAATTCCACGCCTTAACACCCTCTCGCAACCACTCGACGTGTTCAGAATTTGCCATGCTAGTAATTCCCCGTATACGATGGAAAACCTAGTGCAATTCTCAATCGCATACCAGAGCAAATGACAGCCAATGGTTTCGCTCAAGTTCCCCTTTTTCGCTTGTTAATCCAACCCAACCAATTAACCTACAGGAGCCGCCACAGAGGCCACCACCCGCCTCTAAATAATGGGCATCCTTGAGAGTTCGCCACGCATTTGCTGCAACCAGGCTGACCACTCCATTTCCGGCACAGTCGGATCGGTCCATCCTATTGGCCACCCCATCATCCAGTCCAAAAGTTCGGGTTGAAGGTCAGGTCTGTGCCGGAGCACCTGGCACCGGGTTGCAAATTGATGTGGAGCGGGCGGGTAGATTGAAGCCAAATAATCTTGCCCGGCACCACACAGCAAGAGTCAATTGCGAAATTGGGATGAAGCGCCAAAGTCTCAACAATGAGCTTTAATGGTTAGCTCAAAGCAAATCAGTGGAGGAGATGCCCGTGTCAATCTGGCAATTCCAGCTTGCTGGCTATGGCGAATAAATTCGGCAATTTCGATCAATTATCGATGCCAGTCGTATTACCAAAACGCTACCCAAGAAAATTTAGTTTCTGTTGATTAGGCCATTTTCCCACAAAGCAATGACAACGTCCAATTGGCCATTGTGTTGTTTCTTTGTGCCATTCTGGACTTTCAACCATAGCAACTTCTTGTCTTTCGCAAGTGTGGTGTCATTTCCCACCAGCGACAAAGCAGCCAAAGCATATTTTCGATTTTTTATTGAATTTGAATAATTCCCGGCAGGAATATTGTTAATTGCACCTTCGGCGCAAAGGCCCAGGAAAGCATCTTTTGGGCAACCCTTCATTCTGGAACTTTTACTATCTGGTAACACGTCCAAGGCAGCTTCGTTCCAGGCGTCTTTCGGATGCATATCCCTCGCCCGCTGCAGCCTTTGAACAGCTTTCAAGGCTACGTCACCATATTTCCCCATTGTTACCCCCGCCATATGACCTGAAATTCTGGACTATCTGGCATGCATAGTACACCATTCATCCACCGCACCCGCGTATTACTGTCATCCAACCGACGATCAATGGCCGTATTAGCTGATCCGGATTCTTCGGTGTTGGAATTTGATTGGGATCAACACCCCAACGATTTTATATTGAGCCACACCCAAACACACCAAAGCTATTCACAAACACCTCCCCCCACAAGCATAAAGTGAACCTCCACCCGCCCCAGTAAACCCGCGGACACATAGGCCATGACGCATGCATAATTATCGCTGGATTTCACCGGCGATTGTGCAATGATTGGCTTTGCACAAGCCAATGCGTCCTGCCCCCTGCTGTCCTGCGGGTGTTTTTGGACAGGGCATTTGAGACGACAATAATTGACGGGGTGAACAGATTGGGCGACCGGTTTCGGATAATTCTGGATGTCGATACGGGTATCGATGATGCGCTGGCCATTCTCTATGCGCTGGGACGCGACAATATCGAACTGGAGGCGCTGACCACGATCTATGGCAATGTCGATGTCGATACGGCGACGCGCAATTCATTGCAGCTTCTGGAGCTTGCCGGACGCACCGACATACCTGTTGCCCGCGGTGTTTCGCGGCCCCTGACCCAGCCCTTCAACGGTGGCGCCCTGCATGTGCATGGCGCCAATGGGTTCGGCGATTTCGACATGGCCCCGCCCAAGACAAAAGCTGTCGACACGTGGGGCCCTGACCTTTTGATCGACATGGCGCGCCGCTATCCCGGTGAAATCACCCTGCTCGCCGTCAGCCCGATGACCAATGTGGCACAGGCACTGATGAAAGCGCCCGACATTGCAACGAAATTCCGCAAGATCGTGATGATGGGAAGCACGCTGGTGCATCCAGGCATCGGCGGCGTCGTGCCGCCCATGGTGGACGCCAATTTCCACAATGATCCGGAGGCGGCGCGCATCGTCTTGCACTCGGGCGCTGATCTCGTTGCCGTTGGCATGGATGTGACCATGCACGCCAAATTGCGCGCCTCCGACATTGATGCGATTTCCGCCAGTGGCGGCCCCGCCGCGAAGGCTGCGATGGAAGCCTCGCGCTTCTATCTGGAGGCCTACAAGGGCTTCTACCCCGGCACGGACTATTGCGGCCTGCACGATCCGCTGGCGGTGGCGCTGGCCGAGGTGCCGGAGCTTGCAACCTATGAGACCCTCTCGGCAGATATCGAATGTGCCGGAACCCTGACCCGCGGACAAATGCTGCCGGACCGCCGCCCCAGCGCGCCGAAGGACCGGCAGGTCAGCGTCGCGACGGACGTCGATTACGAGCGGTTTGCAAAATATTTTGCCAGCGCTGTCGCAGCACAGTAAAACCTAAAAGACCAATTCAACATCAAAGGGGATAGACATGAAAAAATTCACAACGGCACTGGTGGGCATTGGACTGACGGGCATGAGCCTGGCGCTGGCCGCTGCTCCTCATGCAGCCATGGCGCAGGAAAAGAGCATCGTCTACGTGTCTCCCAATCCGATCGGCAACAATCCCTTTCTGGTTCTGGGCCGCGAAGGAACGGAAGCGGCTGCCGCGAAAATTGGCGCAAAGGCCTCCATCATTGAAAGCGAAACACCGCAGGCGATCCTTGAAAACCTCTATGCAGCGGCCAATGAAGGCGCAGATATCATTGTCGCGCTGAGCTTTTCCGCCCTTGACGCCGTCACCGAAGTGGCGCCAAGCGCGCCGGACACACAATTTCTGATCGTCGACGCCTGCCCGAGCGGCGATCGCCCGGACAATCTGCATTGCGCCGTGTTCCGCGAGCATGAATCGTCCTTCCTGATGGGCGCCATGGCCGCCATGGCTTCAAAGAGCGGAACAGTCGGCGCCGTGGGTGCGGTCGACATTCCCTTCCTGCATCGCTTTACCGATGGCTTTGCAGCCGGCGCGCAGCATGTGACCCCGGACATCAAGGTTGAAACCCGCTGGGTCGGTGGCCAGAACCCCTTCTCCGATCCGGTGCGCGCCAAGGAACAGGCGCTTGCCCTGAACGCCATCGGCGCCGACGTGATCTATGCAGCCGCTGCGGGCGGAAATTTCGGCATCTATGAAGCAGCCAGCGACGGCGGCTTCCAGGTCATGGGTGTCGATGTCAATCATTGCCCGCTGGCCAATGGCACCATGTATGATTCCGCCCTCAAGCGCGTCGATCAGGTCATTTTGAAGTCCGTTGACACCATCATGGGCGGCGCCAAAGCCAGCTTCGCAGCCTATGGTCTGGCCGAAGGCGGTGTTGGTGGTGTTGTTCTGGATTCCGATGAGAACCTGGCTGCAAGCGGCTGCCTGATTGCCGATAATGCCGAGATGGTCAAAGGCGTGCGCGCCATTGCCGACCAGATCATTGCCGGTGACATCACGGTCGCTGACCCGCTGGCCACGAACTGATCGCCTCTGCTCGAAAGAGGCCATGATTGATGCAAATTGAAAACCAGGTTCAGCCTGCCGTGTGCAGGCTGAACGGAATCTCGAAATCCTTTGGAGACATCCAGGCGCTTCGCGATGTCACCTTTGAGGTTCGAAAAGGCGAATTCCTCGCCATCGTCGGGGAAAATGGCGCCGGTAAATCCACAGCCATGGGCGTGCTGTTCGGCCTTCTGGAGCCGGATGCAGGCCATATCACCTTTGCCGGTGAACGCCGCAAACTCAAGTCGGCCCGCGACGCCATCGACGCGGGGTTCGGCATGGTGCACCAGCATTTCAAACTCTATCCCGATCTCACCGTTCTGGAAAACGTGCTGGTCGGCTATGAGGGTGCCAACGGCTTTGGCCTCGTGCCCTTCCAGGAGCGCCGCAAGGCCGTCGCCAGCCTCATTCGCGAATTTGAATTCACGCTCGATCTGGACCGCAAGATCTCCGACATGCCTGTCGATGCGCGCCAGCAGGTCGAAATCGTCAAGATGCTTTTCCGTGGCGCCTCGGTGGTGATCCTCGATGAGCCGACGGCTGTTCTGACACCGCAGGAATGCGTCACCCTTTACGCCATGCTCAAGCGTCTGTGCGCCCAGGGAAAATCGGTCGTTTTGATCACCCACAAGCTGGGCGAGGTCATGGACCATTCCGAGCGCGTGTTGGTCATGCGCCACGGCGCGCTGGTGGCCGAACGCAAGACCAGCGAGACCGACCAGGGCGAACTGGCCGAGCTGATGGTCGGACGGCAGATTGAAACCGTTGAAAAAATCAGCCGTATCCAGCCGCAGGTCGTGGCATCGCTGCAGGGCGTCAGCGTGCAATCGGGATCGGACAAGCCGCGGCTTGATCGCGTGTCCATCGAACTGCGGGCCGGTGAGATTTTCGGTGTTGCCGGGGTCACCGGCAACGGCCAGAAAGAACTGGTCAATGCCGTGATGGGCCTTGAAAAAAACGCCGCCGGGCAGATCATTTTCCAGGGCCGGGATATCGGCGGCCTGACTGTGGCCGAGCGGCGACAGATCGGCATCGGCTATATGGCCGAAGACCGGATGACGATCGGCTTGGCTGCCAGAGGCACAATTGCCGAAAACCTGATTGCCGGCCGGGAAGGCTCAAGCCCAAAGGGAGCCGTTCGGGAGGGCCATTCCGGCTTTTCCAGCTACGGTTTTCTGCACTGGCGACAGATCCGCGACCATGCGCAGCGACTGGTGAAAAACTATGATATCCGCACGCCCAGCGCCATGCAGCGGGTTGGCAATCTATCGGGTGGCAACCAGCAGAAGGTGGTTGTGGCGCGCGAATTGTCCGCTGCGCCGAAACTTCTGGTGGTGGAAAACCCCTGCTGGGGCGTCGATGTCGGGGCGATTTCCTTTATCCACCGGCAGATTCTGCAGCTTGCCGAAACCGGCGCTGCCATATTGCTGATCAGCAATGATCTGGAAGAATTGTTTGAACTCAGCGACCGGGTGGGTGTGATGTTTGAGGGACGGATGAACCGGGTCTTCGACCGCTCAGAACTCGATGCCTTTGCCGTTGGCGCCGCCATGTCCGGTGATGAGGAGCAGCGCCCATGATCCGCTCCAGATATGTCGCAATCATTGCACCGCTGGGGTTCATTTTTCTGGGCGTGATGATCCTGCTGGCAATCCCCCAGACCCGTCCCGTTGTCGAGGGCTTCCTGAACGGCGCCTTTGGCGGGCGCAATCATTTCAATCTGTTCTCGACACTGGCGCGCTTCTCCATCCTGCTGGGCATGGCCATGTCGGTTCTGGTGTCGTTTCGCGCCGGGCTGCTGAATATCGGCGGCGAAGGACAATTGGTTCTGGGCGGGCTGACCGCCGCCCTGGTCGGCGTCTACCTGCCCGGCCCGCCACTCTACGTCTCCGTGGTGGCGCTGCTGGCGGCCATGACGGCAGGCGCCTCATGGGCCGTGCTTGCCGGCCTGCTGGACCGTGTCGCAAAAGTGCCGCTGCTGATCGGATCGCTGCTGCTCAATTATCCGGCCTCCTATCTCGCCTCCTATTTTGTCAGTCATCCGTTTCGCGATGTGGCAAGCGGCGCAACACAGACCCACAGGATCATGACCGAAGCGCGGCTTCCGCGGTTTCCCGGCACCATTCTGGACTACGGCATCCTGCTGATCGGAGCGACGGCCATTCTGGTCATCGCACTGGAGAAAACCTCCGTCTTCGGCTATCGGGTGCGCATGCAGGGCTATAGCTACGGCTTTGCCAGGACATCAGGCTTCCCCACCGGCGCGCTCTATTATCGTACCCTGATCATCAGCGGCATGATCGCCGGCATGACCGGCTACACGGCTGTTTTTGGCCTCAACCAGCGCTATATCGACGGCATGCTGACGATCCCGCTCTACACGTGGACCGCCATTGCCGCCGTGCTGCTGGCTGCGATCATTCCACTGATTACCCCGGTCACGGCATTCTTTTTCGCCATGCTGGCAACCGGAGCGGTCGGCATGGAGCGCTCCGCCGACATACCGCGTGAAATCGGCCAGATCGTGCAGGCCGTGATCGTGCTCTATCTGGCAGGCGTTGGCGGCAAGATGCTCTCCGGCGGCACCAAGGAGGATCACTAGCCCCATGTTCCTGGACAGTGCGATCATTGAATCCATCCCGCGGTTTTTCACGCCGGTTCTGCTTGCCGCCATCGGCAGCGCCCTGTGCGAGCGCGCCGCCGTCTTCAATATCGCGCTGGAGGGCATGATGCTGGTCGGCGCATTCGCCGCCGTCGTCGGCTGCGTCTACACCGGAAGCTGGATGGGCGGCATCGGCTTTGCCATCGTGGCTGGCGCTGCCTTTGGCCTGATCTTTTCGTTTTTCGGGGTGCAGCGCGGCGGCGATGACATCATCGTCAGCATCGGTTTGAACGTGCTGGCAATCGGTCTGACGGCGTTCCTGCTGCGCGCCCTGTTCGGCGTGCAAGGCCAATTTGAAGATCCGCGCATCGTCGAGATTCCGAAAGTCAATCTTGGTCCTGTCGCCGATATTCCCTTCATCGGAGACTTGCTGTCTGGCCAATCCATCCTTGTCTGGTTCGCTGTTCTGATGGTCTTTGCCACGCATTTTTTCCTCAACAACCACTATTTCGGCCTGCGCATTCGTGCCGCCGGCCAGAACGCCTCTGCCCTGCGCAGTGTCGGCGTTTCGCCTGAACGGGTCAAAACAGTAGCGCTTGTTGCCTGCGGTATCCTGTGCGCTTTGGGCGGCGCGCAATTGTCGATCTCCAATGTGACATTGTTCACCGAAGGCATGAGCGCCGGGCGTGGCTGGATCGCCCTGGTGATCGTCATGATGTGCAGCGCCCGGCTGCCATGGATCCTGCCGACCGCCATTCTGTTCGGTCTGGTCGATGCCATGGGTTTTCGCATGCAGGGGTTGGGCCTGCCGCAACAATTGACCGAAGCCCTGCCCTATCTGCTGGCCATCGTGGTGCTGATTATCGCCTTCCGCCGCAAGTCCATGCGGCAGCAGGCACTGGGCCAGTCAGAGTCTTGAAGTCTGATTCAAAAGCCCCCCAACGGAAACAACGGGTTAAAATGGAAGCAACGCAGCGGGATTACCTGATTTTCAAACGGTAAACCGCCAATCATCCCACCCCCAAAGTGGCAACATTTTGCGCTGCCCTTGGGCTCACTTTTGTTTTTCCGTTGACACTTGGCCTCAAGTCAATGTTTCAATATCAAAGCGGGAGGGTAATGCAGAGATGCAGATTGCATTGATCGGCAACGGTCCGGTAAGTTTTATTGACGGATTGAAAGTTGACGCTTTCGATTATGTCGTCAGATTGAATTCCGCAAAAAATTACAAACTTGCTGGTAGAAAAACAGATCTTCTTTTCATGGCAAGTGCTTGGCATATAATGCAAGACAGAGCACTCGACTGGAGGGCGTTCGACTCCGCCAAGATGATCTGCAGCCTCGCATCAGAGGATATTATTTATGGCAGAAGGATCCAGGCACTGCCAATATCTCGCCAAGCCTTGGACGATGGGCTTGGATCAATTGGCTGGTCACGCAAAGCAAAGCCTCCCAGCATGGGGATAAGGGCTATCGCAGCATTGTTGCTTATGTTTCCTCATGCAACCATTCACCTCTTCGGGTTTACACATCGGGTATCACCCAGCCACCATGATGGTGATGAGGAGCGCAATATAGCCGAAGAACTGATTGCCAAAGGGGTTCTTGTACGTCATGCGCAAGTTGATCGCTTTCCGTTCAATTTCCTTCAGGCGATCAAGAAATACCTTTCAAGCATCGAGAGGCGCTTGCTCACCTGGCTGCGCCACAGACAGCTACAAAGATCTCCCGCTGGCACCACCTTGTAACCTTGGGGTCTGATAAGGATTTGGATATTGGCAATCCAGGTCCATGCCATTGAGCTTTTGATTGATGTCTCCCAATCTTTGGTCAAGCGGCGGCATCTGCCGAGCCAGGCGAAGGTTCCTTCGACAACCCATCGACGCGGCAGGCGTTTGTTACCGGTTGGAAGTCCTTCGGCAACATTCGCCACGGAATCCCGCCACCTGCCAAATAAGGAATTGCATTCGACCCCTGGCACATACCCGTGGTGCGGGGCCATCCACCAGGACAGGCTCAAGCAGCACAAAGGGAGCGGCAGCGCGCCCTTTTGCATGGCTGCCATTCGCGATTGGCTATTGTTGCAGCGCAACATAAATCCTATCTCTTGAGAAGCACAGGAGACTCTTATGAATAAGATTTCAACACGCGCCAGCCTCGCCTTTGGTTCATTCGGTCGTTTCTTCGGAGAAGCAGCGGACAGTATTGCTCGCGCCCGCCTTGCAACGGAACTCCTCAACACGCCTGACAGCGTCTTCGAGCGCGGCGGCTCAACCCGCGACCAGGCCATGCGCCGGCTCATGGGTCTGTAGACTGACGCTTTGAAACCGATTGTTGAAAACGGCGTGCAGCATGAAGGCTGCGCGCCGTTTTGCGTTAAATACACAAGAAATTGCCAATCGGGAAAGAAAAGTACGATTGGTTCAATGGTGATCTTGGAATAGGCTTCATTTGCTTGACGGGGAGAGCAAACAGATGAGCGATATTGCATTTCACTGTCCGGACCATCCGAACAATCAGAACTTTGTGGATTTCGCCCGCCGCGAGGTTGGGTCGCGTGTCAGAATTGAGAATCGTTCACGCGATTTTGGCCGACCGTCGATTGTCTGGCGCTTGACAGCCAGTGACGGATCGAAGACCTGGCTGAAACATCATCAAGATCCAAAATTGTTTCACCGTGAGTTGATCGGACTGGAACATTATGTTCCGGCACTGGGCGTGCAGACCTGGTGGTCTTCACCCGCCCTTGTCTCCAAGGACGCCCAAATGAACGTCATGCTGATGACCGAGGTTAAGGGCAAAGTCCTCGACACAATATCGGCCATGGCTGACGAGGAGTGGACGATGTTTCGTCTTGCGGGAAAATTTGTCCGAAAGTTACATGATCTTGATATCTGCGCTCCAGACGACGCCGATGCTCCGCCAGATCTGCGGCATCGATTGGAAAAATACCTTGCGGCAGGCGAGAGTTTCATTGATGACGATACGAAAAAATGGACACAGGCGCTTATCAATCAGGCCTGTTCAGTGGGGCAATTCACGCCAGTGGCCTGTCACCGGGATTTTTCACCGCGCAACTGGCTGATGGCACAAAGCCAGGCCGGCATCACCTTCGGTGTCATTGATTGGGAACGCAGCGGACAGGACCTGTGGCTCTATGATGCACAAAGGATGGTCTACGACCACTGGCATGAAAAACCGCAACTGCGCGAAGCCTATTTCGAGGGATATGGCCGTCAGCCGACAGCTGCTGAACAATTGCAGCTCGACGCCATTTGCCTGGTCGGCGCAATCGCCAGCATCCCCTGGGCGCAAAAGCATCATGACCAAAATTTCGCCACCGTCAGCCGCGCGATGATCACGCGAATCCAGGCTCAATATATCGAGTAGAGTACCGGCGGTGTCAGGAACCTTTTTTTCTGCATCGGGCCTGCCGGCAGATCATTCCTGGATGAACCCATTGATGGCGCGTAAAAGAAAAGTGGACGTCAAAACCTCGTTTCAAGGAAACCAGGTTCGGCCGAACGGCAAGCCGCCCATTATTGCATGCCTGCCATACGCTTCCGTCAGTTGTTGCAATGCAACATCGACCTTATGTAAAGTGCAACAGAAAGAGGGCACCATGTCTTTTAAAGCATCACGCGCCAGCCGCGCTATTGGCTCATTCGGTCGTTTTTTTGGAGAAGCCGTGGACAGTATTGCCCGCGCCCGCCTTGCAACGGAAATTTTGAACACGCCTGAAAGCGTTTTCGAGCGCAGAGGCACAACACGCGACCAGGCCATGCGCCGTATCATGGACATCTGATCTGCCTCGGTATTGATGAGGAACGCAGGGGTTCAGACTTATAGGCTGGACAATTTCCCTGCCGAGTGACATTGGCCTGCCACCGCGCGCAGGCCACTCAGCACTGCTTTTTGACAGAAGACCCCCTTTCCATTGGTTCCTTATTGTGATCAACGCGTTACCGGCGACAAAGACACCGCCGAATGCATTGATTCATGGTCCGTTCCAAATGGCAATTGGACATTCCCATCCGTACAGTGCATGATGTACGTGATGTTCCTGCCAGATCTTGGCGGTTCTATTTTCGAAAAATCAATACATTGGCCGTGACCAATCCTGGTGCCGGTTGTCTCCGCTTCGATTTTTATCGAGCGAAAGGATATTTCATGCAGTTACCCTCCATTCTACAAGGCGAGTCACTCACACGACTTCTGCAAGGCATCGCTGTTGGCGCCATTGCTTCGATGGTCATTGGATTCGGCTGGGGTGGTTGGATGCTTGGCGGCACCGCTGAAAAGCAGAGTGCCGATAACGCCAAAAGTGCTGTCATCGCCGTATTGGCGCCCATTTGTGCCGACAATTTTCAAAATGCCAACAATGCGACCACCAATCTGGAAAACCTCAAAAAAGAATCCAGCTACCAGCAGGCCAGCTTTGTTGAAAAAGGCGGCTGGGCCATTCTACCCGGCAATGACAAGTCAAGCTCCGGCGTCGCAAGAGCATGCGCCTCCATACTCAACGACCTGAAATAGTCATTGTTTACTCATGCCTGATGGCAGCAACGCCATCGGCATTGCAATGATGCGATCGCTGGAAGGGGCCTGACGGCCCCGGACAGCCTTTGCCTTATACAAGATCAGCCCAATCAAAAATCCCGAACAATCTCCGCTTGGCGCTTGGACCCAACGGAGCTCGTTCGTTTCGGGATGTGGGCACAGTTTAAAATTCAATTCGAAATGTACCTCGCGTGGTTCTGTAACGGACGCTTGGACAACGGACCGCATGCGCAATCGTGCCGCATGTTGATGATCCGCACCAAGGAGCGACCATGATTACAATTCCATTGACACGCCCCCCGATTTCGCCGGAAATCCCCCCTTTCCCGCGCGCTTTGAAACCTGCGGCAAAGCACGCCATCAAGCGTCCACAGCGTCAGGAGGCGCAAACCGCCACAGCCATTGTCTATTGCGAAGCCCATTTCGGAGCCATCGACGGCAAGACGGCAAACGGCCTGGTGCGCCACTCGGAAAAATATACGATCCTTTCGGTAATCGACAGCCAGAAAGCCGGCCTTGATGCAGGCAATGTGCTTGACGGCAAGACAAATGACATCCCGATTTTCGCTGATCTCGCCGAAGCACTGGCCCATACACAAGGCGTGCCGGACTATTTCATTTACGGGATAGCACCGGCGGCCGGCATCTTGTCAGCCAAGGAACGCGCCGTGGTTTTCGAAGCGATCAGCCGGGGAATGAACATCGTCAACGGGCTGCATGAATTTCTCAATGACGATCCTGAATTTGCGGCAGCTGCCAAAGCGGCAAATGTCGAAATCCTTGACATCAGAAGACCCCGCCCGAAAAATGATCTGCGTCTGTTCAGCGGTCGTATCAACGAGGTCACATGCCCCCGCATCGCGGTGCTGGGCACCGATTGCGCCATCGGCAAGCGCACCACAGCCAGCATTCTGACCCGCGCGCTCAATGAGAGCGGCGTCAAGGCCGTGATGGTGACAACCGGTCAAACCGGACTGATCCAGGGTGCCCGTCATGGTTTGGCCATGGACGCCGTGCCCTCGCAATTTTGCGCCGGTGAACTCGAAGCAACGATCATCGAGGCCTTTGAAGGCGAAAATCCGGACGTGATCATCATCGAAGGCCAGGGCGCGCTCAGTCACCCTGCCTTTTGCACCACAGCTTTCATCCTGCGGGGCAGCGCCCCCGATGGGGTCATTTTGCAGCACGCACCAAACCGCAAGCACCGGTGCGATTTCGAGCAGATGGAAATGCCCACGCCCCGTTCGGAAATCGATCTGATCAGCGCTTTCGCCGATACAAAGGTCATCGGACTGACGATCAATCATGAGAATATGAGTGATACCCAAGTCAGCACAGCCATCATGTCCTATGAGGGTGAACTCGGCATTCCGGTCACCGATGCGCTGACGCGTCCCACGGAACTTCTGTTGGCCATGGTGCTCTCCTCGTTCCCGCAACTGAAAAGAAAACCGGGCGCTATCGTGCAGTGAGCACACCAAGGCTGGACATTGATCTGGCAAAGATCCGCCATAATGCCGCGACCCTGGTCGCACGGCTGCGCAGGCCTGGTATCTCCGTCACCGGAGTAACCAAGGCCTGTCTGGGGGACCCACGCCTTGCCAATGTCCTGCTGAAAGCAGGCGTTGGCGGACTTGGTGATTCCCGCATTGAAAACATCGAAACCATGGGCCGCGCCGGCATCAGGGCACCCATGACACTCATGCGCGCTCCCATGCCAAGTCAGGTTGACCGCGTCGTGGCGCAGGCTGACACCAGTTTCAACACGGAACTCAGCGTAATCCGCGCTCTGTCTCAGGCCGCCTGCAAGGCCGGGCGCAGGCACGCCGTGGTGCTTATGGTGGAACTGGGTGACCTGCGTGAAGGCGTCATGCCGGACGATCTGGACGCCATGGTGCGCGAAACGCTGCTTCTGCCCAATATCGACTTCAAGGGCATCGGCACCAACCTCGCCTGTCGCAGCGGCGTGGTACCCGACGCGCAAAACATGGGCGAATTGTCCCGTTTGGCAGATGGTCTGGACAGCCGATATGGCGCGGTCATCAGCCTGGTATCCGGCGGCAATTCCAGCAATCTGCAATGGGCGCTCGATGGCGCCGACACCGGCCGCATCAATGATTTGCGTCTCGGCGAGGCAATTTTGCTTGGGCTGGATCCGCTGCACAGACGGCCGATCACCGGCCTGCATACCGATGCCATCACTCTGGTCGCCGAAGCCATCGAATCGAAAGACAAACCGTCACGGCCCTGGGGCGCAATCGCCCAATCGGCCTTTGGCGCCACGCCGGAGATCAGCGACCGTGGGCCGATCAACCAGACCATATTGGCCATCGGTCGCCAGGATGTCGATCCTGCCGGCCTGACGCCGCTGCAGGACATCGAAATCCTCGGCGCAAGCAGCGACCATCTCATTTTGGACACCAGCAAATGCAAGGTAAGTGTAGGCAGCGAAATAGGCTTCCAGCTCAATTACAGCGCCCTGCTGCGCGCCATGACCTCGCCATTTGTCACAAAGACCTTTGTGCAACCGGATGATCACCGGCCAAGCACGCCCGTTTTGCCAACCCGATCAAAGCCCATAGGGAATTTCCAGCAATGTCATTGACCTTTCCAAACCCAAGCCGCAGCTACGACGATGCGCTGGATCGCATCCGTTTCATCGGCCATGACGGCATGTTTCAGATTGCCTTCTTTGTCGAAATCGATGCATTGGCAAAAACCACGAAAAATCTGGTTCGCACAGAAGCCGGATACCTGGAAGCATTCGACGCAGCGCGCTCGGCGATCGAACGGGTGGCGCTGAAGGCCTATTCACGGGATCGAAATTCGATGATCGTTCTCAAGGCAGCCGACATGCATTAGCACGTCTTGCCATGAAGACTGCAGCCCTGGTGACAAATCCCCAGGGTTCGATCCTTTCGTAATGCCTTTCAAAGCATGCAAATGCGCGTGTACAGCGCCCTCCACTACCCTTTTTGCATGCAAAACAGCAAAAATGATAACTTTTATACTCATGTTTAAAGCCTACTAATTGACTCCAGTTTGATGGCCGCTATAGAGATTCGCATTATTCACCGTCTACGCGATCATCAGGCCACGTCAATAGGAGCTCAGGATGTCACTATTCCCCTCACCGCATCACGCAATCAGCAAAACCGCCATCTCAATGGCCCTTTTGACAAGCCTGCTGCCGGCTGCCGCCCATGCGGACATCACCTTCAAGGATCACCGGGGCGTTGAGATCAAATTGGAGTCGCCACCCGAAAAAGTGGTGACCATCGTGCGTTCAGGCCCGATCCTTTACCGCGCCGTGGACGGAACAGCGGACCATATCAGCGCTGTGAACAAGAGTTTCTTCACCCGGGATTACCTGTCCGGCCGCTATGGAGAAATCCTGCCGGAACTTGGCAAACTTGCCGCGACTGCCGCGCGCGAAGGTTTCGTGCCCAATGTTGAGGCCCTGCTGGAAATCAATCCGGACGTGATCATTCAGTGGGCAACGGAACCACAAAACATCGAGCCTCTCGAACGGGTCGGCCTGACGGTTGTCGGTTGGAATTGCTGCACCGAAGCCGACCGCCGCGGCTACCTGACGATCAGCGGAAAGATGAGCGGCAAAACGCAACAAGCCGAGAAAATCCTGGCAGCGCAGGATGCCTCGAATGCCGTGCTGCGTGAACGTTTCAGCACTTTTGACAGCGCTGATGCCGTCAGCCTGTTGCAGGTCGACCAACTGAACGACCAGATCCGGGTCATCGCCAATGCTTCCCTGGATTTCAGCCTGAGCGGCGTCAATACGCCAGCGGCGGACGACAGCAATGTCTGGTGGAAAACCGTAGACCTTGAGCAGCTCTATGTCTGGAATCCGCAGATGATCCTGATACCACCCTACGCCAGAGACCTGACGCCGGAGACATTCTACAGCAATCCGCTTCTCGCCAGCCTTGATGCTGTTGAAAACAGGCGTGTCTACAAGATACCTGCCTTTGCCGGATCACCCGACGGGCCGGAAATCTATCTTGTCTCCGCGTGGATTGCCGCCCTGGCACATGGCGCGGATGCAGCACCGGATTTTCGCGCCAATGTCCGCCAGGCCTACAAGACGATTTATGACATCGAACTGGCCGATGCACAGATCGACCGCATTCTGTCGATGGAAGAAAACGCCGGGTCTCAAGCCTATGGCAGCCTGTTCGAATAGGGGCTGCAGGTGTCCGACACAACAAAGAAGGCGCCTCTGGCGCGTCGCGCCCTCTTTCCGCTTCTGCTGGGTCTGTTGCTGCTCACCATACTCTATTCGGTAACCATCGGGCGCTATGACCTGCAGGTGCGGGACGTGGCACTGATCCTTTGGGACAACATATCGCCAAGTCAGGCACCAAGCTGGACAAAACTCGAAGAGACAGTGGTCGAACTGGTGCGTCTGCCGCGCGTTCTCGCCGCTGTATTGATCGGCTTTGGCCTTGCCGTTTCGGGCGGTGCATTGCAGGGCCTGTTCCGCAATCCCCTTGTTGATCCCGGCATAATCGGGGTCACTGCCGGTGCCGGCTTTGGCGGCACCCTGGCAATCCTGCTTGGCATACACGGATACATGCTTCTGGCCATCGCCTTCTGCTTTGGCATAGGCAGCGTTGTGCTGGTCAAATTCCTGGCAAGTGTGCGTGGCCGGACCTCCATTTTGACCTTGGTCCTTGCCGGTGTTGTCATCTCGGCCTTCTTCTCCGCAGCCATTTCCATTGCCAAACTGCTGGCCGATCCGTTTCAGAAGCTCCCCGCCATCACCTATTGGCTGATGGGCAGCATTGCATCAACGCATTATGGCGACGTGCTGCTGTTGGCCATTGCCGTCATTCCGGCCACCATTCTGATTTTCCTCTTGCGCTTTCAGATCAACATCCTGTCGCTGGGCGAGGAAAAGGCCCGCGCATTGGGCACACCCGTTGTCCTGGTTCAATGGCTCATTTTGATCGCAACAGCGATGATTTCTGCTGGCATTGTTGCCATTTCCGGCATTATCGGCTGGGTCGGACTGGTCATGCCGCATTTGTCGGCGCAGACCACAGCCGGATGCTGCCGGTCGCCGGCATAATCGGCGCCATCTATCTCTTGCTGGTCGACAATCTGGCCCGCACGGTCACCACCGCAGAAATTCCGCTTGGCATCATCACCGCGCTGATCGGCGTGCCCGTATTCGCCATCATCCTTCGGCGCATGCATTCAAAAGGCGGCTGGAGCAATGTTTGAGGTCCGTGATCTGCACGTCAGGCGGGGTGACAAGACCATCATAGATGGTTGCAGCTTCGCTGTTCACAGCAGCGGCGTCCTGGTCATCCTCGGCGCCAATGGCGTCGGCAAGACAACCTTGCTCAACACCATGATTGGCGTGCTCAAGCCTTCCAGGGGCCACATGGAGATCGGCGGAAAGATCGGCTTTGTGCCGCAATTGTTCGAAGTCGCCTTTTCCTACAGCGTCATGGATATCGCGCTGATGGGCCGGGTACGCCACATTGGTCTGTTTGGCTCACCCGGCACCCGTGACTTTGCAGTCGTTCGCCGGTTTCTTGCATTGCTCGGCATTGAAGATCTGGAAAACCGCGTTTTCAACGAATTGAGCGGCGGACAGCGTCAAATGGTGATGATCGCGCAGGCGCTGTCATCCGAATGCGATATTCTCATTCTTGACGAACCCTGCGCCGCTTTGGACTACAGGAACCAGAAGGTGGTGATTGATGTCCTTCGAAGTCTCAGCCGGGATCATGGCATCACCATTGTCTTTACCACCCATGTACCGCAGCACGCGGTGGAAATCGCCAGCCATGTTCTGCTGATGAACAGCGCTGTGTCCTACCTGAGCGGAACAGCGGAAACAGTGCTCAGCGAGAGCAATCTCAGCGCCCTTTACAAGGTGCCGATCGGTCGCGCCCAATTCGCGGGCAGCGACAAATTCACCTATGCGCCCCTGTTCCACCATGGGGAGGTCAGGCATGAACCCTAAGCCCGTTCGGGAAAAATCCATTGCTTATCTGCACTGGGGAAGCGCTTACCAGTTGCGCAGCTTCCAGGATTTTTCCCACTACATCGACGAACGGATCTATCTGGGTGATCTGGGCCAGGTTGATCTGAACCAATTTGCCGCCATCATCGTCGCTGACGCGATGGATAGCGTCACAATCGCTGCCCATGCCCGACAATTGAACGATTATGTCCGCAATGGCGGATTTCTGATTGTCTTCTTTCAGGGAAACGCCGACTGGATAGATGTCGTCCCCCTCAACTGGCGCCCGCATACAACAAAGGACTGGCTGTGGTGGATGAAACCGGGCCAGCGACTGGAAATACACCAACCGGAACCAAGCCATCCGATTTGTGACCATATCCCGCTCAGCAACATGAGCTGGCACTGGGGCGGCGCCTATGCACTGGATAAAAACGCCCACTCCATCCTCAATCTTGATGAGGAGGACGCTAGCCTGTTTCTCGATTTCCGCAATATTAAAGGGGGTGGTCGCCTGATGGTCTCCACCCTTGATCCCCATTCCCACAATGGCCAACGCTTCATGCCGGCGACAACACGCTTTCTGCAGGGCTTTTATCCCTGGCTCAACCGGGAACTGGGCATTGCGCGCCCCAAACGCAACCGTTTCACCTACCTGCAATGCACCCATAACCTCAGCGATTGGCGACCGCCATGGATTGAGGTCAGCCTGACCGACGCCGGCTTCGATGTTCAATTCTGCCCGCTTTACGCTTTGGACGAGACCGTGCTGTCCGCCACCGACTATCTTTATCTGCCGGCAAACCATGACGAGGTCTTTTTGCAGCGCAATCAGGGCCTCTTGCTCGACTATCTGGAAAATGGCGGCAACATGATCATCTGCGCCGAACCGGTGACATCCTGGCTGCCCTTCATCAGCCCGTTCAATGCTGTATCCCCCCGCCCCTTTTCCAATATCAAAATACGCCTGCGTGACGACCGCCCCGGTTTTTTTGCCCATATGGACGACACATTTGATGGCTGGCAGGGTGTTTACGGCCAATATGCCCGGGGTTGGAGCGACATGCCGCCGGGCGCCATCTGGTTGACCGACGTGGGGCCGGAACACGACCCCAAGCCCGCCGACTGGCTGTGGCGCTATCCGGCCGCATCGGGCAAGGGCGGCTTTGTCTTCATGCACAATGGCGACAGCATGATCCGCTATCCCGATCACGGCCCGCACAAGGAACAATTGGTGCGTGATATCTGCCTTGGCCTGCAGTCACTGATCTTGGCAAAACAGATTCTGTGAAGGCCAGCCATTCTGCCACGTCTCTTCCATAGCGCCGGCCCCATGGCCTCGGTGAAATCCGGCTCGCCGGTAGAATGCCGGGGCATTTCAATGTATCAAGTGATCTTGCATCAGCGCTGGGGGGAGGAATGATCGATGGCATTTGAATATGTCAGTGTGGTAGAGGCGATGCAGCGCGATGGCCTGCGCATGGTCGTCGTTGGCGACACGCCCAGCCCTTGGGGGGAAGCGGCCAAAGGTCTTTTACATATCAAGAAAATCGATTGGGCCGCGGTGCGACTTGACCATGGAAGCGAGGTTTTGAAACAGTGGGCAGGCCAGCAAGGCGCGCCGGTTGCGTTCTACAACAATGAAAAACCCCGTTCCGGCTGGGCTGAAATATTGCTGCTGACCGAGCGGCTGGCGCCCACGCCCGCCCTGCTGCCCGCACATCCCGCAGACCGCGCCCTCGTCATGGGGCTGGCGCATGAGATATTGGGCGAAGAAGGCCTTGGCTGGTCGCGCCGCCTGCAATTGGTGCATGCCGGACTGCAGGGCGCCGGCGGCTTCAAGGAACCTGTGGCAAAGTTCCTGGCGGCAAAATACGGCTATCGCCCGAACACGGACGCAGCCACGGCAACCCGCATCACGTCGTTGCTGCGCATGCTGGCGGGCCGCCTGGCTGTCCAGCGTGAGGCGGGCAGCAGCTATTACGTCGGCCATAGCCTGACAGCGGCGGATATCTATAGTGCCACAATCATGGCCCTGTTCAGACCCCTGCCCCAGGAGCAATGCAAAATGCGCGCCAGCACGCGTGCGGCATTCGAGACGCTGGACGTGGAAACCAAAGCCGCGCTGCATCCCGCTCTGATCGAACATCGCGACATGATCTATGCGCAACATCTGGAATTGCCGCTATCGCTTTGAGACAAGCAGGCCGCTCTAATTCAGTCGCCCGAACAGGTTCATCTCGATCGCATTCATATGCACCAGCATGGCGTCCGAGGCGCCTGCGGCGTCGCGGTCCTTGAGCATGCGCACGATATCTTCGTGCTGGGCGCAATAGCCCAGCCGCCGCTCCTCGGAAAAGCGCTTTCGCTTCAATTCGATCCAGGGATCGCGATTGCGGATCACCCGCAGGATGTCATGCAGGCTCATCAGCAATTCATTGCGGGCGGCCTTGAAGATTCGGTGATGGATCTGCGCATCCCAATATTCGAATTTGGCCGGGTCTCTTTCCGCCTTCGCCATCTCATGGGCTTCGACAATCGCATCAATATCCGAGGCGCTCGCCATGGTCACGGCAATGGCCGCCGCCTGCGGTTCGACAAGACGACGCACGGTCATCATGTCGGTGGGCGATACGCCGGTGACGCGCTGGAGTATGTCATTCATGTCCACTTCATCGGCAGGGCGCACAAAGGTGCCACGGCCCACATGGCGGGAAATCACCCCCTCATCGACCAACGCATTGATGGCGCGCCGTGCCGTGTTGCGCGCCACCGCATATTCCTTTGCGATGTCGCGCTCGGCAGGCAATTGCCCGTCGTGCGACCACTCCCCGGCCGCAATGCGCTGGCGCAGGGATTTTTCGACTTCACTGGCAATCTGTTTGGGCATGATGGCACTTCTATTATGAACCAATGATGAGCCAATTACTCCAAATCAATCACCATTTCAAGTTCAAATCGGCGAATTTCCATGTTTTTCCAGGAAATGCTGTTGACTCGCTTATTCAGGCACATAATAATTGGTCCACTAAAAAATGTATTGGTTCAGTTAAATGAACCAGATCGCTTGGAGGCATCATGCGTTTTGCGGCTTTTTCGATATCCGGAGAAAGACGTGTGGGGATGGTAAGCGCAGATGGCGCCAATTTCCACCCCATCAACATGTCGACAGAACGGGCAGCCAGGGGCGTTGCGGCGCTGATCGGCCTGTCTGACGCCGAAATTGCCGATGTGTCTTCGCCGCTTCCGGCCCATGAAGTCACATTGGAAGCCCCCTTTCCAAGGCCAGGGCGCAATATCTTCTGCGTCGGCAAGAACTACCTCGACCACGCCCACGAATTTTCCAACAGCGGCTTTGATTCCAGTGCCGCGACCTCCACCGTCCCCAAGGCACCGATCATCTTTTCCAAGGTGCCCGAAACCGTCATTGCCCATGATGAGAAGATCATCATCGACCCGACGGTTTCCGCAGCCATTGACTATGAGGCGGAACTGGCTGTCATCATCGGCACCGGCGGGCGGTCGATTTCAAAAGCGGACGCGATGAACCATGTCTGGGGCTATACGCTCGTCAATGATGTGACGGCCCGCGATCTGCAGGGAAAATACAGCCAATGGCTGATTGGCAAATCGCAGGACACCTTCTGCCCCATGGGCCCCTTTGCCGTCACACGGGACGAACTCGATATCGGCGATACGGAGATCCGCTGCGTGGTGAACGGTGAAATACGCCAGCGGGCCAATACGCGCGATCTGATCTTCGATGTTCCAACCATTATCGAAACCCTGTCGGCCGGCATCACGTTGCTGCCGGGCGATATCATCGCCACAGGAACACCCGCCGGCGTCGGCATCGGATTTGACCCGCCACGTTATCTGCGGCACGGTGACGTGGTCCGCGTTGAAATTGACGTGATCGGAAGCCTCGAAAATCAATGTGAAGAGCGCCCCTCATGACATCAATCCGTTTCAAGGACATAATGGTGGAAACCGCGGGTGACGGCACGCCAATTGTCATGCTGCACGGTCTGGGTGGGACATCCAACAGCTGGCAGGCGCTTGTGCCTTCACTGGCAGGTTTTCGGCTCATCCGCCCTGATCTGCCGGGGGCCGGGCGTTCACCCACGCCTGGCGGAAAAATCGAAATCGTGACGCTGGCGCATGCACTTGCCCGCAACCTTGCCGAACTGGGCGTGGAACGCGCTCATATTGTTGGCCATTCCTTCGGCACACTCATCGCCCAGCATCTGGCCGTCATGCATCCGCGGCTGGCCGCAAGCCTTGCTCTGTTCGGACCAATCATAGAGCCTGCCGATGCAGCGCGTGAGCGCCTGCGTGCGCGTGCCGTGCTGGCGCGTCAGGAAGGCATGTGCACCATTGCCGATCAGGTGACGCCGGTCAGTCTTGCCGCCAATGCGCAGCAGCAATCGCCCGTGGCCTTTGCCTTTGTTCGCGAAAGCCACATGCGCCAGGATGCCGAGGGCTTTGCAAAATCCTGCGAGGCCCTTGCAGGCGCAAGCGGAACGGACCTTGCCGCCATTGCCTGCCCGGTTCTCGTTGTCACAGGCGATCAGGATGGCGTCGGCCCGCCCAGCGTCGCCCAGCAATTGGCAGAAACGGTCAAACAGGGCAGCGCCGTCGTCCTCAATGATTGCGGCCATTGGGCGCCGATTGAAAAACCGGCTGAATGCGCGCGGCATCTGAATGAATTTATCCGCAAGATTGCGATCTAGCGGCGGCAAGCAGCGCAAAGCTGCAGCCGAACAGAAGCAGGGAGAATCTTATGGCCGATGATATCAATGGTTGGAACAGCAACAGTTCGACATTGTTCACCAATGTGCGGGTGCTGGATGCAACCGGAGAAAATCCCTTTACCGGCGAAGTTCTGGTACAGGGCAACCGGATCAAATCGGTAAACCGGGGCACCTCCCGCTTCAGCGCGCCCATGACATCGGGCGGCGCCACCGTCATTGACGGCATGGGCGCAACGCTGATGCCGGGCATGATCGATGCGCATCTGCATCTTTCCTGGAACAATGCGCCAGGCATTGATCCGATCCAGATGATGGAACTGGAAGAGCATATGCTGGTCACCATGGAGATGGCCAAACTGGTGATCGATGCCGGTTTCACGGCGGGCCGCGGTGCGGCCGCCGCCAAGCCTAGGCTTGACGTCGTTGCCAAGCGTTTTATCAACGAGGGGCGTTTCCCCGGGCCGCGCTATCTGGCGGCCGGCCCCGAAATCACCACGGTTGGCGGGCTTGGCGATGCCGCCCCCTCCCACATACCGCATGAAGGCCTCAACCTCGGCCTGGTCGTCTCCGGCCCGGAAGAAGTGCGCCGCACCGTGCGCCAGCTGATCAAATATGGCGTCGATTCAATCAAGCTCAACCTGTCGGGTGAATCCATCACCGGCATGGGCGCCGAGGAAACGCCCATGTCCGAGGAAGAAGTGGCCATGGCCGCACAGGAGGCGCGTTGCCGCAACAAGGTCCTGTCTGCCCATGCGCGCTCTTCCGGCTCCATCAAGCAATGTATCCGGCACGGTATCCGCAATATCTATCATGCGTCCTTCTGCGATGAGGAAGGCCTCGACATGCTCGAGGCTGCCAAGGAGCACCACATGGTTGCCCCCGGCATTGCCTGGCTCATCAACACGGCGCGCCATGCGGAAGAATGGGGCATCAAGCCGGGCTCGCCGCTGTCGATGGAGTATGAGCGCGAACTGGCCATGTGTATCGATGCGATGAAGAAAATGCATCGTCGCGGCATCCGCATCTGCATTGGCGGGGATTATGGATTTGCCTGGACACCCCAGGGCACCAACGCCAAGGACATTCAGACATTCGTCGAAATGCTCGGGTTCTCGCCAATGGAAGCCATTCAGGCCGCCACCAAATACGGCGGGGACATGATGCTGATGGAAGACGAGCTGGGCCTGATCAAGGAGGGCTACCTGGCCGACATTCTGCTGATCGATGGCGACCCGCTTGCCGATGTGCGCATCCTGCAGGATCAGAAGCGCATCATGGCGATCATGAAAGACGGCAAATTCCACAAGGCGCCAAAGGTCAATGAAGCAAGGCGGCGTCTGACAGCATGAGCATTGCCGACGCGCTAAAAACGCCCCCCGGCTCCGCTCCGGGTTCACCCGGCACCGGCATTTCCCGGCGCCAGGTCTGGGGCCTGTTCTGGCTGGTTCTGGCCGCCCTGTTCATATGGCTCGTCTTTGCCGACTGGCCCGATTGGGTCAAGAATATCCTGCTGTCAAAAAAGGCCTTTCTCAGCGCCTGCCTGAACGGCCTGACTCTGGCCGGCCTCTATTTCCTTGTCGCCAGCGGCTTTACCCTGGTTTTCGGATTGATGCGCAACGTCAATCTGGCGCATGGATCACTCTACCTGCTGGGGGCCTATATCGGTTACGAGATCGCCGATCGCACCGGCTACTGGCTGCTGGGTGTGCTTGGTGCATTTCTCATTTTGTCGGTTGTTGGCCTGCTGATGCAGGTGGTGGTCTTTCGCCGTCTGGAGGGCGATGATCTGCGTCAGACTCTGGTGACCATCGGCATTTCGATCATCGCGGCAGATCTGATGCTGGCGGTTTGGACCGGCGGCACCTATCAGATACTCATTCCGGACTGGCTGGCCGGCGCGATCAAATTGCCCATCGTCACGGCCGTGCGCTCCAACGGATCAATTGTGCTTCTGTCCTACCCGTTTTTCCGCCTGGTTGTCCTGGCATTGGCCATCGTGATCGGCATAGGCCTGTGGCTGATGCTCAACAAGACCCGTGTCGGCATGATGATCCGCGCCGGTGTCGATGACCGTGAAATGCTGTCGGCATCCGGCACCAACGTGCATTTGATTTTTGCCGTGGTCTTTGCCATTGGCGCGGGATTGGCCGGGCTTGCCGGGGTCATTGGCGGCTCAGCCCTTTCCGTGGCACCCGGTGAAGACGTGCGCTACCTGCTGGCATCGCTTGTCGTGGTCATTGTCGGCGGCATGGGATCAATCACCGGCGCCGCCATCGGCGCCCTGATCATCGGTCTCGCCGAACAGATCGGACTGGTCTATTTCCCCACCTATGGCGTCGTGCTGACCTTTGTCATCATGGTGGTGACGCTGGCCATCCGGCCGCAGGGCATCATGGGGAAATCGCAATGAATGCCCATGTCACCCAGAACCCTGCGACACCTACCAGGAATTGGCTGGCGCGTATCGGCACCGGACACCTGGTGCTGGCCGCCCTGCTGCTGGCCTATCCGCTTGTCTCCTCAGACTTTTTCCTCACCCAGATTGGCGGCTATTCGCTTATTTTCGGCATGCTGGCCCTCTCCTTGAGTCTGCTTGCCGGCTATGGCGGCATGGTCAGCCTTGCGCAGATATCCTTTGCCGGCGTCGCCGGATACACGGTGGCCATTTTCGGCGAGAACAATTCCAACATTTTGGGTTTTGGCTGGCCCTGGTGGCTTGTCATGCCACTGGCGCTGTTTTTTGCCGCCACGAGTTCGGCACTGATTGGCTGGGTATCGGTGCGCACAGAGGGCATTTACACGATCATGATCACCCTCGCGGTGGCCACGGCAGCCTTCTACTTCGTGCGCCAGAACTACACGCTGTTCAATGGTTTTCCCGGTTATACCGGCCTGCGCGCACCCATTGTTTTTGGCGTGAACTTTCGCGATCCCGTGCCCTTCTATTATATGTGTCTGGTCGCAGCGACCCTGTCCTATGCCGCCGTGCTCTATGCAGCGCGCTCCACCTTCGGCCTTACCCTGCAGGCCATCCGCGACAACCCGCGCCGCATGCGCGCCATCGGCTTTGACGTGACCGCACACAAGGTGGTCGCCTGGTTCTATGCAGGCCTGATTGCCGGTTTGGCCGGCGTGTTGCTGGTCTGGTTCAACGGGCGCATTTCGCCCGGAACCATCAATGTCGCCGCCGCCATCAACGTATTGATCATTGCCGTCATCGGCGGATTGAAGCACCCGATCGGCCCGTTCATCGGTGCGCTCATGGTGGTGCTCATGCAGACATTTGCCATCGATATCGTTGGAGCAGAGCGCTTCAACACATTGATCGGTGTGTTTTTTCTGGCGATCGTTTTCTTTTCGCCAGACGGAATTCTTGGGCTTTGGGGGCAGCTTCGGCAGCGCCTGGCACAGGAGGACTTGCGTTCGCGTCAATGAAGAGCGGACGTTGGGAGAAGAGCCAAATCAACTTGGGAGGTACCAATGAGAATTCACAGACGCACATTGCTGGCACTCGCGCTGGCCACCGGATTGACTGCACCGGCCATGGCCGTTGCCCAGGCCGAGGATATAAAGATCGGTGTTCTCGCCACATTTGAAGGCGCCTTCACCGTCCTTGGAGAAGATGGCGAACGCGGCGCACTGACTGCCCTCGACGAAGTCGGAGGCATGGCCGCCGGCAACAAGATTGTCGTTGTCCGTGGTTCATCCGATGCATCACCTGACAGTGCCATTCGCGCTGCGCGCAAACTGGTGGAGCAGGATGGTGTGAAAATCCTCGTCGGTCCACTGTCGGGTGACGAGGGCATTGCCGTCAAGGATTATGCCAAGACCCAGCCGGGCGTGACCTTCATCAACGGCTCATCGGCGGCACAGGACACAACCCTGCGCGACCCGGCGGAAAACTTCTTCCGCTTTTCAACCGATGGCGCACAGTGGATGGCTGGCCTTGGAACCTATGCCTATAATGAAAAGGGCTACAAGAATGTTGCCGTCGTGGCGGAAGACTATTCCTTCCCCTACACGCAGGTTTTTGGCTTCATGGCCGAATTCTGCAAGGCCGGTGGCAAGGTGCCTTCGAAATCCTGGGTGCCCATTGGCAACAAGGATTATTCATCCGTCATCGCCGCCATCCCTGATGATGTGGATGCGGTCTATGTGGCGCTTGGCGGCGCCGATGCCGTCAACTTTCTGACGCAGTTCCAGCAGTCCGGCGGTGAAGCACCCTTGATCGGCGGCTCGATCACCGTCGACCAGACGGTGCTGACGTCCAAGGGCCGTTTGCGTGACGTGCTGATCGGTACACCGGCTGCCGGTCCGACAGCCGACACCAATGATACGCCGGAATGGAATGCCTTCGTCGAAGCCTATAAAAAGCAGGAGGGCGCATTTCCTTCGCCATCATTGTTCGCGCATGCCTATTACATCGGCATGAAAGCGGCTTTGCTGGCGCTTGAAGAAACCGGCGGCAAACTGGATGATGATGGTGCGAACTTCCGCAAGGTCTTGAGCTCGCTGTCATTCGAAACGCCGACAGGCAAGGTATCGCTTGACAAGAACCGCAATGCGATTGCCGATATTTACCTGACGGAAGTGACCGAAGGCCCTGATGGCAATCTGTTGAACAAGCTCATCAAGGTTGTTCCACAGGTCAACCAGACCCTGGGCATCGATGAAGCGGAATTCCTGGCACTGGGTGCGGTGAGCCGCGAAAACCCAAGCTGTCCGTAACCGTTTCATCAACCGATCAGGAGACATAAAGTGACCGCAAATGTTGCAGCATCCAGACTTCAGGACTCCGGTGCCTATGCACTTGAGCTTGACAGTGTTGCCCGGCATTTCGGTGCACTGGTCGCCCTGACCGGTATCAACATGAGGATCGCGGCCGGTGAACGGCGCGCGGTCCTCGGCTCCAACGGGGCCGGCAAGACGACCCTTTTCAATGCCATCACCGGCGATTTTCTGCCCACCGAGGGTCGCATCAAGTTCTTCGGCGAAGACATTACCGATCTGCCGCCGCATGAGCGTATTCGCCGTGGACTGAGACGCACCTACCAGATATCGCAATTGTTCGGCGGCCTGAGCGTTCTGGACAACATCTATCTGGCCTGCCGCGGCGTGTCGCGCAAACGCTACTCGCTGGTCCGGCCAAAACCATCCGACGCCAACAGGATGCAAGCGGAATCGATCCTCCATGCCGTCCATCTGGAATCCGTGCGCGACACGCCCGTTTCCAATCTTTCGCACGGCCAGCAAAGACAGCTTGAAATCGCCATGGCTCTGGGCGGCGCGCCGCGTTTCATCCTGTTTGATGAACCGGCTGCCGGTCTATCACCCACTGAGCGTCGTGATCTGATCGAAATCCTCAACGCCCTGCCCGCCCATATCGGCTACATCATCATCGAACATGACCTCGACGTGGCGCTGCGCGTATCGGAATATGTGTCGATGATGCACAATGGCAAATTGTTCAAGGAAGGAACGCCCGAGGAAATAGAAAACGATCCGCAGGTCCAGGAAATCTATCTTGGAGGCGGGCATGGCTGACAAAACGGCACCAATGGCCAAATCCGCACTGAGCGTCGACGACCTACACGTCTACTATGGCGAAGCCCACGTCCTGCAGGGTGTTTCCCTGGAACTGCAATCGGGCATCATGTCGGTGGTGGGTCGCAACGGCATGGGAAAGACCACCCTGTGCAATGCGATTGTCGGCCTCAAGCGCATCCGCTCCGGCAGCATGCGTGTTTTTGGCCGCGAAGTGTCCAGGCTCGAACCGCACATCATTCACCGTGCCGGTGTCGGCTATGTGCCACAGGGGCGTCGCCTCTGGCCCAGCCTCAGCGTTGATGAACATCTGCGCCTGGCGGCCTCGCCCGATCCCGAAGCCACCTGGACCGTTGAGCGCCTGTATCAAACCTTTCCAAGGTTGCATGAACGACGCAACAACGGCGGCTCGCAGCTTTCCGGCGGCGAACAGCAGATGCTGGCCATTTCACGCGCGCTGCTGAGCAATCCGCGGTTGCTGGTGATGGATGAGCCCACCGAGGGCCTGGCCCCGGTGATTGTCGACCAGGTCGAGGCCATGCTGGTGCAACTCGGGCGTGAGGGCGATATGTCGGTGCTGGTCATCGAGCAGAATATCGGCGTAGCAACCTCCGTGTCCGACCGGGTGGCCATCATGGTCAATGGCCGCGTCAACCGCATCATGGATGCCGACACTTTGGCTGGCGACCGTGACCTGCAACAGCGTCTGCTGGGCGTTGGCCGCCATGAGGACGACATTGCACCGCCGGAAGAAATTGGCGAAGTCTCTCAGGAAGCGCTGATGGCGGAGGTCTATGCAGTGCAACGCGATGGCGCAAACAGCGATGCATCGAGAGGCAACCTGCAATTGGCCAATGTTTTGCCTAACCGGTGGAGCCTGCCGGCAAACCAGCTGCGCTCCGACACCGGACGCAGGCCGGAAGCCGAAGCGCCCGCGACGCGTATTTTCGCAATTCCTTTTTCCGAGCGCATCGGCAAAACAGCACTTGTCGTCGGCACCTTTGACACCAAAGGACCTGAACTCAATTTCATCCGTGACAAATTGAAGGCGCTGGGCATCCCGGTCAAAACCGTCGATCTTTCGACATCCGGCAAGCCGTCGCGCTGCGATGTCACCCCGATGCAGGTCGCCAGCATGCATCCGGGCGGCACCAATGCGGTCTTCAGCCATGATCGCGGTCAGGCCGTATCGGCGATGGCAGAGGCCTTTGCCCGCTGGATGGCGCAGGAACGCCAGATTGGCGGTGTCATTTCGGCTGGTGGTTCCGGCGGCACCACGCTGGCCACGGCCGGCATGCGCACCCTGCCGGTTGGCATTCCAAAGGTGATGGTCTCAACCGTCGCCGCAAGCGACACCCGCCCCTATGTCGGCGCAACCGATATCAACATGTTCCATTCGGTCGCCGATGTTCAGGGGCTCAATTCCATCACCGAGCAGGTGCTGGCCAATGCCACCCACGCCATCGCGGGCATGATCGCCCAACTGCCCTCGCCCACCGAGCGTGCGGCAAAACTGGCGGCAGCGCGCCCGGCGATCGGCCTGACCATGTTCGGCTTGACGACACCCTGCGTACAGGCTGTGACCAGGCAGCTTGAAGCGGACTATGATTGCCTTGTCTTCCATGCGACGGGCACCGGCGGACGCGCCATGGAGGCCCTTGGAACATCCAGCCTGTTGACCGCCATGATCGACATCACAACAACAGAAATTGCCGATATGATTGTCGGCGGTGTCTTTGCCGCCGACGAGAACCGGTTCGGTGCCGCCATCGAGACCGGCCTGCCCTATGTGGGCTCGCTCGGGGCGCTCGACATGGTGAATTTTGGCGCACGCAACAGCGTTCCTGCGAAATTTGATGGTCGCAATTTCGTCATTCACAATCCGACCGTTACTCTAATGCGCACGACCATTGATGAAAACCGCACCGCCGGTGAATGGATCGGCAATCGCCTGAACCAGATGGAAGGACCGGTAAGGTTCCTCATCCCCGAAGAAGGGGTGTCAGGCCTCGACAAAGCCGGTGAGGCTTTTCATGATCCACAGGCCGACAAGGCGCTGTTTGATGCCCTTGAACAAACCGTGCGCCTCAGTGCCCGCCGACAGATCATCCGGGTAAAAGCCAATATCAATGATGAGGCTTTTTCCAATGCCGTGGTGGCCAATTTCCGTTCCATTTCACAGCTTCACAAGAGGAGCGCCTGATGCCGCGATTTGAAAGACACGAACTGGTTGAAAAATTTCAAAAGATGAAGCGCGACCGTATTCCCATTGTCGGCGGCGGCGCCGGCACCGGCCTGTCTGCCAAATGTGAAGAGGACGGCGGCATAGACCTGATTGTCATCTACAATTCCGGTCGTTACCGCATGGCGGGCCGCGGCTCGCTGTCGGGTCTTCTGGCCTATGGCAATGCCAATGATGTCGTGGTCGAAATGGGCTATGAGATCATACCCGTCGTCAAAAAAACACCGGTTCTTGCCGGGGTGAACGGCACTGATCCTTTCTGCATTTTCGACAAGTTTCTGGATGAATTGAAGGTTCAGGGTTTTGCCGGTGTACAGAATTTCCCGACCGTGGGCCTGATTGATGGTAACTTCCGGGCCAATCTGGAGGAAACCGGCATGTCCTACAGTCAGGAAATCGAGATGATCGCCTTGGCGCATGACAAGGACATGCTGACGACGCCCTATGTCTTCTCTGCGCAGGATGCGGCTGCCATGGCCGCCGCCGGCGCGGATATCATTGTTTGCCATCTGGGTCTGACGACCGGCGGATCGATTGGTGCAAGCACGGCGCTGACCCTCGACCAGTGTCCGGCACTGGTCGACGACTGGTCGCAGGCCGCGCTGGAGGTCAACAGCGATGTGATCATCCTCGTGCACGGTGGACCGGTATCCGAGCCAAAGGATGCGCAATATATTCTCGACAACACGAAAAACTGCCACGGTTTCTACGGCGCCTCTTCCATGGAACGTCTGCCGACAGAACGGGCGCTGACCGAACAGACGAAAAAATTCAAAGCGATTACGCGCTGATCCTATAAAGCGTGACAGGAGGAATAATTATGACTGGTGAGTTGGTTGGCGCATTGTTGCTTTGGCTTATCGGCATTGCCGTGGTCGTGGTCATTGCCGTTTACATCCTGCAATGGCTCTACCGCCGTTCGACCAAGGAAACCGCCTTTGTCAGGACCGGTTTTCTGGGCGAGAAGGTCGTCGTCAACAGCGGCGCATTTGTCATTCCCGTGCTGCATGAAATCACCCCGGTGAACATGAATGTCCTGCGCATTGAAGTGGCGCGCCGCGATGGACAGGCGCTGATCACCAAAAACCGCATGCGGGTGGACATTGCCGCGGAGTTTTTCGTCCGCGTGGGAGCGACCAAGGAAGCCGTCGCCTCTGCCGCTCAGACACTTGGCCGCCGCACGCTCCAGGAAGATGGCCTGCGGTCGCTGCTGGAAGGCAAATTCGCCTCCGCCATGCGCACCATTGCAGCCCGCATGACCCTGGAGGAACTGCATGAACAGCGCGGCGATTATGCGCAGCATGTACGCGATCTGGCTGCCCAGTCCCTTGCCGCCAATGGTCTGGATCTGGAAACCGTCGCCGTGGTGGATCTCGATCAGACCGGGTTGGAATTCTTCGATCCCTCCAATGCGTTTGATGCCGAAGGCCTGACCCAGATCACCGAAGCCATCGAAGGTCGACGCAAGATGCGCAACGAGATCGAACAGCGCACCCTCGTCGACATCCGCAACCAGAACCTCACGGCCCAGAAACAGGTCTATGACATCGACCGGGATCAGGAATATGCCCGCCTCGAACAGGAGCGCGAACTGGAAGTCCGCCGCGCAGCACAGCGCTCGGATCTTGTGCGTGAACGGGCCCTGCGCGAACAGGAATCGGAACAGGCGCAATTGTCATCGCGTGAGGCCGTTGAAAAATCCCGGATCGCCCAGGAGCGCTCCCTGACCGACGAACGCATCAAATCCGAGGAAGAAACCCAACGCCGCGAGATCTCGCGTCGCCGCTCCATCGACGAAGCGGAACTGAAATCGCGTGAACTGACAGAGCGTGAGCAGATTGCTCTTGAACTTGCACTGGACAAGGCCCGCATCAGCCGCGATCTGGAACAGAAGGAACTGGAAATCGCGCGTGAAAAATCCATTGAGATCTTCGTGCTTGAACGGCAGATTTCCGTTGCTGAAAAGGCGGTGGAACTGAACAAAGCCGAAGCCGAAAAAATGCGCAACGAGATCATTCAGACGCAATTGACAGAGGCCGAACGCGTTGCACAGGACCGTGCTCTCGATGAAATCCGCATTGAGCGGGAACGCCGGCTCGAAGCCCTGCAGATCGCCAAGCGCCAGGCCTTTGAAGAAGCCGAACTGGCCATGGCCGAAGAAGTGGAACGCGCCCGCATCAATACCGAACGGGCTGTGGAAGAATCCAGAATCATCAAGGACCGCGACATCCGCCAGATCAGCGTTGATCGTGACCGGTTGATCGAACTGGCGGAAATGGAAAAATCCATCGAGCTTTCCAAGAAGTCGCAGGAGCGTTCCTCGGCCATGGCTGCGGCCTCGGCAGTACGTTCAAAGGCCATTCAGGCAGAAGAACAGACCTTCACTGCCCGCGAACGCGAAATTGCCGAACGCCGCAAGCTGACAGAGGTCATAGCGGCAGAAAGAGAAGCGGCACGCGAAACCGTTCGCATCATCGCCAAGGCAGACGCCGAAATGAAAGCGGCGAAAAGCCATGCAGAAGCACAGAAAATCACCGCAAATGCCAATGCGGAAGCAGAAAAGGTTGCAGCACTGGCTGCCGGTGAGCGCTACATGGTGGATGCGGCCGGACGCAAGGCGCTCAACGAATCGGAAAATGTGCTTTCCGAACCCGCCCGTCAGGCCCGCATTCGCGAGAACCTGCTTTCCCGCCTTGAAGGCATCGTGCGTGAAAGCGTGCGTCCCATGGAGAAAATCGAAGGCATCAAGATATTGCATGTTGATGGCATGAATGGCGGCGGGGCTGGCGGCTCAAAAAATGTCACCGATGAAGTCATCGATTCGGCCCTGCGTTACCGTGTTCAGGCGCCGATGATCGACAATCTGATGAAGGAAATCGGTATCGAGGGCGGTTCCATGGGCCGCATGACGGATGTTCTGCGCGACGCCAAGGACATGTCCAACCTGGTGCGCAACAAGAAATCAGAAACACCCGATGCAAAACCGGAGCAGAATGATGATGATCGCGACCGGTAACAGCGAAAGGGTCTGCTGCCTATGACGCATGTCTATGTTTCATCCATCATTCCGGCGCACGCCAACACGGTCTGGGCATTGGTGCGTGATTTCAACGCCTTGCCGCAATGGACGCCCTTTGTGGCCGAAAGCCGCATCGAGCAGAATGTACCGTCTGACAAGGTTGGCTGCATACGCGCGTTCAGCCTGAATGACGGCGGCCGGATCCGGGAGCAACTTCTGGCACTGTCGGATTACGACATGAGTTGCACCTATGCGATCCTCGAAAGCCCGATGGGCGTCGAAAACTACATCGCCACCCTTTCGCTGACGCCCGTCACCGATGGCAATGTGACATTCGCAGAATGGCAGGCCCGGTTCGACTGCCCGGCAGATCGCGAGGCCGAACTCATCCAGCAAATCGGCACCCATGTGTTTCAGGCCGGTTTCAACGCGTTGAAACGCCAATTCGGGCACTAGTGGATGGCACGGGTCCACGAGAGCACCATAATCAATGCGTCCATCGATGCCGTCTGGCATGTGTTGCGCAATTTCAACAGCCATGTCGACTGGCACCCGGCCATCGCCACCAGCCAGATTGAAAATGGCTTGCCCGCCGATACGGTCGGTGCCATTCGCAATTTCACTCTGGCGGATGGCGGCCTGCTGCGCGAGCAATTGATCAAACTCGATGATGAGGCCCACGAACTGGCCTATTGCCTGCTGGAAGCCCCGCTTCCTCTCAATGGCTATGTGGCGACAATCAAGCTCAAACCGGTCACCGAAACCGGGCAGACCTTCTGGACCTGGGAAAGCACATTCTCGCCGCCCGACCATCGCAAGCAGGAGCTTGTTGCCCTGGTGGCAAAGGATATCTATCAGGCAGGCTTCAAGGCACTGGAAGACTATCTGGGTGGATCAGGCCCGACACATGCCTCTGTTCACCACCAAACCGGACAAGGGGCGAGCTGGTCACCCTCCTATGAGCAGATCAGGAGGCATGACACCTCCTCCGCGGGTCCTTCCGCCCTGGGCACGCTGACCACGCAAGCCATTGTGATGGATGCCCATGGCGGACCCGACGTGCTCAGACCACGCCAGGTGGAGGTTTCGGCACCCGGTCCCGGCCAGGTGCGCATCAGGCAATCCTTCATTGGCGTCAATTACATCGATGTCTATAGCCGAACGGGCTATTTCAACCTGATTGATCCGCCCGGCATTCCCGGCATGGAAGCGGCCGGCACCGTTGAATCCGTCGGTGAGGGTGTCACCCATGTGCAACCCGGTGACGCAATTGCCTATGCATGCGCGCCGGTCGGTGCCTATACAGGCCTTCGCACCATGGAGGCCGAACTGGTGATCCGATTGCCCCGTTGGCTTGATCCCCGAATGGCCGCAGCAAGCCTTCTGAAAGGCGTCAGCGCCGGTTTCCTCCTGCATGATGTCCATGCGTTGCGTCGCGATGACGTCGCTGTTGTGCATGCCGCTGCCGGCGGCGTTGGCTCGATGCTGGTCCAATGGGCCACAGCCCTGGGCGCACGGGTTGTCGCCACCGTTTCGACGCCACAAAAGGCTGCCATTGCCGAAGCACATGGTGCTTACGCCACCGTCATTGGCAGAGGCGCGGATTTTGTTGAAACGGTCATGCAGGTCTCCAACGGTCGCGGCGCGGATGTTGTCTATGATGCCATCGGCAAAGATACCTTTGCTCAATCCTTCGAGGCCCTGGCAATTCGCGGGCACCTGGTGAGCTTTGGCCAGGCATCCGGCGCGATCGGCGAATGGGACATCGGACATTTCGCCACAAAATCGGCAACGCTCTCACGTCCCAATTACGCCCATTATACGCAAACCGGGGAAATGATGGAGCAGCAGGCCGCGCGGTTCTTCAAGGCCGTGGAAGAACGCATGCTGACGCTTGCAGAACCGACACTCTATGATCTTGGGCAAGCGGCCGAGGCGCATCGTGACCTCGAGGCACGCCGCACCACGGGATCCATTGTTCTGAAGGTCTGAACGGCTTCAAAGGCTGCCCGCCAGAAACAGCAGAATGCAAGACAGGCAGCCCAGGATCGGAATCCAGAAGGGCACTTGAAACACATCATCGCCCGGCGGCGTCCCGATCCATTTCAATCGCAGAAGCGCCAGATTGACCAGAATGAAAACGACCAGAACGATCTTCGAGGTTAATTCGGCCAAGGCCATGATCGGCAGAAAGAAGGCGAGCACAAAAACAAGGACGACAACAAGCGCTGTTGCCACCAGTGGCGTGCGTGTCACCGGATTGACATAGGCGATCACGGCGGGCAGATTTTTCTGCGACGCAAGACCGTAAAGCACCCGGGAAGACATGATCATCTGAATGAGAACGCCGTTGAAGGTGGCGATGCTGGCAATCACACCGAACAGCATGTTGATCCGGCTGCCCGAGCCCGCAAACAACAGCCCCAACGGCGCGTCTGACGTGCTCAGGGTTTCCATCGGCACGGACAGAACAACCACCGAAACGATCATTGTGTAAATAACGGTGGCGATCAGCAATGTCAATATGGTTGCCCACGGCAGCGTCTTGCCCGGGTCCTTGACCTCCTCGGCGACATTGGCAATATCCTCGAAACCGACAAAGGCAAAAAACGCCAGAAGGCTGGCCGATGCAATGCCGGTCCATGCGGCTTTTTCGAAGGGCGGCACCAGCCTGCCCAGTTCACCGATCAGATCAGGATTGGTTTTCAGGCCGAAATACACAACAAGTCCCAGACCAAAAATTTCGATCAGCGTAAAAATTGCGGCGACGGTGACAGATTCGACAATGCCCCAGATGGCTGCCAGTCCGAGCACCACGATAACCAGTGCCGTCAGCACTTCTGGCGACAGGGGAATGAAGGCCCGAAGATAGGCCGCAGCGCCGATCGATATGGCAGCGGACGAGACAACCCCGACAGAAACAACCATCAGCCCAACGATCAGTGAAAGCGTTTTGGAGTTGAAACCATGGCGCATATAGGCGGCCTCGCCGGCACTGACCGGATAGCGCGTACCCATTTCGCAATAGGAAAGGCCGGTAAAGCCAACCACGCACGCGGCCATCAGGAAGGAAACAGGCGCATAGATGCCGGCTTTCGCGGCGGTGGCACCGACAAGCACATAAATACCGGCACCAATCGTCACACCCAGCCCGTAAAGGGTCAAAAGCGGCAAGGTCAGGCTTCGTTTCAGCGTGACATGCGCTGCACTCTCATTGCGGATTTCGCTATTCACTCAAGCCTCACCTCTGTCCGTATATTGTGGGACCATAACAGCGGTGAGCAGCCTGTCTTTGCGTTTGGTCAATCGTGTGAAACGGCAATGCAAATGGATGTTCGCACCTCCAAAAAGCAGTTCCCACAACCCGCATGGCAAACTATCAATAGACTCCGGCGATTGCTGTATCTTGTCACCGGACAAATGCGCCGGTATTTCCCATTCCGAACCATGAAAGACATCTCTGACCATGATCAGGAAATTCAAACCGGAAGATACCGAAGGCGTGGTTGCCTCCTGGCGTTCTGCCAGTGAACTTGCCCACCCGTTCTTGACCGAGACTTTTCTTGAAAAGGAAGACCATGATCTGCGCAACGACTATCTGGCATTGGCGGAAACCTGGGTGTGTGAAGCGGACGGCAGGGTTGTCGGCTTTATTGCGATGATTGAGAATGTCATCGGAGGCCTGTTTATCGATCCGCACTATCACGGTCGCGGTTTCGGACGAGCGTTGGTTGACAGGGCACTTGCGGAAAAAGGCCCGCTCGAAGTCGAGGTCTTTCGGGACAATGCGATCGGGCGCCGTTTCTATCAGGCCTATGGGTTCCAACGCCAGAGCGTATCTCTCCATGCCCCCTCAGGTCAGGTGACCATATTAATGACCTTTACCCCGGCTTCAGGCGAGGAGGGCGCTCCGGTGTCTCCCACCGCAAAGCAGCCGCCCTCTGCACCGTGATCAAGCCTTCAGCGATCCGGCGTTTCCCATTCGGTTGGTGGTTTCTTTCGGTTGCGCAGGCGCAAGGCCAGGCCTATGGAAACACCCACACCGATGGCCACAGTCAGGTCGACCAATACGGTCAGGACCAACGTCACCAACAGCAGCACCCGGTCTGACATAGGCGCGCTCATATAGGATTTCCACTTGTGTGGTTCGCTCATGTTCCAGGCCGTCAGGATGAGCAAGGCTGCCAGTCCTGGCAACGCCAGATAGCCGACCACGGGCGCTGCCAGCATCATGAAGGCCAGAATGACCAGAGCATGGACAATTCCTGCCACCGGGGTTTTACCCCCTGCCCTGATGTTTGTTGCGGTTCGGGCAATGGCCCCGGTCGCCGGCATGCCGCCAAAAAGAGATGAGGCGACATTGGCAAAGCCCTGCGCAATCACTTCAGCGTTCGGGCGGTGTTGGCCCTGCATCATCCGATCCGCAACCATCGCGGACAGAAGCGATTCCACACCGGCCAAAAAGGCAATGATGATGGCAGAGGGGATCAGTTCAACCATGCGCTCGAGGGAAAATGCCGGTATATGCGGCACCGGCAACTGACTGGGCAAGGCACCGAAACGCGAAGCAATCGTGTCAGCCGACAATCCCCCGAAGGCCACCATGGCCGAGCCGATTGCCACCGCCACGATAAGACCTGGAAACTTCGGTGCGAGCCGTCGCAACACGACAATCAGCACCATCGTTACAAGAGCAACCAGCAAGGCAGAAAGGTTGACAGTGTCACGCACGTTCCACAGCGCAGACAATTTCTCCACAAAATCGGCCGGGACATCATCAATCGACAGTCCCAGAAAATCCTTCAACTGACTGGTCGCGATAATGATCCCGATACCGATGGTAAAGCCGTTCACAACCGCTTCGGGAACAAAGGCAATCAGATTGCCGACCCGCAAAAACCCGGCAATCAGCAGGATGACCCCGGCCATGAAGGTGGCCAATACCAGACCGTCATAACCATGTTCGGCGATGACCATGAAAACGACGACAATGAAGGCGCCTGTCGGACCGCCGATCTGAACCCGGCTCCCGCCGAGAAGCTATATGAAAAAACCGCCGACAATGGCCGTGACAAGCCCCTGGGCAGGGTTTGCACCCGAGGCGATGGCAATGGCCAGGCTGAGCGGCAGCGCCACCATGGCGACAGTCACGCCGGCAAGAAAATCGGCTACGAATAATGACCATGAATAGGTTTTCATGGTTGTCAGAATTTTTGGTTGCAAAATCGATATCCCCATATCGTGATCTTGCGGCGGGATACGATCTTCCACCACAATCTGTCTGGTGATTCCCCTCACCATCCAATATTGCGCCCTCGCCTCACCTTTTGACAAGCTTGCGCCTGCTTTTACGTCAAAAAAAAGCCGTAAATGTCTAAAATATCGCAGCAATTCCGGTCAAGTTGCAAAGTCAGGAATGATTGCAACCGGACAAATGCAGCGGCAAATACCGGCAGGATTTAACGCAATATCCCGACACGTTTGAAAAGCCATATCTGCAACACTGCCACCAGAAGAAGCAAACCACACACGACAAGAAAAGCCCACGGATCATTGGCGCCGGGAATGCCGCCAACATTGATTCCCAGCAAGCCGGTCAAAAAACCCAAAGGCAGAAAGATGACCGCCACGACCGAGAGCACCAGCATGCTGCGGTTCATGGCTTCGGCCCGGTTGTCCATGATCTGGTCATGAACGACCTGCGCCCGGTCGCGTATCGCATCCAGTTCTTCGGCCAGCCGCGTCACCCGTTCCGCAGCCTCGCGAATCCGGCTGCGGTCGCGCTGGGTGAGCCATTCCAGATCCTCGATCTCCAGCGTCGTCAGTGCATCTCGTTGCGGAAACATGAAACGCCTCAGGACGATCGCGTCGCGGCGTATCTCAGCCAGATGCCCCCGTTCGATCTTTGCCTGCTCGTCAATGACAAGCTCTTCCATGGCATCAATGCGCTCATTGAGTGTGGCGACAGTCGGTTCAGCCCGGTCAGCCAGGCGCAACGCAAGTTTTGCCATCAGGTCACCGGGACTGACAGGCCCCAGTTTTCGCTCAATCGCATCGAAAATATCATTGATTGCCAGCAATGGTCGAACCCAGACCCCGATCACCCGCTTCTCCTCAAGCCAGAAACGAATGGAAATCATGTCTTCGGGCTCTGCGCCGGGATTGAGGTTGATCCCCCGCAGGTTAACCACAGCGCCATCCTGATGCACGGTGCATCGCGGACGTGTCTCTTCAGCTATCAAGGCATCAATGACAAACTGGTCGATGCCACATTGCTGAAGCCAGGCATAGGAGGCCGGATCATCATGCTGAACATGCACCCAGACAAAGACAAAAGCCTTGTCGTCCAGTGCCACTGTCGCACATGCATCGAGCGCAATCGCCTGCCCGCCGCCGTGCCCGTCAAAGACGAAAGCCGACACGTCAGGCGCCGAAGCATTTGGCCCCGGAACATTTGGAAATGCATGCATATCAGGAAATTTGCTCATGTTCTGATCCAGGATTTCGCCATCCCAAAGTGGGATCCTCAATCAATATGGCATGCGCAGCGGGTGTTTGGCCATGGCAGCACTGCAGCCGGGGAAAGCTGTTGGAGCCTTGAAAGCACCCGGGTGACCCAATGGCGTTTGTAGCTCTTGATGCAGTGGGAATTGCAGCAATAAAAACGGACCGCAGTTTTGAAAGCATCAAAACATAAGGCGGTCCGTTGTCAGTCGAAGGGTATTATCTGGCCGTATTGAAGGCGCGGAACGAAATCATGCGGTGTTCCTTAGCATCCCACAAAGACAGCCTGATCACACGCAGGCTTTCCAGCAGGGTCAGACGATTCACGTCACGCAATTCCGGGTGATTGCGCAGCACTTTGGGCAACCGGTAATAGGGAATGCGGCTGCACAGATGGTGAACATGATGAACACCGATGTTTGCGGTAAACCACCGCAGCGGCTCGGGCAAATCATAGTGCGAACTGCCATGCAAAGCCGCTTCCTGGCGCTTCCATTCCGGCAGTCTTTCCCAGGATGTTTCCTCGAACTGATGCTGGACAAAAAACAGCCATACGCCGATCGTCGCAGCAAACAGGATGATGGGCAGCTGGACCGCCACAAAAATCTTGAACCCGACAAACCAGATGATGACAGAGGCAGCCAGAACAATTGCCAGGTTGGTTCCCATGGCACTGGCCCATGGCCGCCAACCGTGCCCCATCATGCCCATTGGCACGCGGTGCTTGAAAATGAACAGATAAGTGGGGCCAATGCCAAACATCACCAGCGGATGCCGATAAATGCGATATTTCGCCCGGTCCAGCATCGACATGGCGGCATATTCATCCACCGTCAGCGTTTCGATATCACCGAAACCACGATGGTCCAGACATCCCGATCCCGCGTGATGCAGGGCGTGGTTGCGTTGCCACACACTATAGGGCGTGAATGTCAGAACGCCGAGAATACGCCCTGTCCAGTTGTTGGCTCTGGAACTGCCGAAAAACGATCCATGACCGCAATCGTGCTGGATCATGAAAAGCCTCACGAGAAAGGCAGCGGCCGGCAGGGTCAATACGAGTGCCACCCAGTATCCCTGCATCAGCAGCATGGCAGTGATTGCCCATAATGCGACCAGCGGAAAAACCGAGACTGCGATTTCATAGATGCCCCGGCCATTGCTGGGGTCACGATATTGCGCGAGGGTCTTGGCCCATGCACGTGCGTCTATCCGCTCAGGCTTGACCGGTTGGTTTTCTACAGCATTTGACAAAAAATTGGACTTTCTATTTCAACACGTTTCAATCGAAGCACCAGATCTGTGAAACATTGCAGACGGGTACCGTGGGCTGCCATTGCGGCGTCTCCCAACCACATGCCAACCGGCATGCCTTGGGTCATAAATGCATGATCTGATAGAAATGCGCAGGCAGAGTTAATTCATGCACCCGCATCGAAAAAGAGGACGATCACTCTCAAGTTCAATACATACGCATGGTCTTCACATACTAGCGATACCCGACAATTTCAAGGCATCCATTGATTTGCGCGACATTCTTCAACACCAAAATGGTCGAATTTCTCCCGGAACTTGGTTTCCCAATCGCAAGTTTCCCATGAAAACACCTCAGGGCGCCAGCATTGGTCCGATGAAAAATGTGCCTCACTCATGCTGGCCCAATGTATTGCGTGTATCCACGACGGGTGCGGGGATACACATAACCAACAAGAGAAAACATTCAAATTCAATGAGATAGAGCGCCTGCCGGAATCAATATGCGAGAAACCTGAGGTTGAGCATGAAAGGCCGCGGGCTCTTTGCTGAGCTTGCCCATCAAGGCTCGCCGGTAGAAACACGGTTCAACTGTCGTCGTCAGAAATCGCTTCCTCTCTGAGCAAGAGATCCGCCAGTTTCGACCGTCCTGCGTCTTTGAAGGCGTTGACGAGGAAGGCCTTGAATTCCAGGCTGAATGGCATGGTCATCCAGATACGCGCTCTTTCGAAGGCATCCAGATGTTGCCCGTGCCTGAGGAGAAGACTGACCAGAACAGCCCGTTCTCTTTCTCCCTCCCCCTCGTAGACCGCAAATGGATTGACCAACCACTTGCCCCTCTGAATGTCCGGCTCTTCAAACAGAGCAAAACCACTTGGCACGAAACCGCCATGTGACCCGGTCGTCACGATGGCGCTGCCCATAGTGGTGCCCTTTTCCCAGTCAGGGACAATCAACAAATGCGCCATCATATCTGGATCATTGATCCTGATATTAGGGTAACCGGGAAGTATCGGGGCAAGTCGGCACTCAAAAGTATACATCGCCCTATCGATGGAAACGAACCTTGCTGTCAAAGGTCATCGGGGTCATGCCCTCGAGTTGCAGACCAAACAGCGCCAACAATTGGTCATGCCGCGTCCTGGCCTGGCGGTTCCGTTCGATACCTGGATGCTCCATTATGGCGAAGCGGGCACCGGATTCGGCCATGCCGACAACCCTATCGAGATAGGCGTCTGTATCAGCGAGCGGCACATCAAACCAGGTTATCACTCGGCCTTGATCAAGCACATCGGAAAGCAACGGAAGTTCCGTCGATATATCTAAATATTCTAGACGATATCCAAGATGATTCAGCACCATCTCCGCATAGCGGTAAATGCACGTACGGTTGGCCTTGTCTTCCTGTGTGCTGTCAAATAGCGCCAGGACGGTGCGTGTCACCTTTGTTTTGGCAGCATAAGAAAGTGAACTATCCTGAGCAAAACTCAAAAATCATGATGTCTGTCCGCAGGCACGTCATATCCCGATGCGGCTGCAAATCGAGCGTTTTTTCAGATGTACTGAATGCATCCCTCCTAGCAATAATATTGCACTGAAATCACATTTTGTCCGTTTGCCTTATTCTCCCCCACGCCTCAATTTTTTCTGAAATTACCTTCTGCAACACCTTTGCCGTTTTGCAGACGTATGAGGAAATTTACGATGTCCGACAAGGCCACCGCTCACGACAGATCACGGGATGTCACCACTTCAAAGGATGACCACACACCAAAATTTGTTGCCCGCTGGTATTTTCCAACCAACCATAAGGTGTAGAAGACTCGACTTGATCAGATCCTTCGGCACATCGACACGCACCCGAAGGGCTATGTCGGTCAATGACTTGCGAATCCATTGAACCCAGTTAAGCAGCAGCGGTTGCGCCAGACTTACTTCACTACCCACGGTCAGTACTGCCCGGCGGCACTGCAACCTGATGCAGCGTGCGTTGCCACAACTGGATAAACATTGGCGCGTGTCGCAGAAACTGTTGACCCGCCGGCGTCGGACTTGGGCCGCCCTTGCCCCGAACATAAGATCGCGCTCAACAAGTGTTCTAGAGTGTGAATGCGGGCGCTCACGGTTGCCTGGGCGACATTCAGACGCTCGGATGCGCGGATGAAACTTCCGGTCGACACGATCGCAATGAAGGTTTTGGCGAGTTCAATATTCATCGGGATACCGCATAAATATTGAACTCAATTGTCAACCGATTTCGTTTCCAATGGGTTGTGTTGACCCGCCGATCAGCAAGTCACAGCCCCTCAAAAAGGCAGAAATACACTCAAGACTATGGCTTCATCCTGTACATCCATCTGCGGTCAAAACAGCTGTCGCTTGCGGCGTGTTTGCGCCTGCCTAGCCTGGCTTCTTCATGCGCCTTTGCGCAAGGCAATGCCGCCCACATGGCCGATCCATTGCAGAGATATCGCCTGTCCTGACCTTGTAATAGCGCCAAAAATTCCCTTCTTATAGAACACCGGCAAAGGTTCTGTTTGACCCGAAAGCGATTGCACATGACTGAAAACCAGGATCTTGATGGAGCATCCTCCTCTGACATGTCATTTGAAGCCGAAGAACGGGCCGCACAAAAAACCGCCTTCAAGGGACGGCTATTGTCGCTGGCTGCTATTGCGGTTCTGACAACCTTCCTGTCTCCCTGGCCCGGCTTTCTCTATATATATTTCCTTTTGCTGCTGTTTGTCGCCCTTGGCTACGGCTCCTACCTTGCAGCACACGCAAGCTGGAAGAAGCCCTGGCATATTTATGCCTTTGTCACGGCCGATTTCATCCTGCTGACCTTCACGCTGCTCTACCCAAATCCACTGATACCATTCGACTACCCTGCGACAGTCGTCTTTCGGTTCGGCACCTTCATCTACTATTTTGTTCTGCTTGCCGGCCTTGCCTACCTATACCGACCTCGCCTGGTCTTATGGGGCGGCCTGTCGGCAGCTGTCAGCTGGCTGGTCGGCGTTGTGTGGCTGGTGAGTGTGACAAACGCAACAATCACTGAACCCGCGATCGGCAATCTTGAAGGATTGATGCAGGCCTGGAGCAATCCGCTTTTTGTGGATCCCGGCGTCAGATTTCAGGAAGTCATCGTCCTGTTGATCACAGCCGGCCTGCTTGCCCTGGCGGTTCAGCGCACCCGGTCCATTGCCCTGCGACAGGCCGGTCTTGCCAGTGAACGAACCAATCTCGCCCGATATTTTCCAAGAAAAACCGTCGACATGCTGGCCACCAGAACCAACGCGCTATCGCGGCCCCGTGAGCACAATGCCGCAGTTCTGTTTGCCGATATCATCTCCTTTACGGCCTGGGCCGAAACCCGCTCGCCGCGAGAGACCATTGTGGTCTTGCGCGAGGTCCATCAAATTCTCGCAGAAACCATATTCAAGCACGACGGCACGCTCGACAAATTCATTGGCGATGGTCTGATGGCCACATTCGGAACGCCCGAACCGTCACGGCGCGACGCCATCAATGCGCTTTCGGCAGCCGTCGAAATGGTTGCCGCATTCGAATCATGGCGCCAGGCCAGAAAGGATACGGATGCAGGCGAGTTGAAACTGGCAATTGGGGTGCATTACGGTCCGGTCATTATCGGTGATATCGGCGTCAACCGGCGGCTGGAATTTGCTGTTCTGGGCGACACAGTCAATGTTGCCAGCCGCCTGGAGAAAGCCAACAGGGACATCAATTGCCGGTGCATTGTCAGCACCGATCTTGTCGAGGCCGCAAGATTTGAAAGCCCCGAGGAGACCTCGACAGCAATCGAAATCCTGCAGAGCCATGGACCTTTGACATTGCGCGGGCGGCGCAGAGCCACACCGATCTTCATATTGCCCTGAAAATGGCTTGCATCGCACAGGCCAACTGATTATCTTAAACTTGATAATAATAATCAGGATTATACAGGCTTTATGATTACTCTCGTGTCGCGTGCCGCCCGTAAACGACCTTTCCTGCTGGCTTTGTGTTCTCTGCTCAGCTTCCACGCCTTCAGTGGATCACCCCTTGCGCAAGAAAGCACTATTGAAGCTCCTGGCCCGCAGGGGCCACTGAAGGGCAGCTTTCTGAAAGCAGGTCCCTCTGCCGCGCCCGTTGTTCTCATCATTCCCGGCAGCGGGCCCATCGATCGGAACGGCAACGGGCCCATCGGATGGCGCACGGACATGTACAAATTGCTGGCCGAAGGCCTTTCACAGCAAGGCATCAGCACGATCAGAATTGACAAGCGAGGAATGTTTGAAAGTCAGGGTGCAATCGATGATCCGAACGACGTGACGATTGGCGCCTATGCCGATGATGTCCAAGCCTGGATCAAGGTCGCAAAGGGCACGAGCGGGTCTGAATGCGTCTGGGTACTTGGACACAGTGAAGGCGCACTGGTTTCACTCAAGGCGGCACAGGCCGCCTCCGGCCTATGCGGACTTCTGCTGGTCGCAGCGCCGGGACGACCAATTGGAACGCTCTTGCGGGAGCAATTGCAGTCAAATCCCGCCAATGCGGCGGTGCTGGAAGAAGCCATGTCCATCATCGATTCTCTGGAGAAAGGCCACAAAACCGACACGCAAACCATGCACCACGCGTTGCAGCCCTTGTTCAGTGAAGGGTTGCAAAGCTACATGATCGATCTGTTCTCCCACGACCCTGCAGCTCTGGCGTCCACCTATGATGGTCCGACACTGGTCCTTCAGGGAAACCGCGACCTTCAAGTGAAAATGCGCGATGCCGAACGCCTGATGGGTGCCCTGCCAAATGGCGAACTGACTGTTTTGCAGGACGCAAACCACGTGCTCAAACAGGTCGAGAGCGAGGATCTGATGGCAAATTTTGCCACCTATTCAGACCCGTCCCAAGCTCTGGCCCCGGGCATCATAGCGGCCCTGGCAGACTTTATTGGTCGGCATGAGGTTTCCGCCCGCCGTGACTGATGGCGATATTTGTCAACGGGCCGGATTGCATCGCACCAAATCAACATTGTGTAACAAGTAACTCGGGCCGGCAAACGGGGTGCAACTTTCCCTCAACTGGTTCATATTGACGGTTGTTTCAAAATGCCACAATGAATTGCCGGACAATTTGAACAGCGGCAAGAGGAGAAATTGATGCACGTGCTTATCCTGGGCGCGGCCGGAATGGTCGGGCGCAAACTCGTTGATCAGCTTTGCGAGGCCGGTTCCGTGGCCGGACGCGAAATCACCGCCATGACACTCGTCGATGTGATCGAGCCCGAAAGTCCCGCAGCAGATAAACACGCCGTCAATTGGGCTGTTTCGACCGCTGCTGCCGATATATCGGTGCGTTCTGAAGTGGATGCCCTCATTGCCCACAAGCCGGATATCATTTTTAATCTTGCGGCAATTGTTTCAGGCGAAGCGGAAACAGATTTTGACAAGGGCTACGCTGTCAATCTCAATGGATCGCACAACCTTTTCGAAGCAATCCGTCAGCAGAACTACCGGCCAAAGGTTGTATTCACCTCATCCATCGCCGTCTTCGGAGCCCCCTTTCCCGACGCCATAGACGATGAATTCCTGAGCGCGCCCCTCACCTCCTATGGTGTACAGAAAGCCTGCTCTGAATTGTTGCTCATGGACTATTCCCGCAAGGGCTTTATTGACGGAATTGCCATTCGCTTGCCCACAGTGGTGATAAGACCGGGCAAGCCAAACAAGGCGGCATCAGGTTTTTTCTCCAATATTCTGCGCGAACCCCTGAATGGCCAGGAAGCTGTTCTGCCCGTCTCGCTTGATGTGCGTCACTGGATGGCCAGCCCCAAAAGATCTGCAGGATTTCTCATTCATGCTGCAAACCTGGATACCAACAGGCTGGGAGCCCGCCGTGCGCTCTCCATGCCGGGAATTCCCGTGACAGTGGGAGAAATGATTGAAGCGCTTGAACGTGTCGCAGGCCCCGAACGCGCTGCACTCATCCGCCATGAACCCGACGAGACAATCACTCGGATCGTCGATGGATGGCCGCGCAATTTCAATACATCCCGCGCGCTGGAACTTGGCTTCACGGCAGACAATTCAATGGATGAAATCATCCGCATCTATATTGAAGAAGAGCTGGGCGGTCAGTTGGGCTGATGCTCAGCGGTCCACAATAACGCCGACTATGTCGATAGGAACGAAGACTGCAGCGGCAAAGCTTTGCAACAATGCGCTTGCGCGGTAAAGTCGATAAGACAATATGAACGCAAGCAAAAATCATGGAAATCTGGGGAGACTGACAATCATGGCCGGTAAATATGAAAATATTCTCGGAACGATCGGCAATACGCCGGTCGTGCGGATCAACAAACTCGCGCCCGAAGGCATCAATCTGTTCGTCAAGATTGAAGCCTTCAACCCACTGGGATCTGTCAAGGACCGGCTGGCGCTGGGTGTGATCGAGGCCGCGGAAAAATCCGGCGCCCTGAAACCCGGCCAGACCGTTGTCGAGGCCACCAGTGGCAATACCGGTATCGGACTTGCCATGGTCTGCGCACAAAAGGGCTATCCTCTGGTGATTACCATGGCTGAGAGCTTCAGCGTCGAACGCCGCAAGCTGATGCGTTTTCTGGGGGCGAAGGTTGTCCTGACACCAGCCGCCGAAAAGGGAACGGGCATGGTGCGCAAGGCATTGGAATTGGCAGAAAAGCATGGCTGGTTCCTGACCCGCCAGTTCGAAAATGAAGCCAATCCCGAGACCCATGCACGCACCACGGCCCAGGAAATCCTGCGGGACTTTGATGGAGAGGCGCTGGATTACTGGGTGACCGGATTTGGCACCGGCGGCACGCTCAAGGGTGTGGGCAGCGTTCTGGCAGACAAACGGCCGGAGACGAAGATCATTGTCTGCGAACCGGAAACCGCAGCCATGCTGTCCAGCAAAATCGATCAGGACAGAAACAGCGATGGTTCGGCTGCCAGCAGCCATCCGACTTTCACGCCCCACCCGATGCAGGGCTGGAGCCCCGATTTCATCCCCAAGATCACCGAGGATGCGGTCAATCAGAACTTCATTGATGACGTCCTCAAGATCAGCGGGCCCGATGCCATGAAATGCAGCCGCGACCTGGCGCGCCGCGAAGGCATATTTGTGGGCATTTCAGGGGGCGCAACCTTTGCCGGTGCCTTGAAAGTATGTGAGAGCGCGCCGGCAGGCTCAACGGTTCTGTGCATGCTGCCTGATACCGGAGAACGCTACCTCAGCACCCCGCTGTTTGCCGATATAGAGCCCGAAATGAACAGCGATGAAATCGAAATCTCGCAATCGACACCCGGCTACCAACGGCCGAATCCGGCTTAGAGAATATACAATCGAAGCATGTCATCATTCCCATGAAGCGATGACATGCTTCAAAGCATCTGGCCGAGGAATTCCTGCACGATATGATCCGGCAGGAACTGGCCCAACCGTTTGATTTCCCACTCCAGCCGAATACCGGAATTTTCCAGCACTCTGGCGCGGACGGTTTCGCCGAGCACTTCCAGATCATAGGCCGTTGCATGTCCCGTATTGATCATGAAATTGCAGTGCATCGGTGACATCTGCGCAGCACCGACCATCAATCCGCGGCAACCGGCTTTGTCTATTTCCTTCCAGGCCGAAGTGCCCGGCGGGTTCTTGAAGGTCGATCCACCTGTTTTTTCGCGAATCGGCTGGACGCTCTCGCGATGCTGTTGCACCGCCTCCATCTCCTTGCGGATGACGTCCTGATCTTCTCTGTAGCCCTCGAACACGGCATGCGTAAAAATCAGATCCGGCGACGCGTCGCTGTGCCGATAGGCATAGCCCATATCCGCGTTGGAAAGCACATGGCTGTTGCCGCTGCGGTCCAGCGCGTGAATCTCGACAACCCGATCGCAGGTTTCCGTACCGTTGGCTCCTGCATTCATGCGCAAGGCGCCGCCGATGGCGCCGGGAATGCCGTGGTAGAAATGAAATCCGCCGATCCCGGCAGCATGGGCTGCAGCGGCCAGGCGCTTGTCGGGACAGGCGGCACCAGCTTCCATGCGCGTATCCGACACCTGTTTGACCTGCCCGAAGCCCTTGGCCGACAGACGAATGACAACACCCGGAATACCACCATCGCGGACCAGAATATTGGACCCGATGCCGACGACCAGAACCGGAATCTTTGCAGGAAGCCTCTTTAAAAAACGCGCAAGATCCTCTTGGTTGGCTGGCTGAAACATCACTTCCGCCGGCCCCCCGACCTGTAACCAGGTCACACCGTCCATCGGTGTATCCGCACTGACGCGTCCGCTCAGACCTTCGAATAGCTCGGGATTGGTTTCCAGCAAATTCGTGCCGCTTGGCCTGATCATGTTTCTGCCTTGTCGAGCGTCTGCAGGTTTTGCTGCAACGCCGCCGCCCAACTGGTAATGCTGCCTGCGCCCAGGCAGACAACGAAATCACCTTCAACAGCCACAGAGGAAACCAGAGCCGCAACATTATCCGGTCCGCTCAGGGTTCGTGCATCACGATGACCCGCCGCTTTCATGCGCGAGACGAGCTCTTCCGAACTGACGCCTTCCATGGGCTCCTCACCCGCAGCAAAGACCGGTGCAATGGCGACAATGTCAGCATCATTGAAACAGGTGGCAAAATCATCGAAAAGGCTTTCCAGCCGGGTGTAGCGATGCGGCTGCGCTATCGCGATCACGCGGCCTGAACAGGCATCTCTGGCAGCCGAAAGAACAGCCCTGATTTCTACCGGGTGATGGGCATAATCATCGTAAATATTCACGCCATGCCAATTGCCCACATGGGTGAATCGACGCTTGACGCCGCCAAAAGCAGCAAGCCCCTTGGCGATAGCCGCCGCATCCAGCCCCAGTTCATGGGCAACGGCTATGGCTGCCGTTGCATTGGCCACATTGTGCTGGCCGGGCATCGGCAGACGCAGGTCTTTTATTTCCGTGGTGCCGCCGCTCTTGCGGTGGCGAATTGTAATGTCGAAAACCGAAACAGCCCCATCCATGCGATGATTGGAAAAGCGCACATCAGCCTGCGGATTTTGACCATAGGTGACGATACGCCGGTCATGGATCTGGCTGACCAGTGCCTGCACCTCCGGATGGTCCAGACACATCACGCCGAAACCGTAGAAGGGCACATTTTCCACAAATTGTGCGAAAGCCTCACGCACCTTGTCAAAACTACCGTAGTGATCCAGATGCTCCGGGTCGATGTTTGTGACCACGGCGACATCGGCAGGCAGCTTCAAAAATGTGCCATCCGATTCATCGGCCTCCACAACCATCCATTCGCCGTCGCCCATGCGGGCATTGGTGCCATAGGCATTGATGATGCCACCGTTGATGACCGTTGGATCCATCCCGCCGGCATCCAGAAGTGTGGCGACCAGAGAGGTCGTGGTTGTTTTCCCATGGGTGCCGCCAATGGCAACTGCATTGCGAAAACGCATGAGTTCGGCCAGCATTTCAGCCCGCCGCACGATCGGCAAATTGCGTTCACGCGCGGCAATCAGTTCGGGATTATCCTTGCGAATTGCCGTTGATACGACCAGCACTTCCGCTTCGCCCAGATTATCGCCGCTATGGCCGATATGAACTGCAATGCCCTTGGCGCGCAGTCTCTGCACATTGGCATTGTCGGAAATATCCGACCCCTGAACATCATGGCCCAGATTATGCAGCATCTCCGCAATGCCGCTCATACCAATGCCGCCGATACCGACAAAATGCACCAGACCAATATTTTGCGGCATCTTCATGCGTGCGCACCCCGTTCGTTCAATGGATTTTCACCACCCGCAATAGCCTCTACCAGATCGCCAAGCAAGCGTGTGGCCTCCGGCTGACCGGCCGCCTTTGCATTTTTTGCCATCAGTGCAAGCCGATCCGGCTGCTCCATCAGCGATATCAGCAATGCGCTGAGCTTTTCCGCATCCAGATCCGACTGTCGGATCACCTGAGCGCCACCCTTCTTCTCCAGTGCTGCCGCATTGGCCGCCTGATCATGATCCAGTGCATAGGGGAAAGGCACGAGAATGGCTGGTCTGCCGATCGCGGCAACCTCCGAGACGGTCGAGGCTCCGGAACGGCTGATCACCAGATGCGCCTTTGCAATGCGCGCTGCCATGTCATCAAAAAAGGACGCCACGTCTGCACTGATGTCATTGTCGCGATAATATTGCGAAACGCTATCCATGTCTTCGGGACGCGCCTGTTGCGTGATGCGCAGCCGCGCGCGCACTGGTTCAGGCAAAAGTGCGATGGCTTGCGGCATGATCTCCGAAAAAAATCGCGCCCCCTGACTGCCACCAAAAACCAGCAGTTCGAAGGCCATCCCCTCGCCGGAAGCTTGATACGGCGTTTCTGCCGCCTTGAGCACATCCGGTCGCACCGGATTGCCGGTCGCAACAATCTTGTCACCAAAAGGGCCTTGGCCGGCGGCCAGAAAACCGCCCGCGATGACATTGACCTTGTTCGCCAGAAAACTGTTTGCGCGGCCCATGACTGCATTCTGCTCATGAATAATGGTGGCAATGCCTGCCCGCGACGCTGCCCACAGGGGTGGCAATGTCGGGTAACCGCCAAAACCAACGACCACATCGGGTCTCAGTTTGGCCAGCAATTGCCGGGACTTGCGCAATCCCTGAAACAGCGACCAACCCGTTCGCGCCAATGCAACCGGGTTTTTTGAAGTCACTGTTGCGGATGGGACAACATGAATATCATCAGCAGGAAACCCCGTCGAAAAGCGGGTCGCCCGTTCGTCGGTGACCAGATGGACGGTCAGCCCTCTGGCACGCAGTTCATGCGCCAGAGCCTGAGCCGGAAAGAGATGACCACCGGTGCCACCGGCGGAGAGCAGTACAGATTTGGCCACCACGTCACACCCGCTCCGCGGGCATCGCCGCGTCCTGATAGATTTTCTGTCTGCCGGTCGCGCGCTTTTCCGGATTGCGCCGCGTCAATGCCAGCAGGAAACCAGCCGTTGTTGCAATGGCCAGCATCGATGACCCGCCATAGGAGATTAGCGGCAAGGTCATGCCCTTGGCCGGCAAGAGCTCCAGATTGACGCCGATATGGATCATCGATTGCAGCCCGATCAGCAAGGTCAGACCGGCAATGGCAAGACGGGTGAATTCATCGCCTTCGCGGTTTGCATGGCTTAATCCGCGCAAGACAATGAAGGCAAAAATCGCAACCAGCGCCAAGCAGAACAGAATGCCGAATTCCTCGGCTGCAACAGAAAAGATGAAGTCGGTATGGCTGTCGGGCAAAATGCGCTTGATTGTGCCTTCGCCCGGTCCCTGTCCCAGCCAGTCACCACGGATAATCGCTTCTCGGGCCGTATCCACCTGGTGTGTATCGCCCTCACCGGTCAAAAACCGGTCAATACGCCCTGCAACATGGGGAAAGACGAAATAGGCCGAAACGAACATCCCAACGCCCATGGCGCCCAGCAAGATGATCCAGAACCAGGGCATACCGGCCATGAAGAACAATGTTCCCCAGGCTATGGTGATCAATATGGTCTGCCCGAAATCCGGTTGCGCAACCAGCAAGGCGATAACAATGCCGTAGAGAATGATGGCAAACAGATTGCCGGGAATATCCGGCCGGCGGGAATGTTCGGAAAACAGCCAGGCGCAGATGATGATAAAGGCCGGTTTCAGGAATTCCGAAGGCTGAATGGAAAAGCCGGCAATGGAGAACCAGCGTCGCGATCCCTTTGCCTCAAAGCCGTAAAACTGTGTGAAGATCATCATGGCAATCGACAGGGCCAGCAACAGCATGGCGCTACGACGGACCTGTCGCGGCGACAGGAATGACAGGCCGATCATCAGGGCAAGGGCTGGAAAAATGAATTGTGCATGTCTTTTGACAAAATGCAGACTGTCAATATCCAGCCGTTCGGCCACTGCCGGACTTGCGGCAAAGGAGAGCATGAAGCCCAGACCGAGAAGCGCGACAAAAATCGCCAACAGGTACCGGTCTATCGTCCAGAACCAGTCCGAAATCGGACCTCGCTCGGTTCTGCTTACCATCCTCAATTCTCCTTTGGATCGACAAGCATTGTTACATTCGGCAAAGCACCGACCTGTTGAACAAATGCATCGCCGCGGACTTCAAAATTCTTGTACTGGTCGAAACTGGCGCAGGCCGGAGACAGAAGCACCACGGGCTCGTCATCCGGATCCAAAAGCGCATCCTCTGCTGCATGGCTGACAGCCCGGTCCAGCGTTTCGGCAATTTCATAAGGCACATTTTCGCCCAGCACTGCGGCAAAGGCGGGTGCTGCCTCACCAATCAGATAGGCTTTTGCGACATGCGGAAACAGGTTTGAAAGCGACGCGATACCGCCTTGCTTGGGCAAACCGCCGGCAATCCAGTAGATCCGCGGGAAACTTGACAGGGCCGGAGCGGCCGCATCTGCATTCGTCGCCTTGGAATCATTGACAAACAGCACATGCCCGCGCCGGGCAATAGGCTGCATTCTGTGTTGAAGCCCGGCAAAGCTCTGCAAACCGGAGATGATTTCATCTGTCGAAAGTCCGACGGCGGCGCAGGCGGCTATGGCGGCCGCAGCGTTTTGAGCATTATGGGCCCCGCGCAGTGTGGATATATCTGCAAGATCCACGACCATCTGCGTTGCTTCATGGTCAGCATGCATGATCTGCGTGCCCATGGCATAAAAACCGTGGGTGAGTACGTCGTGTTTGGAGATGCGGGTCAGCGGTGTCGCTGCGCTTTCGAGCCGGTCGGCAATCGCCAAACACCAGGGATCATCGACGCCGACAATCGCCAGATCGCTTCCGGCAACAAGCCGTTCCTTGACCTCGGCGTAGTGCTGCATTGTGCCGTGACGTTCCAGATGATCCGGACTGACATTAAGCAATATTCCGGCAGACGGATTGATGGATGGAGAGAGATCAATCTGGTAAGACGAACATTCCACCACATAGAAACGATTATTGACCGGCGGTTCCAGAGTCAGGATGGCCGTCCCTATGTTGCCGCCCAGTTGCGTGTCGCGACCGGCTTCCTGCAAAACATGTGCAATCAACGCCGTTGTGGTTGATTTGCCATTGGTACCGGTGATGGCAATGAAGGGGCAATCGGGTGCCAGCAAATGCCTCTGGCGAACGAACAACTCGATGTCGCCGATGATTTCAACGTCGCAGGTACGCGCCAGATCGACGCTCCAATGGGCCTTGGGATGTGTTAGCGGCACGCCTGGCGCCAGAACCAGTGCGGCCTGCAAGGTCCAGTCGATGCCGCGCAGATCTGCAACAGGAATCCCGCAGCTCCCGGCTTCGGCCACCCGATCGGGATTATCGTCCCAGGCGACAAGCTCCGCACCGCCCGCCAGCAGCGAATGGGCCGTCGCAATGCCGGATCCACCCAACCCGAAGAGGGCAACCTTTTTTCCCGCAAAGGCTGTTGCCGCAATCATCGCATCACCGCAATTTCAGGGTTGCAAGGCCCAGCATGGCAAGGCCGACGGCAATGATCCAGAAGCGGATGACAACCTGACTTTCGGTCCAGCCCAACCTTTCAAAATGATGGTGTATGGGCGCCATCAGGAAAACCCGCTTGCCGGTCAGCTTGAACGATGCAACCTGAATGATCACCGACATCATTTCGAGGACAAAGAGCCCGCCGATGATGGCCATGACCAATTCATGTTTGGTGGCAACAGCAACTGTGCCGATCAAGCCGCCCAATGCCAGTGAACCGGTGTCACCCATGAAAATGGCTGCGGGTGGCGCGTTGAACCATAGGAAACCCAGACCCGCCCCGATGAGGGCGCCAAGAACCACGGCCAATTCGCCCGTACCCGGCACAAAATTGATTTGCAGATAATTTGCAAAAACGGCGTTGCCCGCCAGATAGGAAATGACGCCGAATGAAGCCGCGGCAATCATCACGGGGACGATGGCAAGACCATCAAGCCCATCCGTCAGATTGACCGCATTGCCTGCGCCAACCACGACAAAAGCACCAAAGGCAATGTAGAACCAGCCCAGATCAATGATCAGATCCTTGAAAAACGGGAACGTCAGTGAAGACCCGAAACTGGCGCCCTTGCCGCCGGCAGCGGCCATCGAGGCCTGCATGATGAAATAGACGGCCAATCCGGCGATGATGAATTCGCCGACCAGGCGCAATCGCCCGGATATGCCCTTGTGCGATTGTTGCGTCACCTTCTGGTAATCATCATAGAAACCGATCACCCCGAAACCAAGCGTTACCAGCAGCGTTACCACCACATAAACATTCGACAGATCAGCCCACAGCAGGGCACTGACAACGATCCCGGTCAGGATCATCAGTCCGCCCATGGTTGGCGTGCCGGCTTTTTTGAAGTGCGTTTGCGGACCGTCAGCGCGAATGGGCTGTCCTCGCCCCTGGCGAATGCTGAGCGCCGCAATAATCCGGGGTCCGAAGAGAAAAACAATAATGGCCGACGTCAGCGTTGCGGCGCCGGTGCGAAAGGTAATGTATCTGAAGAGATTGAAAAACTGGAACTGGTCGGAATAGTCAACAAGCCACATGAGCATCAGGCAGATCCCCCAAACTGATTTGGTTCACCCGACCTGACATCCGCCACCGGCGGAAATTTGGCGAGCAAGGCGGGCACAAACCTGGAAAAGCCCATGCCTTTGGATGATTTGATCATGACCACATCTCCGGCTCGAACCGTATCCAGAAGCATCGTCAGCAAAGCCTCGGTAGAGGCAAAATGGTCGTGCAACACCGACTCGCCCAGAACGGCTTCCAGTGCTTCCATTTCCGGGCCCGCCATCAACACCATGTCGATTTTGGCCTCGGTCAGGGGCTTGTTGAGTTCCTGATGCAACTTCTTTGCAAAGGAACCCAATTCCAGCATGTCGCCAAGAATGGCAATGCGGCGACCCGCCCCTTGAGTCGGTGTGTCGCGCAACAGCTCAATGCCCACCTGCATGGATGCAGGATTGGCGTTGTAGCTCTCATCAATCAGCGTAAAGGTGCCGTTTGCGGTTTCCAGAATGTGCCGCGAACCGCGCCCTTCGCTGGGCGTCAGTTCGGCGAAGGAATCGGCCATTTTGGTCAGATCAGCACCGGCAAGTTTCGCCGCACCGGCAACCGCCAAAGCGTTTTGCACCATGTGCCGGCCCGGAGCGCCGATGACCAATTCGCAGTCGTCGCCCAGAATCGTCGCCTTGATCCTGGAACCACCTGGCAATGCTTCATTGTCCAGAAGCCTGATGTCCGCCTGCTGGTGCTCACCAAAATTATGGATATGGGCAATCGTGCAGGCTTTGGCAGCCTTTTTCAGCTGCGCATATTTTTCACTGTCGCGATTGAGCAGCACATGGCCACCCGAAACCACGCCCTCAAAAATCTCCGCCTTTGCCGCAGCAATCTCTCCCAGATTTTTGAAATGACCCAGATGGGCATCCGCAATGGCCGTGATGATGGCAATATGCGGACGCACCATCTTGACCAAAGGCCTGATTTCATCCGCATGGTTCATGCCAATTTCGAATATTCCGTAGTCAGCGTCCCGCGGCATCCGGGCAAGCGACAGCGGAACACCCCAATGGTTGTTGAACGACGCGACAGAGGCATGCACCCTGCCCTGGCCAGACAGGACATGCCGCAGCATCTCCTTGGTGGTGGTTTTACCGACCGAACCGGTGACAGCAATAATCTGTGCCTTGGTGCGTGCGCGTGCCGCGACGCCCAGGCGGATCATTGCCTCCAGGACATCATCGACAACGATCATCGCCGCATGCAGATGGCCCATAGCCGGCAGCTTGGATTCAGATACCACCAGAACAGTTGCACCATTTGCCACAGCCGTACTGGCAAAAGCGTGCCCATCCACCCGGTCACCCTTGATTGCAAAAAACACATCACCGGGCTGCACTGCCCGACTGTCTATCGATATGCCCTCAATGCCTTCCGGCATAGCACCGACCGGCCGGCCATTCATGGCTTCGACCATGTCAGCACTGCTCCACAGCCAGGATCTCTCCTGCTGTCCGGCGATCGCCTTCTTGATTTCCTCATGGTCGGAAAACGGCAAGACGCGGTCCCCGAACGTCTGCCCCTGTTCGTGCCCCTTGCCGGCAACGACCAGCGTGTCACCTTCCTCAAGCATGTCCATGGCTGCATGGATTGCTTCAGCACGGTCGCCAATCTCCATGGCTCCCGGTGCGGCGGCAAGAATTTCGGCGCGTATGGCTGCAGGGACCTCACTGCGCGGATTGTCGTCCGTGACGATCACCACATCGGCCAGCCGCGTGGCAATTTCGCCCATAATCGGTCGCTTGCCGCGATCACGGTCACCACCGCACCCAAAAACCAGCACAATACGATTGGTGGTAAAGGGACGAACAGACTGCAAAACCTGTTCAAGCGCATCGGGTTTGTGCGCATAATCGACGTAGGCGGGCACACCCTTGCCGGTGGATCCCACGAGTTCCAGTCGGCCAGAGGCACCGCGAAGATGTTCAAGCGCCCCGATGGCCTCACCGGCGGGAACACCTGTTGCAATGGCAAGCCCGGCGGCAACCAGAGCGTTGGACAGTTGAAAGTCCCCCGCAAGCGGTATGTTGACCTGGTAGATCGCGCCTTCATGATGAATTTCCGCACATTGCCGGTGGCGCTGGTGTTCCACCCTCTTGAGTGTCAGAAAGGTCCCTCTGCGACCGACAGTCAGCACGTTCAGCCCGGCATTTGCCGCAACCGCAACCACCTGATCAGACCACACGTCATCGGCGAAAATGACGGCTGGTGCTCCGCGTGGCAACAGGCTGTCGAACAATCGCATCTTGGCGGCAAAATAGTCATCTATCCCGGCGTGGTAATCGAGATGATCGCGGCCAAGATTGGTAAATGCGCCCGCAGCCAGACGAACGCCGTCAAGCCTGTGCTGATGCAGGCCGTGACTGGACGCCTCAATGGCGCAATGGGTCACACCCTCACTGGAAAGCTCACTCAATAGCCGATGCAACACAACGGGATCGGGCGTCGTCAATTGTCCATAATCCTGGCGTGTCGGCGACTCGACACCAGTCGTGCCGATCATCGCCGCCTGACGACCGCTGCGCTCCCAGATCTGCCGCGTAAAGGAGGCAACCGACGTTTTGCCTGCGGTACCGGTAACGGCAACCATCGTCTCGGGCTGAGCGGCATAAAACCGTGCGGCGGCCCTGGCCAGAAGATCACGTGGATCGGCAACACGGATCACCGGCAATCCGGGATCCGGGAATGTACTGTGTTCTGATGTGAAAATGGCCACAGCGCCGCGCGCGCGCGCATCTGCGATGAATTCCGCGCCATCCCTCGCGCTGCCCGCCAGGGCGGCAAAGACAAATCCAGGTTGCACATCCTGACTATTGGCCGTCAGGCCTGTAATCTCCAGATCGGCGTATATTGCGGGGATATTGGCAAATTCACCAGCCAGTACATTCAGCTTCATGTTTTTACGTTACCATTCCTTTATCTTGCGGTGTCAGTGCTTGAGACATGACGACTCAACATGCTTATGTCAGACTTAATATGACACAAGCAAGGCAGCGCCATCTTCTCCAAAAGAAGGTCGTACCCCAAGAAGAGCAGCCGATCGACGAATGATCGCCTTGACTGTAGGCGCTGCATTCAGACCCGCAGTCGCCGAATGCTGTCCTTCCGCCGGCTTTGGTTCGTCAATAATGACCAGAACGACATATTGCGGATCTTCAATGGGAAAGGCCGACAGAAACGCATTGAAGCGCACGGCGGAAGAATAACGTCCATTGACCACTTTTTCCGCTGTTCCGGTCTTGCCGCCAATGCGAAAACCCGGAACCTCGGCCTGCCGGCCCGATCCCTTTTCAACATTCAAGCGCATCAGATAGCGCATCGCAGCACTGGTTTCCGATTTGATTACCCGTGTGGCAACCCGCTGCGCATCAGCCTGACTGCGCGGCAGGAACGTTGGTGGAATGAGCAGTCCACCATTCAACATGGCAGCCGCCGACATGGCTGTTTGCAACGGCGTGGTTGCAACACCGTGCCCAAAGGAAATCGTGACGGAATTGATTTTTTTCCAGTTTTTCGGCTGACTCGGCATGGCGACCTCGGGCAATTCCGTTCGCATCCGTGTCAACAATCCGATACGGGTCAGAAATTCCTGATGACCTTCCACACCCACCACATCGGCCATTTTTGCAGTGCCGATGTTGGACGAATAAATGAAAATCTCCGGAACAGACAATGTCCTGTGCTTGCCATGAAAATCGTTGATCGTGTGTCCGGCGATCCTGATCGGCTTGGAGGCATCAAAACTGTCACCCAGGTTGATCAGACCGGAATCCAGAGCCATGGCCGTGGTAAACGCCTTGAACGTCGATCCCATTTCATAGGTACCGGCCGACATGCGGTTAAGCCGGTCCTTTTCCAAGGCCTGAGCTGCGATATTGGGGTCATAGTCCGGCAGTGATGACATCGCCAGCACTTCACCGGTTTTTGCATTCAAAACCACGGCTCCTGCCGCAATGGCCTGATAGCGCTGCATGGCTGCCGCCAATTCATCACGCACAATGTGCTGGACACGCAGATCCAGAGACAGCCGTACCGGTTCCATTTGACGTTCGATGGTCATGCCTGCAGCGGCCAGGGCTGCAAGTCCCTGTCCATCAACATATTTCTCCATCCCGGCAATGCCCTTGTTGTCAATATTGACATGGCCGACGATATGCGAGGCTGTTGGACCGCCCGGATAGAAGCGGCGTTTCTCCGGGCGAAAGCCGACGCCGGGTATTCCAAGGGCCAGAATGTCATTTTGCTGTCTGGGTGTCAGCTGGCGTCGCAGCCACTGAAACTGGGATTTGGATGTCAGTTTGCGATAGACGCTGCGCACATCCAGCTCAGGCAAAACCGTTGCCAGCCGCTCGATGACCTCATCCGGATCGGTGATCTTGTGCGGCTTGGCATAGAGCGAAACCGTCCTGATATCCGTTGCGAGGACCTGGCCGTTGCGGTCAAGAAGGTCTGGTCGCGATGCCATCAGGGCATCACCACGCGCAATACTGGCGACAGTTGTCAGGTCGCGAAGACCATATTGCACCAGGCGACCGGCTATCACCCCATAGACCAGACAGACACCAATCATCACCAAAACGATACGGTGCCTGGTCTTGTGGCCGGACGCCTTGCGCGCACCATCGACAACAAGCGCTTTGCCGGCGCGTGCATTGCTACCTGTCGTCGTCTTGGCCCGTGCCACCAGTCCCATGCGTTGAAGCAGATACATTATTGCCCCACCGATCCGGTTATGGTGGTTGAATCAGGCACTTCCGCCATCATTTCCTGTGCCCGCTCCGGAAGGTCTATAATGCGGGCGGGAAGTTCCTGTGGGCGCACGATCTGATGTGCTTCGGTAATTTCAAGACCCAGTTCATCCTGATGGCGCTCCACCAACGCCTGCAACCTTCCGGGCTGTATCAACAGGCTCCAGTCAGCCTTGAGCAGGTCGATGGTATTTTTCTCAAGCCGTATTTCTGCCTCAAGATGCTTGATTTCCTCCAACTGCTCCTCAGCCTGATATTTGATTTGAAATGTCAGGACGGCAGCAGCAGCCATGAAGCCGATAATCACAAAATCGATCGTTCTGAGCATGCGCGTCAACTCCCCAACGTCGAAACAGAGGGCAATTCCGGCAATCCGAATATCGATCGGTCTGCAGGCCGAGGTGCGAGGGCAGTGCGCGTTCCCGCACGCAATTTCGCAGAACGCGCCCGCGGGTTTTCATCAGCCTCGGCCTCAGTCGCGGCTGTCATCGGCTTGCCTATGATTTCAAAGGTTACCGGCACCGCCTCGGTCACTGGCAAATGACGGGAGCTGCCGCCGGCCCGCCCGGAACGATCCTGGAAAAAGCGTTTGACGATGCGGTCTTCAAGCGAATGAAAGCTGACAACCACCAACCTTCCACCCGGCTTGAGCGCACGTTCGGCGGCAAACAGAGCATCAGCCAGCTCGCCCAATTCCTCATTGACGAAAATTCTCAATGCCTGAAAAACGCGGGTCGCCGGATGAATCTTGTCACGCGCTTTTCGCGGCTTGACCTTTTCTATCAGCGTGACCAGATCAAGAGTTGTTTGAAAGCGCTCGACCTTGCGGCGCGCATCAATGGCCCGGGCGATGCGACCAGACTGTTTTTCCTCGCCCAGAAACCCGAAAACACGCGTAAGGTCGGAAACCTTCAGCGTATTGACGACGTCCGCTGCGGTTGGCCCCTTGCTCGACATGCGCATATCCAGCGGCCCGTCTTTCTGAAAGGAAAAACCGCGTTCCGCCTCATCGATCTGCATGGATGAAACACCGATATCCAGCACCACACCATCAAGCCCGTCTTCCGGCGCATGGTCGGCCAGATCACTGAAGCGCGAACAGATCAATTGCAGCTTGCCGCGATAGGCTTCAAGCATCTTCTGGCCGTCGGCGATGGCCTGCGGATCCCGGTCAAGCGCAATTACCTGCGCACCGGCATCCAGAATGGCTCTTGTGTAACCTCCGGCACCAAATGTGCCGTCGACAATGACCTGCCCGGGCTGCGGGTCCAGCGTCATCATGACCTGCTGAAGAAGAACCGGGATGTGGCGCATTGGTCCGCCACCGACGTCATGCTCCATGCCGTCAGAATCCGCCGTCATCCCGTCTCTCCTTGCCCGGCGCGGGCTGGCCTGCCTGCCAAGCGCCGGCTCAGGGCTTCCTGTCGTTTTTCCTCGTAGCAAACAGGGTCCCAAAGCTGAAAATGATCCGACCGCCCGACAAAGGTGACCTGGTCGGTTATCCCGGTATAGTCCCGCATAAATTCGTTCATCATCAAGCGGCCTTCGCCATCCAGCTTCACGAATATGCCACCGCCGTGAATGAGTAGAGACATATCGTTGGCATCCGGCGAGAACGGGTCCTCGCCGTCGATCTGACGTTCGTAACGATCCAGAAGATCCGGACCTCCAACCGTGATGGCCGGAAAGACGAAATCCTGAATTGCATAAAGTTCTTGAATATCCAGGCGCGCAAGCACGTTGCGAAACTGGGCGGGCACAGAAACCCTGCCTTTCGCATCCACTTTGTTCGTCGCGTTGGACAGGAACCGGTTCATTACGCAAAACCGCCGTTTCCAGACCTGAATACCATAACATGCTGCCTCCGGAGATCACCGACTGCAAGTCTCGCGAGCCGATTGCTGCCGCATTGCGACAATCACTCCGAACCCACCAAAGGGTAGCGCCTGAACACCCTACAAACAGTCCATTTGGGATAACATGGGAGATTTTGGGCGTCAATGGGATACAGCCGATCAAACATGTCTTACATGCCCGCCATTAAAGCGCATTCATGGTTAACCAAGACTTAAGACGTGCTCAAAGACACAGCGATCCAATCCCGGAGCATCGCTCGGGTTTGGATCTGCCGAAAATTACTGTTTTGCAGTCGTTTGAAATGCCAGCTGGCCTGTAAGCCGGGTTCTGTAAGGCCTGCCAATTTCTTGACAGACGTGACAGCCATTCTTCTGGGACAGAATTTGCATCCTGCCTCAAGCAACCCACCCGGATGACTGACCCGGAAACAGGCTGGAGCTTGCGCTCCGCGTCATCCCTATTCGGTTTTGCTCCCGGTGGGGTTTACAATGCCATTTCTGTTGCCAGAAATGCGGTGGGCTCTTACCCCACCCTTTCACCCTTACCCCGCCAGCATTCCTGTCCGCCCGATCGATTCATTGAGACAAAGGACAGGAATGCAGGCGGGGCGGTTTCCTTTCTGTGGCACTTTCCCTGGGGTCACCCCCGCCGGACGTTATCCGGCACCGTGTTTCCGTGGAGCCCGGACTTTCCTCCCTCTGCTGTCTTTCGACATTGCAAAGAGCGGCTATCCGGCCAGCTGGCACGCCCTGATAGCCGAGACGGAGAGGAATTGAAAGCACTTCCGACATCCGCGCTGATATTGCAGAGGATGACAACGATCAAAAAAGCCTCCCACTTCAAACGGCCCATGGTGGAGCAATTCAATGGGAGGCTTTCAGGTCGGTTTCGTCAAAGGGCTACCGCAGCACAATCACATCTGGCCGGGCGTCTGTGCGAGCACAGATGCGGCTAGCCGGTGATCTTTTGCACTTTCGCACAATATCTTGAAGAAACCGGGTTCATGCGTTTGGCCGCATGGCCGGCATTGTAGCGCAAAATCGTCCCACAGGTGTCGCCGCCGCTGAGCTTGTGCGCGCCACCCAGGTATTTCATGCCGTATTTGATATTGGTTTCCGGATCATACAGACCCTTTTTCGACCCGCGATAGCCCATCATGCGCGCCGTTCCAAGCTTGATCTGCATGAGACCGACTTCCCCTGCACGGCCCCGCGCCTTTGCATTGAAATTGCTTTCCACCCGTACAACGGCATGCGCCAATGAACTGGGAATGCCATGTTTGCGCGCATAGGTATTGATCAGTCGGGAATATCTGCTGCGCTTCTTTTGCGCGGTGCTGACCTTGGCGGTTTCTGCAGGCTTGAAGATCGCCGATGCGATTGCACCAAGGTCGATGCCATTGCCTGCCTTGTCTTTTGCTTCTTCCGCGATCGCATGACCACTGAGTGAAACCATGCCGACACACAGTGCCGCGCAAAGGAAGGTTCCAGTTCTATTCATTCCATAACTCCAAACGAGACGCCGCCAATGCACCACGCATGACGATCAATAAAATTGCTGTCTCATTCCTAGTTTCGAAATTTATTGAATGGTGGCAGCGGTGTAACGTTCTGTTACACGCTGTAAGATTCACATATATTGCACTGCAATATGCGCTTCATTTGGAGAGAACCGGCAGGGCTGACAACAGCTTGTGCAGGGTCTCGATGGTTGAGGCGTCGGCTATTCCATCAACCCTCTCTGGTCGAAAATGCCGCTGGAACGCCTTGATGACAATTTCCAGGTGTTCATCAAAATTTCCTGTTATTTCAACTCCATAACCATAGAGCCCAAGCATTGCCTGCAGCGCTTCCACTGGCTGGCCGGAGTCACCACGTTGGAAAAAACGCCCCCCCGCCGCACCTGATGGTTCAACCCAGTGCCCGACACCGGAATCGAAAAGTGATCGCCAGGGGAACTTTTCGCCCGGATCCTCCTTGCGCTGCGGTGCAATATCGCTGTGAGCAAGGACCATTTCCGGGGCAATTGCCCATCTCTTGGCGCATTTCTGACACAAATTGATGACGGTTTCCATCTGCGCCAGCGGAAAGTCAGGGTAGTTGCCCTGATGCCCCGGATTGGCAATCTCGATTCCAATGGATCGCGAATTGCTGTCGCTTTCACCTTTCCAGATGCTCTTTCCCGCGTGCCAGGCTCGCTTTTCCTCAGCAACCATCTGCACAGCCCGGCCATCCTCGAAAACAAAATAGTGGGCAGAAACCTGCGATTGCGGCGAACAAAGCCATTGCAGCGCCTCATCGGCGCTGTCCATGCCTGTATAGTGCAGAACCAGCATATCGACGGTACCGTTCAGCCGCTCTCCAAAATTGGGTGACGGGCAGACGTCCGCCTCGGAAAAATCAGGTTTGACCAGCGTCATTTGGCCATGCGTTCCTTTTCAATGGCCGCAAAGGCCGCATTCAAAACCACCATTCGATCATTGGCAATGGCCAGGAATTCCTCCGGAACACCACGGGCAATCAGCCGATCCGGATGGCTCTCGGAGACCAGTTTTCTGTATTGTCTCTTGATTTCGGCAAGTGAAGCATCGGCATGGACGCCGAGAACCGCGTAAGGGTCGCGCTCCGTTTCATAGGTGTGGCGCGCAACAATTCTTTCAAAATGCGCTTCATCGACGTGAAAAATCTCGGCCACCCGCGCCAGAAATGCCTGTTCCTTTTCATGAATGACACCGTCAGCCTTGGCGATATGGAACAGCCCGTCCAGAATATCCTCCAGAACGAGGCAATTGTCTTCACCCGACCCACAAAGCTCGGCCATTTTCGAAGCGTAGGATTCAAAACCTGCGACATCCTGTTTGGCGAGATTGTAAAGCCGCGCCACATTGCGCGCCTCCGAATCCGGCATTTCAAAAAGATCCTGAAAAGCGATCACTTCGTCAGGCGTCACGATGCCGTCCGCCTTGGCCATCTTGGCCGACAGGGCGATCATGGCGACAGAAAAGGCCACGCGCCGTCGCGTTTCCGGATCACCTTCAAAAAGCGTGCGCACCGCTTCCAGAACACCGGAAAATGCTTCCGATGCCGCAATGGCCACAAATTCTCCAAGACGTACAAAAATTGACATGCACCGTATGTACGTGATTTGCCCCGCCAATGCGAGAGCCCAAAAGCCGCAGTTTGAAGATCCACAATGCGCGGTTAACATTGCACTGCAGCAAGCCCTTGGAAGCTTGGGGAGGCATGAAGGATTCATGACCGCACATCAGATGTCTGCTCCAAATCACTTGTCCAATTTACTGGCCCGTTTTACTGGTCCGCTTTACCGGTCCGTTTTACCGGGGCTTTTCCAGAACAGGCGGGTTCAGTATCTTTTGAAGCGCAAACCCGTAGGCGCGTTCGGTGCCTTCCGAAAGCGCTCCTCGGTCCCGAGCCAAGGCGTAAATCCTTTGCGCAAACTCAGCATCACTGACCGCTTCCATTGCGTTGCCATGCTCAAGATACTCTTCAAAGGCTATACCCTTGGTATAAATGAGCGGGCGTTTGGCGAACACGGCATCCAATATGATTCCCGAGCCCTGGCAGCGTCGCTTGTCCGCAAGATAGGGTATCAGAAGCACGTCACAGGCAAACAATTGCCTTACATAGTCATCCCTTGAAATGCCTGTTTCAAGAAACCGAAGATTCACGCCATTGTGATAGGCTGGAAGGTTATGCAGCCGGTTGCAGATATGATTTTCCTGTGCGGCCAACGCCGCGGACACCTGCACCATCACGTCCACCTGTGTGGTTTCGGTGTCGGTTGCATAAAGCGCCCGCAACGCTTCGACGATCGGCGCAATTCTGTCGCTGCCCTTGTCAGGGCGCGGTCCCCCCAGGACACCTACGGTCAATGGTCCGATCAAGTCGGAGGCGACGCATGATGCTGCAGGCCGTTCCATGTCTGGATATATATTGCATGGAACAATGAGCGTGTTGCTGGCTTTGATGCCATAGTGCTGCAAGAGGATGGCGCGATGGGCCCTCGTCTCCGTGTAGAGAAACAACCGTTTCTGATCGATCAGCTCACGAAGCGTTTCAACACCAAATTCCTGCATGTATTCGAACGGCTCGCTCTCGGCGATACAACGGATGTGGACGGTCGGAAGGTCCGCGCCATCGGATGCCTGTAACCATCGAACAATTGCGCGCATCAGCCTCTTCGAGCAACTGGGAACCAGCAGGTGATCATCCCTGGTAATCTTCAAGGATTGACAATAGGCCTGCATCACCTCTGGAAAACCGCTTCTCAAAGCCAGAATGCGTCGCAGATGGATCTTCATTTTGTTAAACCATGTCGCCTGCGGATCATTCACGGTTTTCCATTCCACCCGCGCCAGTGACGTATTGACCGATCGAATCGATCCACGATAGGCCATCGGCAACGTCGCATCGCATAGGAGATGATGTTCGTATTTCGGATAGATTGTTGAAATTGCCAGAGGAGTGGTCTGATAATGACCGCCCTTTACAGATATATTGCTCTCCAGAATAATCAGTCTTGTCATGTGCTCTGTCATTATGGTTGGCTGAAAGCTCTGGAAGGAAGCGGTGCGCAATTGATCTGTTGTTATTGAGTATGAAATCCGTCAGGTCCACCCTTTGGCGGACAAGCAACATTGTTCAATGCTCAATGGAAAATGGCAATCCTTTCGCAAGAGGGGCGCTTAGCTGGAAACATAAATAGGATATGCGCGCATGAAAAAAGCATTGGTCTGTGGTGCAGGTGGTTTCATTGGAGGGCATCTCGCAAGGCGGCTCAAAGATGAGGGGTTTTGGGTGCGCGGCGTCGATTTGAAGGCGCACGAACATTGCACCAGTGCGGCAGACGAATTTGTCATTGGTGATCTGCGCGACGCCGGTTTCTGCCGCTCCATCGTTGAACACGACTTTTGCGAGGTTTACCAGCTGGCAGCAGATATGGGCGGTGCCGGCTACATATTCTCCGGCGATAATGACGCCGATATCATGCACAATTCAGCGACAATCAACCTGAACATGCTCGACGCCTGCCTCAACAAGGGCGTCAGAAAAATCTTCTATTCCTCGTCAGCCTGCATATACCCTGCCTACAATCAGGAAGATCCTGAAAATCCGGACTGCTCTGAGGCGTCAGCCTATCCTGCTGCTCCCGACAGTGAATATGGTTGGGAAAAACTTTTCAGCGAACGGCTGTATCTGGCTTACAATCGAAACCATGGCATGCAGAACCGCGTGGCGCGCTACCACAATATTTTTGGCCCTATGGGCACCTGGGACGGCGGCAAGGAAAAGGTTCCAGCCGCCATATGCCGCAAGGTGGCCTCAGCCCTGGATGGCGGTGCCATTGAAATATGGGGAGATGGCCAGCAGACACGCTCTTTCCTGCATGTCGATGAATGTATCGAGGGCTCATTGCGGCTCATGCGATCCGTAAACTTTGAAGGTCCGGTGAACATTGGTTCTGATGAGATGGTCAGCATCAATCAACTGGTGGATATGGTGTGCACCATTGCCGGCAAGACCTTGAACAAGGTCCATATTGACGGACCACTTGGCGTCAGGGGCAGGAATTCCGACAACAGTCTGATCGCCGAAAAACTCGGGTGGGCGCCCTGCCAGCCCCTGCGTGCCGGCCTTGAAAGTACCTATTCATGGATCAGACAGCAGGTTGAAATTAGCAATAGCGCAAAAACACATTGAGTCTGAAGCCCCGATAGTCACCTGCGGTCCCGATCGTCGCCTGCTGCCTTGTCACGAAAACTTCACAAAAAGGACGTTGCTGACCAAATTTATATCTATTATTCATGATGTATTGATGAAAATCACCGGGTTTCCAATGACCGGGGCGACATAGGCATTGTCGTCAAAATACCGTGTCTGCAATTCCGGCGCCTGAGATGAGGAGATAACCTTTGAGCGACGATATATACAATGTGCTGTTTCTTTGTACCGGCAACTCGGCAAGGTCGATTATCGCCGAGGCAATCATGAACCGGTTGGGCAAAGGCCGTTTCAAAGCCTATTCGGCGGGTTCCCAACCCAAGGGAACGGTTCACCCCAACACAATCGAACTCCTGAAAAAGATGAATTACAATACAGACTTCGCCCGCTCGAAAAACTGGGATGAATTTGCTGTTGCAGGCGCTCCCAAAATGGATTTTGTCTTTACCGTTTGCGACAACGCCGCAAACGAAGCCTGCCCAGTATGGCCAGGTCAGCCGATGACAGCTCATTGGGGTATAATCGACCCTGCTGCAGCCACAGGAACAGCTGCCGAAATTCATCTGGCCTTTTCAGAAGCCTATCGGACGCTCAACAGTCGCATATCGATATTCCTCAACCTGCCGATGAGCAGCATCGACAGAATGTCATTGCAGAAAAAATTGGACCATATCGGGCGAAGCGATTGAACGTTTGCCAGCTGACAGCGTGCACGACAGCGGCCTCGATCCGGACAACCAATTATCCTGAATCCGGCAAATTAGGTTTTACTGGTTGTGATCCAGTTTGAGATAAACTTAATGATAGAGAATACGAAATATTAAACGGTTTCTGTTGTTCTGCGACCAAATCCATTGGCTTACAGAAACGAAACCATGAAGAATTTCGCAGAGACCCTCATTAATACCATTTCTACTGGTGATGAAGATTCCTATCTCATTGACAGGGCGCTTGAGACAGTCCGCGCCCATCTTGGGATGGAAATCGCCTATCTCACTGAATTTGTTGACGGCGACTCGGTCTTTCGACAGGTCAATGCGCCTGGTTTTGAAAGTTTGCTCAAGCCTGGTGATAAAATGTCACTCCAGGAAGTGTATTGCATGCACATTCTTGAAGGCCGCTTGCCGGAAATGATGCCCGATACCTCTGATTTTCCTCTGGCCATGTCCATGCCCGTTACCAGCGATTTGCCGGTTGGCTCACACGTGAGCATCCCAATCAAGCGTCGCGATGGAAGCCCCTATGGCTCTTTTTGCTGTCTCAGCACGAAACCAAACAAGACTCTCAACCAGCGTGATCTGGAAACCATGCGTTTGTTTGCAGACCTGGTGTCTCATCAGGTCAACAAAAATCTGCAGATTTCAAGCGAACTCGAAGAAAAACGCGCCAGGATTGCAAATGTAATCGACACGGGTGATTTTACGCTTGTCTATCAGCCGATCTGGGATTTCAGTCAGCCTGACCCCGTGGGATTTGAAACCCTTTGTCGTTTTAACGGACAGCCTTACCGCACGCCGGATCTCTGGTTTGGCGATGCGGCTGAGGCCGGCCTGGGTGTCGAATTGGAATTGGCAGTCGTCAAAAAGGCCCTGCAGGCTTTCCACACCCTTCCCTTGACGGGTAGTCTTTCCTTCAATCTTTCTCCAGAGGCCATAACCAGTGACAGGCTTCCTGATCTTTTGTCTGAATGGCCGCTGGACCGGATCGTACTGGAGATCACCGAGCATTCGCAGGTGGCTGACTATGAATTACTGTGCTCCTCGCTGGCGCGGCTCCGCGCTACGGGCGTGAAGCTGGCAGTCGACGATGCAGGGGCCGGATATGCAAGTCTGCGCCATATCATCAAATTGGCACCTGACATTATCAAGCTCGACATGACGCTGACCCGCGACGTCAACACAGACAAGGCGCGGCGATCACTGGCGACTGCACTGATTTTCTTCGCGCGCGAAACAGGAACATCACTGGTTGCCGAAGGCATTGAAACACAAGGCGAACTTGATACACTTAAAATGCTTGGCGTTCACAAGGGTCAGGGCTACTTGCTGGGACGACCGATGGACCTTGAAAAAGCCTGCGCGCTGCTCACGCCGGAGGAATTATCTCTGTCCGTCAATGGTTATGCCGCCTCGGGAAACCTCTCATAATACGGCAAGCACATGATCTATCGGATCAGCAACCATTCAGGCCGCAATCATTTGTGCCGGAGCGCGGGTCTTGCGATAGAGACCGCTGACCACGATCAGGTTCAAAATCCCCGCCACCGCTGCGACCGCGTAGGCAGCCGTATAATTTCCGGTGTAGTCATAGAGCAGGCCTCCCTGATAGCCGCCGATCGCGTGCCCAAACCAACCAAACATGCCGACAATACCAAGCGCAAAAGCCCTGCGTGACGGCGGCGTCAAAACACGGATGGACACAAGCACACCGGTCATGACACCGGCATAACCAAAGCCATAGACAATGGCATAGATGTAGAAGCTCTTGAGACTTTCAACATAGATGAATCCAAACACCATCAGGGTCATCCAGGCCGTAGCCGTCATATAGGCGGGTAGCGCGCCAATCACATCCGCCAGCTTGCCAAAGGCCAGGCGTCCTCCAATGGCAACCAGCATCATCACGAAAATCACGCTGCTGGCCTCTTGCGGGGCAAAACCGCGATCCTGGATCAAAGGCACAAGATGGATCAGCGGTACCGACATGCAGGTGCAACACAAAACAATCGCCACGCTCAATCTGAAAATGACCTCATTGGCGGGCACTGCCGTATCTTCTTCGGCCATCGCGGCCATGTCCTGGGCTGCGGTCAAAGCCGGTGGCGGCCGCAGCAACAAAGCCAGGGGCACCATAGCCGCCAACATGAATAATCCAGTCGCACCATAGGCGCCCTGTATTCCCAATGCCGCGATCAGCAAGGAAGAGGCAAACGGAATACCACCCTGCCCCAGGGCCTGTCCTGCAGAGGCAATCCCGATGGCCATGCCCGCCCCGGTTTGGAACCAATGACCAACTATGGCCATGACAGGCGGAAAAATGGCGCCAGCACCAAAAAAACCGGCAACGAAAAACAAAACATAGAGGTGCCACAGAATGGTCACCCGGGAGGCTGCCAGGTAACAAAGCCCCAGAACAATAACGCCGAACAGCACGATCGGTCTTGCGCCGCGCCTATCTGCCTGGCGGCCCATGACCACCCCGCCAAAGGCAAGTCCCATGATGCCGGTCATATTGATCAGGGTAACCTCACCCCTTTGCCAGCCATAGGCCTCTTGCATGGGAACGACGAAGGCGGAAATGCCGTTGACAATCGCGCCCATTGAGATTGCAAGGATCATTGAAGATGCAATGACAATCACCCAACGATAGGCTGGTGGCCCACTTGTCTCATTCAACATCCCGTGCTCCGTCCCAAACCGATTTCGACCGTTGGATTACACCTGATAATGAACCTGAGACTAACAGCACAGGTCCTGCCGGTCGAGTAGTCAGCGCTACCGGGCTGCAGATGAAACAAGCATCAAAGTCGCGCCGCGGCCAGGGCATGCCGTAGCCGCACCGGACACTGACAATGAACCTAAACAACAAGCCCCAAATTGCGCTTGACAATAGGTCAGCATTACTGACATTTATCGCCCATGACCGATGCTTCATCCAAGACGCCTACTGTAAATCCTGCACTCTGGGAGCCGCGCTACGCTGCCAGGGCGGCCCGCATGCAGGCATCCGAAATTCGTGAACTTCTCAAGCTCCTGGACCAGCCGGATATTATTTCCTTTGCCGGTGGCATACCGGACCCGGCACTGTTTCCAGTCGAAGCTGTGAGCAAAGCCTATCTGGATGTGCTCAGTGACAAGGCCCAAGCCAGCCGTGTCCTGCAATATTCCATCAGCGAGGGTGATCCAGCCCTTCGCGCCTGGATTGTCGACCATATGGCCTCACGCGGGGTTACCTGCGCGCCGGGCAATATCCTCATCACCAATGGATCTCAACAGGCGCTCGAATTTTTAGGCCGTCTGCTGCTGTCCCCGAAAGATACCGCTCTGGTTGAGGCGCCGACCTATCTGGGTGCGCTGCAGGCATTCTCGTCGAATGAACCGCGCTATGACACCCTGCATCTGGGTCAAACCAATCGCACGCCGGATTCCTATCGGCAGGCTGCGCTGGATGCCGGCGGTGACGTCAAATTCGCCTATGTGGTTCCCGATTTCGCCAATCCGAGCGGTGAGACCCTGCCACTGGATGGTCGACGCGATCTGCTTGCCCTGGCAATGGATCTCGACATTCCGATCATTGAAGATGCGGCCTATGCGGCGCTTCGCTATGATGGCGTGGATCTGGCGCCTCTGCAGGCGCTCGACATCGCCTCCACCGGATCCATCAATGCGTCCCGGGTCATCTATTGTGGTACTTTTTCCAAAACCCTCACGCCGGGTCTTCGCATTGGCTGGATCTGCGCTTCAGAACAATTGATAGCCCGATTGATTCTGATCAAACAGGCCAGTGACCTCAACAGCGCAGCGATCAATCAGGCCGTTTTGCTGCGTCTGGCCGAAACGCTCTATGACGAACAGGTATCAAAGGCCCGGATCCATTACCGCGCCAAACGCGATGCAATGCTGGCCGCCCTTGAAAAATACATGCCCGACGGTGTGTCCTGGACGCAGCCCGATGGCGGACTTTTTGTCTGGGTAACCCTGCCACCCGATATCAACACCTCTGAATTGCTCAAGCGGGCAGTCAGCGAGGCACGGGTTGCCTTTGTTCCAGGCCATGCATTTTTTGCAGATGGCACCGGCACCAATACGATGCGGCTCAGTTTCTCGCTGCCCGATATCGAGTCAATCACCCAAGGCGTTCACCGCCTTTCCGAGCTGATCAGAAACGATCCGACATAAATCATCAGCGATAATCGACCGGATGACACCGCTCACAAACGGCGCATTCAGGATAGAAATGTTTCGACAATCCGCCGTTTGCCAAGCATGAATGCATCCGCCACATGTTTCAATGGCGCCAGATCGACCTCCGATTGTCCCTTGGCCAGCAATTGCGAGAATCGCCCGTAGATTCCGTCATATTCGCTATCCGGCCTGTCCATGACCACCTCACCATCAACCGACATCACCCTGCCGCCCTCTGTCAGCAGCAGAACACCATCGGTCGTTTCCACCTTGATATCCCAGGTCTGATGGCCTTCATGTCGCCAGTCGAAAACGGCTGAAACATCGGCTGATTGCAAACCTGAAAAAACCAACTCGGCGGCAATCGGTGCCTGTCTGTTGTCCGGAAAATCCAGCGTGGCTGAGGCAAGATGAATGCGATGGGGCATGATTTCAGTCAGAATGGACAGGGCGTTGATACCCGGGTCGAAGACACCCAGGCCACCGGGTTCCCATATCCACTCCTGACCGGGATGCCAGCGCCGTACATCTTCCTTCCAGACAATGCGCACCTGCTTTATCTGGCGGTTTTCCAGCCATGCGCGCGCATTTTCAACGGCTGGCGCAAACCGTGAATGCCAAGTGGCAAAAAGAACGCAACCACGATTGCGGGCCAAAGCGGACAGGGTTTCCACCTCGCTGATGGTGGAACCGGGCGGTTTTTCCAGAAGAACATGTTTTCCATGCTCCAATGCCTTTTGCGCATATTCGAACCGTGCCTGGGGCGGCATACACAGCGACAGGACGGAAATGTCGGGGCGAGCAGCCAGCAATGCATCCATTGTGCTGTGGTTTTCCACCCCCTCCACGCCATCGCCGCTGCTGACCGTTGCCGCCAGTTCGAAATCTGCCGATTTCAAGATGGACGGAACATGCTGATCACGGGCGATTTTGCCGACACCCACAATGGCGATCCGATAGGGCTGATTGTTCTGCATGTTCGAATTCCGTCAGAAAAAATAATGAAACAGGGATCTAGTGGGAATCACGCGGCACCGCGTGACCCCGCGAACCGGTCAGAAAATCGAAATCGGCACCTTTGTCAGCGCCCTCGACATGATCATGGAACAGACGCGCATAACCGCTGACGGGTCTGCCGACAGGCGCCGACCATCTGGAAAGGCGTTGCTCGATCTCTTCTTGAGATAGATCGAGATGAAGACGGCGATTGGCAACATCGATCTCGATCATGTCACCGTTTTGGACAACCGCCAGAGGACCGCCCATGGCGGCCTCCGGTGACGTGTGCAAAACCACCGTGCCATAGGCCGTGCCGGACATCCGTGCATCCGAAATGCGCACCATGTCCTTGATGCCCTTTTTCAAGACCTTGGGGGGCAGCCCCATATTGCCGACTTCCGCCATCCCGGGATAGCCGCGCGGGCCACAGTTTTTCATCACCATGATGCAGGTCTCGTCAACGTCGAGCGCCTCATCGTTGATCCGGGCCTTGTAGTCGTCAATGTCCTCAAACACGACGGCACGCCCCCTGTGCTGCATCAGGTGCGGACTGGCAGCCGAGGGTTTGATGACAGCCCCGTTGGGTGCGAGATTGCCTCTCAGCACGGCAATGCCCCCTTGCTGTGTCAGCGCCTTTTCAACAGGTCGAATGACATCCTCATTCCAGTTTTGCACGTCACCGATATCCTCGGCGATGCTCTGACCGGAAACCGTCAGCGCATCCGCATGCAGTTTGCCCCCGTCCAACAGGCTCTTGAGGACCACCGGCAACCCGCCCGCATAGTAGAAATCCTCCATCAGATGTTGCCCCGAAGGCATCAGATTGACAATGGTTGGAATATCCCGTCCCAGCCGGTCCCAGTCTTCCAGCGTCAGATCAACACCAATGCGGCCCGCAATGGCCAGCAGATGGATGACCGCATTGGTGGAACCGCCAATGGCGCCATTGGTGCGAATGGCATTTTCAAAGGCATTGCGGGTCAATATATCAGAGGGTTTGAGATCATCCTTGACCATGTCCACGATGCGGCGACCGGTCAATTGCGCCATCACCCGGCGTCGGCTGTCAACCGCCGGAATGGCAGCATTGCCTGACAGGGCCATGCCCAATGCCTCCACCATGGAAGCCATGCTGGAGGCCGTGCCCATTGTGTTGCAGGAACCCGGCGACCGCGACATCGCCTGTTCGGCATCCAGAAAATCCGCCTGGTTCAGCTCCCCGGATTTGACCATTTCACTCATTTGCCAAAGCGCTGTGCCCGAACCCAGGGTCTGGCCACGCCACTGGCCACTCAACATGGGGCCTCCGGTCACGGCAATGGCTGGAATATCCACACTGGCAGCACCCATCATCAGAGCCGGTGTCGTCTTGTCACAGCCAACCATCAGGACGACACCGTCAAGGGGATTGGCCCGCAGCGCCTCTTCAACATCCATCGCACACAGATTGCGATACATCATCGCCGTGGGGCGAAGCGAACTTTCACCTGGCGAGAAAACCGGAAACTCGAGCGGCAATCCGCCAGCCTCATAGATGCCGTGTTTGACGCGCTGTGCAAGATCGCGCAAATGCGCATTGCAAGGGGTCAGCTCAGACCATGTGTTGCAGATACCGATCACCGGGCGACCGTCAAAAAGGTCTGCGGGCAGGCCCTGATTTTTCATCCACGAACGATGATAGATGTGGTCACGCGATGTACCGCCAAACCATTCCTGCGACCGCAGTTTTCTGGGCCATGTAGCTTTCTTAAAGGTCATTTCTCACACTTCACGCTCAAGGGGAATTGAGCTGTTGGCTGATTACAGAACCGACACCGAAACCGGCTTTTGCGGTTTCACTGCGTCCACCTGCTCCAAGCTGTTTCTCAACGGCAGGCCGAATTGCGGTGCGTCAATTTCGAACACATCGCCCGACTGTGTTCGAATATTGTCGGCAAAAGAGAGCGTTGCCGTCCCGAACATATGCACATGGACATCGCCCGGTTGGCGAAACACGTCGTATTTGAAATGGTGGTGCTCCAGATTGGCAATACTGTGCGACATGTTGCTCTCGCCGGACAGAAATGGTTTTTTCCAGATGCACTCTCCAGCCCGAGAAATCTGCGAGGTGCCGCGAATATCTGATGGCAGTTCGCCGAGCAGAATCTCCGGTCCAAAGGCGGCGGGGCGCAATTTCGAATGCGCCAGGAACAGATAATTCACCCGCTCGGTTACATGGTCGGAAAATTCGTTCGACAAGGCAAAGCCGACCCGAAAGGGCTGGCCGTTTTCATCGATCACATAGATGCCGGCAATTTCCGGCTCTTCACCACCATCCTGTGCAAACTCCGGTGAAACAAGGGTACCCCCGGGCGCAACCGCCATAGTGCCATTGCCCTTGTAAAACCATTCCGGCTGAACGCCGCATTCGCCCGCGGCAGGCTTTCCGCCTTCCAGCCCCATCTGAAACATCTTCATGGAGTCGGTGAGTTTGTCCTCCCCTTCTCCATCCAGTTTCTTGTGCATCTCATTGCGGGTGGAGGCCGATCCCAGATGGGTCAACCCCGTGCCGGTCAGATGCATATGCGCCGGATCAGGGTGGGTGATCGGCAACAGGATGCGATCTTCTTCATAGGCGAGATTCAGATCGACGGCTTCGCCAAATCCAAGACTTTCAATCTTGTCTTCCAGCTTTGTCCCGGCACGGGCGCTGGCCAGTGCAAGTTCATAAAGCGACTGGTCGCCATTGACGAAATAGGCCTCCGTGCCATCGCGGGCGACCACACGCATCTGTCCATTTCGGTCTTTTATCTGAGATACCAGCATCATCGCCCCCTGCCATCAGGCCTTGTTCTTGTTGTAAACATCGAAAATCACGGCGGCGAGAAGGACAAGGCCCTTGATGACCTGTTGCCAGTCAATACCAATTCCCAGGATGGACATGCCATTGTTCATCACGCCCATGATGAAGGCGCCAACGACAGCGCCGATGATCGTGCCGACACCGCCGCTCATGGATGCGCCGCCGATAAAGACAGCCGCAATAACGTCCAGTTCGAAAGCGAAACCGGCCTTGGGCGTTGCCGTGTTGAGACGGGCCGCAAAGACCAGCCCCGCCAGCGCAGCCAGCATTCCCATATTTGCAAAGGTCAGGAATGTCAGACGCTCGGTATTGATACCGGAAAGTTTGGCAGCCTTTTCATTGCCGCCAATGGCGTAGATGCGCCGTCCAATGGTCGTTTTGCTGGCAATGAAAGTATAGACGCTGATCAGGAACGCCATGATGATCAATACATTGGGCAAACCTCTGAAAGAGGCCAGCAGATAGGAAAGATAGATAATGGCGAAGGCGATGATCGCGTTTTTTGCAAAGAAGAACGCAAAGGGCTCATCGACGATACCGATCCTTTGCTGATGCATGCGCGAGCGGGCACTCAGAATGATCAGGATCGAAGCAGTCAGGACGCCCAGAGACAGAGAGAAAAGATTGATCCCTTCCGCCTTGAACAAATCGGGAATGAAGCCCGATGATATCAACTGAAAATTCTTTGGAAACGGCCCAATGGACTGGCCGGCAAGCAGCCACAATGTCAGGCCTTTGAAGACCAGCATTCCCGCCAGGGTGACAATGAAGGCCGGAATTTTGAAATAGGCGATCCAGTATCCCTGCATGGCGCCGATGGCTGCGCCTGCAGCAAGACAGACAATGGCCGTCAATACGTAATTGATTTCATATTCGACAATCATGACGGCAGCCAGCGCCCCGATAAATCCGAGCACCGAGCCGACAGACAGGTCGATATGACCCGCGACAATCACCAAAAGCATGCCGACAGCCATGATGATGATGTAGCTGTTTTGCAAAATCAGATTGGTCAGATTGACCGGTTTGAGCAAAATCCCGCCGGTCATGAACTGAAAAAACGCCATGATGACAATGAGCGCAATCAGGATGCCGTATTCGCGCAGGTGCGTGCGAATGAAATGCATCGAGGTTTTTGGCTTGGCCTTCAGCGCACCAGCGGTTTCAGTGATCTCATCATTCATGTTTCAAGTGCTCGCTCTTACGATCATCGACATGATCTTTTCCTGTGTGGCCTCGGCAACGGAAAGCTCGCCGACAAACCGCCCCTCGTTCATGACGTGGAGACGGTCACAGATGCCGAGCAGTTCAGGCATTTCCGAGGAAATAACGATGATTGATTTGCCCGCTGCGGCCAGATCACGAATGATTGTGTAGATCTCGTATTTGGCCCCGACATCAATGCCGCGGGTGGGTTCATCCAGAATCAGGATTTCAGGGTCGGCAAACAACCACTTGCTGAGCACAACCTTCTGCTGATTGCCGCCCGACAGATTGATGGTCTGCTGCGATACATCCGGACAGCGGATATTGATTTTCTCGCGATAGTCATTGGCGACAGCCAGTTCCCGGTTTTCATCGATCAGGCCGTATTGGGCCACGGCATTCAGATTGGCCAGCGGAATATTGAGCTGAATGCTCTGATCAAGAACCAGACCATATTGCTTGCGGTCTTCGGTGACATAACACAGACCGGCGTCGATGGCCTTGCGGATGGTGCCCAGATCCACGGCTTTCCCGTTGATCATCACCTCTCCGCTGATATTGCGGCCATAGGAGCGGCCAAACAGGCTCATGGCAAGCTCTGTGCGCCCTGCCCCCATAAGCCCGGCAATGCCAAGAACTTCGCCGCGCCGCAAATCAAAATCGACGCCCGAGACGACCTTGTTGTCCGGGTAAAGCGGATGGTGGACCGTCCAGTCCCGCACCTGCATCACGGCGCTGCCGATCTGCGGGGTCCTGGGAGGATACCGATCGGAAAGAGAACGGCCCACCATGTCTCGAATAATGTGATCTTCACTGATCGCCTGTGCATGACAGTCCAGCGTACTGACCAATGTACCGTCGCGCAGCACGGTGATCGTATCGGCGACCCGCGATATCTCGTTCAGCTTGTGCGAGATGAGAATGGAGGAAATTCCGCGCGCCTTGAATTCCGTCAGAAGCGCCAGCAATGTATCGCTGTCCTTTTCATTCAGCGATGATGTCGGTTCATCCAGAATGAGCAGCTTGACTTCCTTGGAGAGCGCCTTGGCAATCTCGATGAGTTGTTGCTTGCCAAGACCCAGATCCGAAACCAACGATTCCGGGTTTTCTGAAAGACCGACCTTGCGCAGAAGTTCGGAGGTCCTGCGGTTGGTCTCAGGCCAGTCAATGATGCCCTTTGACGAAATCTCATTGCCAAGAAAGATGTTTTCGGCAATCGACAGAAGCGGCACAAGTGCAAGCTCCTGGTGAATGATGATAATGCCCTTGCTTTCGCTGTCCGCAATGCCGCGCAGGGCAAGCACTTCGCCATTATAGACGATATCACCGGCGTATTTTCCATGCGGATAGACACCGCTGAGAACCTTCATCAATGTCGACTTGCCGGCCCCATTCTCGCCGACCAGCGCATGGATTTCTCCGCGCTGCACTTTCAGACTGACGTCATCAAGGGCTTTGACGCCCGGAAAGCTTTTTGTGATGTGCCGCATCTCCAGGATAATGTCCTGATCGGCACCCGACCGGGAATTGGCCTCGCCGGAATAGCCAGATGGAGATGTGGACTGCTGCGAAGGTGCTTCAGCCTGTGTCATGACACTGCCCGAACTGTCTGCATGCTGCATTGATGGGGGCGGAAACCACCGGCTCCCGCCCGCAAGGTGATACCAGACCTATTGAATCTGGTCCTTGGTATAGTAGCCGCTGCCAATCAGGATTTCTTCCCAATTGCTCTTGTCCACAGATACCGGTTTCAACAGATAGGACGGTATGATCTTCACACCATTGTCATAGGTTTTCGTATCGTTGATTTCCGGCTCACTGCCGCCCAGAACAGCATCAACCATCCCGACTGTGACGCGTGCGAGTTCACGGGTATCCTTGAACACGGTCGAGTTCTGCTCATCGGCAAGGATGGATTTGACCGAAGGCACTTCGGCGTCCTGTCCGGTCACGATGGGCATCGCCTTGTCGGCAGATCCGTAGCCAACACCTTTCAAGGACGAAAGGATGCCGATGGACAATCCATCATAGGGCGACAGGACCCCGTCAATATCCTTCTCCGTATAGAAGGCTGACAGCAGATTATCCATGCGGGCCTGGGCAACAGCACCGTCCCAACGCAGGGTGCCGACTTTATCCATACCCATTTGGCCCGATACGATGACGACTTCACCGCTATCGATCATCGGCTGAAGGACGGACATTGCACCATTATAGAAGAAAAATGCATTGTTATCGTCCGGAGAACCGCCGAAAAGCTCGACATTATAAGGACCGTCTCCCTTTGCCTTCAAGCCTTTGACCAAAGCCTCGGCCTGCAGCACGCCGACCTGGAAATTGTCGAAAGTGGCATAATAATCCACATGAGCGCTGTCTCGGATCAACCGGTCATAGGCAATGACCTTGATGCCTGCGGCATTTGCATTTTCCAGCACATTTGAAAGCGTTGTTCCATCAATGGCCGCAATCACCAGAACATTGGCACCCTTGGTGATCATGTTCTCAATTTGCGCCAATTGGTTGGGAATATCGTCTTCCGCATATTGAAGGTCTGTCTTGTAGCCGGCGGCTTCAAACTGCTCCACCATGCTGTTGCCGTCCGAAATCCAGCGTGCTGACGATTTTGTCGGCATGGCGATTCCGATTGTGCCCTTGTCCGCAGCAATAGCGGCGCCGGCAAATACTGTGGCTGCCATTGCAAACGAGGCAATGACTGTCTGTAGGATCTTCATAATTTCCTCCCGAGAAGCTGAAGACCGCCAACACGGTTTACGTATCCTGACGTGAAGTTGCCGCTGTTGACTCTCTCCCTGATGACGGCCTGGCCGCCCGTTTCATTGTCAGACTCTGTTTCAGAGCTGATCGCCGCACTCTATGAAGCAACAATATATCCGTCAAATTCGAATTTACTCTGATTATATATCTTTTATGTTATATCAATGAAGGTCACGTGCACGAAAACCAAATTTACCCAAAGCGCCCGGAGATGCCTTTCGAATGACCTTGGACCCGCAGCAGTCAAATTTTATCAACAAAGGTTTGAAACTCAGCCATCTGCGCCTGATGGTTGCCCTCAAGGAGACCGGCCGCGTCAGTGACGCGGCCATCCGGCTTTCCATTTCCCAGCCGGCGGCATCGCGCCTGTCAGCAGAAATCGAAAGGATTGTCGGTGTCCGATTATACGATCGCCACGCACAGGGTATTGTTCTGACGGAATACGGCCTGCGTTTGGCAGTCCGCGCGCAGTCCGTTTTGAGGGGGTTGCATGAAGTTGAGCGGGAAATCGAAGAGCTCAAATCAGGCTACGGCGGCAAGGTGTCGATAGGCTCGGTAACCGGTCCTGCGGTGGAATTTCTCCTGCCCGCCATAAAGCAATCCCGGCTGCGCCATCCGAAGCTGGAAATCAGCATTGTCGTCGACACCAGCGACATCCTGACGGAGCAATTGCTGACCGGATCTCTTGATTTTGTCATTGGCAGGGTGCCTGTTCAGCACGAGTTGAAAGACTTTCACGCCCGCGTCGTTGACAGCGAACCGGTCAGCTTGATTGTCAGGAAAGGCCATCAACTGACCCGCGTAGCCAAACCGGATCTGCAGGAATGTGTACTTTTTGACTGGGTTTTTCAGCTTGAAAAATCCCTGATCCGCAAAACCGTTGAAGACTACCTTGTGCAGCGAAACATCGCATTGCCGGCCAAAGTGCTGAGCACATCATCGCTGCTTCTCACCCTGGTCGCCATCAGCCAGACCAATGCCGTAGCACCGGTCGCGCACTCGGTGGCCGAGTTCTTCAAAAGCCAGGATGGCCTGGGCGCGCGCATTGAAATCCTCAATGTCGCGCACGATCTGGCCGTAACCCCCTATTCGCTGATCAGACGGCGCAACGAGGAATTGTCACCTGCATCGCGGGTGCTGTTTGATCTGGTGACCAGACAGCTCGAAGCCTCCTGAAACGGCCCATTGAATGTACTGACGCCCTGTTTGGCCAACGACAACCGACAAAAAGCGTTCAATCAATCCAATTCATTGGACGATGCTGCTGCAAGCCGCTACGGGGTAGCAATTCAACCCCAGCGCGGAATCCACGTGACCAACATTTTTCAATTGACACCACAGACCATTGGCATGCTGCTGGGTTGCATAGGCGTTGCCATCTTCGGCGCAACCCTGCCAATGACCCATATTGCCCTGGATGGATTTTCACCCTGGTTCCTGACATTTTTTCGGGCCGTGATCGCCTCAAGCGCAGCCATCCCCTTTCTTCTGATAGGCAAACACCGGCTTGCCATCCCCAGGACGCCTGAAATATTCATGGCCGGCCTATTGCTGGTTTTCGGGTTTCCCGGTTTTGCCACGCTTGCCATGGAGACCGTTCCCGCAAGCCATGGCGGCGTCATACTGGGAATCCTGCCGCTGATGACCGCGATCTTTGCCGCCCTGATCGGTGGAGAAAAACCGGGGCTACTGTTCTGGGGGCTGGGCCTGTTGGGCGCAGCCCTTGTCCTGACCTTCTCGCTGATCGAATCGGATTTCAGCCTGACAATCGGTGATCTCTGGTTGCTCGCCGCCGGGTTTTCCGCCTCGCTTGGCTATGTGCTTTCAGCGCGACTGTCGCGCCTGATGAGCGGTGGCGCCACCATATCCTGGGCGCTTGTCCTGACCTTGCCCATTGCCGCGCTTGGCACGGCCCTGACCTGGGAAACCGGCATCCTGGCACCGCAAACCGATGCGCTCTGGGCGCTGGCCTATCTGGGTTATGGATCCATGTTTGCCGGTTTTCTGTTCTGGAATGCCGGACTTGTAACGGGGGGCATTGCCCGGGTCGGACAGGTCCAACTGCTGCAGACCTTTGTAACGCTTGGCCTGTCGGCGCTGCTGCTGGGCGAGCATATCACCAATCTGACGATTGCCTTTGCGCTCGCGGTCGGTTTTGTGGTCTGGCTGGGTCGCAAAGCACGCATTTCCTGATCGGCATATTGCTGTTCGGGAGGCAATTGCCCTATGAACGGGAGACAGGCGGATAGTCTGCCGCAGGAGGAGCAGCAATATGGCAGCCCAATGGGATTTCTGGATCGATCGCGGCGGCACTTTTACCGATATAGTCGGTCGCACACCGGCGGGTGACCTCATTCAAAAGAAGCTGCTTTCAGAAAACCCTGAAGCTTACCGTGACGCCGCCATCCAGGGCATCCGCGATTTGCTGGACATTGCCAAGGAAGACCCCATCCCCGAAAACCTCATCAATGAGGTCAAAATGGGCACCACGGTCGCCACCAATGCCTTGCTCGAGCGCAAGGGTGACAGGACCCTGCTTGTCATCACCAAAGGTTTTCGTGACGCGCTCAAGATCGCCTATCAGGCCAGACCCGATATCTTCGCCAAGGAGATCATCCTGCCAGAACAACTCTACGAGCAGGTGATCGAGATTGAAGAGCGGGTGCGCGCCGATGGCACCGTGGAAGCCATTCCCGAGCCACAGGGCATTCAACAGACATTGCAGGCGGCAAAGGCTAACGGTATTGATGCCGTCGCCATCGTGTTCATGCATGCCTGGAGCTTTCCGCAACATGAAGTCCTTGTCGCCGACATTGCCCGGCAGGTCGGCTTCTCGCAGATTTCCGTGAGCCACGAAATATCACCGCTTGCCAAGCTTGTCGGGCGCGGTGACACCACCGTCGTGGATGCCTATCTCTCACCCATATTGCGGCGCTATGTCAATGAAGTCGCGACCGCCCTGAATGCCGGGTTGAATGCCGGTTCGGGCAATGCCGGGCCTGCGTCACCGTCGCTGAAATTCATGATGTCATCCGGCGGCCTCACCGCAGCCAGCCTGTTTCAGGGCAAGGACGCCATCCTTTCAGGACCTGCCGGCGGCGTTGTCGGCATGGTGGAAACAGCGCAATTGGCCGGCTTCGATAAGGTGATCGGCTTTGACATGGGCGGCACGTCGACCGATGTCGCGCATTTTGATGGCGAATACGAACGCGCCTTCGACACCGAAGTGGCCGGCGTGCGCATCCGCGCGCCAATGATGCAAATTCACACTGTGGCGGCAGGTGGCGGGTCCATTTTGCACTATGAGGCCGGCCGTTTCAGCGCCGGTCCGGATTCGGCCGGCGCCAATCCAGGCCCGGCCTGCTATCGCCGCGGCGGACCGCTGGCTGTCACCGATGCCAATGTGATGCTCGGCAAGCTGCAACCGGACTATTTCCCTGCCATTTTCGGGCCCGGTCAGGATGAAAGGCTCGACACACAGGTCGTGCATGACAAATTTGCCGAACTTGCAGCAATTGTGGGTGGCGGAAAGTCCCCCGAAGAGGTTGCCGAGGGTTTCATCACCGTCGCCGTGGAGAACATGGCAAATGCCATCAAGAAAATTTCCGTGCAACGCGGCTACGATGTGACCGGCTACCTGCTCAATTGTTTTGGCGGCGCGGGCGGGCAGCACGCCTGTCTTGTCGCCGACGCGCTGGGCATGGAAGCCATTTTGATACACCCGTTTTCCGGACTTCTCTCTGCCTATGGCATCGGCCTTGCAACCCTGTTTGCCTCGCGCCAGCAGGCGCTCGTCAAACCATTGGCAGAAGAATCGGCCGAGGAGATCGCCGCTCTGATCAACCGGCTGGCAAAGGCCGCCAACACCGAATTGCGTGAACAGCAGGTTCCTGACGATGCCATGGAATGGCGCCCGCTTCTGCATTTGCGCTATGACGGCACAGACACCACGCTGCCCATCGTCTTTACCGACCGCTCCATCGACAATGCCCTTGCCTCCTTTGCAGCAGCCCACAAGGCCCAATTCGGTTTCATCTATGAAAACAAGACCATTATCGTCGAAGCCGTGTCGGTCGAAAGCAAGGACAAACGCAGCAATGCCAGCGCCGAGCGCGAGAATGCACTGAGCAGCCATGTGCCTGATGCAAACAGTCAGTGCCGGTTGTTTTCAGGCGGCCAATGGCATAATGCCCCTGTCTTCACACGTGATGGGCTCCTGCCCGGACAATCCTTGAACGGCCCCGCACTGATCATCGAGGCCAATCAGACCATTGTCGTGGAAGCGGGATGGCGCGTTGAAATCAACGCATTGAACCACATTGTCATGCGCCGCTTTGAAAAGATGCGCCGTCTGGATGCCATCGGCACCCATGACGCCGATCCGATCATGCTGGAAGTGTTCAACAACCTGTTCATGTCGATCGCCGAACAGATGGGCGTCACCCTTCAAAACACCGCCTATTCGGTGAATATCAAGGAACGGCTGGATTTCTCCTGCGCAGTTTTTGATCGCACCGGCGCGCTGGTCGCCAATGCCCCGCATATGCCTGTTCACCTGGGGTCCATGGACCGCTCGGTGGAAACCATTATCCGGCTGAATGAGGGTGACATCCATCCCGGCGACGTCTTTGCACTCAACGCACCCTATAATGGCGGCACCCATCTGCCCGACATCACCGTTGTGACACCGGTCTTTGACGACAGTGGAACAACAATTCTCTTTTACGCCGCCTCGCGCGGTCACCATGCCGATGTCGGGGGAACCGCCCCCGGATCAATGACTCCCCTGGCAACAAGTGTGGATGAGGAAGGTGTGTTGATCGACAATTTCCGCATTGTCGACAAAGGCCGTTTTTGCGAGGCTGAACTGATCGATCTGCTCAGCGACCATCCCTATCCGGTGCGCAATGTTCAGCAGAATGTCGCTGATCTCAAAGCCCAGATCGCAGCCAATGAAAAAGGCGTTGCGGAACTGCGCAAGATGACCGCCCATTTCGGTCTCGATGTCGTGGAGGCCTATATGGGCCATGTTCAGGACAATGCGGCTGAAAGCGTGCGCCGGGTGATCGACGCGCTGGCAGACTGTTCCTACGAATATCCGACCGACACCGGTCAGATCATCAAGGTCAAGATCAGTGTTGATCGCCAGGAGCGCACCGCGACGGTTGATTTCACCGGAACTTCGCCCGTGATGAAAAACAACTTCAACGCCCCCGAACCGGTCACCCGCGCCGCTGTTCTCTATTGTTTCCGGGTGATGGTTGAAGGGTCTATTCCGATGAATGCCGGCTGTCTTCGCCCCATCAGGATCATCGTGCCCGACAATTGCATGCTGAAACCCGCCTACCCGGCAGCAGTCGTCGCAGGCAATGTCGAAACCTCACAACATGTGACCAACGCCATCTTTGGCGCTCTGGGCGCAATGGCCAACAGCCAGGGCACCATGAACAACCTGACCTTCGGCAATGACACCTATCAATATTACGAGACCATCTGCTCGGGCTCACCGGCCGGACAGATGAACAACGGCCAGGGATTTGCCGGCACATCCGGTGTCCATGTGCATATGACCAATTCGCGGCTGACGGATCCCGAAATCCTTGAAATGCGTTTCCCGGTCCTGCTGGAAGACTTCCATATCCGAAAGGGATCCGGCGGCAAGGGCCGTTTTGATGCCGGTGACGGGACGCGCCGCACAATCCGCTTTTTGCAGGAAATGGAATGCGCCATCCTGTCATCCCATCGCACGCGCCCGCCCGAAGGCATGGATGGCGGCGGCAACGGCCAGGTCGGCAAAACCGAGGTTCGTCGCCTTGACGGTAAAGTGACTGCCCTGCGCGCCTGTGACCAGACGGTGCTGCAGGCCGGAGAAGCCGTCATTGTAACTACACCGACATCGGGTGGTTTCGGCAAGAACTGACAGCGTCTGACCTGTATCCACTGGTCCGTCACAGAAGTGTCGTTTCGGCGTCACATCGGTGTCATTGCCGGACTTTATCCGCATCTCATGTGATCTCACGGAGTGCGCGATTCATGTCGGATGCGATGAACGATACAACCATGGCGGTGGGCGGGCGTCACATCAGCCGCGCTGTCTGTCAACACAGGCTTTTTTCCCGTCAGGGATTGTCCGAACGTGTGTTTGCACGTTTCTTCTCCGGTCTCGTCTATGCGCAGATATGGGAAGATCCGCAGATCGATATGGAGGCCATGGCGCTTGGCGAAGGCCATCGCATCGTTACCATTGCCTCCGGTGGCTGCAATATTCTCGCCTATCTGACCCGCAAACCGGCACATATTGATGCCGTCGACCTGAACAGGGCGCATATTGCACTCAACCGCCTGAAGCTGGCGGCCATCACTCACCTGCCCGGCCATGGCGACGTGTTGCGATTTTTCGGCAAAGCTGATCAGCGTTTCAATGGTCAGGCCTATGATCGCTTCATAGCGCCACATCTGGACAGCGCCTCGCGTCGCTATTGGGAACAGCGCAATTGGCGCGGCAGGCGGCGCGTAGCGGATTTCAATCGGAATTTCTACAAGTCCGGGCTGCTCGGATGGTTCATCACGGCCGGACATCTTGTTGCACGACTGCACGGCGTTGACCCGTCCGACCTGATGCAGGCCCGCAACCTGCGGGAGCAGCGCCATTTTTTCGAGGAGAAGCTCGCCCCCTTGTTCAATCGACCCGCAATCCGTTGGGTCACCCGCAGCAAGGCATCGCTCTTCGGACTTGGCATTCCGCCAGCACAATATGATGAATTGCTTGCAGCCGGTGAAGGCGCGTCCATGGCCCGTGTCCTCAGCCAGAGACTCGAAAAACTCGCCTGCCACTTTCCGTTGCGTGAAAACTACTTTGCCTGGCAGGCATTCGCGCGCCAATATCCCGAACCGGGCACGGCCGCTTTGCCAGCCTATCTGGACAGGGATCATCACACAACGATCAGCCAGGGCGCTGGGAATGTCGCTATCCATCACTGCGACTTCACCGATCTTCTGGCAGGAAAGGCCGCGGCCTCGGTGGATCGCTACGTCCTGCTGGATGCGCAGGACTGGATGAATGACAGGCAAATCAACGCGCTATGGCAGCAGATTACACGAACAGCCGCCCCCGGCGCCCGGGTCATCTTCCGCACGGCAGGTCAAGCCTCCAACCTGGAAGGGCGCATTGCATCTGAAATTCTTGACCAATGGCACTACCGTCAGGCGGAATCGCAAGACTATTGTCGCCGGGATCGCTCCGCCATCTATGGGGGTTTTCATCTCTACGAGAAACTGGCCTGATGCGCGCGACCACCCATGGCGCGCAAATGGACGCAATTTATCGCCGTCAAAGACACATCTATGACCTGACCCGGAAATACTACCTTCTGGGGCGCGACCACATGATCAGACATCTGCAGGTTCCGGCCGGCGGCCATGTTCTGGAACTGGGTTGCGGCACCGGCCGCAATCTCCTGCGCGCCAACCGCCATTATCCCGACGCGCATTTCCATGGGCTGGATATTTCATGCGAAATGCTCGATACGGCAAGAAGATCGACGGAACGGGCCCAATTGGACATCGGGTTCGCTGTCGGCGATGCGTCATCATTCGACGCTGCTCTGCTTTTTCCACAGGTCCGTTTTGATCGTATTTTCATTTCCTATGCCCTGTCGATGATCCCGGCCTGGCAGGCAACCATAACCCATGCGCTGTCCCTGCTGGATCATGGCGGTTCACTCCACATTGTCGATTTCGGCCAGCAGGAAAGACTGCCCGCCTGGTTCAAGGCAGGGCTGTTTGCCTGGCTGGAGCAATTTCAGGTCCATCCGCGCCAGGAACTGTTTGACCATTTGCGCAGTCAGGGCACGCTGCACAGCACTGAAATCATGATTGAGCCGCTGTTTCGCGGCTATGCCTGGCACACAATTGTGAATACCACCTGATCCGCACTTGACAGGGTGTTTCCTTATCGCGGTTTTTTGCGTTAGAACACAGCGAAACGATGTTCATCTGATTCGGACCGGTTCACCATGTCTCCCCTCGGACTCGCACTGCTTCCCGTTTTATTGCTGATTGTGTCCTGTACGACGTCTGATCTTGGCCTGGAGCCTCTGGCGTCGCCCTCACGCTATGGCGATAGCGACCCGCAATATTTTGGCACCAAACACCCGGCAAAGCACCCCGTTCACGGAATTGATGTTTCCAAGTGGCAGGGCGACATCGACTGGCGCAAGCTGCGCAAGGGCGGTATTGAATTTGCCTACATCAAATCGACGGAAGGCGGCGATCATACGGACGACCGTTTCCTCGACTATTGGAATGGAGCCAAGAGGGCCGGCGTTCCGCGCGGTGCATACCATTTCTACTATTTCTGTCGCACCGCCAAGGAACAGGCTGCCTGGTTCATCGCCAATACGCCCAAGGAGCGCTCGGCACTTCCACCGGTCCTCGATATCGAATGGAACCATCAATCGCGAAGCTGCAAATCACGCCCCGAGCCTGCCACGATCCGCAGCGAGATGGCTGAATTCCTGCGGCTGGTTCAGGCCCATTTCGGCAAAAGGCCGTTGATCTACACAACAGTTGATTTCCACGAGGAAAATCTGAAAGGATATTTCCGCAATTATGGTTTCTGGGTCAGGTCGGTGGCCGATCATCCGGATGTCACCTATCCAAAACGCAATTGGCATTTCTGGCAATATACCGGTACGGGCCAGGTACCCGGCATCAAGGGCCACACCGATATCAATGTCTTTGTCGGCGGAAAGTCGGAATGGAAAAAATGGTTGAAAAAAAGCCAGCAATAGGGAAACCAATGAAAAATCTGATCTCGCGTACAACCCTTTTTATTTTGGGTGCTGCCGCTTTGGCGGTCAGTTCACCGGCCAATGCCGCCACATGCGGAGGTGACCTCGGACAGTTCCTGGCCGGAGTGAGAAGTGAAGCGGTCGCCGGTGGCATGCCGGAAGCGGCAGCCAGAAGCGCCCTGTCGTCTGCCCGGATCGACCCCAAGGTCTTGCGCAGCGATCAGGCGCAGGGCATTTTCAAAATGACCTTCATCGATTTCTCCAAACGCATCATAAGCGCCAACCGGCTCAAGCAGGGTGACGTCAATCTTAAAAAATATGCCTCCGTCTTTGCTCGTGCCAGAAATGAATATGGCGTACCCGGTGCCGTGATCGCCGCGTTCTGGGGACTTGAGACCGACTTTGGCGCCGTTCAGGGTGACTTCAACACCATGAATGCGCTGGTTACCCTTGCCCATGATTGCCGCAGGCCGGAACTCTTTCGCCCGCAATTGCTGGCCGCAATGAAAATGGCGCAACACGGAGACCTTGACCCGGCACGCACAACAGGGGCCTGGGCCGGTGAAATCGGGCAGGTTCAGATGCTGCCGGTCGACATCATCCGCTTTGGCGTCGATGGCGATGGCGATGGTCACGTCAGACTGAAAACCAGCGCACCTGACGCGATATTGACCGCCGCCAATTTCATTCGCTATCTCGGCTGGCAAGCCGGTCAGCCATGGATGCAGGAAGTGGTGGTTCCCGACAACCTTGCCTGGGAGCAATCTGGGCTCGGAAAGCCGCTTTCGGTCTCCCAATGGGCATCTCAGGGCGTCCGCGCCCGTCAGGGATCATTGCCTTCCGGTGGGTTGCAGGCTGAACTGGTGCTGCCACAGGGGCGCAAGGGGCCAGCCTTCCTCACCTACCCCAATTTTGCCATCTATCTTGAGTGGAACAAATCCTTCATCTACACGACAAGTGCCGCCTATTTTGCAACACGCCTTGCTGGCGCCAGCCGTTACGATGATGGCAATCCGGAGCCGGGCCTGTCCGACGCACAGATGAAGCGACTGCAGTCAATCCTGGCAAGCAAGGGTTATGACGTCGGTGAAATCGACGGCATTCTGGGTTCGGGAACACGCGGAGCCGTTCAACAGGAACAAATGCGTCTGGGCCTGCCAGCCGATGCCTGGCCGACACCGCAGCTGCTGTCACGCCTGCAGTAAAACGCCTGCTCCCTCATTGATCTACAGCCTGCCAAAAAGTGGCAGGCTGTCACTCTTTCGTAGTATCCGCCTGCACTCCAGTAGGCACTGATTTATCATCGATCACGCCACCTGTATCCTCTATACCACTGGCTTCAACTTCGCTTTCGGCCTCCTGTTTGGCCATTTTTTCGACGCGCCGATGGTACACGGCAAGCCGCACGGCACGATAACGTACGCGCGTGTGAAACACGGTTCGGCCAATGGCCTGCCGGCCACGCTGAACCTCTTCGATTTCAGTGGAATAGGCCTCCAGTATCGCCTCCCGATAGGTGGTCAGACCGGCGCTTGCGACCCGTTCCACCCGATGCATCAGGCTCGTCCAGATTGGTGAAATCAGCAATGAAATGGCGGTCACTGCAATGGCCAGACGATAGGCATCACCGCTCAAGGCCGAGGCACTCAATCCCGCCGCAGCAAGCACAAAGGAAAACTCGCCGATCTGCGCCATCGACAGGCCCGCAATCAGTGCTGTCTGATGGCTCGATCCGGTCAGCCTGAGCAAGGCAATATTGAGCGCCGATTTTGCCGCAATCACCCCGAGGGAGGCCACAATCACCAGCCAGAGATTGTCCCAGATGAAATGCAGATCCATCAACAGACCGATCGACAGAAAGAACATGACGAGCAGCACGCTCTGTATCGGTTCAATGATGGGAATGACACGACTGCGCAGCGTCGAATTGCCAATCAATATGCCGGCCACGAAGGCGCCATAGACCGGTGAAAGGCCCGCCACACCAGAGATGGCTGCCGCTGAAAAACAGAGTGCCAAGGCACCCAATGCCAGAATTTCAACATTGTTTTCAATCTGCTCGGCATAGGGCACACGCAATTTGCCCCTTTGACCCAACCACCAAAGCAGCCCTCCCAGCAGGGAGACGGACAGCACGATCTTTATGCTGATCGACCAGACATCGATATTGTCTCCGCCGAAACTGGTCACAAAAATCAGCATTGGCACAACGGCCAGGTCCTGCGCAATCAGCACACCGACAGCGATCCGTCCCTCTTCACCCCGCAAGACGCCCATATCGTCCAGCATTTTCATGGCAACGACAGTGCTGGACATGGCGATGATGAAGCCCAGAATGATCGATTCGGCCAGACCGATACCCAGCCCCATGCCAATCAGAACAGCGACAATAAGCGCTGCGCAAATTTGCCCGGTGGCGACCAGAACGGCCTGTTTCAATGTCAGCACAAAGGCCTTCAGGGACAGTTCCATGCCGATGAAAAACAGCAGAACCAGAACGCCCATTTCCGCCAGTTGATTGACGTTCTCGGAATTGGCAATCACCCCAAATCCGGTCGGCCCAAGCGCAATACCGGCCAGAATAAAGCCGACAAGCGGCGGCAAACGCAATCGAATGAGCCCCAGCCCCAAAATGCTGGCAATCGCAACCACAAAGGCAATATCACTGAGCGCCGCCCCATGAGCCGCCGTCTCGGTCATTGCTGTGTGAACAGAATCTTCCAGTGACATTCTCCTGCGCCATCGACGGGCTGATTCTCGCATGGTCCCCTGTCGCCCGCAAGGGTTGAGACACAATGATTATCAGGCCTTTGGTCGATGATTTCACACCCGGTCGAAATCATCCTTGTCGGTGGGCAGCAACAGGACGGCTGTGGTCAAATAGGCAAATGCGAAGGTGATACCGAAGGAAAAGAACATGATGAAAAGCGCCGTCACAACATGGCGTGAATGCAAGACGAGGCTGCCAAATCCATTCAGGTCAAAATAGACGACGCCACAGGCAATCACCCAGCCAATCACCATTCCGATCAGGCTGTTCTTCAGGACGAACTGAATCAGTTTCGGCATTCTGGCCCGTTTCATCTCAATTCCCATCCATGGATTTCAAGCAGCGCCCGGCAGCGCCGTGCAACTGCCACCATTTCAATTCTACCGCGCTCAATGCCCATGTGTCACTGCTACAGATTGTCCGAGCGCTCCAGCAACAAACGGATGGTTCAGATGTGACAAGCCTGTATCGAATGCTGCAGCAAGCCTGTAGGGAGTTCAGATGAACACGAACAACAATGTGATTTCAGTCATGACGTGGGTCCTTTTGCTCACGCTCGGTCTGCTTTGGGGCGGTTCCTTCTTCTTTGCCCGCATGGCAGTCGAATATGTCCCTCCCCTGACACTTGTTTTTCTGCGGGTCTTTCTGGCAGCAGTCGCATTGCATCTCTATCTGCGCGGCAAGAGGGAACTCTACACCATCCTCGCACAACGCTGGCGCGCCTTTCTGGTGCTGGGACTCCTGAACAATGCCATCCCCTTTACGTTGCTATTTTTCGGGCAAACGCAAATGGGTGCGGGCCTGGCATCAATTCTCAATGCCACGACACCATTATGGACGGTGATCATTGCCAATATTGTCACCGATGATGAAAAGATGACTGTGCCGAAAATTGTCGGCTGCCTGCTTGGACTTGCCGGAATGCTGTTGCTGATCGGGCCGTCTGCCATCAGCGGCTTTGGTGCACCGGTCTGGGCGCAGTTGGCCATCATTCTTGCCGCCATTTCCTATGGTTTTGCGGTGATCTACGCCAAACGGTTCAAGGGCACGCCACCGGTGGTGACCGCGACCGGTCAATTGACAGCATCGTCGCTGATCATGCTGCCCGTCATATTGCTTGTGGATCAGCCCTGGACACTCGAAATGCCGCCCGTGCGCATCCTGTTGGTGATCCTGTCTCTGGCGGTGCTGTCCACCTCCATTGCCTATATTCTCTACTTCAGGATCGTCAGTTCTGCAGGCGCCACCAATGCATCACTGGTAACATTGCTGGTGCCGCCAAGCGCCATCCTTCTTGGCGTTATCTTCCTGGGTGAACGCATGACATTGGTGTCTCTAGGCGGGTTGGCACTCATCGGCCTGGGTTTGCTGACCATCGACGGCCGCCTGCTTGCATTTCTGAAAATCCATAGAATTTAATAGGTTAGGAGATCAGGACCTATCGAATCACTGCCTCGACACAGAGGCAAGGCTCAGCACAGAGATTTCGCCATGTTCCTGCCATAATTGCAATTTTTGCACCCACATCATGAGGCCCATTTCAAAATTTTTTTCATTTTTCCGGCACCGAACTAAGTCGATGGAATTCAGGGGCTTATAGAGACGTCATTGATCCAGGGTAACGGCATATGCGGCACTGCAACATCTATTTTGCTTCCCTAACGTGGCAAAAAAAGCATACCATTTGGTCGTTAACCTGAAGGAGCTCAGATATGGGACTAGTGCGTTCGCTCAATGTCCTGGTGATCAGTGCAGCGTTTTTGTTCATCGCAATCATGCTCTTCCTCTAGTGCAGGATTGACGGGCATCCGGTCGGGCGACCGGTAGAAATCAAACAAAACGGGGATGGTCATGGCCATCCCCGTTCTGGTTTTCAGAGTGCCGCAGCGCGTCTTATCCGGAAATGCCGCGTAAAATCTCAGCCAGTGCCTCGGGTTGCGAAAGAAAGGCTGAATGGCTGCTTTTGAGATCGTGCACCATTGTCTTTCCGCCAATCGCGCTGTCCATGCTTTCAATCATCATATTCTGGCCGTCTGCGGTAATCGCCCGGTCCTCCAGGCAGCGGATATAATGTCGTGGCACCGTGCCGAATTTGGCCGCAGTCACCGGGCTCGGTGTTACGGCAACAGAGACTGGCTCATCACAATGCAGCGATTTTATAAATGCGCCGAATTCCGCATCATCAACATCTTCATAAAAGGCGCTTTTGAGCACCTGCAGATAGGCCGGATCACCCGAGGCTACATTGATCCGCAATGCGCCAACCTGTTCCGGGTCAGCCATAAACAATTGCGGTACAAGAGCCTGTGCCATTTTGGCATCCTGGATAACCGCAATGGCCGGCAATCCCGGCGCCAGCATGAAAGCCGTGAGATAGACGACCGCATGCAGCAATTCAGGCACGGCCTCTGCCACCGGTGAGATGGTGACGCCGCCCATGGAATGGCCCACCAGAACCACTTTGCGCGTCCCCCCCTCAGAGGCTTGCCTGACGAGATCAACAATGGCTGCTGTGCGCTCGTCCTGTGTCACGACAGCATTGGGCGATGGCTCAGTGGAAAAGGCCACCGGATCGAAGGGTTGCTTGTCGAATGCATCAGGACTTTGGGCATTTTCCCCGGCTCCGGGAAGCGATGGTGCATGGACCTTGTAGCCGGCCTCACGCAACAGCGGGACAAGCTTGTGCCATGAGTGCCCGGCGTGCCAGGCCCCGTGAATCAAAACAAATGCAGGTTTATTGCTGGACATGCTCGCCTCCCTTGCGCAGTCTGAAATCAGGGTCAGACTCTAATGCAAAGACCACATGGGAAATACTGTCTGGAGATGAAGTTTCATGTCTGTTGGCGAAAGCAAAGCGGTCGACGTCATTGTCAGCACAACGACAAACGGTCTGCGCAAGCAGGAGACATTCGCCTATTTTTGCGATGCCATCTGCGGCATCTATACCGGCATTGAACCACGCCGGACAGCGGACAGCACCTTTGATGCTGCGTTCTCCGCGTACAGCCTTGGCGATTGCACATTTGCCCTCATGTCCGCGCCGCGCCATGCCGCAGAGCGCACGCGCAGCCATCGCGCCACATATCCAGACGACAGCCTGTTTCTGAATTTCTGCGACAGCAGTGAAACCAGGCTTGTTCAGCACGGCATCGACAGGCAGGTGCCAAGCAGCCAGCCCCTATTGATCGACAATGGACAGGATTTCAAATTCGAGGCCCCACAGGCAGGTCGCATGCGGCTGCACAGTTTGCGCATTGACCGCGACAGGCTGCAACCCCAATTGAAACACACAGACCTCTCCCGCATCAACGACGCGGTTCCCAGATCACACTTCGGTGCGATGCTTGCTATGCAGATGCGGCTGATGTGCGGTGCCTTCGCCCAAGGCAAGCTGAAATTGGGCGCATCCATGAAAGAGACCATCATTGATCTGATTGGCGAGGTTGCCGCTGAAAGCGCAACAGCAACCGGCGCGAGGCAAAACACATTGAGCCTTCAAAGCATCAAGGCGGTTGCGTCCTGGCAGGCAGGAGACCCGGGATTCGGCATCAATACGCTCGCAGCGGCGCTGCGTGTGACACCGAGAACCATTCAGTCGCGGTTTGCTGCAGCAGATGAGACATTTTCCGATTGGTTGCTTGAGCACCGGCTGACGTTGGCGCAGGATCGATTGATGGCCTCAACCGGTTCTTCGCGCCAGACAATCGGAGAAATCGCCCATGGCTGCGGATTCACCAGCGTGGCCCACTTCCACAGGGTCTTCCGTCAAAGATACGGCCAGCCCCCCGGCAGCTTTCGCCAAAGCATTTTGCCGGGGATGCTCTGACAGCAGCGGTTTGCTCTAAGCTGCTGCGATGGATGTCACGGGCGCATTGCCCTGAGCGGCGCGCAGTCCGAGCAGATGACAAATCGCATAGACCAGCTGTGCGCGGTTCATGGTGTAGAAATGGAAGTCCTGAACACCGCGTTCCACCAGATTCATGACCTGGTCTGCAGCCACCGCAGCGGCCACCAGTGATCGGGTTTGCGGATCCTTGTCCAGTCCCTCAAAACGCTTTGCCATCCAGTCCGGGATTGTAGCACCGCACAGGCCTGCAAATTTTGACAGCTGGCCAAAATTGTGGACGGGCAAAATTCCAGGAACGATCGGGATGTAGATCCCTGCCCGGCGCACCCTTTCGACATAACGCTCATAAGTGTCATTGTCGAAAAAGAACTGGGTTATTGCCCGGGTCGCACCATTGTCGACCTTGCGCTTGAGCATGTCGATATCGGTCATGAAATCGGGGCTTTCGGGATGTTTTTCCGGATAGGCCGAAACGGTGATCTCAAAATCTGCAAAGGCCTTCAGCCCAGCCACCAGTTCGGCAGCGTTTCTGTAGCCGTCCCTGTGGGGTCGGTAGGATGAGCCGATACCATCTGTCGAATCGCCGCGCAGAGCGACGAAGTGGCGAACACCGGCTGCCCAGAATTCACGCGCCACCGCATCGACCTCGTCCCGGCTGGCATTGACACAGGTCAGATGCGCTGCAGGGGCCAGTTTTGTTTCAGACAAAATGCGCTCAATGGTCGCCAGCGTCGGCTTGCGCGTTGATCCACCGGCACCATAGGTCACGGACACAAATTCCGGATTGAAAGGAGCAAGCCGCATGATGCTTTCCCACAACTGACTTTCCATGTCACCACTGCTGGGGGGAAAGAACTCGAAGGACACATTCAGCGCATTGCCCGGAATAACCGGAGCGAAACGGCGAAATACAGACATGATCAGGCAACTCCATTTGAGGATACTTGGGATCCGTCACGGGCGGCAATGACCAGACGAGGGTCTCGGGCCAGCCATATGGTGACGGTCAATTTCTTGTCCGCTTCATCATCAGGTTTCAGATTGACGACTTTCTCGACCGACAGGCCGGCTTCTGCCAGCCAGTCAGCCACCACATCCGAGGAAAAACCCAACCTCAGATGCGCGTGTTCTTCGCGAAGGTATTCAAGTGCATGAGGCGCAAAATCGACAATCACCATGCGCCCGCCAGGACTGAGCATGCGTGCAGCCTCGGCGATCGCCTGTTCAGGCTGTTGCAGAAAATGCAACACCTGATGGATGGCAATCAGATCGAAGGTGCCGCGCTCAAGCGGCAGGTTCAATATATCGCCATGGCGCACGGAGGCATGCGTGATATCCGCATCGTCAATGTTCGAACGCGCCACCGCCAACATGTCACGGCTGGCATCGACGCCAATGCCACGCCGGTAGAGCGGCGCAAAAAGCTGCAGGATGCGACCGGTACCGGTGCCCAGATCCAGCATCGAATCAAACGGCGTATCGCCGATCATGTCGATCAGGGCTTCCTCGACCTGTTCATCCGATATGTGCAGGGAGCGCAATTTGTCCCAACTGGCGGCATTGCAGCTGAAATAGGCCTGCGCCCGCTCGGCGCGCGCCTGTTTGACAGCGCTGAGGCGTTCATTGTCACGCACCAGCAGCGGATCATCTGGCGACACGGAGGCGACGATCTGGCGTGCCAACTGGAAGGACCGGCCTTCACCGCTCAGGCGGAAATAGGCCCATGCACCTTCCTGAAAGCGCTCGATCAGACCGGCTTCAGTCAGCAATTTCAGATGACGGGAAATACGCGGTTGTGATTGCCCGAGGATATCGGTCAGGTCTGTTACGGTCAGATCACCGCCAAACAACAGCGAAAGCAGCCGCAGACGCGTCGGTTCACCTGCTGCCTTGAGCACATCAACCGTTTTATCCAGGCCCAGTTTTCGCGTATCCAGCATATTCACTCCGATGGTCGCGGAGCAGACCAATGCCCGCACCGTCAACCAAAACATCACATAAAGATATCTTTATATCATTCTGTGGTGCGACGCAATAGAAATTCAATGGCACGACAAGAATTGGCGCTTCATGGCGCGATAGAGTTGCCTGGTTCTGAGAAAGATCACGCAAATGCGCTGCGAGACTTTAGCGGCGGTAGTGTCAGGCCTGATAGATCCATTGTTCGGGGATCTGCACCCGAACGGACTCGCCGGCAGAAATAACACCCGGCTTTTCCACCCAGGCCAGAAGTCCGCGGCGGCGCTTGGCCGCCGGAACGAAACTCAAGGCCAGACGCGCATGATCCCTGTCCGGATAATTGTCGGCAATTTTTGAACCCGAGATCTTGCACGGCCCGTTCTGAAAATCGACCTTGAGGGTCACCCCGCCCTCGAAAAAGAGCAGGGTGCCGGATGGCAGCATGGACAGAAACGGCACGCCTTCAACAAGCATATTGCCACCGATCCATTCCGGCTTGATTTCGGCAATGCCCATTTCTTGCGCAGCAGCCGCCAGTTCCACCGGGCAAAGCAGGGTCAATTGCCGCTCGTTGCGCACTTCGGTCCCACGCCGATACCAAGGCTCACGCGCACCCGATTTGCGCGTCAACCCGGCATGGTGATCACCGTCAATGCCTGCATAGGTCAGGGTCAATTGGTCGACCGCTGTCGTGGCGAACGTACTGCCTGTCGCTGAAAACAGCCGCGTCGCTCTGCCGGCGGCCTTTCTTGCAGGTGTGATATCCATGACTGCACCTTCCATCTGCCTGAAACCCCGGCGACCCGCCTAACGGGTCAGGCGTTTGTATGTCACCCGTTTCGGATTGACGCTGTCGGGCCCAAGGCGGCGTATCTTGTCCTTTTCATAATCTTCGAAATTGCCTTCGAACCATTCCACATGACTGTCGCCCTCAAAGGCGAGAATATGCGTTGCCAGGCGGTCGAGGAACATGCGGTCATGACTGATGATCACGGCGCAACCGGCAAAATTCTCCAGCGCATCTTCCAGCGCTGCAAGGGTTTCCGTATCAAGGTCGTTGGTCGGCTCATCGAGAAGAAGGACATTGGAACCGGATTTCAGCATTTTTGCCAGGTGCACGCGATTACGCTGCCCGCCGGACAATTGTCCCACTTTCTGCTGCTGGTCACCACCCTTGAAATTGAAGTTGGAACAATAGGCCCGCGAGTTCATTTCATGCTTGCCAAGCTTGATGATGTCGTTGCCGCTGGAGATTTCTTCCCAGACGTTCTTGCTGCCATCAAGTGTGTCCCGACTCTGGTCGACATACCCAAGGTCAACGGTATCTCCGATCACGATCTTTCCGCTGTCAGGCTGCTCCTGCCCGGTGATCATGCGAAACAGCGTGGTCTTGCCGGCGCCATTGGGACCGATCACACCGACAATGCCGCCCGGGGGCAATTTGAAGCTGAGACCATCGATCAGCAATTTGTCACCATAGGCTTTCGAGATATCCTCAGCGTCAATGACCAACTGTCCCAGACGCTCGCCGACGGGAATGACGATCTGCGCATCGCCGGGTCGGCGATCTTCGGCCGATTTCACCAGTTCATCATAGGCTCTGATGCGGGCCTTGGATTTTGCCTGACGGGCCTTCGGGCTGGAGGCGATCCAGTCGTGTTCGCTCGACATGGCCTTCTGTCGGTTGGCTTCCTCACGACCTTCCTGGGTCATGCGCTTTGCCTTGGCCTCGAGATAGGCCGTGTAATTGCCTTCATAAGGAATGCCACGTCCGCGATCGAGTTCGAGAATCCAGCCGGTCACATTGTCAAGAAAATAGCGGTCATGGGTGATCATGATGACCGCGCCGGGATATTCGCGCAGATGTTTTTCAAGCCAGGCGATGGTCTCGGCATCCAGATGGTTGGTGGGCTCATCAAGCAGGATGAGATCGGGCTGCGCAAGCAGCAGTTTGCACAGGGCTACGCGGCGCTTTTCACCACCCGAAAGCTTGTCCACGGCGCTGTCACCGGGAGGGCAACGCAACGCTTCCATGGCCATTTCGACCTGGCTGTCGAGGTCCCAGAGGTTTTTCGCATCAATGATATCCTGGAGCTCTGCGCCTTCATCAGCTGTCTCTTCGGAATAATTCATCATCAATTCGTTGTAGCGATCAACAATGGCCTTCTTTTCCGCAACGCCTTCCATGACGTTTTCGACAACCGTCTTGCTTTCATCGAGCTGCGGTTCTTGCGGCAGATAGCCTATGGTCGCCCCTTCGGCCAGCCAGGCCTCGCCGGTAAATTCGTTGTCGAGACCGGCCATGATTCGCAGAACGGTGGATTTACCCGCGCCGTTCGGTCCAAGGATACCAATCTTGGCATCGGGGTAAAACGACAGGTGGACATTCTCGAGGACCTTCTTGGATCCATAGGACTTGTTCAGTCCGGCCATGTGATAAATGAATTGGCGTGCCATTGCGCGCTATCTTCCTTGCAAACAGAGATCAGGTCAGGATTGACCGCTTTTAGTGCCAATCGCACCATCAGGGCAATCCCCAACTGTGTTCTGCAGCATTACCACTTCACAAACGCCTCGCAAAAGCGTGATTTTGTGCACTCCCATCGTGACACCAGTTTACCAGAGGTTGGTCTAGGGTTCTTTCCACCGAAACAATTTCGGTAGAACCCCAGAGGAGATTCCCATGAACAGTAAATCAAAAAGAGCACTTGCCATGATGGTCGTCAGCGGTGGCCTGGCCGCTGCAGTCGCCAGTACGACTCCCGTTGTTGCCGCCTGCGGTGGTTGCGGTGCAAAGGTCACTGCCTGTGGTGGATGTGGCGCATGCGGTGCAAAGAAAAAAGCCTGTGGCGCCTGCGGTGCTTGTGGGGCCTGCGGCGCCTGTGGCGCCTGCGGTGCCAAAAAATAGTCAACGCGCCATCTCAGGATGCCGGGAGCCATTGGCCTCCGGCATTCACGTCTTGACTGTCAGACCCGTGTTGTCACCGGAACCACTTTGTGTTCGATTTCCAACAGGATCTGGTGCACCCGTCGATACCTGTCTATAGGTTGCCTGAACCAAACCGTTGCCTGCCTCTCACGAATGCTCAATCGGGACCGATGTGATGAACCGACCCTTAGGTGACAATCCCGTAATTGATTTCAAGTCGCTCGCCCGTGAGCGCCTGCTGTCCATGCAAGGCGCTGCTGATGAGATGATCGAGGTCCTTGAGGAGGCAGCCGAGCAGCAAAAACACATTCTCATTGATGTCATCAATGCGAGAGCCCCGGACGACTTCACCCAGTGGCAACATTACCCGCCGGGCGACGTGCATGACCGCGAGAACGGTGCCCTGTGGTTCTATCATGCCCATGCAGAAGACGAGGCTGCACGCCCCTGGAGCGAACACGGTCACTTCCACCTCTTCGTCTATTCCGAGCACGTCAGCGACGGCGTCCAGCCCATTGCGCTTCCCCCTGAACCGGATATGGAATCCGGTGGCCTTTGTCATCTGGTCGCCATTTCCTTCGACAATGCCGGCACGCCGATGCGCATCTTCACCGTCAACCGGTGGGTGGCTGTGGAATGGCAATACCCGGCCGAGGAAGTGATCCGTCTGCTGGATTTTTTCCAACTCGACAATGCGGAATTCTCCCTGACGTCGAGGTGGCTGATGGCCGCATTGAAGCTCTTCCGCCCGCAAATTGAATGGAGTTTGCGCGAGCGCGACCGGGTCATTGAAACAATGCGTGAAAACGACCCCGAAGGATTTTCCGAAGACCAGGATATTGAAGTCCTGTCTTCTTTTGCCTTTGATCTGGGTGGCCAGATCGAAGCCATAGAAGATGCCCTGGACAATTGATCCTGGCAGGCAGACAAATGTCTTGCCGTCGCCATCAACGACAGGCATGTTTCATCCATGGATGGATTTGATGAACAGACCGCGCTGAAGTCACCCACTGGCGCTACCCTCAACCTTTTGCACAAGCGGCCCGCAGGCCGCGCACGCGCCATCATACAGATCAACCATGGTCTGGCGGAACATGCCGCACGCTATCAGCCATTTGCGCAATTTCTCTGCGAAGCCGGTTTCGCCGTTTTTGCCCATGACCATCGTGGGCATGGCAAGACCGTTGCACCGGATGCGCCCCTTGGAACCTTTGCCAAGGCACCGCCCGGCAAGGCCTGGGAAAAGGTGATTGCCGATACGCTGGCTGTCAATGAATATGCTCATGAGCTCTATCCCGATACACCGCTCATCACTTTCGGTCATTCCATGGGCGGCTTGATTGCGCTGAATTTCGCACTCTCCTATCCGCACCGGCAAACAGCACTGGCCGTATGGAACTCCAATATTCATCTGGGCCTTGATGGCCGCATCGCGCAAGGCATGCTGGCTTTGGAAAGAATGTTGCGTGGCTCGGATACGCCCAGCAACCTCTTGCCGAAAATCACCTTCCAAAGCTGGGGCAAGGCCATCAGCGACGCACGCACCGATTTTGACTGGCTTTCGCATGACGAAAATATCGTCCAGGCCTATATCGATGATCCGCTTTGCGGATGGGATGCCTCCGTATCACTGTGGCAGGATCTGTTTGCCATGGGTTTTCGCGGCAGGAATTCAAAGACCCTTGGCCGCCTGCCGCGCAGCATGCCCATCCATCTGGTTGGCGGAGGACAGGATCCCGCGACAAACAAGGGGCGCGCTGTCACCTGGATAGCAAAGCGATTGCAAGCAGAAGGTTTCACAGACGTGACCGGCCGCATCTATGACGGATTGCGTCACGAAACACTCAATGAATCTGCTCCCCCTGGCGCTCTTGGCGCCATGCAGGATTTCGCAGCATGGGCCATTGCAGCGCTCAACCGCGCCGACCAAAACCCATTGTCTTCTACGGGATCCGCTTAAAGGCAAAGGGGCCGGCTTTGGGCAAAGACAGACAACAGTCCAAATAATTCGATTTCCTCTTTGCGAAAACAATCATGGTTTGCTACCCACTTGTGAACTGATTGTCCTTTCAGGCGTTGGTGAACGATGAGCTGAAAAACCGGAGCGGCAAATGCTGGAAAACCTATTCACAATCGACAATCTGACGACCTTCCTGATCCTGACCGCACTGGAAACGGTGCTCGGATTCGACAACCTTCTGTATATTTCCATTGAGGCCAAACAGGTCGATCCTGCGCGTCAGGCCTGGGTACGCCGTATGGGGATCATCCTCGCCATTGGCCTGCGCATCGTGCTGCTATTTGTCGTGCTGCAACTGATTCAGATGTTGCAAGCGCCACTCTTTACCGTCGATTACGCCTGGCTATCGGGCGCAGTCAGCGGCCACGCCTTGATTGTTCTGACCGGCGGCGTCTTCCTGATCTATACCGCCATGAAGGAAATCTATCACATGCTCGGTGTGGATGATCTGCACCAGGAACAGACGGGGCAGCCGCGCCGGACAGTCAAGGCGGCCCTCTTCTGGATCATTATCATGAATGTGGTGTTTTCCTTTGACACGGTGCTGTCTGCTGTTGCCCTGACAGACCATTTCATCGTGATGACAGCTGCGATTATCGTTTCAGGTGCCCTGATGGTGCTGATGGCTGACACCGTGGCCGAATTCCTGCAAAAAAACCGCATGTACGAAGTCCTCGGCCTGTTTGTGCTTTTGCTGGTCGGCATGATGCTGATGTCTGACGGGGGCCACATCGGTCATCTCGCCTTCTTCGGCTATCCCATCGAGCCTATGGCCAAATCGACCTTCTACTTCGTGCTGTTCACCCTTGTGGCCGTGGAAATCGTACAGGGGCGCTATCAGAAACGTATTCTGGCCGAAGCCGCCAAAAACCGGAAGAAAGCCAAAGCATCCCATGTCTGAAGCACCTTTGAAAAATATCCGTGTCCTTGAAATCGCACGCATTCTTGCCGGCCCCTGGGCCGGTCAGATGCTGGCGGACCTGGGTGCCGACGTCATCAAAATCGAAAATCCCGTCAAGGGCGATGACACGCGACAATGGGGCCCGCCCTTCATGACAGGCGCCGACGGGGAAAACCTCGGCGCCGCCTATTTTCACTGCACCAATCGCGGCAAACGCTCCGTTGCAGCCGATTTTCGCAACCCTGAAGATCTCGCATTTGTACAGCGGCTCGCTGCCCATTCGGATGTGTTGATCGAGAATTTCAAGCTTGGCGGCCTGAAACAATTCGGCCTCGACTATGACAGCCTGAAGAAAATCAATCCCAAGCTGGTCTATTGCTCCATTACCGGGTTCGGCCACACCGGGCCGAAAGCCAGTCTGCCCGGCTATGACTACATCATTCAGGGCATGTCAGGCTTCATGTCGGTCACCGGAGAACCCGACGGAAGTCCAATGAAAGCCGGCGTCGCCATCGCCGATCTCTTTACCGGCATCTATTCCGTCACCGCCATTCAGGCAGCCCTGATCAATGTGATGAAGACCGGCAATGGCCAGCACGTGGACATGTCGCTGCTCGACAGCCAGGCGGCGGTGCTTGCCAATCAGAACATGAATTTTCTGGCCACAGGAACAAGCCCCGGACGACTGGGAAACAGCCATCCGAACATCACACCCTATGAGGTGATACCGACCAGTGACGGACATCTGATTCTGGCGGTCGGAAACGACAGCCAGTTTCTCAATCTGTGCAAGATACTGGACATGGAAGACGTCGCGGACGATCCCAGATTTGTCACCAATGAAATGCGCGTGGCCAACCGTCAGGCGCTGCAATCCATCCTCTGGGTGCGCACCGCGAAGCTCGAAAGCGCCGAACTGCTCACACTGTGCAAGGCAAACAATGTTCCGGTCGGGGCGATCAATTCAATTGGCGAAATGTTTGACGACCCGCAGATCAAGGCCCGCGGTCTGCGGCTGGATCTGGATGACGGCCACGGCAATGCCATACCCGGCGTTGCAACACCGATCAAAATGTCGGAAACGCCACTGACCTATCAGCGGCCATCCCCACGCCTGGGTGAACACACCCAGGAGGTCCGGGCTGAACTGGATCGTCTGGACAATATTTAGAGTTCCAGCACCGACTCTCTACGAACGGATGTGCAGGGTCTGCTGATAGATGGCAGTCGAACGCGCACCGGAACGGCAATAGCCCAGCATTGGACGATCCATTTCGTCCAGTGCATCGACAAATTGCTGCACCTGTTCGTGGCCAACGCCGCTGGGGCCCACAGGAATATGGCGCAATTCAATGCCGCGCGCCTTTGCCGCCTGTTCAATTTCGGCAAACTTTGGCTGGCCTTCGGCTTCCCCGTCGGGGCGGTGGCAGACCACGGACTTGAAGCCCATTGAGACGATCTCATCGAGATCGGCGACACTGATCTGACCGGTGACGGAATATTCATCGTTGATCTTGCGGATATCCATTCTTCAAACCCTGACGAATTACATTAAACCTCTTGTGCAAAGGTGCATCAAAAGCTGGCAGGCGCCGGAATCGATTCAATAAAACCAAATCCTCACCTGCAGACATATAAACCCATTCGGGCTCCCTCTGCCAGTCTTGTCGGCAAGGATTCTTTCACTTGGGTTTTCTCAGGGCTCACCCCAACCACCACCATTGGCCGTGTGGATTTCAATCGCGTCATCTGCTTCCAGCACCACGCCACTGGCAAAGGCCTTGTCGTCCCGGCGACCATCGGAGCGCACAATCGTGAAGCCATTGGTGCCACCCTCGTCTCCACCCTTCAGCCCCCAGACGGGAATCCTGTTGCGGCTGAATCCCGCCGACAACATGGTCCTTCCCCGCATGCGATAGCGCAGCGACAATCCACGGCCCCCGGAAAATTGCCCCCTGCCCTCGTCACGATCGTTCAAAGCCTTGTAGTCCACTTCCAGCCCGTATCGCGCTTCGGCAATTTCCACGGGGCAATTGTAGGTATCACCGTGGCTGCACGAATACATGGCATCCAACCCGTCGCGCGTTGACGTGGCGCCCCACCCGCCCATCTGCGGCTCCACCATGGTAAAGCGCCGCCCGGTGTCCGGGTGATCGCCGGCCAGAACCGTGCCGCAGATCGAGGCAAAATGGCCGGCCGGCAGGATATCGGGCATGGATCGCGCCAGACATTGCCACAACATGTCGTAAAGCCGTATGCGGGTTTCGAAATAATAGCCATGTGGGGCATTGCCGGTGGCATGAAAAACCGTCCCCGGTTCAGTGATTACCTCCAGTGCTCTGAACGATCCGGCATTGGCAAAAAGCGTCGGATCACTCATCGCCTTGAAAATCATCTGAGCCGATATCACCGCCCCGTCTCGGCTGGTGTTATAGGGTGCCGCGCGCATCTTCGGATTGCCGCGCAAATCAACAACAAAACGTTCCGGCGAGAGGATGATGGTGGCGCGCCACAGGGCACCGTCATCCTGTTCCTCTTCAATCGAATAGGTCCCGTGAGGCAATTGCGCCAACCCGGCCAGACCGCGTTTCTCACCCTCGTCGAAAAGCGTCAGAATGGCTGCTTCATAGGCTGCCGCACCATGGCTTTCCACCAGCTGAACAATGCGTTTTTCAGCAATCCGGCTGGCTGCGACCTGCGCCCATAAATCGCCGGTGGCAAAGTCCGGAAGGCGGGAATTGGCTGCAATGATATCCATGACGGATTGAATGACAGTGCCACCATCAAACAGCTTGACGGCAGGCAGGCGCAGCCCTTCCTGGAATATTTCCGTTGCTTGCGTGGACATGGAACCGGCAACAAGCCCGCCGATGTCGTTCCAATGGGCAATCGATGCGGTCCAGGCAAGACGTTTGCCATCGACGAAGACAGGCAAGGCAATGACGACATCATTGAGATGGGTGACGCCACCGAAATAGGGATCATTGGTAATGAACATGTCGCCCGGCCGGATGCCGTCATCCTCATGTATTTCGATGATCCTTTGCACAGCCTTGTCGAGAACACCGACGAAGGTTGGAATACCAGCCCCGGAACTGACCAGATTGCCCGCGCCATCCGTTATGCCGGTTCCCACATCCAGCACTTCGTAGATAATCGGACTCATGGCAGTCTTGCGCAGCACCGCGAACATTTCATCGGCAGCCGCCGTCAGACTGGCCTGAATGACCGATGTGGTGAACGGGTTGTTCTCATGCTCGGCGGTCAAGATTTCAAACTCCCGCTACGTGAACGGTGCGCGGCAGCGCGGACAATATCTCCGGTCCATCTTCCCGCAGAATGACAATGTCCTCCAGTCGCAACCCGAATTGGCCCGGCAGATAGATGCCCGGTTCAATGGAAAACACCATGCCGGTCTCCAGGACCGTATCGGAGGTCGAACTGATATAGGGCGGTTCATGGGCTTCCACACCCATGCCATGGCCCGTCCGGTGAACAAAATAGTCGCCGTAACCGGCCTGGCTGATAACATTGCGAGCCGCATCATCCACGACGCTTGCCCGCACGCCCGGCCTGGCGGCCGCAAGGCCCGCCTGAACGGCGGCTTCGACGATGGCATGCACCTTTTCATAATCCTGCGGCGGTTCACCCACCACGACCATGCGTGTGATGTCAGATGAAAAGACACCTTTTCTGGCGCCAATATCGATCACCACGGCATCACCCGACTTTATCTTTGTCTGGCCGGCATGATGATGGGGGAATGCACCATTCGGCCCCGCACCGACAATGCGAAACAGTGGTTCTGCTTCGTCGGCGGCAAAGCTCTCACCGATAATCTCGGCCAGTTCGATCTCGCTCATTCCGGGACGGATGGAAGCAAAGGCGGCCTTCATCGCCCTGTCCGCCAGGCCCGCATTCATCTTCAGCTCCTGGTATTCCGCATCGCTCTTGCGCATGCGCAATGCCCCCAAGGTTGCGCCGGTAAACTGATGTTTTGCACCGGGCAATGCGTCCAGCACCAGCAATGCAAAATCTGCACGCATGGCTTCATCCACCACAACGTGACGCGCATTATCGGCGCCGACATCAAGCAATGCAGCCTTCAGGGCCTCATCGGGTCCCTGCGCGTCGTCCCAGGTGTGAAAGGCAATTTGCGTTTGCTGGCGTGTGCCCTCTGCATTGAGTGCAGGCATCAGGAAAGCTTCCCTTTGCCTGCCGACAAGCAGCAGGCAGGGACGTTCATCAGGATGCGGAAAAAACCCCAGAAGCCAACGCATATGGGCGCCCGGACCGATGGCGATCAGATCGACATTGCCCGCATGCATGCACTTGCGCAATGCCGTCAGTCGTTCTGCTGTTTGGCTGTTCATGACAACAAGCCTTTCTTTATCGTGTGCTGTCCCTGCAGGATTCAGTCGACCATGCCATAGACTTCAGCAGCTCTTTCCTTGCTGATATAGCCATTGCGAATGTCATTGCGGACAGCCTCCGGGTCACGTTTTTTCGGATCACCAAGCCCGCCGCCCGCTCCCGTCACGATGCGAATGACATCATCCTTGTTGACCGTCAGTCCCGATACGAAGGAATAGCGCTCGGACGATCCATCTGTTCTGATCACCCGGACATAATTGGGCGTCCCCTCATTGCCGCCTTCCAGCGCCCAGGGAAGGATCTTCGAGCGCGTATAGCCGGCAGTCAAAAAACAATCATCCGAGCGGATGCGGTAGTCGAGGCGAATGCCTTTTCCGCCGGTCCACTGCCCTTCGCCGCCAGGCTCCTCATTGAGTTCCATGCGATCAACGAACAGCCCGTTGCGCGCCTCGGAGATTTCCGCCGGGCAATTATAGGTCTCGCCGTGAAATCCCGAGAAGATCGCCGAATTGCCGTCAGCACCCTGCGAGGCACCCCAACCACCGATTTCCGGTTCGATAATGGTGTAGTGGCGTCCGGTATCGGGGTGTGGCCCACCAATGAAGGTTCCGCAGATGGACGCGAAATGCCCGGCTGACAGACGATCGGGAACCACCTGTGCAAGACACCGCCAGATCAGGTCATAGACGCGGACTTCCGTTTCAAAATAGAAGCCGATAGGCGAAGGTTCCTTGGCATGGAAGACCGACCCCTCCCGCGTCAGCAGTCGGATCGGACGAAATGATCCTTCATTGCAGGGCGAATAGGGATCCGTCAGCGATTTGAAAATCATCTGGGCGCAGACCATGACGCCATCGCGGCTGGTATTGGTGGGACCTGGATCCTGATCCGGATTGTCTGTCAGATCGACCACGAATTCCGTATCGCTGATCGTCACCTTGACGTTGTAGAAACGTCCGTCATCCTGCTCTTCTGTCAGTTCAAAGGTGCCATGTGGCAGATTGGCAAGTTCGGTGACCGAAACCTGTTCTCCAAAATCCATGAAATTGTCCATGGCTGTCTCGAAGGTCTTTGCTCCGTATTTCTCCGCAATGTCGACCAGCCGCTTTGCACCGATGCGCACCGACGCAATGGCAGCCCAGATATCGCCCTCCAGAAAATCCGGCATGCGGGAATTGACCTTGAGAATGTCAAAAACGGATTTGATCGGCTCGCCGCGCGAAATCAGCTTGATGGCCGGCAACCGCAGGCCTTCTTGAAAGATTTCAGTCGCATCTGCAGAAAGAGAACCCGGTGACTTGCCACCAACATCCGAATTATGGGCGATATTGGCCGCCCAGGCGATGATCCGGCCATCAGAGAAAACAGGCATCGCCACAATGATGTCATTGAGGTGGGTCACGCCCCCGTAATAGGGATCATTGGTGGTGAATACATCGCCCGGTTCAATGTCTCCCTCATGGGAAAACTTCTCCACAATGACCTGCACGGCCTTGTCGAGAACCCCGATAAAGGCCGGGATACCCGCACCGGAACTGGCGATACGGCCCTTGGCATCGAGAATGCCCGTTCCCATGTCGAGAACCTCGTAGATGATGGAGCTCATGGCTGTCTTGCGCATGGCGGCAAACATTTCATCCGCCGTCGCCTGCAGAGAGTTCTGAATGATTTCCAGTGTAATCGGATCGCTGATATTGCTGTTCATGATCGTCTCCCTCACGCGCCCAATTGGATGTGCAGATTGCCATAGGCATCCAGATGCGCCTTGCAGTCCGGATGAATGACCACGGTCGAACCTGGATCTTCGACAATCGCCGGCCCTTCAATCGCCATGCCCGGCTTGAGCTTCGTGCCATCATAAATGGCACTGTCATGCTGTCCCTCGAGGGCAAAGTCGACCATGCGGCGGCCCTTGAGTGCCTGATCGGCATTGGCGTCGCCCAAGGGCTGCGCAGCCATGGTCAGCTTTCCGACCTCGGCTGATGCAACAAGGTGAATGCCGACCATCTCCACCGGCGCGTCGAGCCGATAGGTATATTCACGCTCATAGGTCTCGTGAAAGAGCGTGCGTATGTCCGCCAGCCTTTCATCCGTGACAGGACCATCGGGCAGCAACACCTCTGTTGTGTGCTCCTGATTTTGGTAGCGGAACTTTCCAAAGCGCAGGAAACTGACGCGTGCGCTGTCAATCCCCTCCTGTTTGAACTGGGCCCGCGCCTGATTTTCCGTTTCCTCAAAAAGCCCCTCAATGCCGGCAGCGGCGCCTTCGCCCAGATCTGCCAGCCGGGTAACGAAATAATCCCGGCGCAGGTCGGACATCATCATGCCCCAGGCAGAGAACACCGAGGCGCCGGCAGGAACGACAACCTTTTTCACACCCAGTTCGCCGGCCAGAGCAACCGCGTGCATGGCGCCCCCGCCGCCAAAGGCGACCAGGGTGAAATCACGCGGATCAAATCCCCGGTTGAGCGATACGAGCTTCAACGCATTGACCATATTGTTGTTGGCAATGCGGATGATCCCGCTTGCCGCATCCTGCGGCTCCACGCCGAGCTTGCCGGCAACCGCTTTGATTGCCGCATCGGCGGCATTCATGTCTGCCTCGACTTCTCCGCCGCAGAAATAATCCTTGTTGATGCGACCCAGAAACAGATTGGCGTCGGTCGTCGTCGCCTCCTGCCCGCCCTTGCCATAGGCAGCCGGTCCCGGCAATGCGCCGGCCGACTGCGGCCCCACATGCAACTTGCCAAAATCATCAACCCAGGCGATCGAGCCTCCGCCATTGCCGATCTCGACGAGATCAACCACCGGCACCATGATCGGATAGCCGGCGGATTTGCGGTCCTTCTCGATCCAGTAATCTGTCATGATCTTGACCTGGCCGTTTTCGATCAGCGAACATTTTGCCGTTGTCCCGCCGATATCCAGCGCCAGTATATTGGGCTCATCAATCAGCTTGCCGAGTTCAGCAGCGCCCCAGAAACCCGATGCCGGACCTGATTCCACCATGGTGATGGGAATGCGCGAAACCGATTCAAGCGAATCCACGCCACAATTGGACTGCATGATATAGGGGCTGCCCTGAAAATCCTGGCTGGCAAGCCCGTCCTTCAGGCGGGAAAGATAGCGCTCCGCAATGGGTTGCACATAGGCTGAAAGAACGGCCGTATTGGTGCGTTCATATTCGCGCCACTCCCGGGTGATCTGGTGAGAGGAGACCACGGAAATTTCCGGCCACAGCGAAGCAATCCGTGCCATGGCCTCTTTTTCATGGGCAGGGTTGGCATAGGAATGCATGAAACACACGGCAATGGCCTGCACGCCCTCTTTCCTGAAATCATCAAGAATGGCCGGAAGTCCCGACAGGTCCTGTGCCTTGATTTCCTTGCCGCGATAATTCATCCGTCCAGGCAGTTCCTTGCGCAGATAGCGCGGCACAAAGGGCGGTGGCTTTTTATAGTGCAGATTGAAAAAATCCGGCCTGTTGCCGCGGGCAATTTCCAGGATGTCGCGAAAACCCTCCGTCGTGATCAGGCCCACCTTGACGCCCTTGCGCTCGGTCAGCGCATTGATGACGACAGTCGTCCCATGGGCAAAAAAATCGATGGATGCCGGGTCAACGCCACCCTTTTTCAAGACATTCAATACGCCTATTTCGAAATCCGGCGGCGTCGTGTCGGATTTTGCCGTGCGAATGGTCGAATTGCCATTCTCATCCGTTTCGAAACACACCAGATCGGTGAAGGTGCCGCCAACATCCGTGGCAACGCGTATGGTTGAATGAGCCATCAGTGGCCTCCATTTGAATCGTTGAGTTTTTCCATGAAAAAGCAGAGGCTTCCGGGCAGTTTCAACGCCTCGGAAGCGGCCACTTTTTCTGACGTGTAAAAGCCGCTTTCATGCAGGCAATTGATCGTTCCCAGAACCGTTCCGGCAATCACCACAGGCACGTTGAGGACGGACTCGCAACCAAGCGATGCAATCAATTCATGATCGGAAAAGACATCGGCAATGCCTTCGATATCATTGGCGACAAAACTCTGTTTGCCGTTCAGAACCTGTTCACTCCAACGGTCGCTGTCGACCGGTTTGGTTCCCGAACAGGGATAGGCATCCGGCATGTTGCTGTAACAACGGCGCGCCAGCCCCGCCTCCCGGTCAAAGGTCATCAGTGTAAACAGACGCACGCCGATCAGTGAGCGAGTCATGTCTTCCAGTGCATGGTGGACGTCCTCGACATTGGCTGCCGTCGAGGCCGCCCGGTAAAATTCGAGCATGTGATTATCAATGGGCACTTTTATTCTCCAACACGGTTTTTCGCAGGGCCTCTTCTTCGTCTGTTATAATGGGAATGGCCCCGATCAGGCTGCGCGTATAGGCATTGCCGGGATTGGTGAAAATGGTCTCAGTATCAGCCATTTCCACCATGATACCCCGCTCGAATACCGCCACACGATCGGCAATATTGCGCACCACCGCCAGGTCGTGCGTGATAAAGACATAGGTCAGAGCTTTGCGGTGACGCAGCTCATCGAGCAACCGCAAGACGCGCGCCTGAACCAGAACATCCAGCGCTGATGTCGGCTCATCCAGAACCAGAATTTCCGGTTCACAGGCCAATGCCCGGGCAATGGCGACCCGCTGGCGCTGACCACCGGAAAGCGCCGAAGGATAGCGGGATGCAAATTCGGTCGGCAGACCCACTTCATCCAGCAAGGCGGCGATCCGGGTTTTTCGCTCCTGCCTGGTGCCAATGTCATGAACATCCAGCGCCAGCCTGAGCGAGGCACCAATGGTGCGGCGCGGATTGAGCGAAGACAGCGGGTTTTGCTGAACAAGCTGAATGGCCCGTCGCAATGGCAGGCTGCGGCGCGCTGGCAGCAATGCGCCATCCAGCAACATCTCTCCCGTCGTGGGCGGGTAAATGCCCAGCAGCATGTTCGCAAGGGTTGTTTTCCCCGACCCGCTTTCGCCGACAATGGCAAGGCATTCACCGCGCGCGACGGACAGGTTCACACCATCCAGCGCCCGCACCTCGTGTGTCGCTGCCTTGAATGTTTTGGAAATATTGCGGGCCTCGAGAACAGGCACCAGCTCTGCCGTTTTTTCAATCATGCGGGCACCTCGACCTCATGATCAATCATCGGATCCAGGAAGGCTTCACTGTTCTCGGCAATATCGGGAATGCCACCGCCGGTTATACGCGGTACAGCCGCCATCAGCGCCTTTGTATAGGGATGAAGCGGTTTGCTGAAAAGCGTGTCGGTGGGCCCGTGTTCGACAATACGGCCCTTGTAAATCACATAGACCCGGTCTGCGAATTCGCGGACCACACCCAGATTGTGCGAAATGAACAGAACCGATGTGCCTTTGCGCACCACCAGATCACGCATCAAATGAAGCGTTTGCGCCTGCACGGTCACATCAAGCGCTGTTCCCGGCTCATCTGCGATCAGCAATGAGGGTTCATTGGCCAGCGCCATGGCGATCATGACCCGCTGGTTCATGCCACCCGAGAGCTGAAACGCATAGGCCTGCAGCACCCGCTCCGGTTCGGGAATGGATACATCCGTCAACAGCGAAATAGCGCGCTGCATCCCTTGCTTTTGCGTCAGGTTACGATCCATGCGCCGCAACACCTCGTGAAACTGCACATGAATGGGAAACACCGGATTAAGCGATGAGGTTGGGTCCTGAAAGATCATCGACATGCGCGTGCCGCGCAATGACTGACGTTCACGCCGCGACAGTTTTTCGAGGTCAGCACCGTCGAAATGGATCTCCCCCGATATGCGTGCCGCCTTCAGTTCCTGCAGCAGGCCCAGGATGATGCGGGCTGTGACCGATTTCCCGGATCCCGATTCGCCGACCAGCGCCACCTTCTCGCCGCGCCCGATCCGCAGCGAGATACCTTGCAGCACTTCAACCAGACCCTCATAGGTCTTGAAGCCCAGCTTCAGATCGCGCAGTGAGAGGATCGGATCGCTCATTGATCGGCCCCCAGGACCTGGCGCAATGCGTCGCCCAGAAGGTTGAAACCGAAGACGGCAATCAGGATGGCCAGTGATGGGAACACCGTCAGCCACCAGGAATCCGGCAGATAATTGCCGCCTTCAGCCACCATGGAACCAAGATCCGGTGTCGGCGCCTGTACGCCCAGGCCCAGGAACGACAGGGAAGAGGCAATCAGGATGACAAAGCCCAGATCGAGGGTCATTTTCGTGACAATGGAGGGAACGCAATTGGGCAGGATTTCACGGAACATGATGTGCAACCGTGATGCGCCGATGATCTCGGCGGCAAGAACATAGCCTTCCTGCGATTCCGACCTTGTGACATTATAGGCAAGCCGCGCATACCAGGGCCACCACATGGTGGTGACGGCCAACATGCCATTTGTCAGCGTCGGCTCCAGAACCCCCATGACGGACATGGCCAGAACCAGTGGCGGGATGGACAGAAACACATCGGTCAAGCGCATGAGAACGAAGTCGACCCAACCGCCCAGATAACCGGCTGCCAGTCCGACCGTGACGCCGATCGGCACGGCTATGGCCAGCACCACGACACCCAGCATCAGTGAAATGCGGTAGGCATAGAGAATACGCGAGAACAGGTCGCGCCCGACCAGATCCGTGCCAAAGATATTGGGCCAATGGGGTGGCTGATTGAAATTGGAGAAATCCACCACTGCGCCGCGATGGGAGGGAAAAGGCGCGATAAAATCGGCAAATATCGCTGAAAAGACAACCGTTCCCACCAGCAACAGACCGATAACGGAAAGCGGATTGGACAGAAGGATCGACAATGTTCGTCTCATGGCCGGCTCCGTTCTGCATAGCGGATTCGCGGATTGATGAAGGCGATCAGCAGGTCCACAATGATATTGACGACCAGAAAGGTCGCAGAGATAACCAGAACAGTGCCGACAATGGCGTTGAGATCCTTGCGCAGGATCACCTGAACCCCATAGCGCGACAGACCGGGCCAGGCATAAACAGCTTCGACCAGAAAGGCATTTCCAAGCATTGCGGCAAAATCCAGCCCGATAATGGTCAGAGAGGGTATCAGCGAGGGGCGAAAGGCATAGCGCCGCGCAATGCGTTGCTCGGGGAAGCCATAGGACCTGGCCATTTCGATATAGGGCTTGTCGTAGGTCTCGATCATATTGGCGCGCGTCAGCCTGGCCGCCTGGCCAATTCCTGAAAGCGAAAGCGCAAAGGCCGGCAGGACGATATGATGGGCAGCATCGGCAAATGCCCGCAGGTCGCCCGCCAGCAAACAGTCAAAAAGCAGAAAACCGGTCATTCGCGGTGGCACGGTCAGCGTGTCTGAAATCTGGCCGGCAATGGGAAATATCGGCAGAAAAAATGCAAAAAGCAGCATCAGGATCACAGCCCAGACAAAGCTCGGTGCCGACACGCCAAGCAGCGACAGAACCCTGATGACATTGTCTGCCGCCTTGCCGCGATGGCGGGCCGACAGGATACCCAAAGGAATGCCAAATCCGATCATGAAGAGACCGGCGACAAACACCAGTTCGAGGGTTGCCGGCAGAAACTGGGCAATATCGGTCGTGACCGGACGATTGGTATAGAGCGAGATACCCAGATCCCCGCGGGCGAAATCGCTGACAAAATTGGCGTATTGGACAATGATTGAATCATCGAGATGCAGCTTTTCGCGCAGTTGCACCACCTGCTCAGCCGTCGCATTTGGTCCCAGCGCAATGCGGGCGGGATCCCCGGGAATGATCCTGGCAATGGCAAAAATCAGCATCGATACACCAATCAACACAATGACCGAGATCGAAAGCCGCTTCGCAAGAAGCTGGACAACGGGTGACATCACAGGTTTTGCAATTCTGGTTCGAGAGCGTGGCGTGATGATGAAATAACCTGCGGGCCGACCATCAGGGCCGGCCCGCAAGGCAATATTACTTGCCGTCCTGCATTTCCATCAGGCGGAAAGAGAACCCCATGCCGTCCAGGCCAAAGGCTTTTGACGGATCGGACAACGCCGGAACCTTGACCCTGTCGCTGGCGGCAAACACCGACTGCCGGTCAAAACCGTATATGGTTGGCGCAATGGCCATCAGCCTGTCGTTGAGTGCCTTGTAGGCCGTTTCGCGGGCTGCCAGATCGGTATTGTCGCGGCCCTGCTCCAGCAGATCATCGACATCCGCATCTTTCAGATATTCAGGAGACTGCCAGGTGCCTGCCAGTTTGGAATTATACATCCCATAGAGCAGGGTATCGGGATCACCGGTCACCGCATTGACAAAGAGCTGCGAAATATGCGGCGTGTTTTCAGGTTTTGAAACCTGCTCGGCAAACAATGCCCATGGCATTTTCTTGATTTCGGATTTGATCCCCAGCTCTGCAAAATTGGCTTGCATGAGCAGTGCGAAACGCTCTTCCAGCGGCACTTCCGCAATCCATGAAATCTCGATGTTGATATCATCGGCCTCATAGCGGCAGGCATCCAGGTGCTTTTTGGCCGCATCCATGTCACGCTTCAGCGCATCCATTGGCGGATTAGCACCCAACATGCCGACGGGGATGGCACCGGTGGCAGGACTGCCCTGCGATACATCATCGGTGACCGCGATCATCTTGATGGCTGAACCATAATCAAAGGCATTGGTCAGAGCCAGACGACACTCCGCATCATCCAGCGGTGCCTTGGTTGTATTCATCTTGACGTAAAAGCCACCGGTGCCGGATTCGGTGAGCAATTGCGCTCCATCCTTCGACAGGGCTTTCAACACTTCCGGCGGCAGCCACTGTGAGGAAATATCATGTTCGCCCTGCGCGATCAGGGTGCGAACGGTTGCCGGCTCCAGACCATAACGCAAGCGCGCCGTATCAGGCGCACCCCCTGGAACACCCAGGAAATAATCGGCATTCTTTGCCATCACCGTTTCCTGCTGCGGATTGTGGGCGGTCACCTTGTAGGCCCCCGATCCGGCGCCATTGGCGGAGAGGTAAGCCTGCCCCCAATCACCCATATCGCCTTCGCCTTCACCCAGGTTTTCCATGACGAGTTGCTTGTCGACAATCGGCAAACGCAACATGGAGGAAACGAATGGTGCATAGGCTTCTTTCAGAACGAAAGACACTGTGTGTTCGTCCACCGCTTCCACACTTTCGACATTGGCGAAGAGGTAGGAAAGCCCCGCGCCAAGCGCCTGCATGCGCTGCAGGGAAAACACCACATCGTCGGCGGTCAGCGGGTTGCCACTTTGAAATTTGACATCATCGCGCAGCACAAATGTGTGTTTGTTGCCATCAGCCGACCAGCTTTTTGCCAGATGCGGCGCAAGCCCCGGAGCACCCTGTACGGGCAGAACCAGCGTGTCGTAGACATTGAACATCAAAATGGAATCGGCATAATCCGATGCCTTGGCCGGGTCGAGCTCGCCAACCGCAACCTCATCAAGGCGCAGCACGGTTTCCGCAAAGGCAGGGCCTGCAGGAACCAGTGCCATTGTGCTGACACCGATCAGTGCCGCAGCCATTCTTTTTGCAATAGTATTCATGATCAGTTCTCCATCTGGATTTGTGTTGGGTTGATTGCCTGAAACGTTCAGGACACGTCCTTCTTGTTATTTTTTTGAAAAGCTTCGCTCGGTTCCTCGCAAAACACGTCCATGGTCCCGGTCCACAGAATTTTTGCCGGCTTGTCCGTATGGTTCCAGGAGGAATGCACTTTGGTCGAGGGAAAATGAACGCTGTCACCAACCCCCAGAATTGTTCTTTTTCTGGCCACCTCAATGGTGATGCTGCCTTCCAGGACAAACATCATTTCCTCACCCTCGTGGGCAATCGGTTCACTGCGATGCCCCGGCGGCTCATGGATGATGACGCTGCGCATGACATGTCCCGGAAATGCTGAAGAGATGCGCTCATAGCTCACGGAGCTTTCGCTCACTGCAAAAACCGGCCTGCCCGATTGACCCGATTGAAAGCCGTCAGAACCCTGCGCCTTGGTTGTCAGAAAATCGCCGACATTGACACCAAGAACCCTCGAGACAGATACAAGTGACGACAGGGATGGAATTGTGATGCCGCGCTCGATCTGCGAGATGAAACCGACCGACAGACCGGCTTGATCGGCCACAGCCTTCAAGGTGAAACCAAGCTCCAGGCGACGCTCACGCAGGCGGGTACCCAGCGATTCGTGGTCGTTTGAAAGCCTGTCTTTTGTCCTGCCTTGTTCAGTCAAATTCCGCCCCCGGTTTTAGTATTGCTAAAACGATGCCTTTGATCGGCAGATGAGTCAAGGGATTTTTAGTAATGCTAAAATTTTGACCGAAATGGCGTTTTTCCATGCAATCGGACATCAAAAATGGCATGAGAATGCACCCGAGATCCGCTTGGAATCTCAGGTTAAACTATTAAAAAACAGTCGTTTGAAGGGGCTTTAAAAACTGAAGAATGCTCCTCCCGCATTTATTGCGGGCGGCTCAGCGTTCGGCTGACGGCATCCTTCCAGCCTTCAAGACTCCTGTTGCGTGCCTGTTCATCAATCTGCGGTTCAAACTGACGGTCACGCGCCCATTGCCGGGAAAATGTTTCCATATCAGGCCATTCTCCCGTTCTGTGCCCGGCAAGCCAGGCCGCGCCCAATGCCGATGTTTCAAGAACCTTTGGCCGGTCGACAGGCACACCCAGAATGTCCGCCAGGCGCTGCATCGTCCAGTCGGAGGCCACCATTCCACCATCGACGCGCAGCACTGTTTCAACCGTGCTGTCCTGCCAGTCCCGGCGCTTGGCGACCAGCAGATCGTGGGTCTGATAACACACGGCTTCCAGTGCCGCTTTGGCAAATTCCGCCGGGCCGGTGTTGCGTGTCAGGCCGAACATGGCGCCGCGCGCATCAGCATCCCAATAGGGCGCACCAAGCCCGACAAAGGCAGGCACAAGATAGACATCCTGCTCCGGGTCGGCCTTGGCAGCCAACGTACCGCTCTGCGCCGCATGTTCGATCATGTGCAGGCCATCACGCAACCAGTGCACGGCAGCACCGGCAATGAAAATGGACCCTTCAAGCGCGTAAGTGGTTTCACCCTTCAGACGATAGGCGATGGTTGTCAGAAGCCTGTTGTTGGATTGCACCAATTCAGTGCCGGTGTTCAACACCGTAAAACAGCCCGTCCCATAGGTGGCTTTCATCATACCCGCTTCAAAACAGGCATTGCCAATCGTGGCGGCCTGCTGATCACCGGCAACGCCCAGGATCGGGACGCCGGCAAGCACATGGCCGTCGGCAACAACGCCAAAATCATCGGAACTGTCGCACACCTGTGGCAGCATGGAATGCGGGACATTGAGATGCCCCAGCAATTGCTCATCCCAGCAATTGTCAACGATATTATACATCAGGGTGCGCGACGCATTGGTGGCATCGGTGACATGCCGCGTGCCGCCGCTCAACCGCCAAATCAGGAAACTGTCAATCGTGCCGAAACAAAGCCCGCCGCGTTCAGCGCGTGCCCGCAAACCCTCGACATTGTCCAACAGCCAGCGCAATTTTGTTCCGGAAAAATAGGGATCAAGCAACAGGCCGGTCTTTTGCGTGAACAGTGGCTCCAGTCCCTCCTCCTTCATCTGCGCGCAAATGGAAGCAGTCCTTCGGTCCTGCCAGACAATGGCATTGAAAACCACCTCTCCGCTTTGCCGGTCCCACACCACCACCGTTTCACGCTGATTGGTGATGCCGATGGCGGCGATATCAGAAGCCTGCAGACCGGCATTGGACAGGGCCGCGCCGATCGACCACTCCACCGAACTCCAGATTTCCTCGGGATCGTGTTCCACCCAGCCCGAATGCGGATAATGCTGCGCGAATTCCTTCTGGCCAATTCCCAGGACGGATTGATCAACGCCAAAAATAAGTGCCCGACTTGACGTCGTTCCCTGATCAATGGCCAGAATATTCTTTTTCATTTCGTCCTCCCGAATATGTAAATCACCAATGGCAAAGGTGGCAGGGTTAAGCCCCTACTATGCCATTTTGTCACCGTCCACTTGTCGCATCAGGCACCCTGCTTGCCAAAAACCAGATGCATCCAGGCCGGTGGCCGGGCGCATATCTGATCCTGCAGCAGCCCCAGGTTACACCTGGTGCATCACCAGACCCTGTCTTCATCCGATTTTGCCCATTTATGGGCAACAAGCCCATTCTTGCGCAACAAATTAGTCACCCTGTGTAGAATACGGATAACCTGGGCCCTGCCGCACCCCGGCCAACTCTCAAGTCAACTCCCAAGTCAACGCTCTGACCATCGATGTCGCCACCAATGACAAACGCCTTGAAAATCCGGGATCTACTCATCTTGATTCCCTTGAGGTCAGCATATGCCGTATGCACAATTTCGAAATAATATGAAAGAAATGTGAAAGTCAAATGAACATAGATCCCCCTGACCGCCGGATCGTCTCATTCATCGCGGGACAAGGAAATATGGGTTCAACGCTGCATCCGTGGAACAGGTCGATTTGCCTATGTCAGAAAGTTGTTCCGGCTTGATTTGAACTTTGCCAGATCCCGGTGATACATGGATTTGCCTGGCAGAAGCACACATTGGCCCGGCAAAATGGGTATCCTCTTGAACCGAGGCGGAGCTGACTTGAACAATTCGGCACATTTTCCAGCCTCACCGCCGCAAGTCATGCCCCTTTGCCTTGCGGGTGCGGCAGCAGCGGGGTTGCTCGGCCTTGCCTACGCCAACGGTTCAGCCAGGCTTGCTTTGGCCGCTTTCATTGGCCTGTTTGCCGGGATCGCCCTCTACCATGCCTCTTTTGGCTTTACCTCCGCGTGGCAACGTTTTGCCTTTGAGCGACGCGGTGCGGGACTGCGCGCGCAAATTCTGCTCATTCTGCTGACCTGCGCAATCACCTTCCCGCTGCTGGCTGCAGGTAAAATATTCGGCCAACCGATCCACGGCTCCATTGCCCCCTTTGGCATTGCGGCGGCCTTCGGGGCCTTCCTGTTTGGCATTGGCATGCATATGGGCGGCAGCTGTGCATCAGGCACATTGTTCACGATGGGTGGCGGCAATACGCGCATGCTGGCAACACTTGCGGGCTTTGTCGCCGGCTCGCTTGTTGCAACGGCCCATCTGGCCTTCTGGCGGTCTCTTCCGGGGTTTGCGCCCCTATCAATTGTCGAAACATACGGCGCGGTTGCTGCTTATGCGCTGACAGCACTGCTGCTGGGCGGCCTTTTCATCTACAGTCGGCGACGCGAAATCCGACATCACGGCCAGTTGGAACGCGACGAACGGCAATTCAACCTGATACGTGGTCCCTGGCCGAAGATGTGGGGGTGTTACGCGCTTGTTTTCGTCAGCATTGCAACACTCCTGGTGCTTTCACGCCCCTGGGGCATCACCTCCGCCTTTGCGCTGTGGGGTGCAAAACTCGGACGCGCCGCAGGCATTCCCGTTGACGGCTGGCCCTATTGGGCAAACCGACAGGCCTGGCTCGATCAACCTGTTTGGATGGACAGCACTTCAGTCATGAATTTTGGCATCGTTGTCGGAGCTCTGGCCGCCGCCGCACTGGCCGGCAGGTTTTCACCAACATTTCGCCTGACCTTGCGCGAACTGGTGATCGCCTTGATGGCTGGACTGCTCATGGGATATGGCGCCCGGCTGGCCTATGGCTGCAATATCGGAGCCTATCTGGGTGGGGTTGTTTCAGGCAGCCTGCATGGTTGGGGATGGCTGCTTTTCGGCTTTCTGGGCTTGAGCGTCAGCGCATCACTTGCAAGCAGGTTGAAGGGCCGTTTCAATCGGCGCTCAGAACAGTAAAGACCCTGAGATCAATTTGCATGAGAGATCAGGTTGCATGAGATGGCCGGGAACCTGACTGTCACGACCTGATCGGCACTCTCTTTGGGGACAAGGTGTATAATTGTAACCGAATTGAATTTGGATCATTATAATAGGTCTGAATATCTTGATCCAGGGCCCACGCACAAAAATGGCACAAACCGTTAGACAAACGCCATGAGCAATGACGAACCGCACAGGTCAGCGCAAAACGCCATGGCTGGTGACAAAAGCAGACTGGTTGGATCCTTTCATCAAAGGGCCCTTGAGATGGGCCGCCCCAAAAAGCAGGCCTTGTTCATGCTTGCCGATGCTGTCGCCGTTGTTTTTTGCCTGTATGTCGCCATGGCTTTTCGCTACGGGCGGGTTGATTTTCCTGACCGGAACACACTGACCTGGCTATTGCTTGTTCTGCCCTTTGCGGGCGTTGCCATCTATTGGTCCCTGGGACTGTACAATGTCGTCATGCGCGCCATGGAAAGTCGCACAATCAGCATTATTGCCGGAGGCGCAATCATGCTGGCGCTCTTCGTGGCAGCAGCGTCCTATATGCATGACGGGCTTCATATCCCTAAAACCGTACCGCCTATTTTCGGTATTCTCGTCTTCATCACCATCGGCCTGATCCGCGCTCTGGCGCGCGCCTATCATCAATATGTCTCTGCCCATATGTTTATCAGGGAAAATGTCCTGATCTACGGCGCGGGTGCTGCGGGTACACAACTCGCCGCCACGATACAAAGCGGAAATCATTACCGACTTGTCGGTTTTCTGGATGATGACCCAAGGTTGCGGGGCAGCATGATACGCGGATGCAGGGTCTATTCTCCTGACCGGGTCGGCAAGTTGGTGCACCGTTATCATCTCCGGCGCATTCTTTTTGCGCTCGCATCGGCCTCGCCGGCACAACGCCGCAACATCGTGGCAAGGCTTGCGCCGATGCAGCTGGAACTCCAGACAATTCCCGCTCTCAGTGATATCTTGCGTGGCAGAGCCGATGTGCAACAGCTGCAGGAAATCCAGATCGAGGACCTGCTCGGACGCACAACGGTCAGCCCGATACCGGACCTTTTTGACGCAGCGATCGACGGCAAACGGATCATGGTCACAGGGGCTGGCGGGTCCATTGGGTCGGAATTATGCCGGCAAATTCTCAAAGCCAGGCCGGAAAAACTTGTGCTTCTCGAACTGAGCGAACTCGCGCTCTACAATGTTGAAAGAAGGATACGCGAACAACTGGGTGCCGACACATCTGTTGAAATCACCTACGCACTTGGAGATATTCGTGATCGCAGCCGCGTGCGAACCTTGCTGAAACGCCATTCCATCAACGTCGTCTATCACGCGGCGGCCTATAAACACGTGCCGATTGTCGAAAGCAATCCGTCCCAGGGTGTAACCAACAATATATTCGGAACACTGGCGGTGGCGGAAGAATCCGCGGCCCATGGTGTTGAACGCTTCATCCTGATTTCGACGGACAAGGCCGTACGTCCGTCAAATGTCATGGGCGCATCCAAGCGGCTTGCCGAACTGGTCGTTCAGGATATCCAGTCCAGAACGGCCAATACGATTTTCACCATTGTGCGTTTTGGCAATGTCCTGGGCTCCTCCGGCTCCGTCCTTCACCTGTTTACCGAACAAATTCGCAACGGTGGACCGGTGACCGTGACGCACAAGGATGTCACACGATATTTCATGACCATCCAGGAAGCTGCTGAACTGGTGATCCAGGCCGGTTCAATGGCCGACGGCGGGGAAGTCTTTGTTCTTGACATGGGCGAGCCGATGAAAATTCAGGATCTTGCCGAACTGATGATCAGTCTTTCCGGAAAGGCGCTCCGCGATGAATACCACCCGGAAGGGGGTATTCAAATCGACTATATCGGGCTGCGGCCCGGCGAAAAAATGTTCGAAGAACTGCTGATCACCGACAGTGTGGTCGGGACTCAACACCCAAAAATCATGCGTGCGGACGAAAAAAAGCAAACATCCACCGCTTCCATGCAGGATTTGATCAAGCAATTGGAACGCGACCTGAAAAGTGGAGACCCCCGCCGATTGTTACAGACCTTGCAAAACGCCGTGGAAGGATACAAACCGCCTCCGACCGCCGAAGACATTTCTGGTCAAACGCCAAACAGGAACAATGGCAAGGTTCTCAGTCTTGAAGAAATGAGAGCTATACGGCAAAAGGGACATTGAAGCTTTTAACCTGACAGCAAGGTGAGGACCCACCTCACCATGGCCGGACAAACCCAGAGCTAGGAACACGATGATTGTACCCGTAATTGTGAGCGGCGGCGTTGGCTCCCGTTTGTGGCCGGCATCCCGCCAGTCGCACCCCAAGCCCTTTCTGCACATGGAAAACGGCAAAAGCCTGCTGTTCAACACCTATGCACGCGCAGCCGCGCTGAACGATATTTCCGATATCGTCACCATTACCGCACAGGATTCCTCCTTCAAGACCGTTGCCGAATACGAAGCGTTTGATGGCCAGCCCATGACCAACCATCTGCTGCTGGAGCCAATGGGACGCGACACGGCAGCAGCAGCGGCAGCAGCAGCCAGCTATATCGCGGAACGCTTCGGCGGCGACACGATCATTCTTCTCCTGCCAGCCGATCATCTGATTGTCGATGATGCAGGTTTTCAACAGGCGGTGGCAAGGGCAGCAAAGGCCGCAGAACGCGGCCAGGTCGCGACCTTCGGCCTGGAACCAGATGGCCCCGAAACCGGTTATGGCTACATTGAGGTTGATGGTGAAGAGGCTGTTCGTTTTGTTGAAAAACCCGACCTTGCAACAGCACAGGCCTATGTCGATTCCGGGCAATACCTCTGGAATTCAGGCATGTTCTGCTTCAGAGCCAATACGATGATCGAGGCCATGCAGGCCCATTGCCCCGAGGTTCTGGCCGCCAGTCGCCAGAGTGTGGAAACGGGCGAACATCTCGACCTGGGTACCCGTCACCTGGAAATCCTGCTTGATCCCGATGCTTTTGCCAAGGCACCAAAAATATCGCTCGATTATGCCGTGATGGAAAAGATTTCAAATATTTCCGTCATTCGGGCCAATATCGGCTGGAGCGATGTCGGCACATGGTCTTCGCTGTCACAGAGTCATCCATCCGACGACGATGGCAATGCCTCGATTGGCGATGCCATGTTGATCAATTCATCCAATTGTTTTGTCAGCGCCGAAGATCGCCTGATCGCTCTTGTAGGGGTGGAGGATCTCGCGGTCATAGACACGCGCGACGCAACACTCATTGTCAACAAGGCCAAGTCTCAGGACGTCAAGATCCTGTTCGAAAAGCTTAAATCAAGCGGTCATGAGGCCCATGCCAGTTTTCCCACCGGCTACCGCCCCTGGGGCTCCTATACGATCCTCGATGAAGGCACCGGCTATAAAGTCAAGCGCATTGAGGTCAAGCCCGGTGGATGCCTGAGCCTGCAGTCACACAAGCACCGCTCGGAGCACTGGACCGTCGTCCAGGGCATTGCTCATGTCGTCAATGGCGAACGGCAGCTGGTGCTCAACCCCAATGAATCCACCTATATCGAATGCGGCAACATCCACCGGATGGAAAACCGCGGCTCAGAACCGATGACATTGATAGAAGTACAGACCGGCGACTATCTGGGTGAAGATGACATCATGCGCTTCGAGGATATTTACGGACGCTCATGAAGTGCTTTACCAGGTGTCAGGACTTTGACAGAAAGTCGGCATAGGATTTGGCAATACCGTCTCTCAGGCCGGTCGTCGCTGTCCAACCCAGATCGTGCAACCGGCTGACATCCAGCAATTTGCGCGGTGTCCCGTCAGGCTTGCTTGTGTCGAAGGTGATCTCACCGTCGAATGCAACAACGTCCATCACCGTTTCAGCCAATTGACGAATGGTGATGTCCTGCCCTGTGCCGACATTGTATAGGCCGTTTTCCAGTTCATTTTCCATGACAAAGACACAGGCGTCCGCCATGTCATCGACGTAAAGAAACTCCCGCATGGGTTTACCGGAGCCCCAGATCATCAATTCCCGGTCACCGCGGGCCTTTGCTTCATGCGCCTTGCGAATAAGCGCCGGCAGGACATGACTGCTGCTCAGATCATAATTGTCATTCGGACCGTAGAGATTGGTCGGCATCACGGAAACATAGTGGGTACCATATTGGCGATTGTAGTTTTCGCACAGTTTGACGCCGGCGATCTTTGCGAGGGCATAGGGTTCATTCGTCGGCTCCAGCGGACCCGTCAGAAGATATTCCTCCCGGATCGGCTGCGGACAATCACGCGGATAGATACAACTGGACCCCAGAAACAGCATCCTGTCAGTGCCGGCCAGATGGGCGCCATTGATGATATTGGCTTCAATGATGAGGTTTTGATAGATGAACGCGCCCCGTTCGGTATTGTTGGCGTGAATGCCGCCGACCTTGGCAGCCGCCAGAAAAATATAGTCGGGTTTTTCGCTTTTGAGAAAACCATTCACATCGGCCTGGTTGGTCAGGTCCAATGCGCGGCGGTCACGCAGCAAAAGCCTGTCGTATCCCGCTGACTCGAGCCTGCGGACGATGGCTGAACCCACCATTCCCTTGTGACCGGCAACAAATATTTTGGCGTTCTTATCCATCAGATCTACTCGTGATAATCATAGGTGGCGTAGCCGTGCTTTTTGACAAGTTCGTCCCGTTCGGCTGCCTTGAGATCCTCGCGCATCATTTCGGCAACAAGCTCAGAAAAACTGGTTTGAGGCACCCAGCCCAGCTTCTCCCGTGCCTTGCTCGCGTCACCCAGCAAGGTTTCCACCTCGGCAGGGCGAAAATAGCGTGGATCGACAGATACAATGCACTTGCCTGAAGCATCATACCCCTTCTCATCAAGCCCCTCGCCTTTCCAGTCGATCTGCAGTCCGACTTCCCTGGCTGCAGCATTGACAAAATCACGCACACTGTACTGAACACCCGTGGCAATGACAAAGTCCTCCGCCACATCCTGTTGCAGCATCAACCATTGCATCTCGATGTAATCGCGCGCATGACCCCAGTCACGCTTGGCATCCATATTGCCAAGGTAAAGACACTCCTGCAGGCCCAGCTTGATGCGCGCCAGTGCCCGGGTGATCTTTCTGGTGACAAAGGTCTCCCCGCGCAGCGGACTTTCATGATTGAACAGAATGCCGTTGCAGGCATAGATTCCGTAGGCTTCCCGATAATTGATGGTGATCCAGTAGGCATAGAGTTTGGCAACCGCATAGGGCGAGCGCGGGTAAAACGGCGTCGTCTCCGACTGCGGTGTTTCCTGAACCAGACCGTAGAGTTCAGACGTCGATGCCTGATAGAAACGGGTCTTTTTCTCCAATCCGAGAATGCGAATGGCCTCCAGTACCCGCAAGGCCCCCAATGCATCCGAATTGGCCGTATATTCCGGCTCTTCAAAGGACACCGCCACATGCGACTGCGCCGCCAGATTGTAGATCTCATCCGGCTGAACCTGCTGTACGGTGCGCACAAGGCTGGAAGAATCCGTCAGGTCACCATAGTGCAAAATCAACCGCCGATCATCGATATGCGGATCCTGATAAAGATGATCGATACGGTCCGTATTCAATAGCGACGAACGTCTTTTGATGCCGTGAACCACGTAGCCCTTGTTCAACAGAAACTCGGCCAGATAGGCGCCGTCCTGACCGGTAATTCCTGTTATGAGTGCGACTTTGCTCACGGCTGGTATCCTGCTGATTGATATTGGGTGATGACATCCGTCATATATGCGCCGTTCCTAGAGTGTTTAAACCAAAATTGGAAGTATTTGATGGCGAAAACCCGTTTCGCAACGCCTTGGCATACTCTGCTCAGCCGACTGCGCAAAAAACACATTGCTTGGGCGTTATGCATTTTTTAAACCGCGATTGTACTGTCGGAACTTTTCTCGAGCGAAGCCAAAATCATTTTCTGGTACATAAACTGGTTCGGCCAATCGGAAAATCTGTTGAGAAAATCGAACGCCAAAGGCGGGAAGCGAAATACATGCGGGAACGTTGGGCAAACGTACTCATTCATGACCCCTACTATTCGCCCAACCTGTCACTTGAACTTGCTGATTTTTCCTATGCGCTATAAAGGTGGAGCACATCCGGTTTTCATTAACCCGTTCGATTCGCGTTTCGGTGTAACTTTTCCAGATAAACGTGCATGCAATGCTCACCGAACAAGCTTTCTGGCTTTGTGGAGATAGGCGCTATGATCGCAACGAGGCAAGCAGCGACATGCGGTGTGGCAATAAAGATCAGCCACGTCACGGTTCAATAATTTGCCATTTGAAATCAAGGTGAATTGCGATAGGAGTGAGCGTACTGAGATTGGCGCCATCGCAATGACAAAGCACTGAGCGGCCTCTTTGGCTGCTCTACAAATGAAACCCACAGTAAAGCTGCGACCTGACAGATATCGGTTCAGACTATTCATGTTCTCCCGCAAAAAATCTGGCACAACAACCATCATTTCAGCAGACCGCGTTCCCGCCATGGCGTCAGCGGATCTGTGGACAGGCCTGCTTCGCTATGAGCTTTGGTGGATCTTTGCGGCGCATGACATCAAGCAACGGTTCCGCCGTTCAACCCTGGGCCCCATTTGGCTGACCTTGACAATGGGCATCATGGTCGGCGCACTCGGCTTTGTATTCAGTCAACTCTTCAAACAGGATATGACCGAGTTTCTACCCTATTTGGCTGTCGGGATCATATTCTGGGGACTGCTGACATCCACCATCAGCGAAGGCTGCACGGCCTTTATTGATGCTGAAAGCTATATACGCAATGTACCCATGCCCGTCAGCGTTCATTTCTACCGCGTTTTTGCCCGCAATATCATTATCTGGGCACACAATATGGTCATCTATTTTCTTGTCATCATTGTTTTCCCGCCGCATTTTTCATGGAACATGCTCCTGTTCCTGCCTGGATTTATGCTCTTCCTGATAAATCTTGCCTGGATGGGGCTGGTCGTCGGAGTTCTGTCGGCACGATTTCGCGACATACCACAGGTTGTGACAAACCTGTTGCAGGTTGTCTTCTTCGTCACACCGATTTTCTGGAGTGCTGCGATACTGCCGGATCGCACCGCCTTTATCCAGTTCAACATTTTTTACCACCTGCTGGAACTGGTCCGCAGCCCGCTGCTCGGCCATATACCGCCGTTGCAATCATGGGCCATTGGCCTCACCATGGCGTTGGCTGGCTTCCCAATCGCAATATGGCTGTATCGTCGTGCCTATGCACGTATTCCCTATTGGGTATGAGGTCCTGATCATGGCGCATATTTCCATCAGAAATCTGACCGTTGAATTCAAGGTTTATGGCTCCAATGCAAGGTCATTGAAGAAACAACTGCTGTCACAGGCCACCGGTGGCCGTATCGCCAGCAACGCCAATGATGCGATCACCGTCAGGGCACTCGACAATGTATCGCTGGAAATCAAACACGGCGAACGCATTGGCCTGGCGGGGCATAATGGTTCGGGCAAAACCACTCTGCTGCGAACGCTTGCCGGTATCTACAAGCCGACGGGCGGAACAATTGAGATCGAAGGCTCTGTTGGCGCTCTGCTTGATCCATCTTCCGGAATGGACGCGGAAGCCACCGGTGTGGAAAACATATATCTGCGTGGCTACATATTGGGCATGACCAGAAAAGAAATCGATTCCAAGGTCGATGAAATCTCGAGATTCACCGAACTTGGGAAATTTCTTGAGTTGCCGGTAAAGACCTATTCAGCCGGTATGTTTTCACGCCTGGGATTCGCGATATCAACCGCCATAAACCCCGAAATCCTGCTCGTTGACGAAGGCATTGGCACCGGTGACGCTGCCTTTCGCGAGAAAGTGGTTGCTCGCACACAGGCATTCATTTCCAATGCGAATATTGCGATTTTTGCAAGCCATGACCAGACATTCCTCGATGACATGGGCGCGACCTCAATTTGCCTTGAGCATGGCTCAATCGTCAAGATCCTGGAATAAGACAAAGCCAAAGGTGGTATAGCGCGGCAACAGGTGCTTGATGACAATACATTCGAAAAAGAGGGTTTCAATCAGCCCACAAGGCGTGTTTTCCTTACCATGGCTCTACCTGTGGTGTTTGGATTTTCAAAGCCCCAATGGAAGCCTATATATTGAGGCAGTTCTCAGGACGGTAGAATACAGTCGTTAGGGATGGCGCTGTCATTACCGGTCCCAGACCTTAGAAATCCAGTGATCGAAATCCCTGTTGAGTTAGAATATCCAGTCCCGGTGACCTGCCCCCCAAAAACTGGGCCAAATTTAAGGAAGCTCTGT
>TARA_R110002126_G_scaffold77796_3_pt1 | contig 126977 bp, 123 predicted proteins | sample TARA_R110002126 | Tara Oceans TARA_R110002126 (sample SAMEA4397536) | marine metagenome | biome: Polar Biome; feature: [DCM] deep chlorophyll maximum layer (ENVO:01000326); material: water (ENVO:00002006), including particulate matter (ENVO:01000060) such as... | depth 30 m
TTTCTTCTGATTGATTATTCTCACTTGTTGAGTTTTTTTTTGATGTGTTACAGGAAGCAAGAATACCCGCTAAAATAATGACTGTGATTACTTTTCTCATTGATTTCATTTTTTATAAATTTATATTACTTGTATATTGCAAGCAAAAATACAAAATCACTTTTAATTTGCAAGTTATTTTATTATTAATTTCATTTTGCAAGTAAAAAAATATAATTTACTATCTTTGCAAGAGGAAAAAGTAACAGCCAATGGAAACAAAATATAGATGTAATTGCCCGTTTACTTCCGCTCTTGATGTTTTGGGCGATAAATGGATGTTAGTAATCATCAAGCAAATGCTAATAGAAAACAAAGAAACTTTCAAGGATTTTACAGAAAGTGATGAAGCCATTGCAACCAATATTCTTTCCAGCAAACTGAAACAACTGGAAGAATTTGGGCTGATTACAAAGTCTAAACTACCCAACAATAAAAAGTCGGTTTACTACCACCTTACGGATAAAGCGTTAGATTTAACACCAATAATTTTAGAGTTAGGGATTTGGAGTGATAAACATTTAAGAGAAGTCCATCCAACTATTGTTAATAACGAAGGAATGCAATTATTGAGAACTGACAAAGCACAATTTGGAAGAGTAACTGAAGAAAAATACAGAGAAAAACTGGCTACAACAATGGCTATAAGCAATTGGGGCGATAGTGATAAATCAAAAATAAAAACATAAAACAAAGGTCTGTGTAAAATCGAAAAGATTAGGTATCACAGCCCCAACTGCTCATAGCTTGGCGGTTAACGAAACAAAAAAATTATCGCTCCAAAATCTCTTTAATATTCGGTTTAAAGTAATTTGGGCCTTTTAAAACTTTGCCATCTTCTCTATAAATAGGTTTGCCATCTTCGCCTAATTTACTCATATTAGAACGTTGAATTTCATTAAAAACTTCCTCGATTTTGTCTTGCATTCCATGTTCGATTATTGTGCCACACAAAATGTATAACATATCGCCCAAAGCATCAGCAACCTCAACCAAATCGTTATTATTGGCAGCTTCTAAATATTCTTCGTTTTCTTCTTTCATCAACTCAAAACGCAGTTTTTTTCTATCCTCAGAAATATTTATGGTTGGTGTATCTTCAATATTTAATTTAAACGCAGTGTGAAATGCGTGCACTGCTGCTATTTTATCTTTCATTTTTTATGTAATTTTATCTTGTGATTGTTTTCAATGTTACAATACTTTCTTTAAAAACCAAGCTGGTGCTGCTTTTAAAACCCAGGCTATTAATTGCCAACGTTTCGAAATATAGGCCACTCTTTTTTTCTTTTGTATGGCGCTATAAATTTGTTTTACTGCTCTATCTAAAGGTACCATCCAAAAAAGTTGATCACCTAAAGCCATCGGTGTATCTACAAATCCTGGGCGAATATCTGTTATAAAGACTTCTTTCGATTTAATAGATTTGGTTTTAATATACAACCCTTCTAAATAGGCTTTTTGATACGCCTTTGAGGCAAAATAATCTGGTGCAGCTCTACTTCCTCTTATAGAAGCTATAGACGATATGCCTACTAAATGACCAAATTGCTGTGCTTTAAACAGGTTATAGGCCAATATATATAATTTTGTTACACCTAAAACATTCGTTAAAATGGTTTGTTCTTGTTTAGCCCAAACTAACTTCGGGTTTACAAAACCTACTCCCGAAGATTGTACAATTAAATCTATGGTTTTAAATGCTACTACAATTTCGTTAAACACTTTTTCTACATCAGCCACTTGCTGAATATCGTTTTGTTTTATTAAAATTTGAGTCGGATGTTCTTTTTTTAAAGCTTCTAACTTTTCTAATCTTCTGCCCGTAACAGCCACCTTATACCCTTCTTTTAATAGAATTTTGGTTAACGATTTACCTATACCAGAAGTTGCTCCAAAAACGATGGCGTTCTTCATTTAATTTGTAATTTTGCAGAAGACAAGATATAGAAACTTTATGATAAATTAAAGTTTCAAAAAATCTAATAATTCAAAACTTATAAAGAATTAAACTGATGTTTTTAAGCGCGTATTTTACAACAGGCCGAATTATTTTTATCATCTTTTTTGTATTGGCTTTTGGGTCTTTAATTGTGTGGAGTTACAAAAAGGACATTCAAAACCATAATCGTTATTATAAAAACGCGGGTAAAAAAGTACTACTTTATGGCGGTTTAATTATTGCTGTTTTTGTAGCTATTCGACTTATTTTTGGCAATTAATTAAAGCGTTTCTACTTCGCTTAATTTTTCGTGATCTAATATCGTATAGCCTTCCAAATCAAAACTTGAGGCAGATTTGTATTTTACGTCTACAATTAAATCCTCAAAATCGTACGAATTTATTTGATACACCTTTTGTGAAAACGATTCTTCATGATAATTGATTAAAATATACAATTGCGCATCTAAATTTTTTATTTGTTCTTTAGAATATTTAAACAAAGGACTATCTTCATCAATTTCGTGCACAATCGTCCAAATGGTGGGTAAGTACATAATTTTACTGCGTTCTAATTTTAGTTGATAAAAATTTCTTTTAAATTCGTTCTTTTCATCTTCTTCGGTTACAGATAATGTTACTGTTATTTCTGGCTCAATCATTACCGTTTTTCGGCTATTCATTAAACGAAACATCATCGCTTTTTGCCCTTTAAAGTCTCTTAAGATTATGTTTTCACTAAATCTTAGATTTGCTTTAGGTTTTGAAAAACGCCCATACAACATACCTGTAATAAAAGAAAAACTCAACAAACCAATCATAGCTTCGAAAGCAGCAATGAAGTTGGCTGTAATTCCTTTTGGAGCAATTCCTCCATAACCTACAGTAGTTAAAGTTTGTGCGCTGAAGAAAAATCCATTTAAAAAATCTTCAAAAAAAGTACCTTTCGGTTTTGTAATTTGTTCAATACCAATAGCAACATACAAAACCCCAAACAGCACATTTAATAACGCATAGGCAAATAGAATTAACAGGAAAAATTGAAACCAAGAAATGTCTATAAAATAGGTATATAAATCATTTACATTTCTTTTTCGGTTGATGTGTTGCACGTTACTTGAACCATCATCATTAATTATACTTTGTGCATCTTTTTTGGAATTGTATCCAAAACCAGGGTCTTTCGTTTTTCTTGCCATTTTGGTATTGACTTATTATTTTGGGTATTTAAAACAATCTGTAGTGTGATCATTAACCATTCCCACAGCTTGCATGTAGGCATACATAATAGTTGAGCCCGTAAATTTAAAACCTCGCTTTTTTAGGTCTTTCGAAATTTTATCAGAAATAGCGGTAGTTGCTGGCACATCTTCTCTTTTTTTAAATTGATTTAAAATGGGTTTATCATTAACATAACTCCAAATAAATGTAGAAAACGAGCCAAATTCTTGTTGAATTTCCATAAATAATTGTGCGTTGGTTATGGCACTTCTTATTTTTAGTTTATTTCTTATAATGCCTGTATCTCGCATTAATTCAGTAAATTTACTTTCTGGATATTTTGCAATTTTTTGATAATCGAAATTGTTAAAAGCTTTTCTAAAATTTTCTCTTTTGTTTAAAATAGTAATCCAACTTACCCCAGCTTGAAAAGATTCTAAAATTAAAAATTCAAATAAAGTTGTATCATCATAAACAGGAGTTCCCCATTCTACATCATGATAATCTTGATACAATTTACTATCTGTAACCCAAAAACATCTGTGTTTCATTTTGCCTATTTTAATTGATAATTACGAATTATTTTTACTCTTTTCCAGGTTTTTCTGTGCATTTGAGTATATACTACAAAACAGCCAATGTCTAATAGAAAATAGAATAAACTAATGCCACTTGGTGGGTTATTACTTGGTAAAAACTCCAAAATTCCGAAACCAATAGCTGGCCATTTCCAGGCACCAAATGCGGTACCACCAATTTCTAAAATAACAACCAACATGTACATTGAATAGAAATACAGCCTATCTTTTGGTCTTTTCCATAAAATTAAGAAAACAAAAACAGTCATTATAAAACCAAAAACATCATTTAAAAAAAGAAGGTAAATTGTAGCTGTAATTATCATTATCAAAGTTAAAAAAGACTCAATTTCCTTATGGTATTTTTTAACGATTGATGCCTTGCTAAATCTGAATATTCGTGCATACAAAACGCCATGACCAAAAGGCACATACAAAGGTATATTCTCAAGTCTGTAGGTGTACATTCCTAAAATTTTCGAAAAAAAATGCTCGCCTATAAAACCTAACACCACTGCAATAAGCATTAACTCTCTTACTCTTGGGTTTGCTCTGTATAGCATCACTACAAAAGCCAAGCCCATTAAAATATTCAACATTAACTGCGCTTCAAAAAAATGCTCATTAAAATAAATTCCGTCTATAAAAAGCAAAAAAACAGCAGCTATAAATAAACCTGCTTCTCTAAAAAAAACAGTAATTATGGACTTTACATCTACTCTAGGAATCTTTAAAAACTGCATCAACAAAAGGGTTAATTTATTTTAATGGGTTTTATTGCGATTTGTCTTTCGTTTACATATTCGAAAACATCATCACCAAAAAAGCCAGCTTCTTCTAACATAATTCTAATGTCTTTATTCCATTCTTCAATAAAAACAGTAGTGTTTAATTCTATAGCATACGCTGTATTTTTTTGCAGTGGATAATCGCCATTAAAAGGAACACCTTCTTGAGAATCCCACATACCAATTGTGGTACCTGCACTATGACCATATTTTCCTAAAGGATGGGTATAAATTGATGGCCTTAAACCTTCTTCTTTTCCTTTTGCTAAAGACGCTAACAAAATTTGGTTTCCAGTTTTGCCAGATTTCATGGTACTTGTTAAAATATCTTGTACTCTATTTCCTTTTTTAAACGCCTCTTTTAAAAATATTGGAACCTCATTTTCATCCTCTTTTAAAACATAAGCGTGTTGCTGACAATCTGTATTTAAACCTATATAAGTAATGCCAAAATCGCAATGTAATAAATCGCCTTTTTGAATAATTTTTTCATCTTTGGATTTAGAAAAAGATTCGATATGAGATTTTAACGCCTCATTATCTCTTTGCACATCTATAGTTGGATGAAACCATGTTTCTAATCCCAAATCTGTTACTTTTTGACGCATAAACCAAACCACATCTTCTGTAGTTGTTTTTCCTGGCACTATTGTTTTAGCTGAGAAAGCTTCATCAATAATATCATGAGTAATTTTTACTAATTTTCTAAAAAGTGCCAATTCTTTTTCTGTTCTGGTTTCTATCCAAGCAATACCCAATTTTTCTGCGGATACTAATTTTGATACTAATTCACTTGGTAAATTTTCTACCAATTCATCATAATCGGTTTTTACCAAACCATCTGCCAAAGCAAAATGTGTAGAAGTGTTGATGCCAATTTTATTCGGGTTTCTTTCTTTTATAATTTCTGCCAACGCTTTCCACTGGTTGGGTTCTTTTTCTTTATCCCAAGCAGATTTTATGCTTTTACCTATATCATATCGAGCAACTGCCAATCGTTCTAAAGTATTTTTTGCTGCATTTCGATAAAAAACAATAATGGTTCTTCTTCTGGCATTTAACCAAGTTGCAGGTAACATTGTTTTCAAAATTGGGTCTTCATTGTATTCTCGAGCAATTAAAATCCACATATCAATACCGGCCTTATCCATTAAAGCTGGTAATAAATTGGTGAATCTATCTTCTAAAAGTTCGTCTTTTACAACAGCTCTATCTCGTTCTTTTAAAATTGAATAGGTGTTTTTGGCTTCCTGTGTCTTATCACAAGAAATAAAAAGTAATAAAAGTACTAGTGTGGTGAATTGGTATTTCATCAGGAAAAATTTAAGTTTTAAAATTAGCATTAATGAATTAAAAAGTGGTATTTTTTTTGAACAATTTTTCAGGAAGTGGCGTTTTACTCAACAGAAAGGTATTTTTACTCATTTTGGTTTTTAAAATTTAAGTAATCCAACTAATTTTGAGCATCACTTTATGACAAATAGCATTTAAGTGATTGAATCAGTTATAAATTTAATATCTTTAACTATTATGAAATTTTTAAAACAAACACTTTTATTAGTAACTATTGGACTGTTTTTTTGGGCTTGTGGTTCATCACCCATAAACAAAAAAGTTACAGAAAAAGAAGAGCCTGTGGTTATTGCAAACGATAGTTTAGAATATCAAATTATAATTATTGATCCTGGTTTCACCTATTTTTTAAATGCAATTGCACAACCTGAAGGTTTTTATTCTCAAAATTATTTAGAAGCAAGAAATAGAGCTTGGGTGATTACGTGGAACTTGAGATTTCAAAATCCTCAACAATTTAATGAAAGTATTTATGAAAACAGAGTTGATTATCAACCTCATATAGATTATGGTTATGAAGTAAATTACAAACTTTTTAACTATTTTTTGTTTGCACAGCAAAAATACAAAATGAGTTTAGGTGGTGGTTTTAGAACAAACCGAATTAATTAGGTATTTTCTTATAACGTAAAAAACTATAATCGAACTTGTTTTTTTCATCGGCTATAAAATCTTCTCTTTCTACCCTTTCCCAAACTGAATCATCAATTTCTGGAAAAAAAACATCTGCTTCAAATTCATGATGTACTAAGGTGATGTCTAAAACATCTGCAAAATCATTTTCGATAGCATATTTATACACTTGTGCACCACCAATGATAAAAATTTGCTCTTGATCTTGTGCCATTTCTAAAGCCTGCTCTAAACTATGGGCTACTAAACAACCTTCTTTTGTATATTCTTTGTTTCTGGTGATGATAATTGTGGTTCTATTTGGTAATGGTCTACCTATAGATTCGAACGTATTTCGACCCATTAAAATATGGTGACCAGTCGTAATTTTTTTGAATCTTTTTAAGTCTGCAGGCAAATGCCAAATCAAATCATTATTTAATCCAAGTGCATTATTTTTTGCAATTGCGGCGATTATTGTAACCATATTATTTTCATCATTTTAAACAAAAATAACTCAAAAGTTCATTAAACTTGACGTTTTGGTAAATTTTTCAGTAAAATAAGCGGTTAGCGAATACGATTTCGATGTGAAATACCTGAAAATCAATCAAAAACAAGTCTAATAATTTTTCTAAAACCATAATTTAGTTCTACTTTTATTTTGAAATCTTAATAATTCGTAGTGAGATTTTACCAAACTGATAATTCTTTATTCTTATTGAAAATTATTGTTTGTGGTAACAATCTTCTTGCATACATTTACCCCATAATTTAATTTAATAATTATGGCAATTAAAAAACAATTTTTGAAAAGTAAACCAGTATGTAAAGTAACTTTTACGGTACCTGCTGAAGAAGCTAAAAATGTTGCAGTAGTAGGGAGCTTTAATAAATGGAATACCGAAGCTACTCCGCTTAAAAAATTAAAAAATGGATCTTTTAAAGGCACTGTAGATTTAGATGCAGGAACGTCTTACGAATTTAGATACTTAGTTGATGGTGAATATCAAAATGAAACAGAAGCAGATGCTTTTGCTTGGAGCGATTTTGCTGGCGCTGAAAATAGCGTATTAAGTTTATAACTTTTTGTTTATGTAAAGAAAAAGAGCTTTCAAAATTTAAATTGAAAGCTCTTTTTCTTTGCTCTATTATTTTTTATACTGCCACTTTTCCTTTTATATGTGGATGTGGATTATAGTCTAACAACTCGAAATCCTCGAAAGTAAACGCTTCGATGTTTTTGATAGCTGGATTGATCTTCATTTTTGGTAAAGGTCTAATATCTCTAGACAATTGCAATTCTAACTGCTCAACGTGATTGTTATAAATGTGTGCATCACCAAAAGTATGGATAAATTCGCCAGCTTGGTAACCACAAACTTGTGCAATCATCATTGTAAATAATGCATAAGAGGCAATATTAAAAGGAACTCCTAAAAAGATATCTGCACTTCGTTGGTACAATTGACAAGACAATTTACCATCAGAAACATAAAACTGAAAAAAAGCGTGACAAGGAGGTAACGCTGCTTTTCCGTTAGCAACATTTTCTGAAAAAGAAACAGAAGTATCTGGCAAAACTGATGGATTCCAAGCAGAAACCAACATTCTTCTAGAGTTAGGATTGTGCTTTAAAGTTTCAATTACTTCTTTCAATTGATCTACCTCATCACTGTTCCAATTTCTCCATTGATGCCCATAAACAGGGCCTAAATCGCCTTTTTCATCTGCCCAAGAGTTCCATATTTTTACACCATTTTCTTGTAAGTAGTTGATATTTGTATCGCCTTTTATAAACCAAAGTAGTTCATAAATAATCGATTTTAAATGCAACTTTTTTGTAGTTACCATTGGGAAACCTTCGCTTAAATCAAAACGCATTTGATGCCCGAAAACACTTTTAGTTCCTGTGCCTGTTCTGTCTCCTTTTTCATTTCCGTTTTCTAAAACGTGTTTTACTAAATCGTGGTATTGTTTCATAAGCCCATCTTAATCTTCCCAAAGGGAAGAAATACTCCTCTGTTAATAATTGTACGTAAAAATATAAAAGAGAGTGCTTTTATTAGAATCATTTTTTTAAATCTATCCATAAGTTATTAACCATAAAAATCAATTAGCAACAAAATCAAGTGCTTTAGAAGTTCAAAATGCTGTTTCAGAAGTTTGCATCAAAAAAAGCCACACATAGCAACTACTTTTGAAGTATCAATATAAAAAACATAGAACTATTATGAAAAACCTAAAAAATAACAACCGAATTTTATCTTATCTAATTTGTTTCAGTCTTTTGGCATTTGTGAACATCAGTTGTAATGAAAATGATGATTTAGAAATCTTAGAAGAATCAGAAATCAACAAAAAAGAGGCTTTAGCTGAAGTTATGGCGAAAGGCAATATTAAAAGAACTAGAATGAAAAAAAGACGTAATGGTTTGTATAAAACTATTGCGTATATTAAAAATAATGAAGAAAATAGCCAAGTAAACACAATTGCTTTACAAATTGAAAAGCAAGATGATAAAACCTATATTTTAAATTTAGATAAAGAAAATAAAAACACTAGAACTTTTTCTTTTGATGAAATAAAAATTGAAGGTGAAGAGCTTGTTGGCAAAGAAATAACAGTAAACCTAACTTTGTTAGACAGCAACCAAAAACAAATAGGAGAAATTATTTCTGAAACGATTACTGTTACAGGTCCAAAAATAAGAGCAAATATTAAACCAGGAAGAACTAGAATTAAAAGAAGACGTAATGGTTTGTATCGTTCTTCAATTGTTGTAAATAACGATACTGACAATACAGTAAGCACAGTTGCTTTAGAAATTGAAAGTAAAAAAGGTTTGATACCAGAAACAAAAACCTATTATCTAGACTATTTTACGACTCTAAAAGGAGAAAAATATTACACGTTTGCAGATATTAAATTTGAAAACCCTGATGTTGTAAACCAAGAAGTAAACATTAAAGTTACGTTATTAGATGCTGATAAAAAACCAATTTCTACATCAACAGGAACAACTGTAATTGCAGGTTTATCCAATGCAAATATAAAAACAGGTAGAACTAGAATAAAGCAAAGACCTAATGGTTTGTATAAAATGACTGCAGAAATAGATAATAATGAAGATAATGAGGTTGCTGAAGTAGCAGTTAGTATTAGTGATTTATATGGGAATACTAATAGTACAAATGCTAAGCCAAAAAATAATGGTAAACTTTTATTTTTATTAAATGAAAATGGAGAAATAGCAATAGAAGGTAAAATATTTAGAGTAAACTATACTTTAACAAACTTATTTGGTGATGTAATAAATACTTTTAAAGAAGAGGTAGAAGTTGAATCTAATATTATTAAAAAACCTAAATTAACAGTAAATAAAGATGGAAAAACTTTTAGTTTAAATATTCCTTTCAAGAAGAACAAACTAGGAGAAAATTATCAAAAACTTAAAATAAATGTAACTATTAAAGCCACAAATGGTGGTTCTGAAACTAAAGATGGTTTAATTACTAATTTCGGATTTCTAGAAATCACAAGAGGTTTAGTTAGATATGAGAATAACAATATTAACTTTATTAAACCAGATAATGTAATTGGAATGCAGTATGTAGTGCAAATTTCTGCTACAGATGGAAATGGAGACCCAGAACTTGATTATGCAGAGTTTAGAATTGTAGGGTTAGAAGATTAAATATATTTTACTATTGAAAAAGGAAGAAAACCGAGTTTAAAAACTCGGTTTTTTATGCTTTATATTTGAGTGTAATATTTTAAAAATAATCTAAGGAGATTCACTACTAGCCAATAATCATCCCAGCAATTGTTGCAGACATTAAAGAAGCAATTGTACCACCAATTAAGGCTTTCATTCCAAATTCTGATAAGGTTTTACGTTGGCCAGGAGCTAAAGAACCAATTCCACCAATTTGTATTCCTATAGAGGCAAAATTTGCAAAGCCACATAACATATAAGTAGCCATAATTATAGACTTATTAAAAGTTAAATGTGTTGCACTTGCTACGTTTTTTAATTCAGCTAATTGTATATATCCTACAAATTCGCTTGCGGCTAATTTAATTCCTAAAAGCTGTCCCATTAAAGCCATATCTTCAGTTGCAACACCAATTAACCACATTAAAGGGGCAAAAATATATCCTAAAATAAATTCTAAGGAAAGTTTTTCATAACCTGTATTTAAAGCGATAATATCGTTTAAAGTTGTAATATCTCCTGCCCAACCTAAAATTCCGTTTATCATTGCAATTACTGCCACAAAAACCAATAACATTGCACCAACATTTACAGCCAAACGCAAACCTTCTGTTGTTCCGTTTGCAATGGCATCTAAAATATTTGAACCTATTTTTTCTTGAGAAACAGTAACATCAGTATTTACTTCTTCTGTTTGTGGATACAGAATTTTAGAAATTACAATGGCTCCTGGAGCAGCCATTACTGAAGCTGCCAATAAATGTTTGGCAAAAACCAACTCTAATTGTTTATCTCCACCACCTAAAAACCCAATGTAAGCTGCTAAAACAGCACCTGCAACTGTGGCCATTCCACCAATCATCACCAAAAGCATTTCAGATTTGTTCATCTTTTCTAAATAGGCTTTTATCAATAATGGCGCTTCAGTTTGACCCAGAAAAATATTACCGGCAACGGACAAACTTTCCATACCAGAAATTCCTAAAAATTTAGATAAACCAATGGCTAGAATTTTCACAATCCATTGTATGATGCCTAAATAGAACAACAATGAGGTTAAGGCTGAAAAGAAAATAATAGTTGGTAATACTTGAAAAGCAAATATGTAACCAAAAGTATCCATATTACTTACCATACCAGAAAATAAGAATGCACTACCAGCTTTGGTATATTCTAGAATTTCGATAAAAATACCGCCAACAAATTCAAAAACAGCTTGTATAAATTTCACTTTAAGTACTCCAATGGCAATTAGTAATTGTAATGATAATCCTATTCCCACCTTTTTCCAATCAATCGCTTTTTTATTATTACTAAAAAGAAATGCGATACCAATTAATACAATCATCCCTAAAACACCTCTCCATAAAGTATTGAATGAAAATCCTTGACTTGGCAAAATTTCTGATGTTGCAACAACAGCATCAACATCTTGAGAAAAAATTGAAATCGAAAAGAAACATAAAATAAGAACTAAGAATTTTTTCATAATTGATGTTGATTTTTTAAGAACGTTTACTTATTTCGTCTCTTATTTTTGCAGCTAACTCATAGTTTTCATTACCTACTGCATTATTTAATTGATCGTTTAACTCTTTTAACGATAAACTTGAAAAATTACTTGCTTTTTTAGGAGAAACCACTTCAAAATCAATAGGTAATTCTGATGACGTTTCTTTGTTTTCAATTCCCATTTCTTCGTCTACCTTTAAATAAATACCTGCTTTATCTAAGATATTTTCATACGTGTAAATAGGCGCTTCAAAACGAACTGCTATTGCTATTGCATCTGAAGTTCTAGTATCTATAACCTCTTCCACACCTTCTCTTTCACAAACTAAGCTAGAAAAGAAAACACCATCTACCAATTTATGAATTATAACTTCTTTTACATTGATTTCAAATCGATCAGAAAACGTTTTAAATAAATCATGTGTTAGTGGTCTTGGAGGTCTAATTTCTGTTTCTAAAGCTATGGCTATAGATTGTGCTTCGAAAGCACCAATTATAATAGGTAAAGTTCTGGTTCCTTCAATTTCGCTCAAAACAAGTGCATAAGCACCACTTTGGGTTTGACTGTACGAAATGCCTTTAATTGTAAGTGGTATTAAACTCATATAGTATTTTACAAAATCAAAAAGAAAATAAATATAATTATTGTATTAATTTTATCTTTTTAAAGGGCACAATTTAATAAAAATAATAGACTGAACCTTTAATTTTAATAGTTTTTACCAAAAGAAAAACCCATTAGTTACTGAACTAATAGGTTTTCATTTTAAAAAACTGTGTTTGAATATTTGAATTAAGCTTGCTTAAAAGCTTTGAGCTTCTCTATTAATTTTGGAACCACCTCAAAAGCATCGCCAACAATACCATAATCTGCAGCTTTAAAGAAAGGCGCTTCAGGATCTGTATTAATGACTACTTTTACTTTTGATGCGTTAATTCCAGCTAAATGTTGGATTGCTCCGGAAATTCCGATAGCAATATATAAATTAGATGCTACAGGCTTGCCTGTTTGCCCAACGTGCTCTCCGTGAGGTCTCCATCCTAAATCTGAAACTGGTTTAGAACAAGCCGTAGCGGCGCCTAAAACATCTGCCAATTCTTCGATCATTCCCCAATTTTCTGGCCCTTTTAAACCTCTACCCGCAGAAACTACGGTATCTGCATCGGCAATCGTTACTTTACCTGTTACTTTTTCTACTTTTTCAGATGTTACTCCGGAATCTGCAATAGTAACTTCAAAACTTTCTGTTGTTCCAGCAACTGGATTTTCAAAAACCCCGTAAGAATTTTTGGCAACACCAATCACCTTATTTTCTGAAGCGATTACCGTATTGCTAAATCCTTTATTAGAAAAAGCTTTTCTTTTTACTGTAAAAGGACTCGTACTACTTGGTAAAGCAACTACATTAGAAGCATAACCACCATCTAAACCTACTGCTAAGATTGGTGCAACATATAAAGTATCTATACTTGAATCTAAAATTATAACAGAAGCGTCATTTGCTACTGCAACTTGGTGTATTACAGAGGCATATTTTTTAGCATTAAAAGCGGCTAATACTTCATTAGAAACAGCAACTACTTTATCTGCACCATAGGTATATAATTCATCACAATTATTTGCATTTATTGTTAAAGTAATTAAATTACTTCCTAATTGTTCAGCAACTTTTCTTCCGTAAGAAACTACTTCAAAAGCACTTTTTTTGAATTTTCCTTCTGTTGAATCTGCAAAAACTAAAACTGACATATTTTTTTATTTTGTTTAATCGTTTATTCGTTTAATCGTGTAATTGTATAGTAGTAACTTTAGCAGTTACACAATTCTACAATTAAACAGTTACACACTTTTAAATTACTTTAGCCTCATTATGTAATAAGTTAATTAACTCATCTACATTATCAGCATCTATTAATTTTACAGCTCCTTTAGGTGCTGGTTTTTCAAAAGATTCTATTAACGTTGCACTCATAGCATCAATCGGCTCAACTACATTTAAAGGTTTTTTACGTGCCATCATAATGCCACGCATATTTGGTATACGTAAATCTTTTTCTTCTACAATTCCTTTTTGACCTCCAATAACCAATGGTAAAGACGTAGCTAAGGTTTCATTTCCTCCATCAATTTCTCTAACTGCTGTAACTGAAGTCCCATCAACTTCCATTCCTACACAACCATTTACAAAATTAAAATCTACTAAAGCGGCTAACATTCCAGGAACCATACCTCCATTATAATCGATAGATTCTCTACCGGCTAAAACCAAATCGTAACCCCCATTTTTAACAACCTCTGCCAATTGTTTTGCCACAGATAAACCATCAATAGCTTCCATATTTACACGAATTGCATCATCTGCACCAATAGCCAAAGCCTTACGCAAAGTAGGTTCTGTAGATGCATTACCTGCATTTACAACAGTAACTTTTGCACCTTGCTTTTCTTTAAACCACATTGCTCTTGTTAAGCTGAATTCATCATAAGGATTAATCACAAACTGCACTCCATTCGTATCAAACTTTGTATCATTTTCAGTAAAGTTAATCTTAGAAGTGGTATCAGGAACGTGACTAATACAAACTAATATTTTCATAAAATTCTTTTTATATTTGTTCTTATCGATGACAAAATTACGGCTTTTTTTTAAAAAATACTATGCACGCATAATAAATTTTAAATAATTTAACATTTTTCGAAATCGATTGAGTATTTATTGAAAAAAAACGAATAGTTTCTAAATCTGTTTTAAGAAAATGCGAATTAATTCCTTATTTTTGCTTGTCGAAAAAAACAACAAGAATTAAATCTATATGAAAACAGTTCAATTCAGAGAAGCGATTTGCGAAGCAATGAGCGAAGAAATGCGAAGAGATGAAAGCATTTATTTAATGGGTGAAGAAGTTGCCGAATACAATGGCGCTTACAAAGCTAGTAAAGGAATGTTAGATGAATTTGGCGCGAAACGTGTTATAGACACACCTATTGCTGAGCTTGGTTTTGCAGGTATAGCCATCGGTTCTGCTATGAATGGCAATAGACCCATCGTAGAATATATGACCTTTAATTTCTCTTTGGTTGGGATTGATCAAATTATAAATAATGCAGCAAAAATCAGACAAATGTCTGGTGGGCAGTTTAATTGCCCAATTGTTTTTAGAGGCCCAACAGCTTCTGCAGGACAATTAGGAGCTACCCACTCTCAAGCCTTTGAAAACTGGTTTGCAAATACACCTGGCTTAAAGGTCGTTGTTCCTTCAAATCCTTATGATGCTAAAGGTTTATTAAAAGCGGCTATAAGAGATGATGATCCTGTAATTTTTATGGAATCTGAACAAATGTATGGTGATAAAATGGAAATTCCTGAGGGTGAATATATTATTCCGATTGGTGTTGCAGACATCAAAAGAGAAGGTACCGATGTAACTGTTGTGTCTTTCGGAAAAATAATCAAAGAAGCCTATAAAGCTGCTGATGAATTAGCTAAAGAAGGAATTTCAATTGAAATTATTGATTTAAGAACTGTAAGACCTATGGATCATGCAGCCATTTTGACATCTGTCAAAAAAACAAATAGATTAGTAGTTTTAGAAGAAGCCTGGCCATTTGCAAGTGTAGCTTCAGAAATTACTTATAGAATTCAAGATCAAGCTTTTGATTATTTAGACGCTCCAATTAAGCGAATTACAACTGCAGATACTCCTGCACCTTACTCTCCAGTTTTATTAGAAAAATGGATACCAAATTCTAATGATGTCATTAAAGCAGTAAAAGAAGTAATGTATTTATAAAAACACCTATAAACATTTAAAATCCTTATTGATGAATTTCAATAAGGATTTTTTTATTTTCTAAATCTAAAATATAACCGAAAACAATTGCGTAAATTAAAAGGTTTTTACTTCTTAAAACCTTACAGTTTCGCTATTTTTGTTTTTTTTTATAAATAAATTGATATAAATATGAGCGAAAATGAACCTTTAACTTTTGATGTTTTAATAGAGATTCCTAAAGGAAGTAGAAATAAATATGAATACGATTTCGAATTACATAAAATACGTTTTGATAGAATGTTATTTTCTTCGATGATGTATCCTGCAGATTATGGGTTTGTTCCTGAAACTTTAGCTTTAGATAGTGATCCTCTAGATGTTTTGGTTTTAGGTCATGAGCCTACTTTTCCAATGTGTGTAATGGAAGTAAGACCTATTGGTGTTTTTCATATGACAGACGAAAAAGGACCAGATGAAAAAGTAATCTGTGTACCAGTATCTGATCCTATTTGGAATAAAAAACAAGATATATTTGATTTGAATCCGCATAGATTAAAAGAAATAGAACATTTTTTTAAAGTTTATAAAGATTTAGAGAAGAAAAAAGTTGATGTTGGTGGTTGGGGAGATTCTGCGGAAGCTATAAGGATTTACCATGAGTCTGTTGACAGATATCAAAATAGTGAGCACTTTAAAAAGGGTAGTTTTACCATATAAATAAAAAATAGAACACTTTTTTATCAACCTCTTAAAATTAAACCTTTTAAGAGGTTTTTTATTTCAAGCCGTTTTCTTACTTTTGCTTCCGTTTTAAACTAATCAAATTAAATAAGAAATATGGAATCATTAATGATTTACATGCCAATTGCAATGGCTGTTTTAGGCTTAATCTATATGTGGATTAAGAAATCTTGGGTAATGAAACAAGATGCAGGAGATGGAAAAATGAAAGAAATTTCAGATTATATTTATGAAGGTGCACTCGCATTTTTAAGCGCAGAATATAAATTACTTGCAATCTTTGTACTAATAGTAAGTGTTGCCTTGGCAGCTGTATCTTTTATTGTACCTACAACACACTGGCTAATTGTAATCGCTTTTATTTTTGGAGCTGTTTTTTCTGCATTTGCAGGAAATATAGGAATGAAAATAGCTACAAAAACAAATGTTAGAACTACGCAAGCTGCAAAAACAAGTTTACCAAATGCTTTAAAAGTTTCTTTCGGTGGTGGAACTGTAATGGGTCTTGGAGTTGCTGGTTTAGCGGTTTTAGGTTTAACTATATTTTTTATTATATTTTACAACTACTTTATGGGTGGTGCAGAAGGTGTTTTTTCTGTAGATAAAATGACCATTGTTTTAGAAACCTTAGCTGGTTTTTCTTTAGGCGCAGAATCTATTGCATTATTTGCTAGAGTTGGTGGAGGAATCTACACAAAAGCGGCAGATGTTGGTGCAGATTTAGTGGGTAAAGTAGAAGCTGGTATTCCTGAAGACGACCCAAGAAACCCTGCTACAATTGCAGATAATGTTGGAGATAATGTTGGTGATGTTGCCGGTATGGGAGCAGATTTATTTGGTTCTTATGTAGCAACAGTTTTAGCTGCTATGGTTTTAGGAAACTATATCATAAAAGATATGGGTGGTTCTATTGATGATGCTTTTGGTGGAATTGGCCCTATTTTATTACCAATGTCTATTGCAGGAGTTGGAATTATCATTTCTATCATAGGAACTTTATTGGTTAAAATTAGCGATAATAACGCTAAAGAAAATCAAGTAATGAGCGCTTTAAACAAAGGAAACTGGACATCTATTATATTAGTTGCAGGAGCTTGTTTTGGCTTAGTAACTTGGATGTTGCCAGAAACAATGCAAATGGAATTCTTTGGAGAAGGTTTGCAAGAAATCTCATCAATGCGAGTATTTTATGCTACTTTAGTTGGTTTAGTAGTTGGTGCTGTAATTTCTTCTGTAACTGAATATTATACAGGATTAGGTAAAGCCCCAATCTTAAAAATTGTACAACAATCATCAACTGGAGCAGGAACCAATATTATTGCAGGTTTAGCAACGGGTATGATTTCTACATTTCCATCAGTATTATTATTTGCTGGTGCAATTTGGGCTTCTTATGCTTTTGCAGGTTTTTACGGAGTTGCTTTAGCAGCTTCTGCAATGATGGCAACAACTGCTATGCAATTAGCAATTGATGCTTTTGGACCTATTGCAGATAATGCAGGTGGTATTGCAGAAATGAGCGAACAAGAACCAATTGTAAGAGAACGTACAGATATTTTAGATGCTGTTGGTAATACAACTGCTGCAACTGGAAAAGGTTTTGCTATTGCCTCTGCAGCTTTAACTTCTTTAGCACTTTTTGCTGCTTATGTAACCTTTACAGGAATTGACGGAATTAACATTTTTAAAGCACCTGTTTTAGCCATGTTATTTGTTGGTGGTATGGTGCCGGTAGTATTTTCTGCTTTAGCAATGAATGCTGTTGGTAAAGCTGCTATGGAAATGGTACAAGAAGTACGTCGTCAGTTTAGAGACATTCCTGGAATTATGGAAGGTACAGGGAAACCTGAATATGATAAATGTGTCGCAATTTCTACGGAAGCTTCTTTAAGAGAAATGATGTTACCTGGTTTATTAACCATTGGTTTTCCTTTAATTATTGCTTTTGTACCAATGATTTTTGGAATGGATAATTTAGCAATCGCAGAAATGTTAGGTGGTTATATGGCTGGCGTTACTGTATCTGGTGTGCTTTGGGCTATTTTTCAAAATAACGCAGGTGGCGCATGGGATAATGCAAAAAAATCTTTTGAAGCTGGTGTAGAAATTAATGGAGAAATGACATATAAAGGCTCTGAAGCGCATAAAGCTGCTGTAACTGGCGATACTGTTGGAGATCCTTTTAAAGATACTTCTGGACCATCAATGAACATTTTAATTAAATTAACGTGTTTAATTGGTTTGGTAATTGCACCTATTTTAGGTGGTCATTCTACTGAAGATTCTCATGCTAAAAATGAAATTAAAAAAGAAATAAAAGTAGCGGTAAAAGCTCATAACAATAAGATGGCTTCAGCTACAATAACTACTTCTAAAACTATTGATGGCAAAGTGATATCTGAAACTCAAGAATTCGAAGGTACTCTTGAAGAAGTAGAACAAAAAGCTCGCGAAGCTAAAGAAGATGTTTCAATAGAGATGAACGAAAAAAGCAAAGAAGTACAAGAAGATGTTGAAGTTATTGTTAAGCGTATACAATAATTTTTAATCTTTAAGAAAATATAAAAATCGTTAAGTTGCTACTTAACGATTTTTTTTTGTCTTATATTTTTCAATTATTTAATTTACCTTTATCTTACATAAAATGCAACAATTTTAATACTAGAGATGATACATATTGAAATTAGTGCTGATAGCCCTAAAGATTTTTTAGAACAACTTCAAGAAGCTATTGGAGGAGAAATTACAGAACGTTGGAGTGAATCTATACTTCGAATAAATAATAAAAATGCTATTGGTAATATTAGATTTATTTCTTTTGATTGGGGTGTTCATTTAATCGATTTTAGCATAAAATTTCACAAGGAAATTTTCTTACATTCAAAATCTTACGACGATTTTAATCCCATTCGGTTTATTTATCCATCTAAAGGAAGTCTCAAACACAAATTTGGTAAAGACGATATTACCAGAACTGTTGGCCAATTTCAATCATTAATTTTCACAAATAAAGATGGTGCTTACAATGATATTATATTTCCTAAAGATGAAAAATTAGAGATCAATGTCATTCAAATTGTTAGAAAACTTTTTTTAAAGAAAAGAACGACCAATGTATCTACTTTAAATCAAAAATTATATGAGCTTTTTATAGATACCGATCACGATAACCGATTTGTGAATTATGGCATTATGAATCTTAAAATGGCAGATTTAATTAATGGTTTACATAAAATTAAAGCAAAAGGAATGTTACGTATTTTAAAGATTGAAGCCCGGGTTTATGAAATTTTATCCTTGCACATTCAGCAACATAATAACTTATTAAATGGCGATTCTTTACCTGGCACTATTAATAAAAGTGAATTAAAAATAGTTCGTAAAGTTGGAAGTGCCATTTTAAATAATGTTGCTAAGTCGTATTCTTTAGAGCAGCTTTCTTTTAAATCTGGATTAACTCAAGCCAAATTACAAGAAGGTTTTAAGTTTTTATACAAGCGAACAGTAACTGAATATATAAGACATGTTCGTTTAGAATCTGCAAGAGATATGTTAAAAAACACCGATTTAAATATCTCACAAATTGTTTACAGTATAGGTTTTAGTAGCAGAAGTTATTTTTCTAAAATTTTTAAAGAAAAATACGGTGTCACTCCAAATCAATTTAAAAAGAAACTGAAAATAGTAGTATAAAAAAGCCCTGATATTTTTAAAAATACCAAGGCTCCAATTCAACCAACCATTACAAAAACTTTAATCGGTTTACATCTATTTGAAAATTCTTTTTATGAAGAAAAGAATACCATATTTACTAATGACTCTAAAAACGGATGTCATCCAGTTTACAGGTTCTAAAAAAAAATCTTCAAAGTTGTGTTTTACAATTTTTAATTCTTCTTTAGCAATCGCTTTTTCAAGTGCTAACTTTCTTAAATCATTTTCTATATCAACAAAAGAGGTGTAGGTTTTCATGTAATTATGGTTTAGTATCAAAAAATTTAGGAAACATTGTTTTGATTATTTTTTTATCAATAATTTTTCTAAATAAATAGGTTACACAACCCATTAGTATTAAAAAAAAACCAATGCATAAATATCCTAAAGACATATTATTTAAGTAATCTCCTAAAGCAATAGCACCTGCAACAGACATAAAAATTAATCCTGCTGATAGTAGCGCGCCTATCAAAAAAAGTTTACTTAAACTACTTACAGCATACGTTACAATTTGAAATGCCTTAAGTTTGCTATACTTATAATAAGCATCTACATACTTTTTACTAATATCAAACCCATCTTCAGAAGTACTTTTTAGAGATTCTAAGATGTTCATATGTTAGGCCGTCTTTTGTAATTTTTTGTTTTTTTCTTTTAAATCCTTTAATTTCTTTTCTAAAGAGGTAATTACGTCTTCCGTTTTATGACTTACGTTAGACACTACAGATTCTAATTGATCATCAAAAGACTCTTTTTTATCTGCATAGGTAGAAGCTACTCTTTCTTTAACTTCTGCAGCTGTATCCACTATTTTATCCCTTGCATGGATTGCCTCGTCTGCAATTTTTTGTCTCGTTTTTGTACCTTTATCTGGCGCAAACAAAACCCCTAAAGTTGCTCCGATTGCTGTTCCTGCTAATAATCCTATTAATGTATTGTTACTGTTGCTCATTTTTTTGCGTTTTAATGGTTACACTTAATTTTTTGCATTTTGATGAAGTTCATCATAAATACACTACAAAATTACAGTAAGACTTCGGTTGTGCTTAACTCAAATAAAATGAATCTTAACTCAAATGCTAATAATGGAAAATCGAAACGAATTATCTGTTGTTTTTTGAGCTAATTTGTTAATAGCAACTTCTGTGAGTTGCAAAATTCTTGGATAACCACCTGTTACTTGGCAATCTCTCATCAACACAATTAACTTTCCTGAAGGCGTCAATTGAACAGTTCCTGGCAAAACTGCAGATGTTAATTGTTGTGGTAAATCATTCAAAATTTCTTCATTCAGTTTATAACCCATTCTATTATTTTCTCTGGAGATGGTAAATGTTTGTGCTAAAATTTGATTTTGTTGATGTTGATTTAGCAAATCGAATTCAGGGCCTTTATAGCATTCAATAACAGCAGATTCAAAGTGATTTTTTTCAATTTTGATAATTGATTTTGAATCGTTTACATCATAGTCAAAAGGCATATAAGAAAGTATATCATTTTTTTTGATGATAAAATTATTGGTAATGTTTGGATAAAAACTTCGGCTATTCAGTTTCTTTTGAGATTGAATTCCACCTTTAATTGCCAAATAACAACGTACACCATAATTTACTTTTCTAAAAGATAACATGGCTCCTTTTTCCACAAAAACGCTCTTCTGTAGTTGAATTGGATTACTATTAATCGTTGGTGAAAAATCGCCCCCAGTAATACAAATTATAGTCGCTGCTAAAAATTGAAATTGGCAAGCTCCTAGCGTAATTTCTAGCACTGCTTCCTCAGTTGAATTATTTAAAATTCCATTTGCTAAATCTGCTGAATACCAATCCATAGAACCAGAAATAGGCACTCCAATTGATGCAAAACCTGCCCTTCCTCTATCTTGAATTGTAGTATAAAAACCCGCTTTTAGAACCTTAAGCATTTTGTGTTGTTTTTAAAAGGTGATAGGTGTTTTCTCTAATTTCATTTTCTAGCTCATAAAACTCATCCAAAGAAATTGATTTGAACTTTATGCTATCGCCAGGTTTCGCAAAACACGGATTTTGTTGTTGAATATCAAAAAAATTAATAGGTGTTTTACCAATAATATTCCAACCACCAGCAGAACTATTTGGGTAAACTCCAGTTTGCTTCCCTCCTATTCCTATAGCACCTTTTGCTACATTTAGTCTTGGATTCGATTTTCGATCTACAAAAAGCGACTCGTTTAAGCCACCTAAATATAAGAAGCCAGGTAAAAACCCGATAAAATAAATTTTATAAACTGCTGCTGCATGTCGTTTTATAATCTCATCAACAGATATATTCTTTTGTATAGAAATTTCCTCTAAATCAACGCCAAATTCTAAATCATAACAAACAGGTATTTCCCATTGAAAATAGGCTTGTTTTGTTTCTTTTAAAGTTGATGTAAACATAGATTTGAAAAAAGTAACTTCTTTTTCAAAATTGACAATTTCATTTTTATAGCATATCGTTAACGAGTTGTATCCTTGAATAATATCAACAAGAGCACTCTTTTTGTTGAGTGTGATTTTTTTTGTGAAGACTAGAATATCATTTAGAATAGCCTCATCAATTCTATGTTCCCATTCAATTAGAATGGCTTTTTCTCCAAAACGTTTATATGTAAGATTACTAAACAACTTTAAAACCTTCTTTTTCTAAATTTTGATATAAATACGTTACAATATCAAGCGCATTTTTAGTGTCACTGTGCACACAAAATGTCTCTGATTTTAATTCTTTTATCACCCCAGACATTGTTTTTACTTTTTGATATTTCACCATAAATAAAACGTGATTCAAAACTTCTTTTTCATCAACCAATAACGCATTTGGATTGTTTCTCGAAATTAAGGTTAAATCGTCATTATAATTACGATCTGCAAATGCCTCATATTTAATTTTAATATCATTTTTTAATGCAATTTCCTCAATTTTAGACTGATGTGGTACATATAAAAAAACATCTTTCAAATATTTTTTGGTGATTTGTATAAATAAAACAGCCAAATTTTCGTCTTTAGCAATGGCATTATACAAAGCGCCATGTGGTTTTATGTGATGCAACTTTGCGTCAAAAACTGCAAGCCTTTCTAAAAAAACAGCTAACTGATTTTGAATACTATTTCTTAAATCATCACCAGAAATTTGCATCAACTTTCTGCCAAAATTTGCTTTATCAGGAAAAGAAGGATGTGCACCAATTTTTACATTATGTTTAATAGCAAGCGCAATGGTTTTATCCATAGAAATTTTATCACCAAAATGACCTCCGCAAGCAATATTACAAGACGAAATATAAGGCATTAGTAAATGCTCATTTTCAATTCCCTCTCCAACATCGCAGTTAATATCTATTTTCATTTAGATAAAGTTAAAAACTTTTAAAATTCCTTTAGCTCCTAAAAATATAGAAATTGCCAAAATTACAATGCCTAAAATATTTTGAGTTTTGTTATTTACAAAACTGCCTAAAACATTTTTTTTATTCATAATCCAAAGTAAGATTCCTGCAATAATTGGCAATAACATTCCGTTTGCGACTTGTGCAAATTTTATAATTTCAATTGGTTTTATACCTATGGATGAAAATAAAACACCTAAAAATAAGATAATCATCCAAACTGCTCTAAATGATTTCGATTGCATATTTCCTTTAAAACCTAAACAACCTTTTGCAACATAAGCGGCAGCTAATGGTGCTGTAATTGCTGATGTAATTCCTGCTGCAAACAAACCCAATGCTAAAAAATATTTGGCAAATTCGCCATATAAAGGCGCTAACCCTTTTGCTAAATCTGCTGCGTTTAAAATAGCCGCAGACGGAATTGAAGCTGCCGAAACAATAATTGCCATAGAAACCAAACCGCCAAGAATAATAGAAACAATTGTATCCTTTTGAGCAAATTTTAAGTCCTCTTTTTTATGCCATCGTTCTTTTACCAAAGATGCATGTAAAAACAAATTATAAGGCACGACAGTAGTACCAATTAAACCAATAACGGTTAATAAACTTTTTTCTGGGAATTTGGGAATAAACATCCCTTCAAAAATTTCTAATAGATTTGGTTTGGTTACAATTGCAGTAATCACAAACGAAAAACTCATCAACAAAACCAGCGTAATTAAGGCTTTTTCTAAAAATTTATAATTGCCAATGTATAAAAGCACAAATGCAATTACGCCAATTACAATACTCATAAAATTTATGGAAAAACTGCCGAAATTGAATTTAAATTCTCCAAAAACGGTTTCTAGTCCTAAAATTCCTCCACTGATATTTCCTGCTTCATAAGAAGCATTTCCAACCACAATTGCAGCTAAAATTAAGAGTGTTATAAAGTGTTTTAAAAACGGAATTTTAATTTCTTCTCGAATAACTTCAGACAATCCCTTTTGAGAAACAATACCCAGTCTTGCCGACATTTCTTGTAAAACAATGGTTGCTATTATCGACAATAGCATTGCCCAAAGTAAATTGAAGCCAAAATTTACACCAGCTAAAGTGCATAATGTAACTGTACCTGGACCAATAAAAGCTGCTGCCACTAAAGTACCTGGACCAATATTTTGAAACCATTTTTTAATCATAAAAAAGAGTTGTTTTATATTCTATGAATAAAGATACTTTTTTAAATAGAAAAACACCTCAAAAAATGAGGTGTTTCTGTCCAAACAAGCATTAATAAGAAACTTATTAATGTGCATAACGTTGAGGCCCTCCTCGGCGTATTTCTTCGGATGCATTTTCTTCAAACTGTTTAAAATTATGTCTAAATGCGTTCGATAATTTAAACGCTGTTTCGTAATACGCTTCATCGTTGTTCCAAGTAGATCTTGGGCTTAATAATTCTGTAGGCACTCCAGGACAACTTCTTGGTTGTGCAACTCCAAAAACAGAATGAATATGATAATCTTCATATCTATAACTTCCTAAATCGCCATTTAAAACTGCAGCAATCATGGCTCTTGTATATTTTAATGGCATTCTTCTACCAACTCCATATTTTCCTCCAGACCAACCTGTGTTTATCAACCAAACGTTTACGCCAGCATCTTTCATTTTTTTGCTTAACATTTCTGCATATTTTGTAGGATGTAAGGGCATAAATGGTGCTCCAAAACACGCTGAAAAACTTGGTGTTGGTTCTTTAATTCCTGCTTCTGTTCCTGCAACTTTTGCTGTGTAACCAGAAATAAAATGATAGGCTGCTTGGTTTGGTGTTAATTTAGATATCGGAGGCAAAACCCCAAAAGCATCCGCAGTTAAAAAGAAAATATTCTTCGGATTTTTACCTATAGAGGGTTCTTGAATATTATCGATATGATAAATAGGATAGCTTACTCTGGTATTTTGAGTTATAGAAGTGTCTGCAAAATCGACAACTCCGTTTTCATCCATCACAACATTTTCTAAAATTGCGCCTTTTTTAATAGCGGCAAAAATTTCTGGTTCTTGTGATGCTGATAAATTAATCACTTTTGCATAACAACCACCTTCAAAATTAAAAACAGTGTTTTCTGCCGTCCAACCATGTTCATCATCGCCAATTAAACTTCTATTTGGGTCTGTAGAAAGTGTTGTTTTTCCTGTACCAGATAACCCGAAGAAAATGGCTGTATCGCCGTTTTTACCCACATTTGCAGAACAATGCATAGGCAGCGTATTTTTATAAATTGGCAGTATAAAATTTAAAGCAGAAAAAATTCCTTTTTTAATTTCTCCTGTATAACCTGTACCCCCAATTAATGCTATTTTTTTTGTGAAATTTAAAATAGCAAAATTGTGTTGACGGGTTCCATCTACCTTAGCATCAGCCATAAATCCTGGAGCATTAATAACGGTCCATTCAGGAGAAAAATCTTTTAATTCTTCTTCAGTTGGACGTAAAAACATGTTGTAGGCGAACATATTACTCCAAGGATATTCATTTACAACTCTAATATTTAATTTGTAATTTTCATCTGCACATGCATAACTGTCTCTTACAAAAATTTCTTTTTCTGATAAATAGTTGACTACTTTATCATATAATTTATCAAATTTATCTTCTTCAAAAGGTAAATTAATTGGGCTCCACCAAACTTCATCTTTTGTAATGGCATCTTTTACAATAAAACGATCCATAGGAGAACGCCCTGTAAACTCACCTGTATTTACAGCAATTGCGCCTAAAGACGATTCTGTACCTTGCTCTTTTTGTAACGTTTCTTGATGTAATTCGTTAGCTGTTAATTGGTAACGAATTGTTGCATTTTTGATTCCTAGACTATTTAACGAAATCGATTTCGTACTTGTATCTACCATCTCAATATTTTTTAGGTTGTTATGAGTTACAAAATTAAACAATATTTTAAAACAGACTTATTTTTTATGAAAGAATTATCGATTTTTTATTTCTTCCTATATTTATTTACGAATATTACAATCATTGAAATCCAACCCATTATAAAAAACAAACCTCCTAAAGGCGTAATAAACCAAATTGTTTTTGCTGTAATAGATGTGATTTGAATGAGGTAAATTGAACCTGAAAAAAGGAGAATTCCTAAAAATAAAAGATAGCTAATTGTGTTTTTTTGCTTGGCTGTAAACACGTCATAAATATTTACAAACAACAACACAATGGTGTGAAACATTTGATAACGAACTGCGGTTTCAAAACTCTGTAATTGATCTGCAGTTAAAACTGCTTTTAATGAGTGCGCACCAAAAGCTCCTAAAATGACTGCTGATAATCCCAAAAAACAAGTGATAATTAAATTTTTAAACATTTTACTGTGTTTTTGTTAAATTTTAAACAAATAGAGTATCTTCGTTTCAGAACAAAAATACAGCTTTCTTTTATGAAAAACATATTGATTATAGGTGCAGGTAAATCTAGTTCGGCTTTAATAAAATATTTATTAGAGAAGTCTAATGAAGAAAAATTAAAACTTACAATTGGTGATATTTCAACTAAAAATGCACTAAAACTCATCAACAATCATAAAAATGCAAAAGCAATCGTTTTAGATGTTTTTGAGCAACAGCAACGAGAATCAGCAATAAAAAAAACAGACATTGTAATTTCTATGTTGCCAGCAAGACTTCATATTGAAGTTGCCAAAGATTGTATTACATTCAGAAAAAATATGGTTACCGCTTCTTATGTATCAAAAGAAATGAAAGCGCTTGATGCAGCTGTACAAAAAAATGGCCTCATATTTATGAATGAAATCGGTTTAGACCCTGGTTTAGATCACATGAGTGCCATGCAAGTAATTGATAACATAAAAGCTAAAAATGCCAAAATGCTACTTTTTGAGTCGTTTTGTGGAGGTCTAGTAGCTCCTGAAAGTGACAACAATTTATGGAATTATAAATTCACTTGGAATCCTAGAAATGTAGTTTTAGCGGGGCAAGGAGGTGCTGCAATGTTTATACAAGAAAGTACGTACAAATACATTCCGTATCATAAATTATTTCGAAGAACCGAATTTTTAAAGATTGATGGTACTAAATTTGAAGCCTACGCAAACCGAGATTCTTTAAAATATAGAAGTAGTTATGGTTTAGACGCTATTCCTACAATGTACAGAGGTACTATTCGAAAAGTGGGTTTTTCTAGAGCTTGGAATATTTTTGTACAATTGGGTATGACAGATGATTCGTATACTATTGAAGATTCTGAGAATATGAGTTATCGCGATTTTGTGAATCTATTTTTGGCTTATTCCCCTTCAGATTCGGTAGAATTAAAATTACGCTCTTATCTAAAGATTGATCAAGATGATGTGATGTGGGAAAAATTAGTTGAGCTAGATATTTTTAATCCGAATAAAAAAATAGGATTACAAAATGCAACTCCTGCTCAAATGCTTCAAAAAATCCTAGAAGATTCTTGGACGTTACAAGAAGAAGATAAAGATATGATAGTCATGCAACATTTATTTGGCTATGAAATTGACGGCAAAAAATATCAGATAGAAAGCAGTTTGGTTGTTTTAGGTGAAAACCAAACCTATACTGCTATGGCAAAAACAGTTGGATTGCCAGTAGCTATTGCTGCCCTACAAATTTTAAGAGGTAAAATTACAACGCCAGGAGTACAAATACCGATCTCTAAAGAAGTTTACGAACCTATTCTAAAAGAACTCGAAAACTACGGCATAAAATTTACAGAAAAGACAGTACCTTTTTTAGGGTATAATCCTAATAATGTAATTGGATAATAATTATTACACCGAGAATCCCTGTGTTCTTTTTATTAATCTTTGCTGGCTTTGCAAAAAATATTTATGAACTTTACATTTAAATAACTTACATCTTTAAATAAAAATCTTTTGTTAAGCTAATATATTCTGGAGTGTATTTATGACGCGAAGTTTCGATAGTTAAATGTTCTTCTTTTAGTATTGTTTGATGAAAAGAAAACTCTAATAAACTTCGTTTTATTGCTGATGAAGTATTTCCTTGAACTCTACAAACCCTATTTAAAAACAAGCCATTTTTTTGGGTTAAAGTAATAAAATGTGCTTCTTCTTTGACAGGAAGAATTACTACAAATTTACCCTCAGCAGCTAAAATTTTTACAACCCCATGAATCAATTCAGAAAAAGATAATGCACTCGTAAAACGCGCCTTATTTCTTGCCTCGTTATCCGTTTCAAAATCATCAGTATAAAATGGCGGATTAGAAACAATCAAATCATACGTTTCTTCTTCTTCTTCGGCAATTTCATCAGCAAAATCTTGAAAAGAACTATGATAACAATACAAACGATCTGCCCAATCAGAATTTTCAAAATTCACTACCGTTTGTTCATAAGCATTTTCATCAACTTCAACAGCATCAATAGTCATTGCATCTGCACGTTGTGCCAACATTAAAGCGACAATTCCTGTACCTGAACCAATATCCAAAATAGCATCTGTAGAATCTTCTATTTTACACCAAGCACCTACAAGCACTCCGTCTGTACCTACTTTCATTGCTGTTTTCTCTTGATTTACAGTAAACTCTTTAAATTGGAACGGCTTATTCATTTTTCAAAAATACTGTTAAATTTTATGCTATTTGAGTAAATGTATGGTTATTGTATTGGTTATTTTGTTCTTAAAAATATTTATTCTACTTATTTTTATGCAAAACAGTTTTATGAAACAATTTTACATTTTAGCCTTTTCTTTTTTATCGACGTTAGCTTGCATTTCACAACAAATGCCAATCGATTTTGAAAACAGCAATCATACATTCTACGGCTTTAGTGGCTCAGATTTTACTCAAGTAAATGACCCTAATAATACTTCAAATAAAGTTGGGCAATTTAATAATAATGGTGCTACTGCAGACCAAGGTTTTTATATTGACTTAAATAGGGATATCGACGTAACAAATACAAAGGAGATTACACTTTCTTTTTATGCTTTTGATCCGAATCAACATACAATTTTAATAAAATTAGAAAACGGTACAAATGCTGATGTAGAGGTTCTACAAACTATTGCAAGCGGAAATGCTACGAACTGGCAAAATCTTACTTTTGATTTTTCGAGCGCCAAAGAAACCAGTACAGGAAATACCATTAATGCAACTGGAACCTACAGAAAACTCGTAATTTTTATAGATTTGGGTGTTACAACTTCAGGAACGTATTTGTTTGATAATATTTCTGATGGCACAACACCAACAGACCCAAATGAACTAGATGTTATTTACGATCAGTTAGTTTGGTCTGATGAATTTGATAACAATATATTAGATACCGGAAAATGGCATCATCAAACCATAGGAATTGTAAATGGTGGTTGGGCAAATGGAGAAGTACAACATTATACAAATAGTAGTGAAAACTCTTTTGTTGTAAATGATAATCTACATATTGTGGCTAAAAGAAAAACCATAATGCAAAATGGTGTTTCTAGAGATTTTACTTCGGCAAGATTAAATTCTAAATATGCATTTACTTACGGTAGAATTGACGTGAAGGCAAAATTACCTGAAGGAGAAGGAACTTTTCCTGCAATATGGACATTAGGAAAAAACATTAGCGAAACTGGTACTTTTTGGGAAACCCAAGGTTTTGGGACAACTCCTTGGCCAGATTGCGGAGAAATAGACATTATGGAGCATGGGCTGCACGCCAAAGATGTCGTTTCAAGTGCACTTCATACACGTTCAAGTTTTGGCGGCACAGTAAATACAAAAACGAAAATGTTATCAGACGTTGCTAACACTTACTATGTGTTTTCTATGAATTGGTCTCCAAATCAAATTACTTTTTTGATAGATAATGAAGTTCACTACACCTATAAAAAACCAGCAAATTTTACCGATGTTAATTCTGATGGTATAAATGATGGTTGGCCTTTTGATGAACCTCAATTTTTACTAATAAATTTTGCTATGGGAGGTATTTCTGGCACACCAGACCCCAATTTTACAGAAAGTAGCTTACTTGTCGATTACGTAAGAATATACCAACAATCTTCAGCAAATGTAGATGATTTTTTTGGTAGTAAATTTTCTATTTACCCAAATCCAACATCAGATCTTATTAACATCAAAACAGAGGAACATATAGATAAAATTGAAATCTATTCAATTATAGGTAAACTGTTGCATACAAAAGAAACAAATTTTCAAAATATTAATATTGGTAACTTCACATCAGGGTTGTATTTCTTAAAAATTCAAGTAGGTCAAAAAGTAGCCACTAAAAAAATTATTATAAGGAAATAAGTTGTTGTAAATTTGCACCAAATACGATAATTATGAAAAGACTAATTTATATTTTAAATTTTGTTTTAATTTTTGGATGCACATCTGCTTCAGTTGTAGAAGAAGAAGAACAGCAAGTGACTGAAGTATTAGATAAAACTGTTAGAATAGAAATTACTACTTTACAAGAAAACGATGCCGTACAAATTTCTTATTACGATTATATAACTAATACTCATATACTTGAGCAACATATTTTTGAATACGATTCGTCTGGTAATCCTATTCCTAGAATAATTACTTTAGATGATTATGATTTTAGATATATTCAAGGAGAAATTTACAGAAACAATCCTATTCCCGTTCAACTTTCTTTAAAAATTTATGTTGATGATGCGTTGATTATAGATGAAAGTAAAACTGGTGATGGAACCGAATATATAAATATTGGTTTTAACTACGATATTTTAAAAGAAGAAAATATCTAATATTTTGCAGAGAGGAAGGGATTCGAACCCTCGATACCATTACTAGTATACTACCTTTCCAGGGTAGCTCTTTCGACCACTCAGACACCTCTCTAATTATGTTGAACTTTTTTTCAGCAACTTAACTATAAATACAACTCAATTAAGCCTTTAGGAGTTTCAACTTGTATTTGTTTATTTTTCCGATCTACTTTCTTGATAAAATCATCAATCATCGGAATAAAAATTTCTTTTCCTTCTCTATCAATTTCAAAAAGCGGTTGTGCAGCTTTGTCATTAATATGAACAATTGTACCGACCTCACCAAAATTAACATCAACAACTGTAAAACCAATTACTTCGTGATAATAGAATTTATCACCCTCTAATTTTGGTAATAAATCAAGCGGCAAATAAATTCCACATTTTAAAATAGAATCTGCCTCTTCATCAGAATACACATCTTCGAATTGCACTCTTAGTTGATTTCCTTTGTGCAATGAACTTTTTTCAATAAAAAATGGAACCAAGTTACTGCCGAATTCGACATAAACTGATTCCATTTCTTTGTACAACTCAGGCTCATCTGTATCTAATTTGATAACAACTTCGCCCTTAAAACTATATTTTGTTACGATTTTGCCTAAATAAAAACAATCTTCTTTACGCATTGTCGTATAAATTACAATTTATTCTGTTGCTTTTGCTTGTGCTTCATCGATAGATTCTGGAGCTGCATCTTCTGCTACTTCAGTTTCTGCTGCAACCTCAGCTACTTCTTCCACAACTGGTTTAGCTGCTTCGATTCTAGCTTCGTTTACTGCTTTTTCAGCTGCTAAAGCTGCTGCTTTTGCCTCAGATTCTGCTTTCGATAAACCAGCTTCCTTATCAGAAATTTTTGTTGCTTTTGCTTCTAACCAAGCCGCAAATTTTGCTTCTGCTTGTTCTTCAGTTAAAGCTCCTTTACGCACACCACCAACTAAGTGATTCTTTAACATTGCACCTTTATAAGATAAAATTGCTTTTGCAGTATCAGTTGGTTGCGCACCATCTTGTAACCATTTTACAGCTCCATCAACATCTAAGTTAATTTCTGCCGGGTTAACGTTTGGATTGTAAGTACCTATTTTTTCTAAGTATTTACCATCTCTTTTTGCACGGGCATCGGCAGCAACGATCCAATAGAATGGTTTGCCTTTTTTTCCGTGTCTTTGTAATCTGATTTTTACAGACATAATTTGTTAATTTTTTAAGGTTCTCGACCTTGATTATTAAAAATCTTACCATCTCGTGATAAGTGGGCGCAAAAATACAAAACCTTTTTCAACTAAAACCTTAATTTTTAAAATTTTTTATAGTGTTTTAACAAGCTTTCTTGCCCTTATATCTTTTTGTTTTTCACAAAAAGATTAAGAGTATCTGCAGATAATCGAACTCCATCCCTAACACTGTTAACTGTTAGCAAAAATGGAAGTTTTAAAACTCTCCAAATAAAAAACGTTGAAACTTTGAAACGTTGAAACCCTGAAACTCTGAAACTCTGAAACTCTGAAACTCTGAAACTTAAAAAATCAACAACCGTTAATAACTTTCTATACAAAATCACTTCAAAAAAATGTAAATTTACAACACAATTAAACTTTTCAACAGTTAAACAATTCCACAGAAAATATGTACTTAATTTTTGATACTGAAACTACTGGTTTACCTAAAAGCTGGAATGCACCAATTACAGACACCGATAACTGGCCCAGATGTATTCAAATTGCATGGCAACTGCATGATGAAATGGGAAATGTTTTAGAACACAATGATTTCTTAATTCAGCCAAATGGATTTAACATTCCTTACGATGCCGAAAGAATTCACGGAATTTCTACAGAATTAGCCAAAGAACAAGGAATTGATTTAGATGAAGGTTTGGCATTATTTAACGAAGTTTTAGGCAAAACAAAGTTTATTGTTGGTCAGAATTTGCAGTTCGACTTGAATATTATGGGATGTGAATTCCATAGATTAGGTGTTGCTAACAACTTGACCAAACTTCCTGTTTTAGATACCTGTACTGAAAAAACGGCACGAATGTGTCAAATTCCTGGTGGGCGTGGTGGAAAATTTAAATTACCAACCTTAACAGAATTACATAATCACTTATTTGGAGTTGGCTTTGGTGAAGCCCACAATGCAACTGCCGATGTTGAAGCAACTACGCGTTGCTTTTTAGAATTAATTCGCTTAAGAGAATTTACAAAAGAACAATTAGATGTTGATGCAGATTACTTTAAGAATTTCTCTGAAGCAAACCCTAAACCAATTCAAGTTATTGGTTTAAAGCACATCAACCTAAAAAAAGAGAGTGAAAAAATTCGCAAACGTCTTGAAAAGTTAAAAGATGTTTCAGAAACGAGATCAACTTCTGAAGGTTTAGTAGCGTTAAAAGACGTTCAATTCTCACACTTACATAATCATACACAGTTCTCTGTTTTACAATCTACAATGCAAATTGCCAATATTGTAAAAGCGGCAGCCAAAGACAATATGCCTGCAGTTGCTATGACAGACACTGCAAATATGATGGCATCCTTTCATTTTGTGAGTGCTATTTTAAATCATAATAAAACAGCAGAAACACCAATGAAACCTATTGTTGGCTGTGAGTTTAATGTGTGTGAAGACCATAAAAACAAATCTCAAAAAGACAATGGCTATCAAGTTGTTTTGTTGGCTAAAAATAAAAAAGGCTATCATAATTTAGCTAAAATGTCTTCTATTGCTTTTGTAGATGGCTTCTATTATGTGCCAAGAATTGATAGAGAAATCATCAAAAAGTATAAAGAAGATATTATTGTTTTAACCGGTAATTTATATGGAGAAGTTCCTAGCAAAATTTTAAATCTCGGAGAAAAACAAGCAGAAGAAGCTTTACTTTGGTGGAAAGAAGAATTTCAAGACGATTTTTATATTGAGTTGATGCGTCATAATCAACAAGATGAAACAATTGTGAATGAAACGTTATTGAAGTTTTCTAAAAAACATGATATTAAGATTGTTGCCACAAATAACACTTTTTATTTAGAGAAAAAAGACGCCAATGCCCACGATATTTTACTCTGTGTAAAAGATGGCGAAAAACAAGCCACACCAAAAGGAAAAGGTCGTGGTTATAGATATGGTTTACCAAATGAGGAATACTATTTCAAGTCTTCGGATGAAATGAAAACCTTATTTGCAGATTTACCAGAAGCCATTATCAACATTCAAGAAATTGTCGATAAAATTGAAATTTTTACCTTAGCTAGAGACGTTTTATTACCTGCTTTTGATATTCCTGAGGAATTTTTATTTAAAGAAGACAAGCTTGATGGCGGAAAACGTGGCGAAAATAAATTTCTAAAACACTTAACCTTTGTTGGGGCAAAAAAACGATATGGAGAAATTACGCCAGCAATTAAAGAACGTTTAGATTTTGAACTTTCTGTAATTGAAAAAACAGGTTATCCTGGTTATTTCTTGATTGTAGAAGATTTTATTAGAGAAGCTAGAAATATGGATGTTGCAGTTGGTCCTGGACGTGGTTCTGCTGCGGGTTCTGTGGTTGCCTATTGTTTGTGGATTACAAATATAGATCCTATTAAATACGATTTACTTTTTGAGCGTTTCTTAAATCCTGAACGTGTTTCTATGCCAGATATCGATATCGATTTTGATGATGAAGGCCGTGGGCGTGTTATGGATTATGTAATCAATAAATATGGAGCTAATCAAGTGGCTCAAATTATTACGTATGGCACAATGGCTGCAAAATCTTCGATTAGAGATACGGCTAGAGTGTTAGATTTACCACTTTTTGAAGCAGATAGAATTGCAAAATTAATTCCCTTAATCAAACTAAAAAACATCTTTGGAGAAGATGCAAAAAGTAAAGGAAAAGTTGCCGGTTTAAGAGCCGAAGAAAAACAATTGGTTGAAGAATTAAAAACCATTTCTTATGGAAATGATTTGGCAGCAGAAACCATAAACAAAGCAACTATTTTAGAAGGTTCTGTTAGAAACACAGGTATTCATGCTTGTGGGGTTATTATTACGCCAGGCGATATTACCAATTATGTTCCTGTTGCTTTGGCAAAAGATTCTGACATGTATGTTACCCAATTTGACAACTCAGTAGTAGAATCGGCTGGTTTGTTAAAAATGGATTTCTTAGGATTAAAGACCTTAACCTTAATTAAAGACACCGTAAAAATTGTAAAAGCAAAACATAATGTTGTTTTAGATCCTGAAAATTTTCCTTTGGATGATGAAAAAACATACGAGCTCTTTCAAAAAGGAGAAACTGTAGGTATTTTTCAGTATGAATCTCCAGGAATGCAAAAACACATGCGTTCTTTAAAGCCAACCGTTTTTGCAGATTTAATTGCAATGAATGCCCTTTACAGACCTGGTCCAATGGAATACATTCCGAGTTTTATCAACAGAAAACACGGAACAGAAGATATTGAGTACGATTTGCCTGCAATGGAAGAGTATTTGGCTGAAACCTACGGAATTACCGTATACCAAGAGCAAGTAATGTTACTCTCGCAAAAATTGGCAGATTTCACCAAAGGTGAAGCCGATGTTCTGCGTAAAGCAATGGGTAAAAAACAAATTGCAGTTCTAGATAAAATGAAGCCGCAATTTATAGAACAAGCTGCTGCAAATGGTCATGATGCAGATAAGTTAGAGAAAATATGGAAAGACTGGGAAGCATTTGCAAGTTATGCTTTTAACAAATCTCACTCTACTTGTTATGCTTGGATTGCCTATCAAACTGCGTACTTAAAAGCCCATTATCCAGCAGAATATATGGCTTCTGTACTTTCTAATAATATGAATGATATTAAATCGGTATCCTTTTTTATGGAAGAATGTAAACGAATGGGCTTAGCCGTTTTAGGTCCAGATTTAAATGAATCCTATTTAAAGTTTTCGGTTAATGCAGAAGGTGCAGTTCGTTTTGGAATGGCGGCTGTAAAAGGTGTAGGTAATGCTGCTGTACAATCTATTATAAAAGAACGAGAAGCAAATGGAAATTACTTATCAATTTTTGATTTGGCAAAACGTGTCGACTTAAGAACGGCTAACAAAAAATCTTTTGATAGTTTAATTAAAGCAGGTGCTTTTGATTCTTTTACAGATACGCATAGAGCACAATATTTTGCAGTCGATGAAAAAGGTCTAACATTCTTAGAGCGCGCCTTAAAATATGGTAGTAAATTCCAAGAAAACAAAAACTCCGCGCAAGTTTCTATGTTTGGAGAAGCTTCTACTGTGCAATTTCCTGAACCAGATATACCAAGTTGCGAAACTTGGGGCACAATGGAATTACTATCTCAAGAAAAAGAAGTTATTGGCATTTATATTTCTGCACATCCTTTAGATGACTTTAAAAATGAGCTCATTTTCTGCAATGCAACTTTAAAATATTTTAAAGGTGATATTGCTAAATATGTAGGGATAAATTTATCGTTTGCTGGAATTATTACAGATGTACAACATCGCGTTTCTAAAGCTGGTAAAGGTTGGGCTGCGTTTACGATTGAAGATTATGGAGACAGTAATGAGTTTCGAATTTTTGGTGAAGATTATTTAAAAATGAAACATTTTTTAGTGCCAAATTCATTCTTATTTGTGCGTTGTACAATTCAACCTGGTTGGACCAACAAAGAAGGTGTTACTGGTGAACCAAGATTAAAATTTACAGCAATGAAATTATTACATGATATTATGGATGATTTGTGTAAAAAACTTACCGTTAAACTTCCTGTTGATGCCATTAATGAAGAAACCATTTTAAACTTAGAAAGTATTTTAAAGAATAGTAATGGCAAACAATCTTTGCGCTTTACCATTTGGGATGCGAAAGAAAAAGTGGAGATGACGTTACCCAGCAGAAATACAAAAGTAAACGTTTCTAATGAATTGTTGGCGACTTTGCAAAGTCAGCAAATTGATTATAAATTGAATTAGTATCTTTGCAGGAAAAATTAAATCTATGAAAAAGCCCTACCGCTTTTTTATGCTAGTAATTATATTAGCATTATATACGGCTTGTGATTATGAGTTTTCAGAAGATTATTATACAGAAATTGAATTGGTTGAGCCAACATCAAATTTAAATTTAACCAATTTTACAAATGGAGAAACTCTTAGAAACTCTAAAGTTATAAACTATAATTTAAATGTAAGTGGAGACAATCAGCTATTTAGATTTTCTATTTATATAGATAATGTTGAGGTTTCACAATCTTATACATTTCAAGGTAGTTTTTATATTGAATTAGAAAATTTAGAAGATGGAGATCATACCTTAGATTTTGTATACAATTTAAAATCAGAATCTGGAAGTATGGCCGATATTTTTGGTTTAGAAATATACCAAATTAAAGAATCATTTACTTTTATAGTAGACAAATCTTTGGCAGCTCCTTTCAACATTAAAACCATAGAAATTAAAGACGGTACTATTTTCCTAAATTGGGATGAAATAGACGATGACAGTTATCCAGAAACTTATTTAGTTGTTCAAGATGGATATCGATTTAATGAAATTCTACTAACTCCAGAAATTTTAGAAAGTAAAACTTATCATGACAATTTAAGCGTAAGCAATAAAATTACATACTCTATTAAAACCAGAAATAGTTTTGAAGAAAAATATGGCGATGAGAAAGTACTTGATTTAGAAGGCGTTTTTAAAGTAACTCTAGAAATTGATGCGAGTAAAGCCCTAATTCTAAAATGGAACGAGCATCCATTATATGCTAATTTTGATCGTTTAAGTTTGTCTTACGCATCTCAAATAGATATCGATAAAAAAGGAGGACAAAGGACCTTAAATAGTTATAATCCTTTTGGTTCTTACTGGTTTGTAAACTTCAATATTGTTAGAGATAGTTACAATGTAGGGTATGTAGAAAATGAGTTATATATAGGAGATAGATTTAACTTTCAGTTTTTAAGTGATTATTATTACGATACTGTTCATCAAAAATTATATGGTTTAGAATTGGTGGGCGAAAATTATTATGGAGCTAGACGAAAAGTGGTTTTACATCATTTAGATAGTGATAATTTAAGTTTAATTAAATCTACAGAAGTTGGATATACCGAATATAGTTTTGCACAGTTTACTAAAAACAATAATGGAAATATGATTGTAAATCTATCTGACTTTGTTCTAGAATTGGATCCTACATCTTTATCTATTCTAAAAAAACATCAAACTTCAGCTTATTATACGGTTCCCCAATATTATCAAGTAAATACCTCATATGTTAATGGAACTTTAATAGTAGAAGATTATAATAATTATGGAGAAGTTCGTTTTTATAATGCAGCCACTAAAGAACTCGTTAATACATTAAAAAAGAAAAGTGTTTTTAAGGTTTCTAAAAGTAGTAACTTTTTTATTATAAATCATGAATTGTATAGTGTAGAAAACGGAAATATCACCAAATTGTGGGAGCTTACAAATTCAGATATAGAATTGCAATCTATCGTTTATGCAAGCCATAAAGATGAAATTATACTTTCTTACATATCCAACCATCCTATTGTTTACAATTTAAATACCAATACAACGTCAGAAATTACAGCCTTAACCAATGTTTCTCATATGAGCTATGATAGAGCTTCACAAAAAGTATTGTTGTTTCAAGGATATTATAGAAACACAACTGTGGCTAATGTTTATGATAGCGATACTAAAGAAATAAATTCTTTACAATGCACAAATTTTGGATTTCAAAACTATTTCTACCAATACCAGAATAACATTTTAATTGCTCCTAATGGCTATTTTATAAAAAATTACTTCGATTAACTATGAAAAATAATCTCGTTTTAATAATCGTATTATTTTCTATAACTACGTTTTCTCAGCAAGGAATAATTTTCATTGAAACTAATTACAATACTTTCTCTCATTCTTCTTTATCAGATTTTCAAGAAGAGTTTAAAAATGATTTATCAGAAATTCCTTTAAAAACTACTGACAATTTCCCTGCAAATATTGGTTTTACTATTGGTTATGAAATTAAAGATTCAAATACAGCAATATTTTTGAGCTACAATGCTACAGGCGGTAAATTGTCTTATTCTGATTACTCTGGTGTAGTTAGAATAGAAGAATCATTAAATGCAATTTCGTTTGGTGGTATTTATTATATAAACCTCTCTAAAAAAAATAATTTTAAGGTTGGTTTTAAAGGTTTTAGTATGTTTTCTAGTCTAAACATTGATAGTTATTCTCAGGTAGGAGACAATATAGAACAAGAAAATATAGATTTTAGCGCTATTGATTTTGGTGCTGGCGCACAATTAAATTATGAACATTCATTATCTTTTTTAATTTTGAAAGCTAATATTGGTTTTGATTTAGTTTTAGGAAGAAAATTAAAATTTAAAGAAAATAGCGAAGCTCATTTAATAAATAATTCAGGCCAAGATGTACATACAGGATGGTCAGGCTTAAGAACAGGAATAGGAATAGCTATTCCACTTAAATAAAAAAGTATCGTTAATTTTAGTCATTTTTTAATTGCATTTTATAGCTAAAAAGTAGCATTAGAAATCAATTTAATCTAAATCAATATAACCTTTAAACAATATTTCATCAGATAAAAAATATTACATTTTCTTTTTAAACCTTTAATATTATTGCATTCGCAAAACCTAAGCAATTTTTTTATTATAAATTGATTTTGGTTTTTCTTAACACTTAAATAACTAAAAGAAGTATATTATTCTATACTTTTGTTTAACCAAAATTAAAAATGATGAAACAAAAAAAGAACGGAACTTGGGTTAGCTGGAATGAGAACTTAAAGTACAACTACAAAACAAAGTATGCGATTGCTACTGAAGAAGAACTTCAAGAAGTAATAGCAAACAACGAGAAGATACGTTTTTTTGGAAGTAAACAGTCTTCGGCAGATATTGCTGCTGGTACTGACATTTTGATTGATATGACAAGTTATAATAAAGTAGTCTCTTACGATTATAACAGAAAAACAATCACTGTACAATCGGGTTTAATTTTAAGTGAATTACTAGAATCTATAGAGTCTGTAGGTTGGTGTATTCCTTGTTTACCAGATATTAACACCATTACAATCGGCGGTGCTTTGGCAACAGGAACTCATGGTACAAGTGGAAAATTATTATCTGAATACATGACCGAATGTAATTTGGTACTTGCAGATGGCTCTGTAAAAACAATTACCAAAGATGATGAATTAATCGATGCTGTTCGCGTTTCATTAGGAATGTTAGGCGTAATGTCTACGATAACTTTTCAATGTGAACCTTCTTATACGCTTCATATTAAAGAAGGTCCTGAAAGTGATAATGAATGGTTACCTAAAATAAAAAGTAGGTTAAAAAAACACGATTTTCTTAGAATTTTATGGTTACCTCATACAGATAAAGGCTATGTAATTACAGGTGATAAAATTGATCCAAATACAGAGGTTATTGAAAATCTTGGCCCAAGTTATTTAAAACACAGAAGAACAGCATCAAAAATTTTATATAAATACAGTCATATTTTCCCTTGGATTACTGCGATAGCTAATAAATTATTATACAGAGGATTTTTCAGTTCTAGAAAAGAACATAAAGGTACATTATACCAAGCAACTGTAACAAAATCTAGAGGTTCTACATTAGAATTGGCTGAATGGACAATTGGTTTAGATAAATTTCCACAGGTTTTCGCAGAATTAAAAGCAGAAATTAATAAATGGAGTAACAAATCTTTTATTCATATTCCTATGGATGTTCGTTTTGTATCTCAAGATAAAAGTTGGTTAAGCTATGCGTATGGCCAGGATACGGTAACAATGGGCTGTGTTTCTAGAAATGCGGCGACAGCAGACACATACGAAGCTTTTAAAAGTATCGAAACAATATTTTTAAAATATGGTGGAAGACCACATTGGGGCAAACGTTTTGCAGCAAAAGATGCAGAATTGTCTAAAGTGTACCCAAAATGGGAAGACTTTAAGGCCTTAAGAAGCGAACTTGATCCGTCAAATAAATTCTTGAATCCGTATTTAACGAAATTAATAGACGCAAAAACGCTGATTAATGAAACTGCCTAAAGGTTTTTTATTCGATTTTGATGGCGTAGTTGTGAATAGTTTTGAGAGCCATCATAATGCTTGGGCTTCAGCCTTTAAAACATTATTTCAGAAAGAGATTCCTGCATTTCCTAAAAGACTTGCAGGTAAATCTCCTATGATTATTGCCAATTATTATTGTAGTACTATTGATAAAGAAGCGCAAACTGAAGATTTATATCTTTTAAAAGATGAACATTTAGATAAATATTTTACAGTACCCAAATTATTACCTGGCGTTCGAGAATTTACCGCATTCTTGTCCGAAGAAAAAATACCTTACGGCATTGCAAGTAACGCAACCAAACAGTTTTTAAAGAATAGCATTCATCATTTAAACTTAAATTTTACAACTGTTTTTGGAGTACAAGACTATGAGAAACCAAAACCTGCTCCTGAAGCTTATATTTCTTTAGCAAATGCTTTGGGTTTAAAAGAACCTGATTTTAAAGATATTTGGGTTTTTGAAGATAGTTTAACTGGCACAACTGCAGCAAAATTAGCAGGAATGATTCCTGTTGGAATTTTAACTCAATATACTGAAGAGGAATTAAAAGAAGCAGGAAGTCATTTGGTTTTCCCTACTTTGCTGGAAGCGTATCAGTTTTTAAAAAAATAACTTAGGTTTTTAACTCATCTAATCTGGTAGAGCATAAATGTTTATCTTTGAATAATAAGTTAGTTATTAAACCTCTATAAATGAATTATTTTTACAATGGTAAAAAACCATCAGTTGCATCTAATATAGCTAGTGGCTGTTTTTTTTTAGTTGTAATTGTTGTAATTATTTTTTTATTTTCAGTAATAGATGGTTTTGATGATTTAGAAGGGCATTATTTAGAACTTGTTTTTATCATTATTATGGCTGGCGCTGCAGTTTATGGTTTCTTTAAGAAAAAAGGAAAACTTCATACTCATAGAATTGAAATTATAAATGAGGATTTATTAATTAATGACTTCAAAATTCCTTTAAAAAATATCACCTTAGATGTCTATAACATTAATAATAGTTTTAGCAGATATCATCTTTGGGATTTAGAAGGAATTCTTTCTATATATTCCGTTTTTGAAGACGATTTATTAAATGATTTTAAAAATACTTTTCTTAAAAATGTTAAGAAACATGAAGAAACATCTTCATCACAAGATGGAGCATCAATTTTTGTAAAAAGTGAAGACAATCAATTTTCTTATGATCTAGAAAGTGGCGAGTTTAAAATTAAGAAAAAAGGCGAAAGCATATTTAATAAAACACCAAATTTTTATATTTACGATCCAAAATATAAGAAAGGAAAAGGTTTAACTAAGAAGTAGTAACCTCTCTAAAAAGTGTTTCTAGGTTTTTATAGTAAGCATTTAATCCTAAGATTTTTAATCCATTTTCTTGAGCAAAATCAAAGATTTTTGAGCGCATATCTTCGCTACTTTCAAAAGTGATACGCCAAGTTGTATCCTTATTTCTTAAAGTAACAAGGTTCGGTAGCTTTTCTAATTGCGATTTAGCGATAACTTTATCAAAAGTAACTTCTATAGATTGTTGATTTTTATTTTGGAGCTCTTTTAGCTTTTTATCAATCATAATTTCTCCTTTTTTTATGATAATTACGCGATCACAAACTGCTTCTACTTCTTGCATAATATGCGTAGAAAACAACACTGTTTTTTCTTTACCCAATTCTTTAATCAGTGCTCTAATTTCTACCAATTGATTCGGATCTAAGCCTGTAGTTGGTTCGTCTAAAATTAAAACAGAAGGATTATGCAAAATGGCTGCAGCTAACCCTACTCTTTGCTGATATCCTTTAGATAATTGATTGATTTTTTTGTGAGCTTCAGTTTGTAAACCAACTTTATGAATACAATTTTCTATTTGACTTTTATCAACCTTAAAAATTGATGCTTGAAACGCCAAGTATTCGCGTACATACATCTCTGCATATAAAGGGTTATGTTCCGGTAAATACCCTATGTTTTTTTGAGCTTCAAGTGGCTTTTGTAATACATCAATTTCATCAACTAAAACTTCACCTGAATTGGGTTTTATAAAACCTGTTAAGATTTTCATCATCGTAGATTTTCCTGCTCCATTTGGACCTAAAAATCCAATAATTTGTCCTTTATCTGCAGCGAAAGATACTTCATTTAAAGCTTTTTGCGTTTTATATAATTTGCTAACTGAACTAACTTTTATAGACATTTGATAAATGGAATTGATAATTATATAACGTGAATATTTCTTTTTTAGTTTGGTAAACGCAAACGAATTTTTCTAATATTTTTCATTCTTAGCCAAGCATTTTTATGCGTTTGTTTATACAGCCACAAAGTTCCTAAATCTAATAAAAAGTAAAATAGACTAATGCCACTTGGTGGGTTATGACTTGGTAAAAAAGGAATAACATTCCAAGCTGTAGCAGGCCACCACCAGCATTTGTAATAAGTACCAATAAGCTCTAAACAAACTACAGAAATATACATTGTTAAATAAAACAATCGTTCTCTAGGTTTATTTCTTAAAATTAAAAGCGTTGCAATGGTCATTACAAAACCAAATACATCATTTCTTAAAATCAAAAATACACTCGCATAAATAAAGATAAAAATAGCAAGAAACTTTTCAATTTTTATATGGTGTTTTTTTATAGATGCTGCTTTTGCAAAAAGTAACACAGCTAAATACACAAAAGCGTGACCAAATGGAATGTAAAGTGGCACGTTCCCTAATCTATACGTATACATTCCTAACCATACCGAAAATAAATATTCGCCAACAAAACCAATGATTACTGCAAAAATCATTTGTTTTTTTAACCGTTTATTTACTTTGTAAAAGGTAATAGCAAATACAGACAACATTAAAATGTTTGCATATAATTGGGCATTTTCTGTAACAGCTACCATATAAAAGCTATCAAGAAATAAACCAACAATAAAGAAAAGATATAACAGTCCTAAACTCTTAAACGCGGCGTAAAAAGATGATTTTGTTGCTATAATACTCATAGCGTAAAAATAAGTAAACTAAATAAAAAATGGCTCTAAAAAGAGCCATTTTAAAATTGATTACATATGATGTTATAGTTGATAACGTACTCTTAAACTAATAAATCGTGGTAAGATAAATCTTTCGTTTGAAGTAAAAGCAAAAACACTTTGACTCACAGAAGCCTGAGAACCTGTAGCTAATAGGTTACTCCCAATTAATTCATATTCTAATTTTGCATCTCTATCCTTTCTATAGGCTAATTTGGCATTTAAAATACTAAAGGTATTAGTACTTACCCCATCTTGTCTTTGGTCTGTAAAAGAATAATCTGAAGTTACCGTTACAGAATTCCAGATATATGCATCAAAATTAATTGAAGGTGTATGTGTTACTGTTTTAACATCTTGTGTTCTAGCACTATTACTTTGGTCATTAAAGTTCACATTGTAACGTAGACTAACGTTAGGTGCTTTTGTAAAATTAGTACCGATTCTTGTGTTAATACCTCGTGTAATATTTTCGTTGGTATTCTCAAAAGAATTGATAAATTGATAGCTTTTATTGTATGAGAAATTCCCTCCTAATCTTGCTGTTATTTTTTTGATTGTTTTACTTAAGCTTGCAAAAGCTGTAAACCTCTCATTATCTAATGGAGAGTTTATAGATGTACTACTAGAAACGACAGAACCAGGCTCAAAAATTGTATTTCTATTTACTTGATCCATAGTTTTTGTGTAATTTACTCTAGCAAAAACACTACTATTATTGAACAAATTAAAACTTCTATAGAACAATGATACATTGTGGAAACTAGCATTTAACAATTCTGCATTACCTGCAAAAAATGAGTTGTAATTGTTAGCGACAATACCTCTTGCAATTTGGTTTACATCTGTGAAATTTACTTCTTGTTTGTAGGTAAATGTTAAACTCTCACTTCTTTTAAATTGTGCAATAGTTTCAAATTCTGGTAATACTTTAAAAAAGGTATCTTTAAAAAACTCAGTACCATATTGTGTATTATTAGAGTTGTAAGAATGTACTGTAAAACCTGGAGTAATTGTAAAAATTCCTGTTTTTAAACGGTATCTTAAACCTGCATAAATATCAGTAAATTTATATTCTGTATCGTTTGTAATTTGTTCGTCATCTATACCATCTATATCTGGACTTGGTAAAACAGCAGTTCCTAATTGAAAAAACTCTGAATTAAAACTTTGATTGCTTAAAATAGTACCTGCAACAAAGTTTAAATTACTTTTTTGGTTTAAAATATAGTAGTAATCTAACTTGGCATCTAATTGGTTTGTTTTAACACGCCTATCTTGTTCTAAATCGTAAAACGTTAAATTTCTATCTAATCCTAAAGATTCTGCTGCATCATCAAAACCGTCATTATCTACATCATCATTATTATCTGGATTATTATCTAAAGAAGCAATATAAAAAGGATCTTCATCTTGCAATAAATGTTTTACCTCTAAGGCAAAAATACTCGTTTCGCTTGCGGTATAAAAATAACTTAAATCTTGATTTATGGTAAAAGGCGTTGCTCTTTCTGTTTCTGTAATATCACTTAAAACCTGTGAATTTACATTATCAGTTCTAAATTCGTTAGAAAAACGACCGGCTACATTATAATTTAATTGATTGCTAAAATCTTTTTTATAAATAGTGCTAAATCTGAACAAACCTGTATTACTAGTTTGATCTGTAGTATTATCCACTACATCATCTGGTGTATTAGGATCTACATAATCTATAGCATTAATATTTCTTTGCCCATTGCTATTTCCAGACCAAATTAAAAATCCGCTTAAATCTAATTTTGGATTTGGAGAATAGCTGAAATTTAAAGCCGATAATTTTGTTTCGATTCGGTTTGCATTTCTTGCGCTTGCATTTAAAAACCCAATTCCTGCATCTGCAATATTAATATTAGTTCCATTTGATGGACTTTGACTTCTAAAACTACCGCCAAAACTTCTTGCATCTCTTCTACTTATTACTACTTCTCCCATATTATTGAGATCCCCAATAACATTTATAGTATATTTTGGAGTATAATAAAATAATTTGGGTTGAAATAGATACAAGCCTGTATCTGGAGAATCTCCTGCACCTGCCGTAATGTCGCCAAACCAAAAGTTCTTTTTACCTTCTTTTAATTTGATATTGATGGCAACTCGATCTTGGTTGTTTTGTACACCTTTTAGTTGATTTACATCACCATAATTTCTTAATACTTGAATTTTATCTACTGCATTTGATGGTATGTTTTCTGTAGCTAATTTGGTGTCTCCACTAAAAAATTCTTTACCATCTACCATAATTTTTTCTACAGCCTTACCCTCTACTTCTATTTGACCTTGATCATTAATTTCTACACCAGGTAATTTTTCTAGCACATCTTTTAACTTTCTTTCTGAACCGTTTTTAAAAGAATCTGCATTGTAAATTATAGTATCACCTTTAACAGTAACTGGCATTTTAGCAACAATATTAATACCATCTAACATATTGTCTTCATACATTGTATAGTTTTTTGTGATATTTGTTGTTTTTGTTTTTACAAATGCACTGATCTCTTTAAAACCAACGTAACTAATTTTAATATTATAAACCGTATTATTTTTAAGATCTAATTTAAAGCTACCACTTGCATCAGAAAAGCCATAAGAAGCAATGGTTTTAGCCACAGTGTCTAAAGCAATAACGTTTGCCATTTCTAAGGGCTCTCCAATAGAATCTTTAACAACTCCTGTGTATTTAATTTGGGCAGTAGCAACCCATGACACCAATAAAATGGTGATAAGTAGTATTTTTTTCATGTATTTGAATTAATTAAGTTTGGTTAAAAAAGTGAAGTTGAAGTTATGATTAAAAACCTCTACCACCTCTTCTATTTTGAAAGCGTTCTTTTAGTTCGTCTGTTTTTACTTTAACAATTTCGTTATACTCGTCTCTGTCTACTTTTTTTCCTTTACTAGGTTTATCAATTTTAACAGCTTCTGAAGGGTTTAATACAATTTCTGTACAAAGCATTGTTGTTCTACCTGCATTTAGTTCTAAAATTAAACCAGGTAAACCCCAATAACCTTCTGGCCCTGAACTAACCGGCACTTGCGGTGTATACCAAGCAGTTACTTGTAGTAACTTAATATCCTCTTTTTTATCTTCAGTTTTTGTAGAATCTTTTTTCTGACCTCTTCCTCTTCTAAACATACTTCCCCAATCTATTTTGGTATCAACTTTAGTCAATGTAGCCTTGTAACAGGTGTATTGTCCAATTTTTTTAGTTTCTGTACCTAACTCCCATTTGGGTTGTTCCATTTCTTCTACGATCAAAAAACGCTTACTAAACTGTTCTACATCTTCAATCATTTCTTTATCCTTAAGGTTTTTATAAATAGAACCTTGACCATTACTAGCACCCCATCTTGAACCTCCTGAACCTCCTGGTGCATCTAATTTTGCATCTTCCTTAAAAGCAGATTCTGTTCTATTAAAACTAAGCGTGTATGTTTTTTCTAAATAGTTTTTCATACGAGCCATCATTTGCTTTTTTTCTTGTTCGCTTCTATTACCAAATCTACTCATATCCATAGTAGTTTTAGACATATATGTAGCAGTACCCTGAAAATCTTTTTGAGCAAATGTTGTAATTGTTAAAAATGCTAAAAAAAATGTAAAAATTGATTTCATAAATTTTGTTTTAATTTTCGTCAAAAATAATCTTATTCATACATAAGACTTCTAGAAAAATTAAAAGTTTAAAACCATTTAACATAGTTTAACAGACTTTAACACCAAATTTTAATTCCCACTCATTTTAATGTTAATTCCACCACCGATATCCATTCCATTTCTACCCTTAAACTTCTCCATCATTTCTTTCGTTTTTTCTTGCTGAATTTTAGTAAACTCTTTTTGATCTACCTCTTTACCTTTAGTTGGAGCTTCAATCTTTATTTTTTCTGAAGGATTTAAAACAATTTCTGTACAAACAATTACATTTTTACCATCATTAATTTCTAAAATTAATCCTGGTAAACCTTGATAATCACCTGGACCATTACTAACAGGAATCTGCAAAGTATACCAAGCTGTGGTTATTTTCGTTTCTTTTGTTACCTCTTCTTTTGTCTCTCCGTTAATAAAACTTATCTTTTTATTTTCTACTTCTTCTGAATACGTTGCTTTGTAACATGTATATTGACCAATGTTTTTAGTTTCTGCAGCCATTTGCCAATCGTATTTTGGAAGTTCATCTTTAATTAAAAATACTTTTCCTTGTATTTCTGTTTGTTTTGCAAAACGTTGGTCTTTTGTGTTTTTGTAATAAATACTTCCCATATCTGAACCACCCATTTTCATCACCATAACTCCTCCTCGATTTGCACTTGGGTTTGGAGCACTCAATTTTTGCTCTTCCTTATAGATTGATGTGCTTTTATCAAACTCTAAGATGAACGTTTTTTGATTCATTTTCTGCAATCTTTTTTGGAGTTCTTCTTGCATTTTATCGGTTATTCCTTCTTGATTTCCTCCGAAATTAACAGTCGATTTTCTACTTGTTTTGTAAGTTGCTTTTCCTGTAAAATTTTGTGCGCCAATTGACGTTACTAATACTACCGCCAGTGTTGTAATGATTGCTTTCATAATTTATTTGTTTTCGTATTTTTTATAAAATTTAATTAATCCATTAATTCCCTTTTTTGACTTTTCAATCAAATTATCAATATCTTTAGACTTTCCTTCTACAGAAAGTTTAGTAGAAATTGACACTTTTTTATTTTCATGTTTTTTTATATCAACTCCAAAACTCATTTTAATAATTTCTTCGTCCTTATTATTTTCAAAGAGAGTTTTTAATTCGTCCCAATTTATGGTTTCTAATTCTTTTATAGAATCTGCAATAAAAGACATCGATGTTACTTTTACTTCTGTATCTGTATTTATAGCCTCATTTATTGCAACACTTTTATGCTGTGCTACTACTATTGAAGTAAATAATAAAAGGAATACTAGTGTTAATTTTCTCATGATATGCTGTTTTTATTTGATTACACTACAAAGATGCAGCATCGCCTTACTTTTTAAGGTTAACGAACGTTAACGAGTGTTAACCAACCCATTTTAATAAATTTACTACCTATATTTGGCAAATGAAGAGCAAAAAATATACTTGGATTTTCTATTTAATTGCGGTTACCATTGTAGCAACAATTGGAGTGCAATTTTATTGGAACTTAAAAAATTACGAAGAAAACAAACAACGAATTAGAAATGAAATTCAGCTGAGTTTAGACAATGCTGTAGAAGAATATTATGCAACATTGGCTAAAAAAGATTTTTTAACAATTTTAAAACCAAGTAAAGATAAAATTGATATTAAGTTTTATTCTGAAATGCCTTTCGATTCTTTAATGAAGAATATTAAAGGTGATAAAAATAAAGGTGTAAAACCAAAATTCACCATTAATAGTATTAAAATGACTTCGGATGAAAATTTATCTCAAAAGGAGTTAGATTCGATGATGAATGATATGAAAGAATTCGCTACCGAATTTAATTCTAAAGATTCTATTAAAAAAACCTCAAAGAAAAAAACAGATTCTACCATCATATTTACTCAATTTACAGATGCTCAAAATGGTTTTAATTTAAGTAGTACTGGTAAAAAAACAGATATAAAATATTTTAAAGGAAAAAAATCTGCCGACAGTTTAAAATTAATTACAAATTTAAAACCAATGTTTATCTCCTTTTTTGATAGTTCAGTAGATTATCTAAAAATTGATTCTTTAATTAATGTACAGCTCAAACAGAAAGGAATAGAACTAAAAACAAGTTTTCATCACCTAAAGAAAGACACACTTTTTCATCAAACTAAAGATTCCATTTTAGATTCAGAAACCTTTGTTGTAAAATCGAAATCTACTTATGTAAAAGATGATCAAGGATTTGAATTGATGTATAATAACCCGAATTTTGAAGCTTTACAGCGAAGTTTTGGTGGCATATTTCTTTCTTTAATATTATCACTCTTAATAATTTCTAGTTTATTTTATTTACTTAAAATCATCAATCAACAAAAGGAATTGGCAATCATAAAAAACGATTTAATTAGCAATATTACACACGAATTTAAAACACCAATTGCAACAGTTTCTACAGCTATAGAAGCCATCGAAAATTTTAATGTTTTAGACGATAAAGAAAAAACAAAAAAATACTTGGCAATGTCTGCTGTTCAGTTAAAAAAATTACATCAAATGGTTGAAAAACTATTAGAAACTGCAACTTTAGATAGTGAACAATTACTCTTAAAAAAAGAAACAATAGATGTCGTTGAAATGACAGAAAGATTGGTAAATAAACATCAAATGTTAGCCAACAATAAAGAGCTTGTCTTTTCATCAAACTTAAAACCTATATACTTAAACATTGATGTTTTTCATTTCGAAAATGTAATTTCTAACTTAATTGATAATGCTATTAAATATGGTGGCAACAGGGTTGAAATCAATATAAATTCAATTTTAAAATCTACAGAAATCACCATTGCTGATGATGGAAATGGCATTGAAAAAAACCAACAAGAAAAGATTTTTGATAAATTTTACAGAGTACCTAAAGGAAATACACACGATGTAAAAGGTTTTGGCATTGGTTTATATTATTGTAAAAAAATAATCGATAAACATGCAGGAAACATCACTTTAAATTCTGATAAAAAACAAACCATTTTTAAAATAACCATGCCAAATGAGTAAGATAAAAGTGCTTTTAGCAGAAGATGAAGCTAGTTTAGGAATGATTGTTAAAGAGAGTTTAGAATCTAGAAATTTCGAAGTTTTTCATGCAGAACATGGCGAAGAAGCTTTTGAGTTGTATCAAACAAAAAAACCAGATATTTTAGTGTTAGATGTTATGATGCCCAAAAAAGATGGGTTTACCTTAGCGAAAGAAATACGTCTAGAAAATAAGGGAATTCCTATTATATTTTTAACTGCAAAATCGCAAACCTCAGATGTTTTAGAAGGGTTTAATCACGGTGGAAATGACTATTTAAAAAAGCCGTTTTCTATGGAAGAACTCATTGTTAGAATTAAAGCTTTATTGAATAGAATTGAATTAAAAACAAACGTCGAAAATATTACAATTGGTGAATATCTTTTTAATTTAACAAAACAAACGTTAGCATTTTCGTCAGAAACTGAACAACTTACGCATAGAGAAGCCCAATTGCTTTTTTATCTCTTTGAAAAGAAAAATGAGGTACTAGACAGAACCTTTATTTTAAATAAATTGTGGGGAAATGACGATTTCTTTAATGCCAGAAGTATGGACGTTTTTATTAGTAAACTCAGAAAAAAGCTAAAGAAAGATAAAAACATTCAAATTTTAAATGTTAGAGGTTTTGGGTATAAATTAATCTGTTAATAATTTAAAAGCTATATTTTTTAGTACCTTTAGCATTTCTTTTTTTTGAATCTTTAGAATTTTTAAATATGCACGTTGCAATTGCAGGTAATATTGGTGCTGGTAAAACCACACTAACCAAACTTTTAGCCAAACATTATAAATGGAAACCACATTACGAATCTGTTGACGAAAATCCTTACCTAGATGATTTTTATGCAGAAATGGAACGCTGGTCTTTTAACTTACAAGTTTATTTTTTAAACAGTCGTTTTCGTCAAATTTTAGAGCTAAGAAAAACAGGAAAAAGTATTATTCAGGATAGAACTATTTATGAAGATGCTCATATTTTTGCACCCAATTTGCACGCCATGGGTTTAATGACAAATCGTGATTATAATAATTACAGCTCTCTTTTTGAGTTGATGGAAAATTTAATATCGCCACCTGATTTGTTAATTTATTTACGTGCAGACATTTCTACATTAGTTGGGCAAATTCATAAGCGAGGTAGAGATTATGAAAACTCGATAAGTATCGATTATTTAAGCAGATTAAATGAACGTTACGAAGCATGGATTTCTAAATACACCAAAGGAAAATTATTAGTAATTGATGTTGATAATTTAGATTTTGTGAAAAACCAAGAAGATTTAGGATACATTATAGATAGAATAGATGCTCAAATTAATGGTTTATTTTAAAAATCAAAAAACGATATAAAATGAAAGAGACCGTTAAAAACGGTCTCTTTTTTTTGTGATTTTACTCACGCATGATAGATAGTCCCCCAACTTTCTATCAGATTTTGAGTGATGCTTATTGCAACACTTCAATTGGATTATCTACAATTTCCTTTATAGGAATAATGAGGATACTCTCTTTATTTTTAACTACTACAGAAATATTATCGATAGTTTGTATAACTCCTTCAAAATCTTTCGTTTTTATTCTATTTCCAACTTGTAAATTCTTTCTAGAATAATAACCAAATAAAAGCCTTTTTATTATATCTGTCGATCCTAAACCAAAAGACACTGTAAAAGCTGCTAAAATCGCAGCAAATATAATAGATAAATTGTTAGTAATCAAATCTGTATTAATCCCTGCCTGATTTAGCGCTGTAACACTTACTATTATTGATATTATATAAAAAATTATATTCCCAACTAAGTTACCTCCTGTTAATTCTAAAGAAGTAAATGAGCTCGAAATAGCTTTTTTAACCCTATTTGCAACATAAATACCTACAGCAAAAATAACTAATGCACTTATTAATTTTGGTAAATAGGCAATTAAATTACTTAAGTGTGTAGATACCATCTTTAACCCTAATAATTCTGAGCTTATAATAATGAAAACGAAAATCAAAATCCATTTTATAGTGGTAATAATTATTTTTGTAGGTTGTATTTTAATAGCAGAATTACCAAAAATCTCATCGACATTTAGTTTTTCTGGCAAAGCATCTATATTGGTAAGACCTAATGCTCTTTTTATGACATATAAAACAAATTTTATAAAAAGCCACCCAATAATTAAAAAAGCAATTCCTTTTAATAATTGCGGTAAAAAACTCACAAAACTATGCCACAAATTTTGAAGGAAGCTAAAATCGAAATCTGTTTGTAACGAAAATAATAAAGCGTTCATTGGTTATATAAATTAGTTATTTTTCTTTCTTTTTTTATCATCACCTTCTAAAATACTACCAATTGTATTTGGGTATTTCACCAAAAACAAATCAGCAACATCAATGGTTAACCTAATCATATTAATGTCATTCAGTACTTTTTCTTTTAGTACAGCTGGCACTTCATAATGATGTAATATTTTTTTAAAGGGATTACTCATAACTTATAGTTCTCCGTAAAAACTAACTACTTTTTGTTTAGCTCTTTTAATACGCATTTTTACTGCACTTTCTCCTATTTCCATAGCTTCTTGAATTTCTTTAATACTCATATCATCTTGATATTTCATTAAAAGAATCATTTTATCTTTAGGTTCCATTAACGCCAAAGCCTTCGCCAATTTCTCTGACTTTAACTCAAATAAAGTGGTATCATCTATATCTTGAATAACATCTTCATCTTTAATTTGGTCTGTAACCACAGTTACCTTTTCTTTCTTTTTATGTGTACTTCTTTGTACGTAATTCACGCAAAAGTTATACGTAAAAGAATACAACCAAGTAGAAAACTTTGCGTTTCCTTTAAATGTTTTTAATTTGATAAATAATCGTACAAAAACATCATGAGTTAAATCTTCTGCTTCTTGTTTGTTTTTAGCAAAACCATAACACTTGTTATACACCACTTTAGAAAAACGATCATATAAAACAGCAAACAATTGCGAGTTGTTTGTTTCCGCTATTTTAAAGACCAATTCCTCGTCAGTTAGTTTGTCTGTAGTACTTTTTTTCAATACTAATTATCTTTTAGACACAAAAAAAAGGGTTTAGTCACTTCCATTTTAAAAAAAAAGCCAAGTCGTAAATGTTAAACGTTGAATGTATGATTTAAGCCTTTTAAAAAAAGTTAACCTTTTTGTAACATTATCATAAAGTCTTACGTATAAGTAAATGCAGCAATGCATTAATCCTTTAAAAAGTCATAGAGAATTAGATGAGACAACTTAAAATTACCAAGCAGGTTACCAATAGAGAAACTGCATCCTTAGACAAATACTTACAAGAAATTGGAAAAGTAGACTTAATTACAGCTGATGAAGAAGTAGAATTAGCACAGCTTATAAAAGCCGGCGATCAAAGAGCATTAGAAAAATTAACAAAAGCCAATTTACGTTTTGTGGTATCTGTTGCAAAACAATACCAAAACCAAGGATTAACATTACCAGATTTAATTAACGAAGGAAATTTAGGATTAATTAAAGCTGCAAAACGTTTTGATGAAACTAGAGGTTTTAAATTTATATCTTACGCTGTATGGTGGATTCGTCAATCTATCTTACAAGCTTTAGCAGAACAATCTAGAATAGTACGTTTACCATTGAATAAAATTGGTTCTATCAACAAAATCAATAAAATGTATGCGTTTTTAGAGCAAGAAAATGAGCGCCCACCAAGTGCCGAAGAAATTGCTAAGAAATTAGATATGACTGTAAACGACGTTAAAGAATCTATGAAAAATTCTGGACGTCACGTATCTATGGATGCGCCTTTAATTGAAGGTGAAGATTCTAATTTATATGATGTATTAAACTCTGGCGAATCGCCAAATCCTGATCGTGTTTTATTACACGAATCGTTAAGAATAGAAATTAATAGAGCCTTAGAAACATTAACACCAAGAGAAGCTGATGTTGTAAAATTATACTTTGGCTTAGGTGAACACCAACCAATGACTTTAGAAGAAATTGGTGAAACGTTCGATTTAACTCGTGAGCGTGTTCGTCAAATTAAAGAAAAAGCAATTCGTAGATTAAAACATACGTCTAGAAGTAAAATTTTAATGACCTACTTAGGTTAGATTTAAATACAAAAATCCGTTAGAAATTTCTAACGGATTTTTTATTTTACCAACTTTACTATTGTATAAAATTTAATTTTTCTTCTTCACCTTCTTCAATTCTCCTTCGTGATCTAAAATAATTTTTTCATCTCTATATTTACAACAAGGATGCACTGAATTGTACGCTTCATCTGTTGCTACCACTTTTTTATTTTCTGCATCAAAAACATCATGACCGACTTTTAAAATATTTTGCTGCACAGCTGAAACATCTGTTTTACGTTCATCCATTATTAAATTTAATTGATGGGTTTCAACGCTCCAAATGGCAAATTTTACACCTTTTGTTTTTAAGGCTGCAGTTTCTATACGTTTTTTACACATTCCGCAAATACCATCAACTTTAAAAGAAGTTTTTGCGTTTTTGTTCTTTGTTACTTCTTGAGATTGCGTTGTAAAAGCAACCAACACTAAACTTAATGTAATTATTATATTTTTCATTTTTATTTAATTTATCATTCCTACTTGGTCAGGAATTTTCTTAGTACCTATATCTTTAAATTTTATAATCCCTTTTTTTCAGAGGAATCACAGCAAATCAATGTTTCTATAATTAATCCCACTTAGTGGGTTATTTTATTTTAAATCGTAATCCTGCATAAATAGAGCGCCCAAAAATTGGCGCATAGACTATAGTTGTATCAAAATTAGAACCGAAAGGATCATCACTTGCTAAAATAGGATTATTTTGTTGAACATTTGTTAGGTTTTCACCTCCAACATATACTTCAAATTTATTTGAAAATACTTTGGTGATTTGAGAATTTAATAACTGATACGGCTCGGAATTTTCAGGTAATCGATATTGACTCGGATTTGAGCTTGTATTCGGTAAACGTTGGGTTCCTATATTATTAAAGGTGACATCAAATCGCCATTGAGATTCTTTTGCCGTCAATTCTGTTTCGTAAGATAAGTTTGCAAAAAACCTTGTTCTTGGCTGAATGGATTTCTGCAAATTACCGCTTTTATAATCTGTTGTAATATCAAAATATTTATACGCCGTTCTTAGATTTAAGTTTTTTGCTAGAGTATAATTCACCTCTACTTGAAAACTATTGGCAATACTTTGTCCGTCTAAATCATAAAAAGAAATTTCCTGCGGATTTTCCCAATCTACAACCACTTGATTCTGAAAATTGGTTTGATAAACATCAAAAGTAATGTCTCCTTTTTTATCAAATAAATTAAATTTCTGCAAATAAGAAACCCCATAATTCCAGGCAATTTCAGGATTTAATCCGTAGATATTTCCACCAGCTGCATCAATATTAATTTGTCGAGCACTTGCAAATAATTGTTGATTTTCTGCAAAAATATTGGCACTTCTTTTTCCTCTTCCTACAGAAGCTCTAAAAACTCCTTTTTCCCAAGGCACATAACGCAAATGCAAACGAGGTGTAAGAAATGTACCTAATAAATTGTGCGTATCTATTCGTAAACCAGCAGTTAAACTAAAATTGTCTAAATTGTCAAAAGCGTACTCGAAAAATGCACCTAACGAATTTTCATTTCTACTAAAGTTGTTTGTATTTACTAACTCATCAAATCGATCATAGGTATAAGATAAACCTGTTTTAAATTTGTTTCTTGTATCACCAATAATGGAATTGAAAATTAAATTAGAATAAATACTTTCGTGCTGAATATCATATATATTCAACCCAAAATAAGAATCTTGCTGATGATTACTATATGCCATTTGAAAACCAATACTTTGAAAAGGCATTTCTGGAAAAACATAGCCTAATTTTGCAGATGTATCGAAACGTTTTGTATCAATTTCGCTACCCCAATTATTTGTTGTTCCCTTATCATTTAAAGGATTAAAATTGATTTCTCCGGTTTGTTTTTCATCATTTAAAAAACGAACATTTATAAAACTAACCCAACCTTTTTCGGCATCTGTAAATTGCCATCTATTCATTACATTTATCTGATTAGATAAAGGCATGTCTAAAAAATTATCCTTGTTTTGATCGAATTTTTGCCCTCTATAATTTCCGTGAATGTACACCCCTGTATTCCATTTTTCAGAAACTTTTGTATTAAAATGAGTATTGGCTTCAAAACGCCCCATTTGCGAACCAAAAACATTTAAAAAGAAACTGTTATCGGTTAAAGGCTTTACCAATTCTGCATTTATTTGTCCAGAAATACTTTCAAATCCGTTTACCACAGAACCTGCTCCTTTTGTAATTTGAATACTCTCTACCCAAGTTCCTGGGGTAAATGTAAGTCCGAATACTTGACTAGCACCTCTTACAGCAGGGATGTTTTCTTGGGTGATTAACAAATACGGACTATTTAAACCCAGCATTTGTATTTGTTTTGTACCTGTTAACGCATCAGAAAAACTTAAATCTATTGACGGATTTGTTTCAAAACTTTCGGCCAAATTACAGCAAGCTGCTTTTAACAATTCTTCTGCATTTACGGTAAACATATTTGTTGTGGCTAAAAAAGATCTTTGTACAGCATTTCTTTTACTGTTGATGGTAATCCCTTCCAAGTCACTTTCTGGTGTTAAAAAATGATGAATGGGTTTTAAACTATTAATGGTGATTGTATCTGTTTTATACCCCAAATAACTAATTACTAGTTTTTTATATGCAGGTTTATAATCGATTGTAAACCAACCTTTAGTATTGGTAATTGCGCTAACATTTGTATTTAACCAATGTACAGTTACATCAGCAACTCCTAAATTGTCTTTTGGGTTGTTTTTATCCATAATCATCCCTGTAAAGGTAGTTTGAGAGAAGAGTACGAAAGGTATAAACAGCAGTAAACTGTTTATAATATGTTTTTTCATTTTGTTTTGATTTTAATTAAGAACAATAATTTTAATCATCAGTAGTGATGATGTTGTTGTTAAAAATTAAAATCAGATTAAAAAAGTTTGATATAAAACTTGATAATCGAAAGGAATATCAGGTGGAGAAAAGTCTTTAAAGAAGATATCTTCTGATGAATGATCTATGAAGATATCTTTGTAAGAAACACAAAAAACAGCTAAAAACTCTTGATTCTTAAAAGTGATGTTTTCTATTTTGTTGTTTTGTAATTTGTCTTGACCTTCAAACTTCTGAACCTCATCTTTGCAACAACCTTTCTTTTTAGGTAAACTCTCTTTCTCCATGTGCATACCACAACCTTCGGCTTCACCAGTAAAAGAAATATCAACTAAAAAATCGCCACAATAATGCTTATCCACCGTAAAAGAAAAGGTAGATATAAGCACTAAAAGTGCCAAAGAAAAGGATGCTATTTTTAAGAAAAGTTTATTCATTATGTACTACAAATTTACATAAATTTGTACACACAATATTATTAAGTTTTATGTTTAAGTTTTTATTAACTTTCTTATTATTTGTTGCATCCATTGCAAATGCACAATTAGAAAACTTCTCTGAAAAAAATATTGGTAGCACAGGAGATTTTACCTCACAACCTATTAGCTTACAATCTGAATTATCGCATTCTCAAACCATTTATTATGCAGAAGATTTAGAATTTAAGGGAGAAATAAACGAAATTCGGTTTAGGTCTGCTTTTTATCAATCTAAATCAGAAAATTCTGGAAACTGGGTTGTAAGAATTGGCCATACAACTAAAGAAGAATTTAATATTGGCGATCCATTTATAGAGGCACAAACGTTAACAGAAGTGTTTGATGCCGGAGTTGATATTGATGGTTATGATGTAATTCTTAGGTTTTCTACACCATTTATTTATGATGGTATTCAAAATTTAATACTTGACGTACAAGATACTGATGGTGGCTATACAACAAGTGCAACTGCTGGCTTTAGAGGCGAGGAAAATTTTAATAATCCTCCAACAAGATCTAAAATGACATTCACAAATAATGGGAGTACAACTGGTGTGTATGAAAATTCTTTTGCCAATACTAGATTTATTGGTAATTTAGAAAGATGTCCAATCAGTTTTTCTATAAACAAGGATATTATTGAAGAAAACAGGGCTTTTTTTACTATTAATAACCCCAATAACATAAATAAGTTCAGATATAAAATCGGTCTTTGGGGAGCAACTGAACCTGCAAATTATCAAACTACTGAAAATGATTTCTCGATTTCTAATTTAATTCCTGGAAAAGATTACGTTTTGTATTATAAGTCAGATTGTGACGTTATACCTTCTTCTTACAGAAAACTTTATTTTAATACACCTCCCTTAACTATATCTGTTCCTACACTTATTGACTTTGAAACAGAAAAAAATAATTTTTATATTGACAACAATACTGCTGGATTTATAAAAGTTTCTAATGATGCTGGGCTAGATAATTCGTTAAAAGGCTTACTTTTAAATGGTTCTTCTAATTTTTCGGTTTATAATTGGTGGGATAATAGCAGCAATTTATGGAGAGATAATTCTGATTTTATAAGTAATCTACTTTTTTTAATCGATTTAACAGAAAACCCAGTAAATCCAATTTTCGAATTTAGTTTGCAACAATCAATTTACCAATCTGTGTTACGTTTAAAAATTGATGGGCAAATACAAGAATTTGAATATGATAATTCTGATATAGCTAGTGAAACTACTAGAATAATTTCTGTTGATTTAAGTGATTTTAATGGAAAAAAAATTGAACTCATCATAGAGCATTTAGGAAGAAACCATTTAAACACGTCTTTTATAGACAACGTTCAATTAAAAGAATCTACTTGTGCTGTTCCTGATAATATTAATTTTACCACTACTCAAAATAGTATTACATTAAATTGGGATTCTGATGCTACAAATTGGGAAATAGCTATGGCTGTTTATGATGAAACTTTTAGCAACAAAGGTGAAATTATAAATACAAAAACACATACTTTTTCAGGTTTAGAAAAAGCAAAACCTTACACCTTTTTTTTGCGATCTAAATGTGATAATTCAAATTCTAATTGGCTAAAATTATATAAATCTACTAAATCTACTGTTTTAGAAGTGCCTTATGAAAACGATTTTAGAAAATCTGATGCCTTAAACAATTCAGATTTTACCATAAACTATAGCAGGTATGCTAAAATATACCAAGATTTTTTTAAATATTTGTATTTAGATCAAAAATCATCACAAAAAAGCTATGGTTGGGATGGTGGCCTTAATACCACAGAAAACCAAGCTTGGAATGATAATAATAACTTTATAAGTAGTGTGTCTTTTTTTATTGATGCCACAACACTCGATGATTTAACTGCGGAAATTCGATTTAAACAACACTACTATTATAATTCTAACACTTCTTGGTTTCGCATAAAAGTAAATGGCGAGCAAATTGGCAGCAGTTACAACCCTAACTCTGTTAGATTTGATCCTTACACTAATTTATCTTTAGACTTAACTAATTATGTTGGTAATATATTGGAAATCACTTTAGAGCAGTGTGGTTTCAATGGCCCAACAAATTCAAATTCTACTGCTAATGCAGGCGATTTTACAATATTAAGCACCGTTAATTTTAGTAGCAAAACTCTTAACACAAATAATTATTCATTGCCTAAAAATAGTATTTATCCTAATCCAGTTAAAAATAAACTAAAACTTAATGTATCAAAAGAAATCGATGCAGTTTTTGTTTACGACACAAATGGTAAGTTACTTTTTTCTCAAAAATTAAATAGTATTGATTTAGATGTTTCTCAACTAAAAAGTGGTTTTTACTTTTTAAAAGTTTTACTTAAAAATAAAACTGTTCTAAACTCAAAGTTTATAAAAAATTAAGTTGGTCCTTACAATTAATAAAACTAAATTTATAAAACAACACAAATGAATATAGCGTTTTTACAAAAACAAATAGATATAATTATTGCTAACAAAGCACCAAAGGAAGAAAAATTACAAGCAATTTGTGATTACTTAGAAAATGAAATCTCATATTACGATTGGGTAGGCTTTTACTTTAAAAATGGCAACAAAGAAGAATTAAAACTAGCGCAATATACAGGTGAAGAAACCGAACACACTATTATACCATTTGGAAAGGGAATTTGTGGGCAAGTGGCTGTAAGTAATGAAAACTTTGTAGTACAAGATGTTTCTGAACAAGACAATTACATTTCATGTGGCTGGAAAGTAAAGTCAGAAATCGTGATTCCTATTTTTGTAAATGGAGAAAATATTGGACAAATTGATATCGATTCTCATACCGCAAATACATTTTCCGCAAAAGATGTACAGCTTTTAGAGTATATCTGTGAAAAATTATCATCAATTCTCTAATTTTATTGATTTTTATTTTAAATTTTACTAAATTTGGTGAGAATAATTTAATTACATAAAAATCAAACTGAATAAAAATGAGAAAACAAGAGTCTACAACTGCCAATTACACAACTAAAAAACAATCTATCGTTGATCAATTTGTAGATTGGTTTAGAAATTTTATAGAAAATGCCGAATAAAATTTGATAGTTTTATAAACTCTAAAAAAACATCTTGAATTATTGTTAATTACTCCCCTATTTTGTTACTATCTTTTATTGTAATTTCTTTAATGATTGTTTAGTTTTGCTCGCTTAACAATACAGCAAGAAATGAGCACTTCAAAAACAATTAAATCTGCATTAATCTCAGTATTTCATAAAGATGGTTTAGCACCAATTGTACAAAAACTAAACGAACTAAATGTTACTATTTATTCTACGGGTGGTACAGAAAAGTTTATCAAAGAATTAGGAATTGATGTTGTTCCTGTAGAAGACGTAACTTCTTACCCTTCTATTTTAGGAGGAAGAGTAAAAACCTTACATCCAAAAGTTTTTGGAGGAATTTTAAACCGTCAAGATCACGAGGGCGATGTTGCAGAAATGCAAGAATATCAAATACCTCAATTAGATTTAGTTATTGTTGATTTGTATCCGTTTGAAAAAACAGTAGCTTCTGGAGCAGCAGAACAAGATATTGTAGAAAAAATTGATATTGGTGGTATTTCTTTAATTAGAGCATCAGCAAAAAACTTTAAAGACACATTTACGGTTTCTTCAATGGATCAATATGAAGAGTTTTTATCAATTTTATCTGAGAATAATGGCAAAACTTCAATTGAGCAAAGAAAAAAGTTCGCTGCAAAATCTTTTAATGTTTCTTCTCATTACGACACTGCAATCTTTAACTATTTTAATGAAGATGAAGTGGTGTATAAGGCAAGCGAAACTACATCTAAAGTTTTACGTTATGGAGAAAATCCACATCAAAAGGGCTATTTCTTTGGTGATTTAGATGCTATGTTTGATAAATTACATGGTAAAGAATTAAGCTATAACAATCTCTTGGATGTTGATGCCGCTGTAAATTTAATGAACGAGTTTATTGATGAAAACCCAACATTTGCGGTTTTAAAGCACAATAATGCCTGTGGTTTTGCGCAAAGAGACACTATTAAACAAGCTTATGTAGATGCTTTAGCAGGAGACCCTGTTTCTGCTTTTGGTGGTGTTCTTATTGCCAATAAAGAAATTGATTTAGAAACTGCAAGCGAAATTCATAAATTATTTTGTGAAGTTGTAATTGCACCAAGCTATACTGACGAAGCTCTAACAACTTTAAAAGGAAAGAAAAATAGAGTTTTATTAATTCAGAAAACGACAGCCTTACCAAATCAAAATGTTAGAACAGCATTAAATGGTTTGTTAGTGCAAGATAAAGATGCTATTACTGATTCCTTAAAAGATTTAAAATACGTTACTAATACTAAACCGACTGAAAGCGAGATAAAAGACTTATTATTTGCTTCTAAAATTTGTAAACATACCAAATCAAACACCATCGTTTTTACTAAAAACAATCAGTTATTAGCAAGTGGAACAGGACAAACAAGTAGAGTTGATGCTTTAAGACAAGCTATAGAAAAAGCAACCTCTTTTGGTTTTGATTTACAAGGTGCAGTTATGGCAAGTGATGCGTTTTTTCCTTTTCCTGACTGTGTAGAAATTGCTGGTAATTCAGGTATTACAAGCGTTATTCAGCCTGGAGGTTCTATAAAAGATCAGTTAACTATCGATTATTGTAATGCCAATAATATATCTATGGTAATGACAGGAACTAGACATTTTAAACATTAATTAAATTAACAGATTTACAAGATTAATTTTAGTAAATTTGTGAGTAGCACACACTACAAAACAATATAAATATTTATGGGTTTTTTTGATTTTATGACCGAGGATATTGCGATCGATTTAGGAACCGCAAACACGTTAATAATACACAATGGAAAAGTGGTTATTGATAGCCCTTCTATTGTTGCTAGAGATAGAACTACTGGTAAAATTATTGCAATAGGTCAAGAAGCAAATCTAATGCAAGGAAAAACGCATGAAAACATCAAGACAATTCGTCCACTAAAAGACGGCGTAATTGCAGATTTTCAAGCTTCTGAAGAAATGATTAAAGAGTTTGTTAAGCAAATTCCTTCTATAAAAAAGAAATTATTCCCACCGGCATTAAGGATGGTTATTTGTATTCCTTCAGGAATTACAGAGGTTGAAAAACGTGCTGTGCGTGATTCTGCAAAACACATGAATGCCAAAGAGATCTATCTAATTTACGAGCCTATGGCAGCTGCAATTGGTGTGGGTATAGATATTATGGAACCAAAAGGAAATATGATTATTGATATAGGTGGTGGTACAACAGAAATTGCTGTAATTGCTTTGGGTGGTATTGTATGTGATCAATCTGTAAAAGTTGCTGGAGATTTATTTACCAATGACATTATGTACTACATGCGTACACAACATAATTTACATGTTGGTGAAACCACTGCAGAAAAAATAAAAATCACGATTGGTGCTGCCACAGAAGATTTAGATACACCTCCTGAAGAAATGTTAGTTCAAGGTAGAGATTTATTGAGTGGTAAACCAAAACAAGTAAAAGTATCATTCAGAGAAATTGCAAAAGCTTTAGACAAATCTATCTTAAGAATTGAAGATGCTGTTATGGAAACATTATCTAAAACTCCGCCAGAATTAGCTGCAGATATTTATAATACAGGAATTTATTTAGCAGGAGGTGGCTCTATGCTTAGAGGTTTAGACAAGCGTTTATCTCGTAAAACAGATTTACCTGTTTATGTTACAGAAGACCCTTTAAGAGCTGTTGTTCGTGGAACAGGAATTGCTTTAAAAGAATTAAATAAATATAAAAACGTGTTAATGAATTAGCATTTTTAAGTTTTAACAATGCAACAAATTATCTACTTTTTTCAAAAGTTTAAAAACTTTCTGTTTTTTTTATTGTTAGCATTTGTATCACTTGCATTAACATTTAATAACCTTAATTTTCATAAGAGTAAATTTGTAAACTCAGCAAATTTTATTTCTGGTGGATTATACTCTCAAGCATCAAGTATTTCTGAATATTGGAATTTAAAATCTGAAAACAAGCGATTAGCAGAAGAAAACACACGTTTAAAAAATCGTTTAGAAAAAAATAACGCTGTTGTTTTTAATATTGATTCTACCATTATCGATTCAACAAAATATCATCAAAAATACACATTTACAACAGCCAAAATCATTCATAATAATTATACTAGAAATTTTAATTTTTTAACGATTAATAAAGGTACAAATCAAGAAATTGAGCATGAAATGGCAGTTATCAATAGTAAAGGAATTATCGGCATTACAGATAACTCTTCAAGTGGATATGCTAGAGTGCAATCAATTTTAAACAGAAACAGCAAAATAAATGCACGTCTAAAACACAGTAATTACTTTGGTTCTTTGGGTTGGAATGGTGTAAATTATAATGTTGTGCAACTTTCAGACATACCAAGACAAGCTCCTTTGCAGATAGGCGATACTATTGAAACTGGTGGTAAATCTACAATTTTTCCTGAAGGTATTTTAATTGGTGTTATTACTAAAATTAACAAAGGGAATACCGCAGATAATACAGTAGATGTTACCTTGTTTAATGATATGAGTAATTTAGGATACGTATATGTAATTAAAAACTTAGATAAAAAAGAAATAAATTCTTTAGAAGTACTACAAGATGAATAAAACCATAAATACACCTACTTTATTCTTCTCCTTACTTTTTTTACAAGTTTTTGTATTGAATAATATTCTTTTTTTAGGATTTATAAACCCTTATTTATACATTGTTTTCGTTTTTTTATATCCTTTAAAAGAAAATAGAATTCCCTTTTTATTTTACAGTTTTTTATTAGGGCTTTCAATTGATTTCTTTTCAGATTCTGGAGGTATTCACGCCTTATCAATTCTATGTATTGCGTATTTAAGACCATTTTTTGTGAGATTATATTTTAGAAAACTTGTCGCTGATTATGCTTTTTTTAAGCTTAAATCTGAATCTTTTGGTAAGATTTTTAATTATGCAGTAACTTTAACATTAATACATCACTTCATTTACTTTTCTTTTGCTAATTTTAGTTTCAATAATTTTTCTATGGTGCTATTAAATACATTATATTCAAGTGTTTTTACGTTGCTACTCTATTTTTTAGGAACCAATATATTTACCAAAAAAGAATAATGCAAAAAAGCTTTTTACTCTATTTTCTAGTTAGTTTAATTGGATTAATTTTCATTGGACGTTTATTTCAATTGCAAATTATCAAACATGAAAGTTACGACCCAATTCATAACGCCGCGGTAAAAATTGTATACGATTATCCAGAACGTGGGTATGTGTATGATAGAAATGGTAAATTATTGGTTGCAAATCAACTTTCTTATGATGTGATGATACAGCCGAATCAAGTAAAACCATTAGACACTTTAGAATTTTGTAAACTTTTAAAAATTGACAAAGAAGACTTTTTAAAAAGGTTTACAAGAGCAGAAAAATATGCCTCATACTTACCTTCCGTTTTTTTAAAACAATTGGCAAAAGAAGATTTTGCTTTTTTGCAAGAAAAACTACATAAGTACACTGGCTTTTTTATCCAAAAAAGGATTATTAGAGATTATCCTATAAAAGCTGCGGCTAACGTTTTAGGCTATATTGGGGAGGTGAATGAAGAAAAAGCTAGAAAAAACGATTATTACCAACAAGGAGAACTAGAAGGAAAAGACGGTATAGAACGGCAATATGAAAATATTTTAAGAGGAAGGAAAGGAAAAAAATACCTTCATAGAAATCGATTCAATAAAGTAACAGGCTCTTTTAAAGACGGTATATATGACACCTTACCAGAAAATGGAAAAGACTTAATACTTACAATAGACATTGATTTGCAAGTTTATGCACAAAAATTAATGAAAGGAAAACGCGGTGGTATTGTAGCTATAGAACCTTCAACCGGTGAAATTTTAGCGTTAGTAACTGCGCCATCATACGATCCGAATATGTTAGTTGGTAGAAAACGATCTAAAAACTCAGTTTTATTATTTAATGACACCATTAGGAAACCAAGTTATGATAGAGGACTACTTGCTGCCTATGCTCCTGGATCTCCTTTTAAAATGATGAATGCATTAATTGGTTTACAAGAAAAAGTTATCAACCAACAATCTTCATTTACTTGTTATGGTGGTTATCGATATGGAAATAGGGCAAATGAATTTATGAAGTGTCATTGTGATATCTACGCAACGCCCATAAAACTTAAAACAGCTATTGCAAGATCGTGTAATAGTTATTTTTCTAATACGTATAAACTAATAGTTGAAAAAGACAACAAGCCTTCAGAAGGCCTAAATAACTGGCATAAACACGTTGCTAGTTTTGGTTTAGGTAATTTTTTAGGCTATGACTTGCCTGCGGGTCAGAAAGGCTTAATTCCTGATGGAAATTATTACGATAAAAGATTAAATTATCGTTGGAATGGTTCTTCTATAATTTCTAATGCAATTGGGCAAGGCGAAATATTAACAACACCAATTCAATTGGCTAACTTTACAGCTGCTATAGCAAATAGAGGATATTTTTACACGCCTCATGTGGTTAAAAAAATTGATTCAAGTTTTATTGACAATCCGAACTTTACACAACCTAAAAAAACAACAATCAATAAAGCTCATTTTACACCCGTGGTAGAAGCTATGCACGAAGTTTTTAAAACAGGAACAGGAAGGTGGAGCCAAGTAAAAGGAATTCAAATTTGTGGAAAAACTGGAACTTCCGAAAATTTTATTGTTATTGACGGAATTAAAAAACAATTAGACGATCATTCAATTTTAGTAGCTTTTGCGCCTAAAGATAATCCCAAAATTGCATTAGCTGTTTTTGTTGAAAATGGAGGTTATGGTTCAACAATTGCGGCTCCAATTACAAGTTTACTTGTCGAGCAATATATTAACGGAAAAATATCACCTAGAAACAAATACAGAGAACTAAATATGTTGAATAAAAGCTTACAAGAGATCTATGATATTCAACAGGTAAAACCCCAAGAAATTGCGTCAGGAACGAAATAACATTTTTTTCGGTATAGATTGGCTTTTAGTATTTCTATACATCATTTTAGTAGGTTTTGGTTGGATAAATATTTTTGCAGCCTCTAGAACTGAAGATGATGTTGCTCTTTTAAGTTTTTCTACAAAATATGGGAAACAACTTATATTTATATGCTGTACTATTCCTTTAATTGTTTTAATTCTTTTTTTCAACTCAAAATTCTATGAAAAATATGCGAGTATATTTTATATACTTTCAATTTTTTCATTACTGCTATTATTTCCTTTTGGTAAAGAGATTAATGGGGCTAAATCTTGGTTTAATTTTGGAGTTTTAGGTTTACAACCATCAGAGTTTGTAAAAGCTTGTACTGCTCTAGCTGTTGCAAAACTACTCAGTGATAGACAGTATAACTTTAAATTAGTCAAAAATCAGATAAAGGCTTTTATTATCGTATTTTTTCCTGCCTTTCTAATTTTTCTACAACCCGATGCTGGTTCAGCGGTTATTTACTTAGCATTCTTTTTTGTATTGAACAGAGAGGGTTTAACATTAAATTATATTTTATTAGGTTCAGGATTTATCATTCTTTTTATATTAACCATTTTCTTCGGATATAAATGGGTATTGTTAACGACATTTTTATTGATGTCTATTTTAGCACTTTATTTATTTTATAGAGGAGGAAAACGCTTTTTACGTTTTAATTGGTATAAAATAGTAAGTGTTTATCTAGTGCTTGGTATTTTTATTTTCGGTACAGGATACGTATACAAAAATATTTTAGCATCACACCAAAAAGACAGATTCGATATTTTATTAGGCAAAAAAGTAGACAATACTGGTATTGGTTACAATTCGTATCAATCTGAATTAACAATTAGCTCTGGCGGATTAAAAGGAAAAGGGTTTTTAAAAGGCGATTTAACACAGGGTGATTTTGTGCCAGAACAACATACAGATTATATATTTAGTACAGTTGGCGAAGAATGGGGCTTTTTGGGAAGTAGTTTTGTAATAATCGTTTTTATGCTGCTCCTTTACAGGATTATTTATCTAGCAGAAACCCACACCAATAAATTTGGAAGAATATATGGCTATGGCTTAGCATCTATATTATTTTTTCATGTTATCGTTAATATTGGTATGGTAATAGGTTTATTGCCAACTATAGGTATTCCACTACCCTTTTTTAGTTACGGAGGCTCGTCTTTATGGGGTTTTACCATATTACTTTTTATATTTATACGACTAGATGCCCATAAAAATTACGACTTTTAAAAAGCAATTAAAACTCGTTTTTATATAAATTAATTGCATAAAAAAATGCTCTGAATAAAATTCAGAGCATTTAAAATTTTATGAAATTTAAAACCTTACAATGCAGCAACGTGCTTTGTTAATTTTGATTTTAAATTAGCAGCTTTGTTTTTATGAATAATATTATTCTTAGCTAATTTATCTAACATAGAAATAACATTATTTAATTTACCCTCTGCTTCAGTTTTGTCTTCAATAACGCGTAAATCTCTTACAGCGTTTCTTGTCGTTTTGTGCTGATACTTATTAAGCAACCTTTTTGTTTCGTTACTTCTAATTCTTTTTAATGCTGACTTATGATTTGCCATAATTTCTTTACCTCTTGTTTTGTTAAAACTTTTGTAGTCCGTACGGGAATCGAACCCGTGTTACCAGGATGAAAACCTGGCGTCCTAACCCCTAGACGAACGGACCATAACAATTAATTATCTCTCAATTGCGGATGCAAATATACAATGTTTTTAAAACTCTGCAATATTTTTTTAAAAAATTTTAAAAAATTAATATGCCTTTGCAAAAAGCACCCTTTTTAAGGATGGTTTTCCTGTTAAAACACAAACTCCTTCCTCTTCAATTGCATCATTAGGTATGCATCGAATCGTAGCTTTAGTGTATTCTTTAATTCTATCTTCTGTTTCTTCTGTACCATCCCAATGTGCAGAAATAAAGCCGCCTCTTTTAACCGCTTTTTTAAACTCTTTAAAATCATTTACCTCAGTGGTATATTCTTTTCTGTGATTAATCGCCTTATTGTGCAAATTTTCTTGAATTTCAGCTAAAAGATTTTCAATGAATACAACAATATTTTCTTGACTCACCGTTTGTTTTTCAAAAGTATCTCTTCTGGCAATTTCTAAAGTTCCATTTTCTAAATCACGAGTTCCTAAAGCAATTCTAACTGGTACTCCTTTTAATTCATATTCTGCAAACTTAGCTCCCGGCCTATAAGTATCTCTATTATCAAATTTTACTGAAATTCCTTTTGTACGCAATTCCTTTACAAGTTCATTTACTTTTTCTGATATTGCCTCTAATTGCTCTTCATTTTTATATATTGGCACAATAACTACCTGTATTGGCGCTAATTTAGGAGGTAACACCAGTCCATTATCATCAGAATGCGTCATGATCAACCCACCAATTAAACGGGTAGAAACACCCCAAGAAGTTGCCCAAACATATTCTTGTTTTCCCTCTTTGGATGTATATTTTACGTCGAATGCTTTTGCGAAATTTTGTCCTAAAAAATGAGAGGTACCAGCTTGTAAAGCCTTTCCATCTTGCATTAACGCCTCAATAGTATACGTGTCTTCTGCTCCAGCAAAACGTTCGCTATCTGACTTCACCCCTTTTATAACAGGCATTGCCATAAAATTTTCGGCAAACTCTGCATAAATATCTTGCATTTGTTTAGCCTCTACGACTGCCTCATTTTTTGTTGCGTGTGCTGTATGCCCTTCTTGCCACAAAAATTCGGAAGTCCGCAAAAACAAACGTGTTCTCATTTCCCAACGCACAACATTTGCCCACTGATTAATTAACAAAGGTAAATCTCTATACGATTGTATCCATCCTTTATAAGTATTCCAAATAATCGCTTCAGATGTTGGCCTAACAACCAACTCTTCTTCTAATTTTGCTTCAGGATCCACTCTTAGTTTACCTTCATTATCAGGATCGTTTTGTAAACGATAATGAGTAACAACAGCGCATTCTTTTGCAAAACCTTCTGCATTTTTTTCTTCAGCTTCAAATAAACTTTTTGGAACAAATAAAGGAAAATATGCATTTTGATGGCCTGTTTCTTTAAACATTCTATCTAATTCTGCTTGCATTTTTTCCCAAATTGCAAAGCCATAAGGTTTTATAACCATACACCCTCTTACAGCAGAGTTTTCAGCCAAATCTGCTTTTACCACCAATTCATTATACCATTTAGAATAATCGTCAGCTCGTTTTGTTAAATGTTTACCCATAATTTAAACTTTGGCACAAATATTGTTATCTTTAAAGTGAAATTAATGTTAAAAGTTTATCTTTTATCAAAAGTGATACAAAACTACTATAATTTAGAGTTTTTTAAGCAAAATTTCATCAATAAAAAGGAACACCAATAAAACATAATATTATGAAACTACAGTATAAAAACATCAACATAAACCGTCTGATTTTATTTGTAACAGCAAATTTGCTATTCGTTTCATGCGGAACGTACCAAAGTGTTTATAATGATGATGGTATTTATGGAGACACAACTGAAAGACAGGACAAAAAAGTAATTGTTGTAAATGATCAAGAATATGACGATTACGAAGAAAATTACTTTTCTAAAAGAGTAGTAGACTTGCAAAACATTCAAGATGACGAAATTTTTACTGATGTAAACAATTATAATCAAGATGATGTTTATGTAGATGACGCGCTTATCGATGAAACATTAAATTATGATGCAAATCAACCTTGGGGTTTTGAAGACAATGATGTTGTTGTAAATGTAAACGTAATGAACGATCCTTTTTGGGGTGGTGAATTTAACAATTGGGGCTGGGGCTTTAACAATGGCTGGGCTTTTAATAACTGGAATAATTGGGGAGATCCTTTTTGGGGTGGTGGTCCTTTTTGGGGAAACCGTTTTGGAGGAAATAGATTTTGGGGACGTAACCCATATTGGCATCCTTTTCATAACAATTGGGCTTGGAATGGTGGTTTTTATGGAAATAACTGGAATAATCGTTTCTGGAATAACAATAGATTTTACAGAAATAATCAATTTACAAGAGGGGTTGCTTATAATACTAGAGGAAATAATTTAAGCACAAGAAGAACAATCAATACAAGCAGACGAAATAATTCTTCAAATAGAATAGCATCTACCACAAGCAGAAGAAGTAATTCTGTAGCAAATAGAAACTCAGCAAACACCAATAGAAGAGCTAGTACTTCTACAAGTCCTTCAAGAAGAAGTTCGTCAACAGTAAGAAGAAGTGCTACACCAACAAGAAGAAGTTCTACCAGTAGAAGTAGCAGTAGTTCTAGATCTAGAAGCAATAATTCTAGTACAAGAAGCTCATCTTCATCTAGCAGAAGTGCAACTCCTTCTAGAAGTTCATCTTCTAATACCAGAGCTAGATCATCGAGCCCAAGCAGAAGTTCAAGATCTTCGTCTTCATCAAGTAGTAGTAGATCATCAAGAAGTTCTGGTTCTAGTTCAAGAAGTTCGAGTCGTAGTTCATCATCTAGAAGTAAAAGAGGAAATTAATAATATATATTCTTTAGAAAAATCCCAATAAGTATGAAACGATTTTTTATAACAGCGATCGTATTCGCGGTAACATTTACGTCTTTTTCTCAATCTTTGAGATACCAAGATTTGGGAGTTTTATTCTCTCAAGACGATAACAATGGAACTGCGCGTTTTACAGCTATGAGTGGTGCCTTTGGCGCATTAGGAGGCGATGTTTCCTCAATTAACATAAACCCTGCTGGTTTATCAGTATTTAATTATAGCATGTTTACTGGTACTTTCAACTCTAAAAGCTCAGAAATAACCGCATCTTATGGTGACGCCGCTTTTAATGATAGACGAAGTTTAACAACAAATAATGAAATATTAAATTTATCACAAGCGGGCGCTGTGCTTGTTTTTGATAGTGGCTTTAGCAAAGAATGGACTAAATTTGCCATCGGCTTCAATTATAGAATAACAAAAGATTTTACTGGTAATTTTTCTGCCGAAGGAAATGAGGCTGTTACAAGATTCGATACAAACCCACGAGATACAAATTTATATAATTTTACTGACGGTCAATTTTTTGATACCAATTACGACGGAGAACTCACAGAACTAAATTTTGCTTTTTCTGCTGTGCATCAAAAAAAATTACACATTGGTTTAAGTTTAAATTTTTATGATTTAAATTTTTCTCAGCAATCTGTATTAACAGAATTAAATAGCGATGAAAATGGAACTATTTTAGATGTAGAATTATTTCAAGATAATTTAACAACAGGCTCTGGCTTTTCTGCTAATGCAGGCTTTATCTATAAATTACACAAAAGTTTTAGGTTCGGAGCTTCTTACCAAACACCAACTTGGTATACAGAAATAATACAGGATACGAACTACAACCAAGATAGTGATAGAGATTTTGGAGAGACTACTTTCTTTCCAGAAAATGGAGCTTCTTTTTCTGAATTTAACGACTTTCAATTGATTAATTACAGATTAAAAACACCGAGTAAACTTACAGGAAGTGCTGCCTTTATTTTTGGGAAAAATGGTTTATTAAGTTTTGATTACATCAGCAAAAATTATAGAAATATAAGATTATCAAACGGAGTTTTTACGAATGAAAATCAATTTTATCAAAATAATTTAAGAAACACACATAGTTATAATATTGGTACTGAGTGGCGTTTTGATAGATTTAGCATTAGAGGTGGCTACAATTATGAACAATCTCCTTTTATAAATATGAATTTAACTGGAAATACAGTTGCTAACTTTAGCGATGTTGAAGGATATTCTTTAGGCGCTGGGTATAATTTTGGTAATTTTAAGGTAGATTTTGCATATACAGATAATAATAGGTTTGCGGGTTATGATTTTTACCCAAACATTAACGTAGCCGATTATAGTCCTACAAGCTTAAATATAGATAACCGTGTTTTTACAGCTACCGTTTCATTAAGTTTATAATCGAAAAAATTTATAGTAAAGACCTTGTATTTATAAAACATACAAGGTCTTTTTTATTGCAATTCAGTTTTTTGCCGTAATTTTGCAACTTATATTTATGAATATGCAAGAGACAAAAATTACCATTCAAGAAACTACGAATAACACCATTTTAAAATTTAACAGTACCAAAATTTTAATTAATGGAGGTAGCTATGAATTTTCTAATATAGATGAAGCAAAAAACTCTCCTCTAGCCCAACAATTATTCTACTTACCTTTTGTAAAAAAGATCTTTATAACTGCAAATTTTATAGCGATTCAACGTTTTGATATTGTTGAGTGGATAGATGTGCAAGAAGAAGTTGCTGAACAAATTCAAGCCTATATTTCGGATGGAAACATAGTTGTTAACGAAGAAACTTCATCAACCAAAAAAGAGGCTATTGAAGTGTACGCAGAAGTTACACCAAACCCTGCAGTAATGAAATTTGGCACAAACAAAGCACTAACCCAAACAGATGTTGAGTTTAAAAATATAGAAGAAGCAAGTAAATCATCACCTTTAGCACAAGCCATTTTTAATTTTCCTTTTGTAAAAGAAGTATTTATTTCTGATAATTATATTTCAGTTACCAAATATGATATGGTAGATTGGAACGAAGTATTCTCTGAAGTAAGATCGTTTATTCGCGAATATTTAGTAGAAGGTAAAACAATTATCAAAGAATTACCTAATGAAACTACAGCTATAAAAGAAGAAAAAATAGCTCCTAAAATTCAACTTGAAGGCATTCCTGCACAAATTGTAGATATTTTAGATGAATACATAAAACCTGCTGTAGCTGGTGATGGAGGTAATATTGCCTTTAGATCTTATGACGAACAGAATAAGGTAGTAAGCGTAATTTTACAAGGTGCTTGTAGTGGTTGCCCATCATCAACTGCAACTTTAAAAAACGGTATCGAAACCTTATTAAAAGAAATGTTACCAAATCAAATTAACGAAGTTGTAGCTATTAACGGATAAAAAATGTCAGCAGAAAAAATAAATCCATACAAAGATTCTAACCTAAGTAAGAAAGAACAAGTTGCCCAAATGTTTGATAATATTTCTAGCAATTATGATGGTCTAAACCGCGTAATTTCTCTAGGAATAGATGTGAAATGGCGAAAAAAAGTGGTAGAAATTGTTGCCAAAAACAACCCGAAACAAATTTTAGATATCGCTACAGGTACTGGAGATTTAGCACTAATGATGGCAGATTTAAATCCTGATAGAATTATTGGTTTAGATATTTCTGCAGGTATGCTAGAAGTTGGTAAAGAAAAAATTGCAAAAGCTAATTTATCTGATAAAATAGAAATGATTGTTGGCGACTCTGAAGCAATGCCTTTTGATGATGCCACTTTTGATGCCATTACAGTTTCTTTTGGTGTACGTAATTTTGCAAATCTAAATAAAGGGATCAAGGAAATAGCTAGAGTTTTAAAACCAACTGGAGTTTTAGTTATTTTAGAAACATCGAATCCTGTTAAATTTCCTTTTAAACAAGGCTATAAAATCTATACAAATTTATTTTTACCCGTGGTTGGCAAATTGTTTTCTAAAGATAAAGTAGCCTATTCATATTTATCGGAATCTGCAAATTCTTTTCCGTTTGGTGAAGCTTTCAACAATATTTTACAAAAAAATGGGTTTACACATACAAAAGATACTCCTGTAACTTTTGGAGTGGCTACAATTTATACTGCAAGCAAATAAAAAATGATTAAAAAAGTGCTTCTTTTTGGTTTTTTCCTACTAATTTCTGTTACGTTTTTTGCACAAAGAGAGCGTGTTGAAAATTTACCAACTTTCGATGACAGAAAAATTCATTATGGTTTTTATCTCGGGATAAACCAAAATGATTTTAAACTCAATTTAAGAAATAGCAATATTTTTGAGGCAGATATTACTGTTGAACCTACCTATGGTTTTAATGTAGGTTTAATTGCAGAATTGCGTTTACATAAAAACTTAAGTGTACGTTTAGAACCTGGTTTAGTAAGTAATTCTAAAAAAATTGTATTCAATCATCTAACAACGTCTAGTAATCCGCAAGATAGTATTCGTGAAATTGGATCAACCTATTTGCATTTTCCTGTAGTTTTTAAATTTAGCACAGACCGATACAAAAATATTCGTCCGTATTTGTTAGCGGGTGTTTCTTACGACCATAATTTTTCTAGTAATGAAGGTAATCAAGATGATAATTCTGCTGGACAGTTTCGAATGAAAACAAGCAATTTTATGTACGAAGTTGGCATGGGAATAGATATTTATTTAGCCTTTTTCAAGTTCTCACCTTCAATTCGTGGTGTTTTTGCCATTAATAATGAAATTAAATACGATGATGACCCCAATAGCCAATGGACAGCTCCAGTAAACTTTATGGGAACTCGTGGGGTATTTCTGAACTTTGCTTTTGAGTAATCTTTACAACTGAAAATTTTGCACTATGCTCTCCTAAACTCACTCAACAAAATAGCAGTTGCAGTAGCCACATTTAAACTCTCTGTTTCTTGAACATTGCCAAATCTTGGGATAGAAATTTTAGTATTCACCAAATTTTTAATAGCCTTAGAAACACCATTAGCCTCATTACCCATAATTAAAATTGCTTCTTTTGGCAATTCAGATTTGTACACATTCCCCCCATCCATATCTGCTATAAAAGTTGGTATTTTTGTTGATTTTAAATAGATTTCTAAATCTAAATAACGAATCGAAATTCGAGTTAAAGACCCCATACTAGCTTGCACTACCTTTGGATTATAACAATCTACAGTATCTTTAGAACAGATTAATTCTGTAACACCAAACCAATCACACAATCTAATAATAGTTCCTAAATTTCCTGGATCATTTACAGCATCTAAAGCAATAATTAATCCTTTATTTTTAACAGCACTTTCTTCAGGAATCTTAAATAATCCTAAAACCTTATTAGCAGATTTTAAGTTGCTAATTTTTTGTAAATCTTTCTCTGAAATTCTAATAATTTTATCCTGAGCAATTGAAGTTTTAAAATCATCTAATGCAAATAGAGTATCCACTTTAAAAGAAGAATTCAACAACTCATTTACCACTTTTACACCTTCAGCAATAAATAATTGGTGCTTTTGCCTATACTTTTTTTGTAATAAACTTGTTATAATTTTTAGTTGATTATTTGAGATACTCATTAATTGATGCTAAATGAAAATAAACCGTTGAAAAATACTATTTTTGACTTCTTTTGGAGTGCTAAAATAATGAAAAAAATTTCGTTCTATTTTTTATTTGTTGTCTTTTTAGTTGCGTGTAATTCTACAAAACATGTTACTGATGGAGAGCATTTGCTTATAAAAAACTACATTTTAATTGATAGCACTAAAACCAAGGGCGCTGATTTACAAAAATACATCCTGCAGAAACCAAATCCACGTTTTATTGGCATGCCTTTAGGGTTGTATTTTCATAATTTAGGAAATCACAACAAACCTCTAAATGCAATTGAATGGGCTAAAGAAAATACGCGCTCTCATAATATTGTAAAAAAAATATTTTCTAAAAAACAAAGTATAGCTTATGCTAATTCATTTATAAATTTAAATAAATGGTTCTTAAATTTTCAAAGTCCAGAATTAGTTAACGAACTTAAAGTAAAAAGAACAGCAGATAATTTATGGGCTTTTTATAAAACCCAAGGCTTCTTTAAATCTTCGGTAACATCAATAATAAAAAGAGATTCTGCACACAAAAAAGCAGCCGTTACCTACTACATAAAAAAAGGAGAGCCAACAAATTTAGATACGATTAACATTAAAATAGAGTCTAAAGTTTTAGATTCTATTTATAAAAATTCTAATTTAGAAAGCCTATTAAAAACTGGAAACCAATACAAAGACCAAACCTTTAGAAATGAAGCTGCTAAAGTGGTAAAATTGTTTAGGAATAACGGAATTTACAATTTTACAGAATCTGCATTAGGCTTTTATGTAGATTCAACAAGAGTAGATAATAAAACAAATGTAGATTTTATAATGTCTGCAAACAGATTGGTAGAAGACGATGGGCAGTATAAAGAAAAGCCCTACAAAGTGCATACTATAAAAGAAGTAAATATTTATACAGATTACTCTTTTACAAAAAAAGGAGATGTTATAAAAGACACCTTATTTTATCAAGGCATTAACTTTTTAGCACATAATAAAGTAAAATACAATACCAAATACTTATCACAATCTATATTTTTAAAACCAAATCAAATTTATAAGGATACGTTAATAAATTTAACAAGAAAACATTTAAAATCGTTACAGAACTTTAAATCGACAAACATTAACTTTTCTCTTATTAATGGCACTGATAATGAGTTAAGAATGGATGTGCTATTATCCCCGTTAGAAAAATACACACTTGGTTTTGAAACAGAATTAACACACTCCAACATAAGAAATATAGGTACTTCAGCAAAATTTTCTTTAACAAACAGAAATACCTTTAAAGGCACAGAATTGTTAAAACTATCGCTTTTAGGATCTTGGTTTAACTCTAATACAGGGCCAGGTTGGGAAATTGGCGCAGATGCATCTGTAGAAATACCGAGATTTGTAGCTCCTTTTGGTTTAAGCAAATCTGTACCTAAAGAAATGTCTCCAAGAACTTATTTTTCTTTAGGATCTAGTTTTCAAAAAAATATTGGCTTAGATAGGCAGACTTTTACCGTTTTAACAGACTACAAATGGCAATATAATCCTAAAAAGACCATACAGCTAGAAATTTTTAATACCCAATACATTCAGAATTTAAATGTTGCCAGCTACTTTACAATTTATAATTCTGAGTATGACACATTAAATGAAATTGCCAAGGTTTACAACAATACAAATGATAATTTACAATTACCTAATGAAGCAATTTCCTTTATGAATACTGTTTCAGGCGATACTAATTTTCAAAACTCCAATCCTGAAGAGTTTAACAACACCTTAAATATTTTAAATCGGTACAATATTGTAACTTCAGATTTCTTAATACCTACAATAGCCTATACCTATACATATAATGGGCAAACTGATTTTAAAGACAATGATTTTTCTTTTTTTAGATTAAGAATTGCGAATTCTGGAAATCTATTAGGGCTTTTATCAAATAAAAAAAATGACAATAATAAAAAAACATTTTTAAACATTCCTTTAGCACAATACTTTAAAACAGATATTGAATATAAGAAGTTTTGGACGCTTGGTTCTGGCAACTCAGTGTTTGGGTTTCGATCTTCTTTAGGTGCGATAATTACTTATGATAATTCAGATATCCCTTTTACAAAAAGTTATTTTGCTGGTGGTTCAAATGATATTAGAGCTTGGCAAACCTATGAATTAGGACCTGGTAGCAGAAACTCTGGTTTAGAGTTTAACATTGGTAGTTTTAAATTTTTAACTAGTGCAGAATATAGATTTGATGTAGTTGGTAGGTTAAAAGGTGCTTTATTTATGGATGCCGGAAACATTTGGGACATTTCAGGATCAAGTTTTGTTGAAGATGATGCAAAATTTAACGGGTTTACCTCCTTAAAAAATATTGCTGTAGGGTCTGGATTTGGCGCGAGGCTCGATTTTAATTTTCTAATTGTGCGTTTAGACGTTGGTTTTAAAACATACGAACCTTACTTAGATGGTAATAAATGGTTTAAAAACTATACCTTTAATGATGCAGTATATAATATAGGGATCAACTATCCTTTTTAAGAAGATAACGTTTTCGTGATTTTATAGTAACTCCTTGTGATAAAATCTACTATTTTTAGTATTTTTGACAAAGTATAATCAATTAAAAAAATAGACAAAATGAGTCATAATATTAAACCTGGTGTAGCAACTGGAAAAGAAGTTCAAGAAATATTTAATTACGCAAAAGAAAAAGGCTTTGCTTTACCAGCAGTTAATGTAATTGGTTCGAATACAATAAACGCTGTTTTAGAAACTGCCAAAGAATTAAACGCGCCTGTAATCATCCAATTTTCTAATGGAGGAGCGCAATTTAACGCAGGTAAAGGACTATCTAATACAAATGAAAAAGCGGCTATTGCTGGCGGTATTGCTGGAGCAAAACACGTAAATGAGTTAGCCTCTGCTTACGGAGTGCCTGTAATTTTACATACAGACCACTGTGCAAAAAAACTATTACCTTGGATTGATGGTTTATTAGATGCTTCAGAAAAACATTTTGCTGAAACTGGTAAACCTTTATATAGTTCTCATATGATTGATTTATCTGAAGAACCGTTAGAAGAAAACATCGAAATTTGTAAAACATACTTAGCTAGAATGAGCAAAATGGGTATGACTTTAGAAATTGAATTAGGTATTACAGGTGGTGAAGAAGATGGTGTAGATAATTCTGATGTTGATGCTTCTAAATTATATACGCAACCAGAAGAAGTTGCTTACGCTTATGAAGAATTATTAAAGGTTTCTCCTCAATTTACGATCGCAGCAGCTTTTGGAAATGTACATGGTGTTTACAAGCCAGGAAACGTAAAATTAACTCCAAAAATTTTAAAAAATTCTCAAGAATTTATCACTAAAAAATACGGAGTAGAAGAAAATCACATCGATTTTGTTTTTCACGGTGGATCTGGTTCTACGCAAGAAGAAATTCAAGAATCTATTGGTTATGGAGTAATTAAAATGAATATTGATACTGACTTACAATTTGCTTTTGCAGAAGGAATTAGAGATTATATGCAAGATAAAGCAGATTATTTAGCAACTCAAATTGGTAATCCTGATGGAGCAGATCAACCAAATAAAAAATATTACGACCCAAGAAAATGGTTACGTTTAGGTGAAGAAACTTTCAAAACACGTTTAAAACAAGCTTTTGCTGACTTAAACAACGTAGACACTTTATAATAAAAAATAAAGAAACTTATAAAAAGCATTTTGATAAAATTTCAAAATGCTTTTTTTTATTTTATAAAGCAGCAAAAAAAGAATCAGTTAAAGAAAATTAAAAGTTCATAAAAATCTTTTACATTTGTACACGGATTTTTTTTGAACAGTGAATTAAAAAAACACTGAATTACTAATAAAATAAACTCACTATGGCTTGGTTTAAAAGAACTGACAAAGGAATACAAACTGCTACAGAAGACAAAAAAGACACTCCTAAAGGTCTTTGGTATAAGACACCTAGTGGTAAAATTATAGATACAGAAGAACTTAAAAAGAACTTATATGTGAGTCCAGAGGATGGTTATCACGTAAGAATAGGTAGTAAAGAATATTTTGAGTTATTTTTTGATGAAAATAAATTTGAAGAATTAAATGAGAGTTTAACCTCTAAAGATCCTTTAAAATTCGAAGACACTAAAAAATATCCGGACAGATTAAAAGCGGCACAAGAAAAAACCAAATTAAAAGACGCTGTAAGAACAGCTGTTGGCAAGTCTTTAGGCAAAGATTTGGTAATTGCTGCTATGGATTTTGCCTTTATTGGAGGGTCTATGGGCTCTGTAGTTGGTGAAAAAATTGCAAGAGCCATCAATTATTCTATAGAACAGAAAATACCATTTTTAATGATCTCTAAATCTGGTGGTGCTAGAATGATGGAAGCTTCATTATCTTTAATGCAACTCGTAAAAACATCAGCTAAATTAGCACAATTGGCAGAAGTTAAAATTCCATATATTTCTTTATGTACAGACCCAACTACTGGTGGTACAACTGCATCTTATGCAATGTTAGGCGATATTAATATTGCAGAACCTAATGCATTAATTGCGTTTGCAGGCCCAAGAGTTGTTAAAGATACCACAGGTAAAGAATTACCCGAAGGTTTTCAAAAATCTGAATTTGTCTTAGAACACGGTTTTTTAGATGCAATTTACGAGCGTAAAAATCTAAAAAAACAAGTAAATTTATATATAGATTTAATTCAGAATTTACCTATTAGAACTGCAGCTAAAGCTTAATAAAACAAACTATATATCACCCATTTACGACCAATAAAAGAACAACTTTTATTGGTTTTCTTTTAAAAAATAATTCTATATTTGCATCCTCAATGAAAACGTCATTGATATACATAAAAATCATTTAAATAATATTGGCATGTACTTAACTAAAGAAGTAAAAGAAAGCATCTTCGAAAAACACGGTAAAGGAAAAAACGATACTGGTACTTCAGAAGGGCAAATTGCGTTATTTACGCACAGAATTAACCATTTAACTGGGCATTTAAAGAAAAATCGTAAAGATTTTAACACAGAGCGCTCATTAGTAATGATGGTAGGTAAACGTAGAAGTTTATTAGATTATCTTAAGAAATCAGACATCGCAAGATATCGTGCAATAATTAAAGAGTTAGGAATTAGAAAATAATTTCTTTAAAAGAGGCACTATAAATGTGCCTCTTTTTTATGAAAATTGTTTTGTAGCAAGCTACAAAATATTATAATACCTCTGCTGTTAAAGCAGAAATCTAAAAAATCTACATTTTAGTATTAAAACTTTCTTAAAGATTAACAAACTTAGAAGAAATAAAAAAATCAAAAGAACTAACAGACCTTTTGAATTTCCATTGGAAAAACACACAACAACTATTTATACTGAACTTGTTCCAGTACAACACAGCAACAAAAAATTAGTAATTAAAATTTAGAATTTATTTATGATTCCAAAAGTATTTAGAGAGGTTATAGACCTTGGAGATGGGAGAGAAATTTCTATCGAAACAGGAAAATTAGCAAAACAAGCTCATGGTAGCGTTGTTGTGCAATCAGGAAAATGTATGATGTTGTGTACAGTTGTTTCCAACTACGAACAAAAAGATCTTGGTTTTCTACCTTTAACCGTAGATTACAGAGAAAAATTTGCAGCTGCAGGTAGGTATCCTGGAGGTTTCTTTAAAAGAGAAGCAAGACCAAGTGACGGTGAAGTATTAACAATGCGTTTAGTGGATCGTGTTTTACGTCCTTTATTCCCAAAAGATTATACTGCAGAAACGCAAGTTATGATTCAGCTAATGTCTCATGACGAGAATGTTATGCCAGATGCAATGGCAGGTTTAGCCGCATCAGCAGCAATTCAATTATCAGATTTCCCATTTGAATGTGCCATCTCTGAAGCAAGAGTTGGTCGTATCAATGGCGAATTTATCATCAACCCAACAAGAGCACAATTAGCAGAATCTGACATCGATATGATGATTGGAGCTTCAGCTGATTCTGTCATGATGGTTGAAGGTGAAATGGATGAAATTTCTGAAGAAGAAATGGCAGACGCAATTAAGTTTGCACACGAAGCTATTAAAGTACAATGTGCAGCTCAATTAAGATTAGCTGAAGCATTTGGAAAGAAAGAAACTCGTGAATATGAGGGTGCTCGAGAAGATAAAGATTTAGAGAAGAAAGTTCATGATATGGCATACGATAAAGTATATGCTATCGCAGAAGCTGGTTCGGCTAAACATGAAAGATCTGATGCATTTAAGAAAATAAAAGAAGATATTAAAGCAACATTTTCTGAAGAAGAATTAGCAGATTACGGCGGTTTAGTTTCTGATTATTATCGTAAAGCTGAAAAAGCTGCAATTAGAGACTTAACTTTAAACTTAGGTTTACGTTTAGATGGTAGAAAAACAGATGAAATTAGACCAATCTGGTCAGAAGTAGATTATTTACCATCAGTACATGGTTCATCAATCTTTACTCGTGGAGAAACGCAAGCATTAGCAACCGTTACTTTAGGAACTTCTAGAGATGCTAATAAAATAGATATGCCGTCTTATGAAGGTGAAGAAAATTTCTATTTACATTATAACTTTCCTCCTTTTTGTACAGGTGAAGCTAGACCAATCCGTGGAACATCTCGTAGAGAAGTTGGTCATGGTAATTTAGCGCAACGTGGGTTAAAAGGAATGATTCCTGATAGTTGCCCATATACAGTAAGAGTAGTTTCTGAAGTTTTAGAATCGAATGGTTCTTCTTCTATGGCAACTGTTTGTGCAGGTACAATGGCATTAATGGATGCAGGTGTACAAATGATAAGACCAGTTTCTGGAATTGCAATGGGATTAATTTCTGATGCTGAATCTGGAAATTATGCTGTATTATCTGATATTTTAGGAGATGAAGATCACTTAGGAGATATGGATTTTAAAGTAACGGGTACTTCAGAAGGTATTACTGCTTGTCAAATGGATATTAAAGTAAAAGGATTAAGTTATGAGATTTTAGTAAATGCTTTGCAACAAGCACGTGCTGGTCGTTTACATATTTTAGGAAAAATAACTGAGACTATTGCAACTGCAAACGTAGAAGTGAAAGAACATGCTCCTAAAATGATTAACAGACGTATTCCTAATGATATGATTGGTGCATTTATTGGACCAGGAGGTAAACATATTCAAGAATTACAGAAAGAAACAGGAACTACAATTGTGATTACTGAAGATGCTGTAACGGAAGAAGGAATTATCGAAATTTTAGGAACTGACCCAGCCGGAATTGAACAAGTAATTACTCGTATAGAGTCTATGCTTTTTAAACCAACCGTTGGTGAAGCTTATAAAGTTAAAGTAATTAAAATGTTAGATTTTGGAGCTGTAGTAGAATATTTAGATGCTCCAGGAAACGAAGTTTTATTACATGTTTCTGAATTAGCATGGGAACGTACAGATAATGTTACCGATGTTGTAAATATGGGTGATATTTTAGATGTAAAATACTTTGGTTTAGACCCAAGAACTCGTAAAGAAAAAGTTTCTCGTAAAGCATTGTTACCAAAACCAGAAGGTTATGTAGCAAGACCACCAAGAGATGATAAACGTTCTGGTGGACGAGATAATCGTGGTAGAGATAATCGTAGAGATGATAGAAAACCAAGAGCACCAAGAGAACCTAGAAAAGAAGAGTAATTTTTTTTAAAAATTGATATAAAATCGCTAATTAATTTTAGCGATTTTTTTTGTTTATAGGGTATTTATAAAATGCTTTTATTTTCTTTGTAATTCTTTATGAAAATTCAAAAAATTACATATTTATCATTAGGAACAAATCAAGGAAATAAACTTGAAAACCTTCAAAATGCAATTGATTTAATTGCAGATAAAGTTGGCTCGGTTCAAAAGATATCTTCTGTTTACAAAACTGCTTCTTGGGGTTTTGAGGGTGATGACTTTTTTAATATTTGTTTAAAAGTAATAACCCAACATCCACCAAAAAAACTGATGCGTATTCTTTTACAGATAGAATCTGAATTAGGCAGAACAAGAAATAATTCTAGTGATTATGCTGATAGAAATATTGATATTGATATTTTATTAATTGATAATGAAATCATATTCTCTAAAACCTTAATTGTTCCGCATTCAAAAATGTTAGAACGTAAGTTCGTTTTAGTTCCATTGGTTGAAATTGCTCCGAATTCAATGCATCCGATAGGAAAAAAAGAATTGACTATCTGCTTACAAAATTGTAATGACTCTTCAGAAATTTTGTTAGTCGAAGAAAAATTAAAAAGACCAATTCCTATTGTAGAAAAGTACAATTATATTGCCATTGAAGGTAATATTGGTGCAGGAAAAACATCATTATCTAAAATGATGTCTGATGATTTTAATGCAAAAGTGGTTTTAGAACGTTTTGCTGACAACCCTTTTTTACCAAAGTTTTATGAAGATAAAGAGCGTTTTGCTTTTCCTTTAGAAATGAGTTTTTTAGCAGATCGATACCAACAATTGACTGATGATTTAGCCCAACTAGATTTATTTAAAAACTTTGTAATTTCGGATTATTATATCTTCAAATCATTAATTTTTGCACAAATCACTTTACATAAAGACGAATATCTTTTGTACAGAAAGATGTTTGATATTATGTATAAAGAAATTACAAAACCAAATCTGTATGTGTATTTATATCAAAATTCCGAACGTCTTTTAGAAAACATTAAAAAGCGTGGAAGAGATTATGAACAAAATATTGAAGCTAGCTATTTACAAAAAATTCATGATGGTTACAAAAACTTTATCAGCACACAGCAAGATTTAAATGTTTTAGTAATAGATGTTTCTGAATTAGATTTTGTAAATAATTCTGATGATTACACTAAAATCATCAACCAAATAAAAAAGAGCTAAGAATTTACTTTTTTAATTCTAGCTTTTCTGCAAAATACTCACAGAAATCGCGCATTGTAGCACCCATTTTTTGATCATCTGTTGCGCGTTCAAAAGAATCTGCCATAGAAACTAAAGTTTGATGATAAAATTGTTTCATTTCATCTACAGGCATATCTTTGGTCCACAAATCCATTCGTAGGGTATCTTTTTGTTTATGATCCCAAACAGAAATCAATACTGCCTTAGAAGTTTCGTCATTAATTCCACCATCTTTTGCAGTCCAAGAAATTACTTCAGGAACTTTATTTTCGTCTAAACCTATTTTAAATTTTACTTCAGAATTGTGTTTAACAGCCATTATTTTTTGGGTTTGTATTTCGATTTGCTGAAGATTTCATCTTCATCCATTTTTAATAATTCTTGCAAAGATACATCATTATGTTTCATATAAGACCTTACAATTTGCCAGCCAACCCAAACTCCTATTTTACCAGGCGACAAGTTATCTTGTTCCATATAAAACTTAGAAAAAGGGGCATTATCCAAGAAACGTTTATTGAGTTTTGTATCGGTACTAAAAAGAATTTTTTTATCAATAAAATACATCCAAACTTCTTGTTCGTTGGCTGCAGCCCATTTGAATTTATCTGAAGAATATCCTAGTTTTTCTTGATCTGAAACATCAGGTAAATAAAGATCTAATGCATACATTTTTTTACCTTCATAAATCATTTTATCAATAAATCTTCTTTTGTTCGATGGTACTATTTGTGTATCAACAATAGCTTCTGCCATGTCTACAACTAAATGTTCACTCGTATTATTTTCTTTGATATATTTTGGATAATCTGAATAAAAAGGGTGCTTTTCACCCAAATAAACATCCAAAGAAATTAACAGCAAACTATCTGCATAAATTACTCTACTTTCATAATCAATATTACTTAACATAGTTATTACATTTGGCGCAAAAAACTTAGCATTATAGTATTTTATATGTTTAAATAGTGATGAGATTTTAGTTTTTTGCGGAGAGAAATTCTTATATATTTTTTGAGTTTCGGCAAATAATTCTTGTTCTTGTTTATCGAATATTTTTGCTAATGATACACTATCTGTAAATGTCTTTGGAAACAAATACGGGTACTTTTCTTTTACGATTGATAAAGTTTCTGGTTTAGCCGTATAAAAATCTTGATCGTATCTTTTTACAGAAAAATCGACATTTATTTTAGAAATATCTATTTTCGCTTGTTTTTTATCAGAACACGAAAAAAACAAGCACAAAACCATTAAAACTATAAAAAAAAATCTCATATTCTTTGTATCTTAGTAACTCAATTTAAGAACGATAAAAATACTAAAATAGTTTATTAATGAAGACCGAAAAAGTAGCTGAATACATTATAAATTGGTTAAAAGAATATGCGACCAATGCAAAAGTAAATGGGTTTGTTGTTGGTGTTTCTGGAGGCATTGACTCTGCATTAACCTCAACTTTATGTGCAAAAACAGGTTTACCAACCTTGTGTGTAGAGATGCCAATTCATCAAGCGGCAAGTCAAGTTTCTAGAGCAGAAGAACACATTGCACAACTAAAAAACTGTTTTGATAACGTTTCTGAAGTTCGGGTAGATTTAACCTCTACGTTCGAAGATTTTAAAAGTGCTACACCCACCATTGACAATCAAGCTAAGGTAGATTTATCTTTGGCCAATACAAGAGCGCGTTTACGAATGACTACTTTATATTACTTAGCAGGAATAAATAGTGCGTTAGTGGCTGGAACTGGAAATAAAGTAGAAGATTTTGGAGTTGGATTTTACACAAAATATGGTGATGGAGGTGTAGATTTAAGCCCTATTGCAGATTTAATGAAATCTGAAGTCTTTGCCTTAGCTGCATATTTAGGCGTACCAAACTCTATACAAATTGCCCAACCAACAGACGGTTTATTTGGAGATAGCAGAACAGATGAGGACCAAATTGGTGCTTCTTATGATGAATTAGAATGGGCAATGAAAATGCAAGATGAAGGTAAAACTGAAAGTAATTTCTCTGGCAGAGAGCAAGAAGTTTTTAAAATTTATATTCGATTAAACACCATTAATCAGCATAAAATGACACCAATTCCTGTTTGTGAAATACCAACTGAGTTAAAGTAAATTTGCAATAATCATTAACTTTTTAATTTTCTTTTGCACTCTTCTTTTAGAACCTTTAGAGATTTCAAATGGCATAGAGAGTACAAGAAAAAGAATTTTTATTAAAATTAAAAATAGTTTCATAAATATGTTATGTCACTAATTTAGACGCATCTCTTTGTAAAAAGTCACATTTTTAATATCACCTATAAATAATAGTTAGAAGATTTAAATAAAGCACAAAAAAATACCTTAACATATATTGTTAAGGTATTTTTTTGGTTTTTTTTGGAATTTCTATAATAAATTCGCGGCAATCATCATTCGCTTAATTCTTTGCTGAGTCCTCTTTTTTGACGCTTTAGAGATCTCAAAAGGCAGAGACAAAAACACCATAATGATTTTTAAAATTTGTAAAAGTTTTTTCATATCACTCTATTTTATTCTTTTTCTTAAGACAAATGTACACAAAAAGAATTAAATCTATAACACAAATATATAGGAAAAACCCTATTTGTTTAATTGATAAATATTCTAAATATTTGAAATTCAGTTAATTTAATGATTTTTACTATGAAAATCGAATTGAAGATTAAGTTACTAACAACTTCATTTTTACGAATTAATTAAATATATAAAAGGATTTTTAACTATTCATATTTATCATATATTAAAACTAACAATGTAACAATTAAACTACTCTATTTAGTTTTTCAAAAAGTCGAATTCTTAAAGAATTATAGTTCATAATCTCTTCTTTTTCATCACTCGTATATTCTTTTTCAGAATTTAACCTATCGTTCAGTAATTTGTCAATTAGTATTCTTCTTAAATTAAATATCACATCTGGAATAGCTTTTGGCAACACTTCTATTTCAGTTTTCACTTCAATATTTTTACTTTCCCAATTACTTAATTGCATATTTGGATTTTCTTGGTCCATTAAAATTGACGTTACTACACTAGCTATTTTTGGGTTTTTATGATTAACAAAATCGTTGATATTTAAAGAATCCATCTGGTTTAACTGATGAATCATTTCGGTATAAATATTTTGAAAAACATCATTAGAAAACTCTATCTCATCATCTTGTAAATGCAAATAAATTTCTGCGGTAACAGTATTTTGATACTTTTTAAAAGTTATGGATTCCTTACCATCTTCATCGGTATTCAAGATTTCTTCTTTAAACTCAACCGCTACATTACTGTAGAGTACTAAAAGTCTAATGATTTCTTTTTCTAGAATTGAGAGTTGATCTACTTCTTGTTTCGCAATTTCGCTAACTTTTACCAAGCCCATTTGTGCCTGCTCTTGCTCCATAAAATACTCTGGAGGTGGTTGATTTGGATCGTGCTGTTGGGTATTTTGCTTTCTATTCGCTTTGCTTTTTTCTTGAATATTTTTCTTTAATAATTGCGCCAATTCACTAAACAAAACGCGCTCAGAAATCTCCATAATTCTAGAACATTCCTGAACATAAACTTCGCGTTGAATCGAATCTGGGATTTTAGAAATACTTGCAACAATATCTCTAATTACACTCGCTTTTTTTATGGGATCATTATCCGAATCTTTTAGTAACAGTGATACTTTAAAGTTGATAAAATCTTGAGCAGAATTTTCTAAATACGCAGCTAATTCTACATCAGAATGCGATTTTGCAAAACTGTCTGGATCTTCGCCATCAGGAAATTGAACGACTTTAACATTCATCCCTTGTTCTAAAATTAAATCGATTCCACGAATGGAAGCTCTAATTCCTGCAGCATCACCATCAAACAAAACCGTAATATTTTTGGTAAGTCTATTTACCAAACGTATTTGATCTGACGTTAATGCAGTACCAGACGAAGCAACCACATTTTCTATCCCAGATTGATGAAAAGAAATTACATCTGTATACCCTTCTACTAAAAAACAATTGTCTTGTTTGGCTATTTCTTTTTTAGCTTGATAAATTCCGTAGAGAATTTTACTCTTATGATAGATATCGCTTTCAGGCGAGTTTAAATACTTCGCAGCCTTTTTATCTGCAGTTAAAATACGACCACCAAAACCTAAAATACGTCCAGACATAGAATGTATAGGAAACATTACTCGCCCTTTAAAACGATCGAACTGTTTATTTTCTTTTACAATCGTTAAGCCTGTAGAAGCCAAATACTTTAAATCGTATCCTTTTGCCAATGCTGCCTTTGTAAAATTATCCCACTCATCAATACAATAGCCTAAATCGAACTTTGTAATAGTTTCGTCTTTAAAACCACGTTCTTTAAAATAACTTAAACCTATTGCTTTGCCTTTATTAGAATTTAGCATACTATCATGAAAGTAATCTTTGGCAAAATTAGAAACCAAAAACATACTTTCTCTTTCATTCATCTGCGCTTTTTCTTCTGATGATTGCTCAGTTTCTTCTATCTCTATATTGTATTTTTTAGCTAACCATCGTAAAGCTTCAGGATAGGTATAATGTTCGTGTTCCATTAAGAAAGAAACAGCATTCCCTCCTTTTCCTGTTGAAAAATCTTTCCAAATTTGTTTTACGGGAGACACCATAAAAGAAGGCGATTTTTCGTCTGTAAACGGACTTAATCCTTTAAAGTTACTTCCCGCTTTTTTTAGTTGTACAAACTCACCAATAACCTCCTCTACTCTTGCAGATTCGAAAACACGGTCTATGGTACTTCTTGATATCATTTTTTATTGAAAAAGAGTTACAAATATATAAAGACCTCACAGGTTTTGGAAACCTGTGAGGTCTAAAAAAATAAATTAATTTTATATTACGAAGCTGCTCTTAACTTTTTTAGTGTTGTATTTGTCAATTTAGCTTCTGCATATTCTTGCGTTACATTGAGTTCTTTTTCATCTGAACTTGGCAAATCGAACATGGCATCTGTAAAAATGGCTTCGCATAAAGAACGTAATCCTCTTGCGCCTAATTTATACTCTACTGCTTTTCCTACAATATAATTTAAGGCATCTTCTTCTATAGTAAAAGTTACATCATCCATACCAAACAGCTTTTCGTATTGTTTGATGATAGAATTTTTAGGCTCTGTTAAAATAGCTCGTAACGTTTTAGCATCTAAAGGATTCATATAACTTAACACTGGCAGACGCCCAATAATTTCAGGAATTAAACCAAAAGCTTTTAAATCTGAAGGAATAATATATTGTAGCATATTCTGCTCATCAATTTTATCTTCCTCTAGAGAAGCTCCAAAACCGACTGCTTGCCTATTTAATCGTTTACTAATAATTCTTTCTATTCCAGAAAATGCGCCTCCGGCGATAAACAAAATCTCTTTGGTATCTACCTCAATAAATTTTTGCTCTGGGTGTTTTCTTCCTCCTTTTGGAGCAACATTCACAACTGTACCTTCTAATAATTTTAATAAAGCTTGTTGCACACCTTCACCAGAAACATCTCTCGTAATCGACGGATTGTCTCCTTTTCTGGCAATTTTATCGATTTCATCAATAAAAACAATACCTCTTTGTGCTTTTTCTACATCGTAATCTGCAGTTTGCAACAACCTACTTAAAATACTTTCTACATCTTCACCTACATATCCTGCTTGTGTTAAAACAGTTGCATCAACAATAGAAAAAGGTACGTTCAGCATTTTTGCAATCGTCTTTGCAACTAGGGTTTTTCCTGTACCAGTTTCACCTACTAAAACGATATTAGACTTTTCGATTTCTACCTCGTTATCATCATCTTTGGTTTGCAATAAACGTTTATAGTGATTATACACTGCAACGGCCATTGCACGCTTTGTTTCGGTTTGACCTATGATATATTGATCTAAAAAGTCCTTAATTTCTTTAGGTTTCTTTAAAGTTAAATCTTTAGACAGCGTACTTGATTTAGATTCAGAAATCTCTTCTTCTACAATGCCATGGGCTTGCTCTATACATTTATCACATATATGGGCATCCATACCCGCAATTAACAAGTCAGTTTCTGCTTTTTTTCGTCCGCAAAACGAACATTCTAAGTTTTCTTCTTTTGCCATCTTATGAGTCTTTAGTTTTTAGTCTTTAAAAGTTAGATGCTAGCTTTTTTACCAATATCTAACTCCTTTTCACTAATAACTATTTTACTTTCTTACTAAAATTTCGTCGATCATACCATATGCTTTTGCTTCGTCTGCTTTCATCCAATAATCTCTATCAGAATCGTTATGCACTTTTTCTATAGTTTGTCCAGAATGATTTGCAATAATAGCATACAATTCGTCTTTTAACTTTAAAATTTCTCTTGCAGTAATTTCAATATCAGAAGCTTGCCCTTGCGCACCTCCTAAAGGTTGATGAATCATAATTCTTGAATGCGGCAAAGCAGAACGTTTTCCTTTTTGACCTGCACACATTAAAACAGCACCCATAGAAGCCGCCATTCCTGTACAAATTGTAGCAACATCTGGCTTTATAAACTGCATTGTGTCATAAATTCCTAAACCAGCGTAAACACCACCACCTGGAGAATTAATATAAATTGAAATATCTTTATTCGCATCTACACTTTCTAAAAACAACAATTGCGCCTGAATAATATTGGCTACTTGATCGTTAATTCCTGTTCCTAAAAAGATAATCCTGTCCATCATTAAACGAGAAAAAACATCCATTTGAGTGATGTTCATTTGACGCTCTTCCATAATATATGGCGTTAAACTACTCGTTATTTTAGTATATGATGTACTACTAATTCCGTGATGTTTTGTTGCGTATTTTTCGAACTCTTTTCCGTAATCCATTCTTGTTTCTTTTAAAATATTTTGATTTGTAAAGATAAGAACATTTCTCTTAATATTATGTTAGAGTTTTAAAGCAAAAAACCTGAATTTTTCAATTCAGGTTTCGTTTGTCTTTGCGAGGCACGAAGTAATCTCCATATACATTAATTTACAAATTGCTTCGTAAAACGCAATGGTATTTCTAATACTTCTTATTTATATACTTCTTTAATAAAATCTTCGTAGGAAACTTCTTTTGTTTTAAAGTTGATGTTCTCTTTAAAGAATGTCAACATTTTTTGGCTAATTAATTGCGATTGTAATTTTTGTGCTTCCTCTTGATTTTGCAAAATTCTACCAGCAATATTATTCAATTCTTCTTCTTCAGGATCTAAATTACCAAACTGAGCCATTTGCATTCTAATAAAGCCTTTCGCATAGTCTACCAATTCTTGATAATCTAATTTGATGTCATTATCTTTCATCATCTTACCTTCTATTAATTGATAACGCAATCCTTTTTCAGATTTTTCGTATTCAGCAACGGCTTCATCAGCAGTTAATTCTTTTTCGCCTGCAGTTTGCAACCATTTCTTTAAAAATTCAGCAGGTAAATCAAACTTTGTATTTTCGATTAAATACTCTTGTACAGCAGTTAATAATTGCTGATCTCCTTGTTGTTGAAATTGTTTTTCTGCATCTTCTTTAATTTTCTCTCTTAATTCTGTTGCATTAGAAACGCTTCCATCAGTAAATAATTTATCAAACAATTCTTGATCTAAATCAGCTGGTTCTGTTTTTGTGATATCTTCTACAGTTAAAGTTACGGTAACATCTAAATCGTGAATTACATCATGAGCAACTCCCAAAATCTGCTGCAATTTATGATCATCTTCGAATAAACCTTTCGTTTCTAAGTCGATTACATCACCTATTTTTGCACCTATTACTTTCTTTTCGTTCTTTTTTCCTTTTAGGTCGTTTACTAAAAAAGTAGCTTTTTTATTAATTTCTTTTTCTTCATTTAAAAAAGTTCCAGTAACATTAGCGTGCTCTGTAGCTTCGTCTAAAGAACTCATTTTTCCGTAACGCGTTTGTATGTTTTTTACTTCTTCATCAATCAAATCATCAGTAGCAACAATATTATATTGCTTTATTTTATTTTTGGCTGATAAATCAATCTCGAATTCTGGCGCTAAACCTAATTCAAACTCAAAAGAAAAAGTATCTGCATCCCAATTAAAATCATCTTGAATTCTTGGTAAAGGGTTTCCTAAGATATCTAATTTTTCTTCGGTTAAAAACTTGTTTAAAGACTCTTGTAAAAGTTTGTTTACTTCATCTATCATTACAGATTTACCATATTGCTTTTTAATCATACCCATAGGTACATGTCCTTTTCTAAATCCAGGAACGTCTGCTTTTTTACGATAATCTGTTAACACTTTTGATACCTTTTCTTGGTAATCATCGGCAACAATATCAACTTTTACAACTGCATTTAATGCATCTAGGTTTTCTTTCGTTATGTTCATTTCTTATTAATCTCTAGTTCTTAAAAAATCGAGTGCAAAATTAATCAATTTAATTAAGCTTACAAAAGTTTAAATAGTTCTATTTCAGGATTTTCGTTTCATTTTCTTTTTTTGCATAAAGAATTAAAAACTAAAACAATAGCAGTCTTTTGATTATAAATAAAAAAAATACTTAATTTTGCGTAACTCAAAATTCCTATATTTAGGGGATTTTTAAAACAACCAAACAAAAATGCAATACAAAAGAATTCTTTTAAAATTAAGTGGCGAGGCTTTAATGGGCGATAGACAATATGGTATAGATCCAAAACGTCTTGCTGAGTATGCTAAAGAAATAAAAGAAGTAGTAGCGAAAGGAATACAAGTAGCCATAGTAATTGGTGGCGGCAATATTTTTAGAGGTGTAGCTGGCGCAAGTAATGGTATGGAACGTGTGCAAGGAGACCATATGGGCATGTTAGCAACCTGTATTAATGGTTTAGCTTTGCAGAGCGCATTAGAAGATGAAGATGTACATACCCGCCTACAAACTGCTTTAGAGATTAAAGAGGTTGCAGAACCGTACATTAGAAGAAAAGCAATAAATCATTTAGAAAAAGGACGTGTTGTTATTTTTGGTGCAGGTACAGGAAATCCTTATTTTACGACAGATACTGCTGCTGTTTTAAGAGCTATCGAAATTGATGCTAATTGTATCTTAAAAGGTACTAGAGTTGATGGAATATACAATTCTGACCCAGAAAAAAATAAAGATGCTGTTAAATATGAAACCATTACTTTTAAAGATGTTATTGAAAAAGGGTTAAAGGTGATGGATATGACCGCATTTACATTAAGTGAAGAGAATAAATTACCAATTATCGTATTTGATATGAATACTAAAGGAAACTTGCTTAAATTAGTTTCTGGAGAAAAAATTGGTACTGTTGTTGATGTTTTATAGATAAATCTTTAAAATTTTAGAAAGATGAATGAAGAAATTGAATTTATTTTAGATACTGCTCAAGAAGCAATGAGCAATGCCATTGCACATTTAGAAAAAGAATTACGCTCTATTAGAGCGGGTAAGGCTTCTCCTGCAATGTTGGGCACAGTAATGGTAGATTATTATGGAGCTCAAACTCCTTTAGGACAAGTTGCCAATGTTAGCACACCTGACCCTAGAACTTTAAGCATACAACCTTGGGAAAAAAACATGCTACAACCTATCGAAAAGGCTATTCAAAATGCAAACCTTGGTTTAAACCCAATGAATAATGGTGATGTAATTATGATAAACGTTCCTCCTTTAACTGAAGAACGAAGAAAAGGTTTAGCCAAACAGGCTAAAGCTGAAGCTGAACACGCCAAAGTTGGGGTAAGAAATGCACGTAAAGATGCCAACAACGAAATTAAAAAAACAGACGTTTCTGACGACATGAAAAAAATTGCTGAAGACGATGTTCAAAAATTAACAGATACTTTTGTGAAAAAGATAGATGATGTTCTCGCTGTTAAAGAGAAAGAAATTATGACCGTTTAGTAAAAGTTTTACTTAAAAAAGAGTGTTTTTCAACACTCTTTTTTATTTCTAAAGACTCACACAATTTAATTACCTTTGCACAAATTTTTTTAAATGAATTTCTGGACAAAAGTTGCGGGTATTATTTTAAGAAACCGCTACTTGGTTTTATTAGGTATTGCTATAATTACAGCCTTATTAGCTTCTCAAATGAAGTATATGAAGTTTTCTTATACAGAAGCAAACCTACTTCCAGAAAATCATGAGGCAAACTTAGAATACAATAAATTTTTAGAAATTTTTGGAGAAGAAGGCAATTTAGTGATTCTTGGTATAAAAGACGCTACTGTTTTTACTCCTCAAAAATTTAATGCTTGGAACAATTTAGTTGATCAATTTGATGATTTAGAAGAAATTGATTTTACAATTTCTATTGCTGATGTTCAAAAACTAAAAGCCGATCGTAAAAAAAGAAAATTTGTTTTAGAACCTTTATATAAAGAGAACCCAAAAACAACTGACGAAGTTTTAGCGATAAAACATCAGCTTTTTGAAAAGCTTCCATTTTACGACAATTTACTTTTTAATAAAGAAACAGGCACGTTGCAAACTGCCATTTACATTAAGAAGTCTATTGTAAATACACCTATTCGAAGAGATTTTATTTTTAATAAGTTAATTCCGATAGTTGAAAAATTTGAAAAAGAAAATAATCTAGATGTTCGTATTTCTGGAATGCCCTACATCCGAACATTAAATGCGCAAAATATTCAAAATGAAATTGGAATTTTTGTTGGTGGTGCATTACTTATAACCGCCATCATTTTCTTTTTATTTTTTAGATCCTTTAGGGCAACCTTTATCACTCTTTTAGTAGTAATGATTGGTGTTACTTGGGCTTTTGGTTTTATCGGTTGGTTTCGATATGAAATTACCGTTTTATCGGCATTAATTCCACCTTTAATTATCGTTATTGGTGTACCAAACGCAGTGTTCTTAATCAACAAATACCAACAAGAAATAAAAAAACACGGACAACAAGCCAAAGCGTTGCAACGTGTAATCTCTAAAGTTGGTAATGCTACATTAATGACAAATATTACAACAGCATCTGGTTTTGCAACCTTTGTTTTTGTAAAAAGTAATTTATTAAGAGAATTCGGAATTTTAGCCTCTGTAAACATTATTAGTATTTTCATTTTAGCATTATTGATTATCCCAATCATTTATAGTTTCATGCCACTTCCTAAAAAGAAGCATTTGAATCACCTGGAAAGAAGGTGGATAGAAAGTGTTGTAGATTGGATGGAAAAAACAGTAAGAGACCAAAGAATAGCCATCTATTTTGCTACAGTTATCATTATAATTTTAAGTATAATTGGCGTTTATAAAATACGAGTTTCAGGAACTTTAATAGAAGACATGCCCAAAAGTATGGGCTTTTATAAAGACATAAAATTCTTCGAAAAAGAGTTTGGTGGTATTATGCCTTTAGAAATCTTAATTGATACCAAAAAGGAAAAAGGAGTTATGAAATTATCTACCTTAAAAAAGATGGATAAAATAAATGAATCCATAGAAACGTTTCCAGAATTATCTAAACCTATTTCTGTAGTTAACCTAGTAAAATATTCAAAACAAGCCTACTACAAAGGAAACCCTAAATACTATCAACTCCCTTCTAGTCAAGAGTCAAGTTATATCTTTTCATATACTAAAAACACCAACAGTGACGCTGGTATGTTAAAAAACTTTGTAGACTCTACAGGACGTTATGCAAGGATAACCACCTTTATGAAAGATATTGGTACTGACAAAATGGAAGTTATACAAAAAAGACTACAAGGTGTTATTGCTAAAGAATTTCCTTCAGATAAATTCGAGGTATCTATTACTGGTAAAGCGTTGGTTTTTATTAAAGGGACCAATTATTTAATTACCAATTTAGTTGTTTCTTTATCGCTAGCTATTGTTTTAATCGCATTATTCATGGCTTGGATGTTTAGATCTCCTCAAATGATTATTATCTCTTTACTGCCAAATATTCTTCCTCTATTAATAACAGCTAGTTTAATGGGCTTTTTTGATATCCCTATAAAACCGTCAACAATTTTAGTGTTTAGTATTGCTTTTGGTATTTCTGTAGATGACACCATTCACTTTTTAGCAAAATATAGGCAAGAACTCATTGCAAACAAATGGAAAATAAAACCTTCTGTTTATGCTGCTTTGCGTGAAACAGGCGTAAGTATGTTTTATACTTCTATTGTTTTATTTTTTGGTTTCTTAACCTTTACACTATCTAGTTTTGGTGGCACTATAGCTTTAGGTGGTTTAGTTTCTATAACTTTATTACTGGCAATGGTATCTAACTTGCTTTTACTGCCGTCTTTATTACTTACTTTCGAGAAGAAAATTGCGAATAAAAAAGTATTTAAAGAACCTAAAATTAAAATTCTACCTCCGAAAGAAGAAAAAATAGAATCATAAAAAAAAGCCTTTACCAAATTATAATAATTGGTAAAGGCTCATTAAAAATTAATAATTGGGGGACTACACTAAAAATTATTAATCCTTTTCATAGCAATTTTTATTTTTTAAAACATTCTTTTTCAATAACTCTACAAAGCTATACTACTTTTGATTAATAATCAACTGTGTTTTTACGCAGTTTTTGCTATTATTGTATAATGAAAGAGAATTTTGGAAAATACACAAGAGAAAGGGTATCTAATATCCCATTTTACAGAAACGATCCTGTTTACAAAGAGTATCAAGAAAAAGTACCTCAATTTATTGGGCAAGCTGTTTACATTTATTCTTTTGAGAAAAACAGAATGTTATTTGCTAATGGCTGGGAAGAATTGTTAGGCTATAAAGACGAAGAAATTACTCTTTTAAAAATAGTTAGTATAACATCTAAAAGACATTTTAATTTTTCTAACGAGTTAAATGACAAGGCACTACAATACCTAAGTACTGTTAACACAGATTTAGACAAATATAGTTTTACCATTGAAGTTGAAAAGATTCATAAAAATGGCGATGTGGTTCCGTTGTTTTCTAGAGTAGGTGTTTATAAATCTAATACAGGAACAATTTTAGAAATAATTGGGATTTCTGAGAGAATTCATTCCAGAAAACTTGGTAATATTATGCAATATGCCGCCTTTGGGCCAGAAACATCAGGATTCGAAGAGTCTTTAAACGATCAATTATTTAATCAACTAGGGATTTCTAGAAAAGAAAAAGAAGCACTAGTATTGGCATCTAAGGGTTTTGCGTTTAAAGAAATTGCTGAAAAACTGAATGTAAGTGCATCTGCAATCGAAAAAAGAATTATTCCATTATACAAAAGATTTAATGTAAAAAGTTTACCACATTTAATAAGCTTTGCTTACGATAACCATATTCTATAATATTTTATTTAGATAAATTTATTGTAGATATTTTACGCTCATCTACACCAATTTCTAATAATAATTTCTCCCATTTATCTGTAATATTGGCATCTGCGATTGATTTACTTCCTAAAATCCAAATTACATTTTTACGTATTAATGTATCTCTATTTGTTTTATTTTCAGACTGCATGGTATCGATAAAACTTAATAATTTTTGAGGAGAAACCAATTCGTTTTCAATGGGTTTGCTTGGGTTGATATCATCAATCATTAAAAAATCTGCGGTTCTCCAATTCCAGATTTCATAGGTTTCAACAGCTTCATCGTCAAAAAAAGAATTGAACATTTTAATGCCGTTTTTATACAAACAACTATTGTGTTTAATACTCAATTCATTTAAAATACCAACGCCTAAACTTGTTTTACCTGTTCCGAAATCTCCATAAATCAATAAATGACTCCCTTCATTTTCTATTGATTTTAAAAATTGATCAACCTTCTTTTTATGATCAATATGAATATCAAAATCCCACTGACTTAATCGAAATTGAAATGGAAAACGCGCATAAAATTGATACATTTTTGTCATAAACCAATACCTCGAAGCAAAAAGTAAATAAACGAATAAGACAATCAAAACAATAATCACAGTGCTGTTTTCACCTTCATTGATTGTTAAACTGAATAAAAAAGCACCAAAAGTAAAAAAACATACATCTGTAAATGTATCAAAAGCAACATTACCCCATTTTGGTTCAAATTTATATGACATTTTTTTAGGGATAAAAACCACCTCAGAATCTGACTCTTTTTTACTTAATAAAGGCCCTAAAAAATTGTAAATCTCAAACAATAACCAAGCAGCAGAAACGTATAATGCTGCATAAAAATCATCTGTTTCAGTAAACCTATATAAAAGAAAAGACGGAATAAATCCCAGAGAAATATGCCCAAATTGATTCGCCAACCATGCATAGGTTAATGTTATTCCTCTGTAAGAATCTTTACCAATTAAATCTGCTTTTAATTGTTGCCAAACTCTTTTAAATGTTATTGTGTTTTTCATAGCAAATGGATTATACTCAAATATAGATTTTTATTGTTAATTTTAAAATCGAAGTTAAAAAATATTCTCCATTTTCCTGCAAAAAAAGTATCTTTACCAATCAGTAAATTTTAAGGGAAATCAAACATAATAAAATATGATAGAGAAAAATGTTGCAGAAATTCTAAGTTCTGACGCACTTTTACAAGAAGTAAACTTAAAAGGTTGGGTTAGAACTTTTAGAAGTAATCGTTTTATAGCATTAAATGATGGTTCTACCATAAAAAATATACAATGTGTTATCGATTTTGAAAATACAGACGAGAATACACTAAAAAGAATAACAACTGGCGCTGCTATTTCTATAAAAGGAACAATTGTTGAAAGTCAAGGAAAAGGACAAACTGTAGAAATTCAAGTTACTGAAATCGAAATTTTAGGCGATTCTAATCCTGATGAATATCCCATACAACCTAAAAAACACAGCTTTGAATTTTTACGCGAAAATGCGCATTTACGAACACGAACTAACACATTTAGTGCCGTAATGCGTGTACGTTCTAAACTTTCTTTTGCAGTTCATAAATACTTTCAAGAAAATGGTTTTAACTACGTAAACACCCCAATTATTACTGGCTCTGATGCAGAGGGTGCAGGAGAAATGTTTAGAGTTACCAGTTTCGAAGACAACAAAGCTCCGGAAACAGAAGATGGTAAAATTGATTATTCAAAAGACTTTTTTGGTAAAGAAACCAATTTAACGGTTTCTGGACAGTTAGAAGCAGAAACATTTGCCATGTCTTTAGGTAAAGCTTACACTTTTGGCCCAACTTTTAGAGCAGAAAATTCGAATACAACACGTCATTTAGCAGAATTTTGGATGATAGAACCCGAGGTTGCCTTTATGGATTTAGCGGGTAATATGGATTTGGCAGAAGATTTTATAAAATCTGTAATTAATGATGTTTTAGAAAACTGCAAAGATGATTTGGCTTTTTTAGACCAACGTTTAACGCAAGAAGAGAAAAGTAAACCACAAGCACAGCGAAGTGAAATGAGTTTACTGAGTAAGTTGAAATTTGTAGTAGACAATAATTTTAAACGTGTTTCTTACACAGAAGCTATCGACATTTTAAGAAATTCTAAACCTAATAAAAAGAAAAAATTTCAGTTCCCTATTAATGAATGGGGTGCAGATTTACAATCAGAACACGAACGATTTTTAGTTGAAAAACACTTTAAATGTCCAGTTATTTTGTTTGATTATCCTGCAAACATTAAAGCATTTTATATGCGTTTAAATGATGATGGTAAAACAGTTCGGGCAATGGATGTACTTTTTCCTGGCATTGGAGAAATTGTGGGAGGTTCTCAAAGAGAAGAACGTTATGAAGTTTTGGTTGAAAAAATGAAAGCTTTAGATATACCTGAAGAGGAGTTATGGTGGTATTTAGATTTACGTAAATTTGGCACTGCTGTACATTCTGGTTTCGGACTTGGTTTTGAAAGACTGGTTCAGTTTACCACAGGAATGAGTAATATTAGAGATGTTATTCCCTTTCCTAGAACTCCACAAAATGCTGATTTCTAAGAAATTCATAAAACTTAATTTTCTAATCGTCATTCCTTAAAGAATGGCGATTTTATTTTAAGCGATTTCTTATATTTGTTTATATGCTAAAGCAAAGTTTACAATATAAATTACTACAAAAATTATCTCCTCAACAAATTCAGTTGATGAAGTTAATTCAATTACCTACACAAGCCTTCGAAGAACGCTTAAAACAAGAAATTGAAGAAAATCCTGCATTAGATACAGGTAAGGATGAATCTGACTCTTATGACGAAGATCTTTCTAATGAATTTGATGATACTGGTACAGAAAAAATTGATACTGAAGATATTAATATTGATGAATATTTAAGTGATGACGAAGTACCAAGTTATAAAACGCAAGCAAACAATTATTCTGCAGATGATGAAGAAAAAAACGTGCCATACGCAGCAGGAACAAGTTTTCATCAATCTTTAAAAAATCAACTGAGTACGTATAGTTTTAATGAAGAAGAAAGTGCCATTGCAGAATTTTTAGTGGGCAGTATAGATGATAGTGGCTATATAAGAAGAGAAATTATTGATTTGGTAGACGACTTGGCATTTACTGCCAATATTTTTACAACAGAAGAAAAAGTAATTGCCGTTTTAAAAAATGTCGTGCATACTTTAGACCCTATTGGTGTGGGTGCAAGAGATTTAAAAGAATGTTTAATCATTCAATTAAAAGCAAAAGAAACAAATAAAATTAGAAGTTTAGCCATAGAAATATTAGAAGATGCTTTTGATCATTTCGTGAAAAAACATTATAAACAACTGTTAGAAAAATACACTATTTCTGAAGATGAACTCAAAGCTGTAAACACTGAAATTTCTAAGTTAAATCCAAAACCCGGGAGTTCTTATGCCGGTAATAATAAAATGGCAGAACAGATTGTGCCAGATTTTTCTATCAAAATTATCGATGGCGAATTAGACTTAATCCTAAACTCAAGAAATGCACCTGAATTGCACGTGTCTAGAGAGTATAACAATATGCTAAAAGGATATCAAGAATCGAAAACAAAAAGTAAGTCTCAAAAAGATGCTGTATTTTTTATCAAACAAAAATTAGACGCTGCTAAATGGTTTATAGATGCTATTATACAGCGCCAGCAAACACTTTTAGTTACAATGAACACCATTATGCATTATCAATATGATTACTTTTTAACAGGTGATGAACGTAAGCTAAAACCTATGATTTTAAAAGATATTGCAGATAAAATTAATATGGATATTTCTACGGTATCTAGAGTTGCAAATAGCAAATATGTATCTACACCTTATGGCACAAAGTTGATCAAAGAATTCTTCTCTGAATCTATGAAAAATGACCAAGGTGAAGATGTATCAACCAAAGAAATAAAAAAAATATTAGAAACTGTTATTACAGAAGAAAATAAGAAGAAACCTTTAACGGATGATAAGTTATCAAAAATCTTAAAAGAAAAAGGGTATCCAATAGCCAGGCGAACCGTGGCTAAATATCGTGAACAATTAGATTTACCCGTTGCTCGTTTACGTAAAGAAATTTAGTGCGATTCTACAAATTCATATCAACTATTTTACACCCTATTGTAATACCTACAATTGGTGTAATGTTATACTTTCTGCTTACAACTAACCATTTTTTAAGTGATCAAAAATTTACAATATTAAGTTTAGTCTTTGTTATTACATATTTGATACCCTTGTTAATTTTAATTCTTTTTAAACGATTAAACATCATTAAGACTTATAAAACAGAAAGTATTAAAGAAAGAAAATTACCCGTAGCTTTAATGATTGTTTTATTCTATTTATTAGGTAATACTATGAATAAAATTGCTAATTTTAGAGACTTAGGTTTACTTTTTTATGCTTCTTCAATAGGGTTGTTATGTACTTATATTTTATTCTTTTTTAAAATAAAAGGAAGCATACATTTACTCTCATTAGGTATTTCTGCTGGCTTTTTTATGGCTATGAGCAGTAATTATTCTCAATCTTATTTAATGGTTATTATCGCAATTTTTATCTTATCAGGTGTATTGGCTAGTGCAAGATTACACTTAAAAGCACATTCTAATACAGAGGTTTACATTGGATTTTTTATAGGAATTCTAGCTCCACTTCTTATAAATTATACCCTATAGAATATAAAAGATAAGTCCAAATTTTAGTATAGAAGAATTGATATTTTCTGCATCAATAATGGCATCATTAAAAATTGGAGTTAAACTATAAAAAATATTTACATTAACTTCATCAAAACCAGCAGAAAGTGTTAGCCCATATTGAAATTGATTATATGCACTAACATTCTTATAAGAAAATGTAGTTCCGTTTTCTTCAAATTGAAATTTATTAGACAGGTTATACAAGAATTTAACGCCTGCATAAATTCGCCAAAAATCGTATTTTGTTGCGGTCGATGTTCTCCATCTCAATTCAAATGGAAATTCTAAATTATGAGATCTAAATACATTAGCATCTAAGTTTTGCCCCACAGTAAAACTGGTTGAGTTATTAATTTCTTCTACTTTCAATTCATTATTAAAAAAATCGAAACCATAACCAAAACCTAATGCTATAGAAATATTTCCCCTTCTATTTAGGGTAATATCTTTAATAAAACCTGTTGAAATAGCATAGGAAAAACCACTTCTGCTTATTGCTGTTGGTTGATTAAAAAATTGGGCATAAGAAATTGACGCATAAATTTGATCTTCTGCATATCTATCTACAATTTGTAAAGAATCTTTTTGCGCGAAAATAGTATGCACAAAAAAAAACAAGAAAACGAATTGAATTATTTTTGTCATCACAAAATTACTTGATATAAATGTACATATTTTTAAAACACTTTTTAAAATAAAAACATTAGAAATAAAAAAGAGGTTAACTTATAAAGCTAACCTCTTTTAAACTGTTCTATTATATGATTAATTTTTTGATCCAGCAGTAGATGAGTAGTTAATTTTAAGAGCATTAACGTCTCTTAATTTTAATCTAATGTCTATAATTGTTCCTACGTTTGATTCTTTATCAGCTTTTATAGAAGTTGTCATAAAAGGATGCAGAGCTTCAGCTAATTTATCTCTTTTACTAAAAATAAAAGCAGGTACTTGATCTGCAGTAGAGATTTTATCATTCAATTGAATCTTATTATAACCAACGCCATCTCTATTAGGATCTTTTGATTTACCAACATAAATAGTACTTACCAAACTTTTATCTTCTAATTTTTTAATTTCAGTTGCCGTTGGTAACCTTGGGTTTTCAATTACTAAATTCGTTTCTCTCATAGTCGTAGTAACCATAAAAAAGAATAGTAGCATAAAAACGATATCTGGTAAGGCCGCAGTATTTACTGCAGGTATTCCTTTTTTCTTTTTTCCAAATTTAGACATAGTTTTGTTTTAAATTTAAATTAGTTACGAAGTTGGTTCAGCATCAGAAATAATTTGAGGATATGCTTTCTTAATATCTTCAACCTTTAATTTCAATTGTTCTGCTCGACTCTTAGAGTCTGCACTTTTCTTTGCATCTTTATAAGACTCTTCTAATTCATCAAAAGATATTCCATAACGTTCTTGAGATAGTCTATTTCTTAATTCTGTATAAGCTCTTAATAACTCATTTTGAACTTGAATATACACTCCATATTCAGTACCTCTATCACTTTGAACAGATATAATTGCTTTGTTAGGATGATCTGAAGAAGAATCGCTTCTTTCTCCTTTACAATAATCGCAAGCTTTTCCAGGAGTACCATCTTCGCCAGGTTTCCCTATACCTCCACCATTATCTATAAACATAACAGCTGCGTCTTTAATATCTTTTACTTCCATACGATCTCCTTCTACAAGCAGTTCGTTATTTCTATTGATATTTACCTCAAAAATATTTTTTTCCTTAATAACAGGAGGTACATAATCTGCTGGCGGTTTTTCTGATAACTTCTTAGAGACACCTGAATCTACATTCATGGTTGTAGTTACTAAGAAGAAAATTAATAACAGAAAAGCAATGTCTGCCATAGAACCTGCGTTAATTTCTGGATTTTCTCTTCTTGCCATATTATTATGATGATTTAACTAATCCTTTTAATAAATCCCAGATAAAGAATGCACCCGCTATAACTAATAGCACAGTACTATACCATATACCAGTTCCTACCCATTTATTTACAGAAGAACCTTCTTCGCCTCCAGGTAAAATATTTAGTCCATTTGCGTCATATACAACTGCACTATCCGATAAGAAGTATGCAATAAACAACAACACTACTAATACTGCTAAACCTCCTAAAGTTTTCTTTAAGTTATCTGGGTTTCTAACTAAACTAAGTAAAGAAAGACCTATAGTTATAATTACAGCAGCATAAAATAAATATGTTGAGTAATAGATAAGAGGACTAACCACACTGTTAGCTACATTTACATCTGTTTCAATTGCTTCAGTATCTTCCATAAAAATTCTTATGAAAAGAATACCACCAATAATAGCTACTGCAGCAATTAAAATATTTAAAATTTTATTACTTTTCATACTGAATATTATTTTTTATACTTTACTAATAAATCTATCAATGAGATAGAAGCGTCTTCCATATTGTTTACAATACTATCAATTTTTGCAACGATATAATTATAAAAAATTTGAAGAATAATAGCCACAATTAAACCAAATACTGTAGTTAATAAGGCTACTTTAATACCTCCTGCAACAACTGCTGGAGAAATATCATTTGCAACTGCAATATCGTTAAATGCTCCAATCATACCAATTACAGTACCCATGAAACCAAGCATTGGCGCTAATGCAATAAATAAAGAAATCCAAGATACGTTTTTCTCTAATTGCCCCATTTGAACTCCACCGTAAGAAACAACTGCTTTTTCAGCTTCATCTACACCTTCATCAACTCTATCTAAACCTTGATAAAAAATAGATGCAACAGGTCCTTTTGTATTTCTACAAACTTCTTTAGCAGCTTCTACACCACCAGAACTTAACGCATCATCTACATTAGCTAATAATTTTTTAGTATTAGTTGTAGCCATATTTAAATAAATAATTCTTTCAATGGCAATAGCTAATCCTAAAATTAAAGCTACTAATACAATTCCCATAAATCCTGGACCACCATCAATAAAATTTTGTTTTAAAATTTGGTGAAACGTTTGTGATTCTGTTGCTGCTTCTTGAGCAAAAGAGGATTGTACAGCTCCAAAAAACATAAATCCTGTTACAGATAAGACATTTACTACTTTTTTCATCTTAGTTATAAATTAATTTTAATAGTTATTAACGGGTTAAAGATATAAATTTTCGACACAAAAAAAGAAAATATGATGTTATTTATATTTTTTTGATCTAAATTTCTCTTATTTCTTTTAAGAGACTGCCAAGTAACAAAAAATGTGATGTATAAAAAAATTTTTTTTTCGCTATTTCTATCTTTTTAGACTTTTATTACCAAAAAAAATGTGATTCTTCCAATTCTTTACAATTTGTTAACTTATTCTTCTGTTATTTCTCCTCTAAGAGATTTCTCAAAATAAAAAGCAAAGTCTTCATCAGATAAATTTTTGCTTAAAAGGTACATTAATTTCCCTATGGCAGATTCTGTAGTAATATCTTTTCCGCTAATTACTCCTAAATCCTTTAATAATATGCTCGTTTCATAATGACCTTGCACAACGCTTCCTCCTTTACATTGCGTTACGTTAATTACTTTTATGCCTTGTGCAATAGCTTTCTCTAAAAGTTTTAAAAACCAAGCTTCGTTGGGTGCATTTCCTGCTCCATAAGTTTCTAAAATAACTCCTTTTAAGTTTCTGATATTCAATACACTTTGCACCGTATTTTCTGTAATTCCTGGAAATAATTTTAAAATAACGATATCATCAACCAAGTTTTTTCGAACCACTAATTCTTTTGCCTTGTTGTGAAATTTATTAATATAATAGTGATTAAAATTAAGATGTACGCCACTTTCTGCCAATGGTGGATAATTCATTGAAGTAAATGCTTCAAATTGTTCTGCATTAATTTTTGTAGTTCTATTTGCTCTATATAATTTGTATTCAAAATACAAACAGACCTCAGAAATGATCGGTTTATCATTTTCTCGAGCACAGGCAATTTCAATTGAGGTTATTAAATTTTCTTTTGCATCTGTTCTTAAATCGCCAATTGGCAGCTGAGAACCTGTAAAAATGATGGGTTTTTGTAAATTCTCGAACATAAAACTTATCGCAGATGAAATGTATGACATCGTATCTGAACCTGTAAGCACTACAAATCCGTCGAAGTTGTTATAATGATACGCAATAGTTTCTACAATTTGTTTATAATACGAAGTGTTCATATTCGAAGAATCCATAGGTTCATCAAAAGAAATACTTTTTATAGCACAGTTTAATTGTTCTAATTCTGGTATTTTATCTATAATCTGACTAAAATCAAATGCTTTTAACGCATTGGTTTTGTAGTCTTTAATCATACCAATAGTTCCTCCTGTATAAATAATTAATATGTTTGGTTTTATTGTCATTTTGACATCTATTCTTAAAAATTTATTAATATTTCGCTGTTTTGATATGACAACAATTGATTTCTATTCTGAAAAAAACAATTGGAATGCTTTATGCTGTAAATTTATCAAACAAAAATGATATACAATTTAAAACACTATAAATTATGATGGAATTTTATATATTGATTGGCGCAATCTCTTTAATAAGTTGGTTGGTGAGCAATCAATTGAAACAAAAATTTAAAAAATATTCTCAAGTTCAATTGAGAAATGGAATGACTGGCGCTGAAATTGCTACAAAAATGCTTGCTGATCATGGTATTTTTGATGTAAAAGTAATTTCTACTCCCGGACGACTAACAGATCATTACAACCCAAAAGATAAAACGGTGAATTTAAGCGAAGCTGTTTACAACCAAAGAAATGCGGCCGCAGCTGCTGTTGCAGCTCATGAAGTTGGGCACGCTGTGCAACACGCAGAAGCATATAGTTATTTAAAAATGCGTTCTCAGTTGGTGCCAATAGTGAGTGTAACTTCTAAATTTTCTCAATGGCTGGTAATTGGTGGTTTAATTTTAGGAGCTGCATCTGGTGCAACAGGAATTGGTTTTTACATTGCAGTTGCTGGTTTAATTTTTATGGGCTTTGCTACCTTATTTAGTTTTATTACGTTACCTGTAGAATATGATGCAAGCAATAGAGCTTTGGCTTGGTTAAAAAACAAAAATATGGTTTCTCAACAAGAATTTGAGGGCTCTAAAGATGCACTTAAATGGGCTGCAAGAACCTATTTAGTGGCTGCTTTAGGCTCTTTAGCAATGCTTTTATATTGGGGAATGCAGGTTCTTGGCGGTAGAGATTAATAGTACAAACACTTTTTATCACCTCACTTTTAAGTGAAAAAATAATTAAAATGCTTCGAAAAATCGAAGCATTTTTTGGTTACAGGAAACTTTATGGTGCCTTTAAGCGTCTTTTAAAGAGAAATAAGAAATCTATTTATCGGAAATTTAACCCAATTCGTCAGAATCTCATTTTTCTACTGTAACAAAATAGGCAACTTTACAGTGTTCATAAAAAATTCAACCCAATGAAAGTTTTAAAAATTACGCTCTTTTTTTCTTCGGAATTTTAACAATTTTTCGCAACACAACATCAATACAAAAATTGTTGATAACCAAAATAAACCTTTGCCTTTTGCAAATATCCTCTTGTTTTATAGAGATCAAAACAGTTAAACCCCAAAAAGATTTTTAAAATTAATAGGAGTAAAATTATAAATATCGATTTTATCGAGAAGATTGAAAGTCATTTTAAAAATCGTTTATTGATTTCTATCAAAAATCACAAAGAAAAGGTGATGACGAGTTCTTCTACAACTACTGAATTTAGAAAGTGGTTGGAGAGTTGATTTTTAATTCTACATATCATTCCTATGAAAACATAAATCTATAAAAGCAAGTTTGAATTCCTGCTTTCACAGCAATGATAATACGTTGGCAAGTAAGTCTAGCCCAGATTGAAGCATTTGTTTGAGCTCTCATGCTTTTGGGCGTGAAGCGAGTGCGAAAAGCTGGAAATAGCTTCAAATAAAAAACCTTCTTGATTTCTCAAAAAGGCTTCTGTCTTTATTCTTTTATCTTATTTTAAAGGAGATTAATCATTCAGCTTTAAAACAGCCATAAATGCTTCTTGTGGAATTTCTACATTCCCAACTTGACGCATTCTTTTCTTCCCTTTTTTCTGCTTTTCTAACAACTTACGTTTTCTAGAAATATCGCCACCATAACATTTGGCTGTAACATCTTTACGCAGTGCTTTTGTAGTTTCTCTAGCAATAATTTTTGCCCCAATTGCCGCCTGAATAGGAATATCGAACTGTTGTCTTGGAATTAATTCTTTTAGTTTTTCAACAATTTTTTTACCAATTGTGTATGCATTATCTGCATGCAAAAGTGCAGAAAGTGCATCTACAGGAGACGCATTTAATAAAATATCTACTCTTACTAATTTTGATTCTCGCATACCAATAGGATGATAATCAAAAGAAGCATATCCTTTAGAAACGGTTTTTAAACGATCGTAAAAATCGAAAACAATTTCTGCTAAAGGCATTTCAAAAATTAACTCAACTCTTTGTGTGGTTAAGTAGGTTTGGTTTACAATTTGCCCGCGTTTTTCGATACACAAACTCATAACTTGCCCAACAAAATCTGACTTTGTAATAATCGAAGCTTTAATAAAAGGCTCCTCTACTCTATCTAATCTTGATGGATCTGGTAAGTCTGTAGGATTGTTTAAAATGATAATTTGATCTGGGTTTTTCTTGGTATAAGCGTGATAAGAAACGTTAGGCACCGTTGTAATAACCGTCATATTAAACTCACGCTCTAAACGTTCTTGAATAATTTCCATGTGTAACATTCCTAAAAATCCACAACGAAAACCAAACCCTAAAGCTGCAGAACTTTCTGGTTGAAACACCAAAGAAGCATCATTTAGCTGTAGTTTTTCCATAGAATTACGCAACTCTTCATAATCTTCTGTATCTACGGGATAAATACCTGCAAAAACCATTGGCTTTACATCTTCAAAACCTTCAATAATTTCTTGAGTTGGCCTTGCAAAATCTGTAATCGTATCGCCAACTTTTACCTCTTTTGCTGTTTTTATTCCTGTAATTAGATAACCAACATCGCCAGTTTTTACAGATTTTTTAACAACTTGAGTTAATTTTAAAGTACCTACTTCATCAGCAAAATATTTATTACCAGTGGCAACAAATTTAATTTCTTGGCCTTTTTTTATTTCACCATTAAATACTCTAAAGTACGTTTCGATTCCTCTATATGAATTGTATACAGAATCGAAAATTAAGGCTTGTAATGGCGCATCAGGATCTCCTTTTGGTGCTGGAATTTTATCAATAATAGCTGTTAAAATATTTTCAACTCCAAAGCCAGTTTTTCCACTTGCGTGAATTACATCTTCAAAATCACAGCCTAATAAATCTACAATATCATCTGTAACTTCTTCTGGATTTGCTGATGGTAAATCTACTTTATTTAAAACCGGAATAATTTCTAAATCATTTTCTAAAGCCAAGTATAAATTAGAGATGGTTTGTGCTTGAATACTTTGTGCAGCATCTACAATTAACAAAGCACCCTCACAAGCTGCTATAGATCTAGAAACTTCATAAGAAAAATCTACGTGACCAGGAGTATCAATTAAATTCAATATAAAAGGTTCTCCATTATGAACATAATCCATTTGAATGGCGTGAGATTTTATGGTAATTCCACGTTCGCGCTCCAAATCCATACTATCTAATAACTGCGCTTTTTGCTCGCGAGCAGTTACAGAACCCGTAAAATCTAACAATCTATCTGCTAATGTACTTTTTCCATGATCTATATGTGCGATTATGCAAAAGTTTCTAATGTTCTTCATTTGTTAAATTTGATTTCTGAATAATGCGCAAATATAAGCCAATTAAAAAGTAGAAACAATAAAACATTTTTTAAAACTATCAAATTAACCACTACTATTCATCGCTTTAAATGAGAATTAGCTGATAAGATTATCTTAACACTTTTAAACAAAAATATTTGTAATTTTATGTGATTATTCTATGGAAAATAAACCACAATGAAAATGAAAGTCACATTAATTATACTAGGCATTATTGCAGCGTTGATTTAATATCGCAATTTTATCTGATGAGTGCTCAAAGTACTATTGAACAATACCCATATAAAGTGATAAAAACTTTTGATAATTTTGAGATTCGAAAGTACGAAGGTGCTTTATTTACATCTGTTAAATTACCCACTAACAACTATGATAAAGCTTCGAGCAAAGGCTTCTCTAAACTTGCAGGTTATATTTTTGGTGGAAATAGTGAAAACGAAAAAATAGCAATGACGAGTCCTGTTGCTATGACTTTAGAAGAAAACACTGAAATGCTATTTCTAGTACCCAAAGCGTATTCTAAAGAAAATTTACCCGAACCAAATAACAATAGCATCGAATTTAAAGAAATCCCTGCTAAAAAAGTAGCTGCCATAACCTTTCGTGGCTGGGCAAATGATAAAAAAATAGCGTCTTATAAAGATAAACTCATAGAACTTTTAAATAACAATAATATTGAGTACACCAACAAATTCTTTTTCTTAGGTTATAACGCGCCTATGGAAATTGTAAACCGAAAAAATGAGGTGATTGTTGAGTTAAAATAATTAATAATCTCTATTTAATTCTGAAATAGCTACTTTAAATTCTTCAAAATTTATAGATTCATCGCCAGATTTATCATAACCTTTAATCATTTCTCCCGCAACTAAACCTCTTAAAAAGCTATTTACACCCGCTTCTTTTAATAAATCTTTAATTTCATCTTTGTTTAAAGCTCCATCTTTATCTTTATCAAAATTCTCAAATGCAGCTTCTGGAGTTGAGAATTTACCAGTTATTAAACTATGGATATCTTTTAATATATTTTCTTTTGCGCCCATAAATGTATCTTAATTATATTTTTATCAATTTCGTCAAAGATAAAAATACTATTTTATTCCTGATGCTTTTATTGCACTTTGAAATTCTGCCCAACTCACAAGTCCATCACTATTCGCATCAAAACTCTGCATCATAAATTCGGCAACTAAACCTCTAATTAATATACTTACCTCAGCTTCTTTTAACAGTTTTTTAAAATCAGACTTTGTTAAATTTCCATCTTTGTCTGCATCAAAATAATCGAATGCTTCTCTAGGATCAGAGAATTTACTTCGCATTAATTTTTCGATATTGATTAAGATTTTTTCTTTTGTCCAAGCCATTTTTGTGGTTTATACATTGAAATTCTTATAGTTTGTAGCACTGCACTCAAACAAATAATTATAGTGAGAAAGACTCTTTCAGAGTGACAAACTGTATGGGAAAATTAAATTAATCCTGCCATTCTGCAATAAATAAATTCGTATCTCGACCTCCACCATTGTTTCTATTGGATGAGAAAGCTAGTTTTTTTCCATCATTAGAAAATACAGGAAACGCATCAAACGTTTCTCCATGTGTAACTCTTTCTAAATTTTTGCCATCAATATCTATTAAATATAAGTTGAATGGAAAGCCTCTTTCTGCTTCAAAATTAGATGAAAATAAAATCTTTTTTCCTGAAGGATGAAAAAACGGACTCCAATTTGCGTTTCCTAAATCGGTTAATTGACGTAATTCAGATCCATCTGCATTACATATGTAAAGCTCCATTTCTGTTGGCTCTACCAAACCTTCTGCTAATAAATCTTTGTACGCTTTAATTTCTTCTTCAGTTTTTGGTCTTGACGAACGAAAAATAATTTTTGTACCATCAGGAGAGAAAAAAGCACCTCCATCATAACCCAGTTCATCTGTAATCTGTTTTACGTCAGAACCATCAATATTCATGATATACAATTCTAAATCGCCACTTCTAGTTGACGTAAACACAATTTTATCGCCTTTTGGAGAGACCGTTGGTTCTGCATCATAACCTACTTCATTTGTTAATTGTTTTACGATATTCCCTTCTAAATCAGCCATAAAAATATCAAAACTATCATACACTGGCCAAATGTATTTTCCGTTTTTACGCAAAGGAACTTCTGGGCAATTATCATCTACCAAATGTGTAGAAGCATAAATGATATGTTTGTTATCGGGTAAAAAATACGCACAGGTTGTACGTCCTTTTCCTGTAGAAATCATGGGCGGCATTTTATCTTTAAAGTTTTCATCAGCATTCATTAAAAACATCTGATCGCAACTTACATTCCAATTTTTATAGTTTGATTGAAAAACCAATTGTTTATCATCAAAACTCCAATATGCCTCTGCATTATCGCCACCAAAAGTTACTTGACGTAAACTTTTAAAATGTATTTCTTCAGGATAAATTAACGAATCTTTTACTGCTACTTTTTCTTCAGTTTTAGTTTCAGATTCTTTTTTATCGTTTTTACAAGCTGTAAAAATTAAAGCAAATACTAATATGTAAACAATTCTCATTTTCTTATTTATTAATTAACTTTGCAAAAATAATATTTATCGTCATGAGAAACCTTGTATTTTTATTTTTTTTAGGCTTTTTAATTTCTTGTAAACCAGAAATTAACCAAGAAACACGTATTAAAGAAGACGTTACTTTTTTAGCTTCGGACGCTTTAGAAGGAAGACAAACCGGTACTGAAGGCGAAAAAAAAGCAGCCAATTATATCGCCAAACGTTTTGAAGAATTAGGTTTATCAAAAAAAGGAACTGAAGGATATTTGCAGCCTTTTACATTTAAACCAAAAACAAATCCACACGATGAAGTAAAGTTTGATGTAAATGGTGATGGTACAATTACAGGAAATAATGTTATCGGGTTTTTAGATAACAACGCAGAAAACACGATTATTATTGGTGCGCATTATGACCATTTAGGTTTTGGTGGCGAAGGTTCTTTATACAGAGATTCTGTAAAAGCAGTGCATAATGGTGCAGATGATAATGCTTCTGGAGTTTCAATCTTGTTAAATTTAGCTGCAAAATTAAAAGCTAAAAACACCAATAATAATTATGTATTTATGGCTTTTTCTGGCGAAGAAATGGGACTCTTAGGTTCTAATTATTTTGTGAAAAATCCAACTATAGACACCAAAAAAGTATCGTATATGATTAATATGGATATGGTTGGGCGTATGAAAAAAGATTCTTCATTAGCGGTTTATGGTACAGGAACGTCGCCAATTTTTAAACAAGTTTTAAAATCGCATAATGATAATTTTAAATTGATTCAGCAAGAATCTGGAGTTGGTCCAAGTGACCATACTAGTTTTTATTTGGCAGATATTCCTGTACTACACTTTTTTACCGGCCAACATGAAGATTATCACAAACCAGGAGACGATTCAGAAAAACTGAATTATGAAGGTATGTATTTAATATCAGACTATATTTTTAATATTATTTCTGATTTAGATGATAATGGAAAACTTTCGTTTAGAAAAACCAAAAATGAAAGTGACAGCACACCACGTTTTAAAGTTGGGTTAGGCGTAATTCCTGATTATTTATTTGATGGAAAAGGAATGCGAATTGATGGCATTTCTGAGGACAAACCAGCCCAAAAAGCCGGACTTAAAAAAGGTGATATTGTAATTCGATTAGGGGACAGCATAGTAACCAATATGATGAGTTATATGCGTGCTTTGTCTGTTTTTGACAAAGGCAATACTACCAAAGTGGTTGTAAAAAGAGGTAATGAAGAAGTTGAGAAGGAAATTAATTTTTAGTTTCATCCTAACCCTTATTTTCGACTTTGCTCATAGCAAGATTAAGCACAAACTTTGATAAATAATTTAATTTTTTACAGTATTATTATATTTGTATCAGATAATAATTAAACGAAAAAAAACTCACTAAAGGTAAACTTTAATGAGTTTTTTAAACATTGTTAGCTTTTTATTATTTATTATTCAGGGCTACTTTAGATTCTGACTTCCACACATTAACAGATGCAATGGTATTTTCTTCATAGTTAATTTCTTTCAAAGATTCTTTTGTCCAAACAAACCATTTACCTACTTTTTGGCCATTATCATAATAACCTAATTGAACTTTATTCCCAGATTTATCAAAACCAACCCATTCTCCAGTTAATTTTTTATCTTTAAAATAACCTTGCGTTTTTATAGATCCATCTTCATAATAATAAGTAGCTTTCACTAAATCATTTTCTGCCTTAAAAGTCGGTTGCTTATCTTGTGCATATACCGCTATTGTTAAGCAAAGTACGACAAGTGTTATTATTTTTTTCATAATCATTAGTGTTTTAAAATTTACATTTCCTTTACAAATATACATACATTCTAACTATTTAGCAACATTTTGGTAACATTAAATTAACATTGAGGGTTTTTAACAACTTTTTTTGATTCAAAAAAATTTATATTTACAATTAATTACCTTGGCATAGGCTATAAAAAAATAAATAACTCGCTCATTGTCAATTATTAAGAATATACAGTAATACTAATATTCACATTATTTTTTTTATTTTCACCTTATGAAATACTTACAAATTATTTTCGCCTTATTGGTAGCGCTTATACATATATACATTGTTTATTTAGAAATGTTTCTTTGGACAACCAAAAAAGGAATGAAAGCTTTTGGACTTAAAAGCAAAGAATTTGCAGAAGAAACTAAAGTTATGGCGGCAAATCAAGGCTTATATAATGGGTTTTTGGTGGCTGGTATAATTTGGTCTATCATTATTAATAATATAGATGCAACATTATTCTTTTTAATCTGTGTTTTTATTGCTGGCATTTATGGTGCATACTCCACAAAAAAAAATAAAATATTTTATATTCAATCTATACCTGCAATTTTAGGTATCATAACCATCTTATTAAATTAAAAATCCCTTTATAATTGAGGGACAATCTCTTATTTTTGCACCAAAGTCTAACAAGATATATTATGGAAAAACACATTGATTCGATTAAAGAGCTATTATTTTCATATGCTCCAAAAATAATTATAGCTTTATTAATACTTATTATTGGTTTATTTTTAATCAAATTGGTTATTAAATCTTCAATAAAGGTAATGCAAAATCGAGGTATAGATATTACACTTCAGAAATTTTTAAGCAACCTTGGCGGATGGATTTTAAAAATATTATTATTCATTACAGTCATATCTAAACTTGGTGTTACTACAACTTCTTTTGCTGCAATCTTAGCTGCAGGAGGTTTAGCCGTTGGTTTAGCACTGCAAGGTTCTTTATCTAATTTTGCTGGTGGTGTTTTAATTATGATTTTTAAGCCCTATAAAATAGGTGATTTAATTGAAGTTGAAGGTCAACTTGGGGTTGTAAAGGAGATTCAAATTTTCACAACTAAACTTACTAGTTTAACTAATATAGAAGTAATAATTCCTAATGGAACCTTATCCAATGGAAACATTTTAAATTATACTGCAGAAGGTACAAGACGTGTTGATTTAGTAATTGGTGTTTCTTATGATGCAGATATAAAAAAGACCAAAGAAGTTTTAATGGATGTTTTAACTTCTCATCCAAAAGTTTTAAAAAGCCCATCACCTGGAGTTACTGTTTTAGAATTAGCAGATAGTTCTGTAAACTTCGCAGTAAGACCTTGGTGTGATACAAATCATTATTGGGATGTATATTTTGAAATAACAGAAAATGCTAAACTTGCTTTAGATAAAGCTGGTATAGAAATACCTTACCCACATAGAGTTAACATTACGAAGTAAAAACAAATTAAAAGGTAGGTTTCTTTTTCTTTTCTGGAATTACAACAAAATCTTTTAAATAAAAAGGCTCAAAATAAGCGACATTTTCGATGTCGCTTTTTTTATACTTTTCATAAGATAACAACGCCATTTCTTTTGCTGATGGAAATTTTTCATCGACAAATACAGCATTTTTATGACTAATAATTTCTTTACATTTTGCAGATCCATCACCTAAAAAATAGACCTTATTATCGTTTAAATATTCTGAAAAAGAATTTTCATCAATAATTTCTGCTTTAATTTCTCTTATTTGTAAGTGATTTTGATTAAAAACGGCTGCATAAACCTCCATTCTTCTAGCGTCTATCATTGGTATAATTATTCCTTTATCGATAGAAATAGCATAAGATAATGATGTTAACGTATCGATAGAAATTAAAGGTTTATCAAAAGCAAAACACAACCCTTTTGTCGCAGACACACCAATTCTTAAACCAGTATAAGAACCCGGGCCTTTACTTACTGCTACGGCATCTATATTTTTTGTTGCTAAATTAGACTCTTTTAAAATATCAACAATAAAAGGATGTAAAACTTCCGCGTGCGAATAGTTACCATTATTAAGTTCTTTAATCGCTAAAATTTTTCCATTTTCAGCAATACTAACAGAACAATTTTTGGTTGCTGTTTCAATATTTAGAATGATACTCAAAACCTATTTTTTATGCAAATATAGGGCAAAAAAAAGCCTTACTAAATTTAGTAAGGCTTCTAGAATATTTTTAAAGTTGATTAATCTAATACTAAATCACCTGCATAAAATTGCAATACTTTAGTTTTAAAAACATAATCGTATTTAGAACGAATTAATGTGGCCTGCGCATTTACCAAACGCGTTCTCACTTGATCAAAATCGAATTGCGTCATTGCCCCAAAATTGTAACGCTCTTGCGCGTTTTTAAAAGCCTCATTTTGGGCTTCTAAAGATATTTTAGCAGCTTCATAACTTTTTAAAGCAGTTCTAACATCTAAAAAAGATTGTTCTATCGTTTGTTTTAAACTTACTTTTTCACTCTCTAATCTTAATTGAGAAACCTCTTTATTAATTACAGATTGTGCAACTCTATTTTTGGTTTGAAAACGATTAAAAACAGGAATACTTACATTGAATCCTAAACCATACCCTAAGTTATCACTTAATTGATCTGTAAAAGCTGTATTTGAAAAACCTGCTGGTAAGTTTAAGTTATACCCATAATTTGTTGACAACCCTGCAGATGCAGTAATAGATGGTAAAAATGATGCTTTAGATATTTCTATATTTAAATCTGCATTCTCAATTGCTAATTTAGCTCTAGCTATTTCTGGCATTCTATTTAAAGATTTATCGTACACCATACCTGAATTGCTGTAAAATAGATTTGCTGAAGGTTGACCAACATCTACCGGAGCAACTTCAAAACTTTCTACAGGAACCAGTAACAATTGTGCTAAATTCAATAAAGCTAGATCTAAGGTGTTTTCTTGCGTAATTACGGTTTGTAAATTTGCAGCTGCAGTAGATTGTACGTTTAGTAAATCTCCCTTTGGTACTACACCAGATTTAAACCTACTTTCAGCAGCTTCAATTTGCTTTGTACTAATTTCATACTGAACCTTTGCTGCTTCTAGGTTTTCTTTAGCAAATAATATGTTTAAATAGCCGTTAACTACAAATAAAGAAATATCGTTTTCTATTTGTTGTAAGTCTAACAAACTAGACTCCACACCTAATTGGGCTTGCTTATAAATATTTGTATTTCTAAAGCCATTAAAAACAGTTATTCCTGAGCTTGCGCTTAACGAACCTCCAAAAAAACTTGTATTTACTCTGTCTTGAGATACGGGATCGAAACCTGTACCAAAGTTTAAGTTACCCCCTGTATTTGCATTTAAATTTGGTAAAAAATTACCTTTCGCAATATCTACATCTTTTTTTGCCAATTCTAGACTTAATCTATTTTGTTGAATAGAAATGTTCTTTTTTAAGGCTTCATCTACACATTCTTTGAGTGTCCATTGTTTTTGAGAAAAAGTAGCTATTGAAGTTAAAAAGGCTACAAATACTATAAGTTTAATTTTCAAAACACGTTTGTTTTTTGGTTGATTTTTATATGTCTTACTACTACAAAAGCAAAACTATTTATTTTGTTTGTGTATATAAGACGATTAAAAGTATAATATGTTACACCAATTTACTCTTATTGAAATGTTAATTTTTGGCACGCTTACGATATCTGTAGATTGTGAAGAATAAAACACCGATTAACAAATAAGGAAAAACCATTAAATATGCAATTCCGTTATTTACACCCTCTGCCATTGATACGTCTCCATTTTCCACAACAGCCTTGCACATTGCGCACTGGGCATTAAGTATTTGTGATAAAAATAGGGCTATAAAAAAAATACTTTTTTTCATTTTGCTGTATATTTTGTATAATTTCTTAATTAAACGGCGTTACTTTAATTTTTCATTATTCTGATGACGATTATGATCGCGTTTCGTTTTGATATCTAATTTCTTAGCAAAAGCATCTTCTAAATCTATACCTGTTTGATTTGCCAAACATAAGACCACAAATAAAACATCTGCCAACTCCTCACCTAAATCTTTATTTTTATCTGATTCTTTTTCGCTTTGCTCTCCATAACGTCTCGCAATAATTCTGGCAACCTCACCCACTTCTTCAGTCAATTGAGCCATATTCGTTAATTCGTTAAAATAACGAACGCCGTGCTTTTTAATCCAATCATCAACTTGTTTTTGTGCTTTTTGTATACTCATTATATTGTGTAAGAATTTCAAAGTTTAGATTACCAAAAAATTGAAAGATGTTTTGCATTTATTTACACTACAAAGATAAAAATAAAAAAGCCCTTAACATTAATTGTTAAGGACTTTTTAAGCGGTCTGGACGGGACTACATTTATTTTTACTAATTATTCAAGGTTATAGAAAAAATAAGGATAAAACTCAATAAAATCAGTATTTAACAAACAATAAAAAACAATCTTAAACAAACATACACAACAAATGTTGCCACTTATGTTGCCACTTTTATACAAAAAAATTATATTTACATATATTTTAACACTATTAATAAAATGGCAACAATAAATTTTAAACTCCAAAACAAAGATTCTAAAGAATTAACACCAATTAACTATTATATTAGTTTAGCCAGAAGCAGTAGATTAAGAGGAGGTACTTCTTTTAGTATTAACCCTAAACATTGGAACGAAGAGAGCCAAGAAGTTAGAAATATGGCAGAGGTTTCTAAAAAGAGAAAAGAGATAAATAAATGGTTAAGAAGTTTTGAAACATTTACACTAGATACCATAGACGAACTAAAAGCAAAAAAGCTAGACAAAAACCAAATCAAAACAACACTCAAAGAAGAGATAAAAAAATATCAAAACAAATCAACTATTGAAAATAAAATTGATAACTCTTTTTATCCTTTTCTAGAACGTTTTAAAGAACAATCTAAAGGCAGAATTATAGAAAAAACTGGTAAACCTATTTCTTTAAGAACTATTCAAGATTATAAAACAGTTTTAGACCATATTAAAGATTTTGAAACTAAAGAAGACTATAAAATTACTTTTAATACCATCAACTTAGATTTTTACTATGCCTTTAAAGATTATTTAGAAGACAAAAAATATGCATTAAATACCATTGGCAAATATTTTAAAGTGATTAAAGTATTTATGAATGAAGCCACAGAAAGAGGTGTAAACATAAACCTATCTTACAAATCGAAACACTTTGTAAAACCAACTGAAATATCAGAACAAATTTACCTCAACGAAAAAGAACTTAAAGACATTATAAACCTAAATTTATCAGAAAACAAACAACTAGACAATGCCAGAGACTTATTTATTATAGGTGCATATACAGGGTTAAGAGTATCAGATTTTAATGGTTTAACTAAAGATAACATTCACGAACATAAAGGAGTAAGAGTATTTAGATTATATCAACAAAAAACAAATACCTACTTACCTATTCCAATACATCCAGAAGTAGAAAAAATCCTTAAAAAAAGAGATGGAAACCCTCCAAACAAAATGCCTAATCAAAAGATTAATGATTATCTAGAAATTATTGGAGGCAAAGCAGAAATAAACGAAATTATAACCACCAAAAGAACCAAAGGAGGCAAAGTAATAACTAAAATGACTGCTAAAAACGTGTTAATTAAAAACCATACTGCAAGACGTTCTTTTTGCACAAATGCCTATTTATCTGGAATGAACACTTTAGATATTATGGCAATTTCTGGACATCAGTCAGAGAAGACCTTTTTAAATTACATTAAAGTATCTAAAGACGAAAGAGCCATAAAGATTGCAGAAAGTGATTTCTTTCAACCAAAATCAAAACTAAAAGTTGTCTAGAATATAGTGTTATCTGTTTTGATTTTGTACATTTATTGACTTCAAAAAAAAGCTAATAAATTACAGAATAAGAAAGAATGACTATAGAAAGCTATATTGACAACCTCAACCAAAGATACACACTAGGCAATGCCACAGAGCATACCTTTAGAGGAGACTTACAACAACTACTAGAAACACTTTTACCAGACATAAGAGCAACCAACGAACCTAAAAGGCAATCTTGTGGAGCTCCAGATTATATTCTTACTAAAAAAGAAATTCCTATTGGTTTTATAGAAGCCAAAGACATAGGAGACAAAGATTTACTAGGTAAAAAGAAATCTGGCAACAAAGAACAGTTTGATAGATACAAAGCATCTTTAAGCAATCTTATTTTTACAGATTATATAGATTTTCATATTTACCAAGATGGAGAATTTATTACTAAAATTGCTATTGCAGAAATTGTAGACAATCAAATAAAACCACTACCAGAAAACTTTACCAACTTTAAAAACCTAATAACAGATTTTACAACGCATATAGGGCAAACCATTAAAAGCTCTAAACGTTTGGCAGAAATGATGGCTGGTAAAGCTCGTTTATTATCAGACGTTATAGAAAAGTCTCTTTTAAGTGATGAAATCAACCAAGAAAACACCACACTAAAAGAGCAAATGATGGCTTTTAAAGACATCTTAATTCACGATATAACACCAAAAGGTTTTGCAGACGTTTACGCACAAACTATTGCTTATGGTTTATTCGCAGCGAGATTGCACGACCCCACTTTAGATACCTTTAGCAGACAAGAGGCATCCGAATTAATACCAAAATCAAACCCTTTTTTAAGAAAGTTATTTGGCTACATTGCAGGTGCAGACATAGACGACCGTATTAAATGGATAGTAGACAATTTAGCAGAAATCTTTTTAGCTTGTAATGTAGAAGAAATTCTTAAAAATTACGGGAAATCTACAAAGATGGAAGACCCTATCATTCATTTTTACGAAACCTTTTTAGCTGAATACGACCCCAAATTAAGAAAAGCCAGAGGAGTTTGGTACACACCAGCTCCAGTAGTTAATTTTATAGTTAGAGCAGTTGACGATATTTTAAAAACTGAATTTGATTTACCACTAGGTTTGGCAGATAGTTCTAAAACCACTGTAAAAGTAAAAACAGATATTGCCAATAAAAATTTTAGTAGTGGCTATAAAGAAGTTGACAAAGAAGTACACAAAGTACAAGTATTAGACCCAGCCACAGGAACAGGAACTTTTTTAGCAGAGGTTATAAAACACGTACATAAAAAATTTAAAGGACAAAGTGGTATTTGGAGCAGTTATGCAGAAAACGAATTATTGCCACGTTTAAACGGTTTTGAGCTCTTAATGGCATCTTATGCAATGGCACACTTACAAATTGATTTACTGTTAAGAGAAACAGGTTTTAAAGCCACTAAAAACCAACGTACCAAAATATATTTAACCAATAGTTTAGAAGAGTACCACCCAGACACAGGAACGCTATTTGCCAATTGGTTAAGTAGTGAAGCAAACGAGGCAAACCATATTAAAAGAGACACACCAGTTATGTGTATTATTGGAAACCCACCCTATGCAGTTAGTAGCACAAATAAGGGCGAATGGATACAAAACCTTTTGGTTGATTATAAAAAAAACCTTAACGAACGTAAAATAAATTTAGATGACGATTACATTAAATTTTTACGTTATGGACAACATTATATAGAGAAAAACGGAACTGGTATTTTAGCCTACATTACTAACAATAGTTTTATTGATGGCATTACACACAGACAAATGCGTAAAAATATATTAGAAACTTTTGACAAAGTGTATATTTTGGATTTACACGGAAACGCAAAGAAAAAAGAAACTGCACCAGATGGAAGTATAGACCAAAATGTATTTGATATTATGCAAGGAGTTTCTATAAACATCTTTGTAAAAACAGGGTTAAAAACGAAAAAAGAATTAGGCAAAATATTTCATTCTGAACTTTATGGTAAAAGAGATATAAAATACAATCAATTAGTTGATGGTGGAATAAATTCCATAAAATGGAATATTTTAAAAAATAAGAAACCTTACTATTTTTTTGTTCCCAAAGATTTCGACTTACAAGAGCAATATGATAATTTTTTTAGTTCAAATAATTTATTTTTAGAATATAACACAGGTATTCAGACAAAAAGAGATGGTTTAGTTATATGTTATGATGCAGAATCTAGTCAAAACGTTATTGATGATTTTATCAATTTAGAAGAAAACGAAATCAGAGATAAATATAATTTGAGAAAAGATGGCAGGGATTGGAAAATATTACTCGCAAAAAAAGACATTAAAGAAAATAATCCTCAAATAACAGAAATAGTTTATCGCCCATTTGATAAAAGATATACCATATATACTGGAAAATCAAAAGGAATAATTGCATATCCTAGAAATAGCATTAATAAGCATATTCTTAATAAAAAAAATATCTGTTTAGCTTTAAAACGACAAAGTAAATTTGATTTTTCTTATGCTTTTCTGCACAAAAAAATTACTGAAAGTTGTTTATTCGAAAGTGCATATGCTAATAACTCAGTATTCCCTTTATACTTATATCCAGACGAAAACAATCAACAAACCATAGAAGAAACTGCAGAAAGAATACCAAACCTAGATTTAAAAATAGTAGATGCTATTGCAAAAAAAATAAAACTAACATTTACTAACGAAAAAGAAACCACAAAAAATACCTTTGCTCCTATTGATGTTTTAGATTATATCTATGCAGTATTACATAGTCCAACATATAGAGAAAAATACAAAGAGTTTTTAAAAATAGATTTCCCTAGAGTACCGTATCCAAAAGACCAAGCTACATTTTGGCAGTTAGTAAAACTAGGTAAAGAAATTAGAGAAATACATTTACTAGAAAGTGCAAAAGTAGATAATTACATCACTAGTTATTTAGGAAATGGAGACAATGTAATTACAAGAAAGCTAACAAAAACTAACATTGGCTATGAAGCTATTTCAGAGACTTTAGGTAAAGTTTGGGTAAATGACACGCAATACTTCAATAACGTGCCTTTAGTTGCTTGGGAGTTCTATATTGGAGGGTATCAACCCGCTCAAAAATGGTTAAAAGATAGAAAAGGCAGAACCCTAGATTTTGAAGACATTTTTCATTATCAAAAAATAATTGTTGCCCTATTTGAAACGCATAGAATAATGCAAGAAATTGATAGTATTGAAATTGAGTAGTTATGAAACAAACTATAAAAAGTTTATATGAAGACATAAATATTCACACAATACCAGAAAATATAAAAGAATATTTCTACCAACTAACTTTTTTAAATGGGGAGCTTTGCGAAATAAAACCATTTAGCTCCTCTCATTCTTATAATAATATAGAGTTTTATTTACTAGAGAGAAACCATATAGAACTTAAACGATATTTAGAGCAAAAAAAGATAATTGACGAAACCAATACCATACTTGATATTGAAACCATTGCACCTTATTTGGTTGAATACGGAAAAGGGTTTCATAAAGGATATTCAGAATATGAATCAACTTTAAAAACTGATAAATCAATATTTACTATTAGCAACAAAGAAACTGCTTATCAGATATTTTCTAAAATCCATTCTTTTACTCCAGAGCATAATGGTGGTCAACTTCCATCACTTTACATAGCTAACTTATTTGAATTAATAGAATCTGAAAATAACATCAATAAAAAAGTACATTTTACAGCCACTTTTAAAGATTATTTTTCTTTAGGTAAAGATGGAGGAGAATTTTACAAGGCTTGGGAAATTATATTACAAAACCCTACAATTTTTGAAGATATTTTCAATAAACACTTTCAGAAATCAGAACCAAAAGAAGAGAAACAAATAGAAACCCAAGATTTAAAATTAAAAGGCATTCCAAACTTTAATTTACCACAACGTTATTATTTATTCCAAAAATTAGGTTTTGATAAAGAAATATCAAAAATAAAAACAGAAGAGCAAAAAAATAGAAATAAAGTTTTAGCATCAATAATGGGTATTAGTGTAGACAATGCCAAACACTTAACAAATGGCACTTACAAAAGGAAATTAAATGATAATGACATAGAAGAAATAGAAGACTTTTTAAATAGAAATAAGATAAAATTATAACAAAGGGGTCAAAATAATACGACCCCTTATTAGACCATTCTCACAATTGTACCAGTTTTAAAAACAAGGTATAAAATGAGAATAATACAAGTAACACCAGAAGAGCTAACAACGCTAGTAAATGAAATTTTAGATAGTAAGATTAAAATAATCTTAAACCATTTACAACACACCACCAAAACAGAATATTTAAGTAAAAAAGAAACCAGTAAACTTTTAGGAGTTTCAATTGGTACTCTAGACAACTGGAGCAAAAACGGAATTTTAGAGCCTCTTTACATTGGCAATAGAGTTTTATATACTAGACAAGCTATTGATAATAAATTAAGTCAATAATGCCAGTTGACTTTATAAAAGCCAGATTGCTTAATATAGATATACCTAAATTGATTAGTGATAAACGTTTTAAGCAAAGTGTGACATACAAAGAAGATGATTATGGCGAATGTTCAAGATTGATACTGGAGTATAAAAATTTAACAATAACTATCTATAAAAACAAGGTTGCCATTTTAACTGGTAGTTTGCATTATTTCTATAATGATGGCATCCACAATTACAACAATTTTACATTTACCAATTTAATAAATACTTTAGATGAGGTTGCCAATTTACTAGAGATAGAATTGTATCAATTTATATTACAAAACATAGAGTTTGGGGTCAATTTAAAGCTATCTTATAAGGTATAATAGACAAATAGTAGGCTGTTTTCAGGTTGATTTTTTC
>TARA_R110002126_G_scaffold53536_2_pt1 | contig 121662 bp, 99 predicted proteins | sample TARA_R110002126 | Tara Oceans TARA_R110002126 (sample SAMEA4397536) | marine metagenome | biome: Polar Biome; feature: [DCM] deep chlorophyll maximum layer (ENVO:01000326); material: water (ENVO:00002006), including particulate matter (ENVO:01000060) such as... | depth 30 m
TCGGATTGCAGCGATGTGAAACGGTCGGCGGCAGACCCCGCGGAGCAATGGCGGTCGCGGGGCGTCGGTCGGTCCGTGACACTTGCCGTAACGCTGCCGCCTCTCGGGCGCGGTCGGAGGTCTGGTCCGACATGGGCACGCGATCACACCCCCGCCGTCATTGGTCATTTTTGCCATCGTGGTCACGGGCGATCTGCTGCCGCCGAACTGAGGGTCACCAACTAAGACGCAGTACAAGTCTCCGGCACTCTCGGCACCGGTCAAGGCAGCCCGACGCATCATGTCATGGCCGAAAGACCAATTCCGACGTCGCAATTGTATGGTCCCCAGCGGAATGGTCCGCAATGCCGTGCGCCGCGCGTGGAAGGGCCCCCAGTTGCAAGCCGCTAACGGCTAATGGCCCGCAAGGCAGTGGTGCGTAGCGCGCCGGGTCAAAGGGGAGCCGGTGCCGTGATCCTGCGCGAAATTCTAAGGGGCGCAGGCATGGACCAAACCCACTTGGCACGCAGCTGTCCGCTCAGCAGGTACCCGCAGTTGCCGTCGGGGCCAGCGCGGCGGCAATTGCGTCCGACAGGCGGTCGGGCGGGCAGGGCTTGCGCAGAATCGGGGCCTTTACCGCGATGTTCCTGTCCAGCATCGGGCCGGCGTTGCCTGTCAGGTACAGGATCGGCACGCTGGGACGCAGTTCGCGCACCTGCCGGGCGAGCTCATAGCCATCGATCTTGCCCGGCATGACGATATCGCTCAGCAGCAGGTCGAACTCCACCCCCGCCTTTACCATGTTCAGCGCCGCCTGGCCGTGTTCCGCTGCAATCACGCTGTAACCCATCTGTTCCAGCGTCACGCCCAGCAATTCACGCAATCCGTCCTCGTCTTCTGCCAGTAGCACGCGCTGGCCGCGCCCGGCGTCCAGGCCACGTGTTACCTCAAGCGCGTCGTGATGTGATTTTTCCAGCCCGCGCGGCAGCAACAGTTGCACCGACGTTCCCTTGCCGGGGGCCGAAACGATCTGAACGTCGCCGCCCGCGCTCTGGGCAAAGCCATAGACGATCGACAGGCCCAGGCCGGTACCGGAATGCGCCGCCTTGGTGGTGAAAAACGGTTCCAGCGCCCGCTGGCGCACGTCATCGGGCATGCCGGGGCCGTCGTCGATCACCGAAAGCAGCACACAGGTGGTCGGATCTTTCATGGAGGGGCCACGGTCCGGGCCTGCGGTTTCGTAGACGCGCGCGGGGTGCACCGTGGTCGTCGACCTGGCGTCGTCGACAACGAAGTCGGGGCCGTGCAATACGGCGTGCAGGGTGATCCTGGTGCCCTTGCCCGACATTTCCATCGCGTCGCGACTGTTCAGCACCATGTTCAGGATCGCGTTTTCCAGTTGGGACTGGTCGCAATGCACCGTCAGGCCGGGGCGTTCCTCGGTGATGCGCAGCTGGATCGTGTCGCCCAGGTTCGGCAGCGCCAGTTCGCGCACGTTGTGAAACACTTCGCTGATCATCAGCGTCTTGGCGTTGCCGGGCTGCGGGCGGGCAAAGGACAGAAGGCGCGCGGTCAGGTCCTGGCCGCGTTCGATCGCTCTCTGGGCCGAATGCAGAAACCGGCGCGACGTCTCGGGGATGGTTTCGCCCAGTGTCAGGTCGACCGCGTAATAGATGGTGGCCAGCAGGTTGTTGACGTCATGCGCAATGCCCGACGTCAGTTGGCCCAGCGAGGCGAGGCGATTGTGCAGCTCCGTCGACTGACGCTCGCGTTCTCGCTGGGCAAAGTAGCTGACCATCACGAACAGGATCAGCACCGCGGCAATCGTAAAGAACATCACGGACAGGCCAAGCAGCTGAAGCCGTGATCGCGCCAGATCCTGGCGCAGCCAATCGCGCAGCGCAATCCTCACCTGGTCATGCAAGGCCTGAAGGTCCAGCGTCGCCGCATCGTCAGGCACCCGCACCAGGTCATCGACTTCGGCAATGCTCATTCCGTCGGCGGCGGCGCGGCGCGCGGCATCCAGGTTGCCCCTGTAGGCATCGAGCGTGCTTTTCAGGGCGGAAAAATCGAAACTGCGCCCGATGCTCAGGCCCAGCCCCTCGATCTCGTCCAGGGTCGCGATCGCGTCGTTGTAATCCGTCAGGGTCCGTTCGTAATATTTCGGCTCGTCCGGTCGCAGGATCGCATTCTTGAAATTGTGGATGAACCCGGAATAGCCCAGTTCGCGTTCCAGCCGATGCAGGGCAAGGGGCAGTTCGTTCGCCGCGACCTGTGCCTGGGTTTGCTGGGACCGTGCGAAAAAGTTCAGGCCGGGAATGGCGATCATGCAGCACACTGCGACGATCAGGATGATCAGCCGCATCGACCGATCCTGAAACAGCTGCGACATGAGGTTGCGAAGACTGAATGTGGCCGCTTTTTGATCGGTGTTCATTGGCACGTACCTCTACCGGATCGCCAGATCCGCACACACACAAGCGGTGGCAGGCCACGACCCCGCTCCCGCACGCTTGCAGCTATAACATGTACGAAAAAAACACGAAACAGCTTTAGCATGTCGGGCGTCATCCTGTACCTGTCCTCTTCGCGGCCGGGAAACGGCCCCTTGCGTGATCCGTGCTGGCGGTACGCCGCCCGATCTTCGGCCGGGTGGCGCCAAGCCGGACGGTAGAGGTCGGACCTTACCAAACGTATAACACCGCAGGCCCAGACGACCACACCCCGGAATGGCCGCCTGTCAGGCCATCGGTTGCACGGCAATGGGCGGCACGACGGGTGTCACAGCAGGCGCAGAATCGCCTCGGCCGCGCGGCGTGTCCCGGGATTGGCCTGCATCCGGCCCGAGATCGCGGCCAGACGCGTGCGCATCGCCTCATCGTCCAGCAGGCGCAGGATCGCGGTGCGCAGCGTCTCGCCGTTCCAGTCGGCGCGCCCGATCCGCATCCCCGTGCCGGTCGCTTCGGCGCGCTGCGCATTGTCGTGACCGTCCCAGCAATAGGGCATCACCAATGATGGCACCCCGTGATACAGCGCCTCGCAGAACGAATTGTTGCCGCCGTGATGGATGAACAGCGCGCTCTGCTCGACGACCGAGGGCTGGGGAAACCAATCGCCCAGATACACGTTGTCGGGCACATGATCATAGGCATCCAGAAAGCCGCCGACATTAACGACAAAGCGCGCGGGCAGGGTGGCGAAGACCGCGATCATCCGGGTGATCAGCGCGGTGTCGATGGCCCCCAGGCTGCCAAAGCCCAGGTACACCATCGGCCCCTCGGCCACCGGCAGACGCGGCAGGTCAAAGCGGCTCTCGGTGCGCACGCAGCCATCCAGATAGGCAAACCGATCCGCGGGCAGGGGGCGGGCGCGCTCATAGCGCACCGCTTCGGGCGACAGCAGCAGCGTCAGGTCGCCGTTTTCCAGAAAGATACCCTGTGGTAGCGGGGCGATCCCCTGCGCGCGGCGAAAGTCGTTGTAGCGGCGGTGCGCGGCGCGGGTGGCGCGGGCATACGCCTTTTCGAACCCTGCGCGCGCCGGATCATCGGCCGCCAGACCCGACAGGTACGGCGGCACGTGGGCATCCGGCAGCTCGGTCTCGGCGCAGGACACGATGCGCACCCAGGGGCACCCGGCCCGTGCGATGGCGGGGAACATGATCACGTTGTCCAGCACGATGGCGTCCGGGCGGATCTGGTCCAGCAGCGCGGCCAGCCCGGCCTCGGCGTCGATGGCGGTGTCGACGATCGCCTCCCATGTCGGGGCGACATAGGTGTCCAGCTGCGCCTGCGCATCAAGGTTGAAATGCGGCATATGGGTGTTGATGAACGCCTGCCAGTAATCGGCGCTGGCCTGCGCGCTGCCGCCGGGCGGTTCCGGCAGGTGGTATTCCTTGAACCCGTAGTCCGCAAAGACGCCGGTAAAGCCGGGATGGCAGACGAACACCGGCTCTGCCCCCATCCTCGCCAGCTCCTGTGCGATCCCGACACAATTCAGCGCGGCGCCGAAACTGGCCTCGGGGAAAAAGGCGATCACGGGGGCTTCATTGCGCCCCCTCATGCGTTCGGCCCCCGCATCAGCGGCACGATACCCCGGTTCGCGGCATCGGGGCGGCGAATCCGCGACCGGCGCAGGTGCAGTGTCATCAGATCGGCGGCCACGTCGAATTGCAGCTTTTCCAGGCTGTCGAGGATATCCATATGCTCCTCCAGCGACTGTCGCAGACGGAAATCGGGGATCGAGATATCCTTTTGCGTCGCCCGCCGCAGCCGGTGATGCGCCAGCAAGGCCCCGCGCGCAAATCGGTTGCCGGAACATTCCGCGATAAAGCCGTGGAATTCGGTGTCGATCCGCATGAAACTGGCCGACCCGATGCGCCCCTGCCGCGTCTGCAAATGCGCCTGCATCTGCGCGCGCAGCAATCCGGCCTTCTTTGACTCCAGCGCAAATCCGGGTGCCGTGATTGCCTGAGGTTCCAGGATCAGGCGAAACTGAAGGCTTTCCTCGATGCTGCGCGGGGTGTCCAGAATCGGTTGGAACGCCCAGGACCGGCCGGGCAATTGCGTCACGATTCCGTCCCGGGCCAGTATTTTTAGCGCATTTAGAACAGTATTGCGTGACCTGCCATATCTTCGCACAAGGGCGCTGACCGATTGCACATCGCTGATGCGGCGCGCGGCACGATCCGACAGGATGCGCGTTGCCAGCGAATCCTCCATCTCCTCCAGTAGCTGCGCGGCTTCGGTCAGCCCGTCTTGTGGCCCGGTCTCAAGAAAGTATCCCTCTTCCTCGCGCCAGGACAGTATTTCGTTTTCTTCCAGTATCTTGAAGGCTGCACGCATGGGGGTGCGGGAAACGCCGCAGGCTTCGGAATAGACCTGCTCGGGCAGGTGCTCGCCGCTTTGAAGGCCGCGTTCCAGCGCGATGCCAATCACCTGCTTGGCCAGGGCCAGGTGGTTCTGGCGCGCGTTTCTGCGAGGCTCGGCCATGAAATCTGTCCTGTGGGGCGCTGTCGCTGGCATCTGGCGGCGCCTGGCGCCAAAGGACAGCGAATACAAGTTGACGTATTTTTCACGTCAACAATACTGACAATCATGACGGTCATCAAGAACCGCAGCTGAAAAGCATCACAAAAAGATCCCCCGCCAACCGGGGTGCATCCAACAGAGCCAACAGGAGGACATTCATGTTCCGCACACCTCTCACCGGTCTTGCGCTGATCGCCGCGCTGACCAGCGCCGCCAGTGCCGACGACCTCGTCATTTCCAACTGGGATGGCTACATGGCCCCCGACGCCATCGACGCCTTCAACACCGACACCGACAATACCGCCGAACTCGTGCTGCACGGCACGAACGAGGAGATCATGGGCAAGCTGATTGCCTCAAAGGGCGCGGGCTACGACGTGGTTTTCGTCTCCTCTCCCTTTGCCGAGGTGCTGAACAAGCTCGGCATCGCGGAAACGCTGGATCATGCCAAGCTGCCCAATATCGCCAACCTCTATCCGGCTGCGAACGAACTCAAGCACGATCCGGGCAACGCCTTCTCCGTGCCCTACGCCTGGGGCACCACCGGGCTGTGCTACCGCGCCGATCTCATCGACGAGACGCCCGACAGCTGGTGGGATCTGCTGACCCCGCCGGATGATCTCAAGGACAAGGTGACGATGCTGGCGACCGACCGCTGGCTGCTGGCCGCGGCGCAGCTGGCCAATGGCTATTCCGTCAACACGACTGACGAGGCCGAGCTGGCCAAGGTCAAGGAAGACCTGATTTCGGCCAAGCAGACGCTGCTGGCCTACGACGACACCACCTTCTACGCCAAGCTGGTCTCGGGCGAGGCGGACCTGGTGCAGGCATGGGACGGCTGGTGCAACTACGGCATCGCGGAAAACGCCGACATCAAGTACGTGATCCCGGCCGAGGGCTCCGACCTGTGGGTCGACACCATGGTGATCATCAAGGGCAGCGAGCACAAGGACGCCGCCTATGCCTTCGTCAACTGGATGCTGGACGCCGAACACCACCGCTGGGCGGCGGAAAACATCCTCTACAAGGTGCCGAACAAGGCCGCGATGGAGGGTCTTGACCCGTCGCTGATCGCGACCTTCCCGAACATGGGGATCACCCCCGAGGACCTGCTGGGCTACGAACAGCTGCTCGACGTGGGCGAGGCACAGCGCGCCTATTCGCGCATCGTGTCCGAAATCAAGGCCGCCGACTGAGGCCTCCCTCCCCTGGCTCTTTGCCGCTCCGCCATGCGCGGGGCGGCGCAAAGGTGCATTGATGCGTGACCGCAGACCCCTCTACCTGATGACGCCCGCGCTGGGCTGGCTCACGGCCTTCATGGTGGTGCCCTGCCTGTTGATCCTCGGCCTCGCCTTCTTTCGGCGCGGGCTTTACGGCGGCATCGAATACACCCTGACCTGGGAAAACATCCGCCTGGTGTTCGACCCGCTCTATGCCGGCATCTTTCTGAAATCGGCCTGGATTGCCGGGCTGTCGGCGCTGATCGCGGTGGTGCTGGGCTATGCCGCCGCCTATGCCATCGCCGCCATGCCCCGCCGCCACCAGCCCCTGCTGCTGTTCTTTGCCGTGCTGCCGTTCTGGTCGAACTACCTGGTGCGCACCTATGCCTGGATCGTGCTGCTGAACCGCGAAGGGCTGATCGTCCACCTTGCCCGGCTTTTGGGGTTTGAGGGAGAGCTGCCCAGCATGCTCTATACCGAAACCGCCGTCGTCGTCGGCCTGGTCTACAATTACCTGCCCTTCGTGATCCTCGCCTGCTACGCGCCCCTGTCGCGCCTCAACCCCGAGGTGTCCGAGGCCTCGCGCGATCTGGGGGCGGGCGGCTGGACCACCTTTCGCCGCGTCGTGCTGCCGATGACCGTGCCCGGCATCGCCACCGGGTTCACCTTCGTCTTCGTGCTGTCCATCGGCAATTTCGTCACCCCGGCGCTGCTGGGCGGCGGACAGTTCCAGATGATCGGCAACCTGGTCTATGCGCAGTTCCTGACGGCGAATGACTGGCCCTTTGGCGCGGCGCTGTCGATCTTCCTGATCGCCATCATGATGGGCCTGCTGACGCTCCAGACCTTCGCGTCGGAAAAGGCCTCCGGTGGCCGCAATGCGTAACGCCCCGCTGCCCCTGATGCTGGCCATCCTCGCCGCTGTCTTCGCTTTCCTCTACCTGCCGATCTCTGTCCTTGTCGCGCTGTCGTTCAACGACGGCGGCCTGCCGACCGCTTGGACCGGCTTTTCGACCCGCTGGTACGCAGAGCTGTTCAGCAACGCCGACATCATCGGCGCGGCGCTCAACACCCTGATCGTCGCTGTCGTCTCGACGATCCTCGCCACGCTGTTCGGCACCCTGCTGGCCGTCGGGGTCGAGATCCGCCGCCGCAAGGGGCGTTTTCTTGAGACGATCATTTTCGCCCCGATGATCATCCCCGACATCGTGCTGGCCATCGCGCTGCTGTCGTTCTTCTCGCTGCTCGGCGTGACCATGGGGCTGCACACGATCATCCTGGCGCATGTCGTCTTCAACCTCGCCTTCGTCTGCTCCGTCGTGCGGGCCCGGCTGAAAACCTTCGACTGGTCGATTGTCGAGGCTTCGACCGACCTCGGCGCGCCGACCCTGACCACCCTGCGCCGCGTCATCCTGCCGGTCCTCAGCCCCGCCATCGTCGCCGGCGCGCTGCTGGCCTTTACCCTGTCGGTCGATGAATTCGTCATCGCCTTCTTTACCGCCGGGGCCGGGCGGGCCTCGACCACGCTGCCGATGCAGATCTTTGCCATGATCCGGTTCGGCGTGACCCCGGAAATCAACGCGCTTGCGACCATCGTGATGGGCATCTCGGTGCTTGCCCTCACCCTGTCGCAACGCCTCAACCGCGGTGGACTACCCGGCCAATGACCCTGCTTTCCCTCCAGAACCTGCAAAAAGACTTCGGCAAGATGCGCGCCGTCGATGACGTGTCCCTCGATATTGCCGGGAATGAATTCTTCGCCCTGCTCGGCGCGTCAGGCTCGGGCAAGACCACCCTTCTGCGGATGCTTGCGGGGTTTGAACTGCCCAGCGCCGGCCGGATCCTGCTGGATGGCCGCGACATCGCCCAGATCCCGCCGAACAAGCGCCCGGTCAACCTGATGTTTCAAAGCTACGCGTTGTTCCCGCACATGTCCGTCGCCAAGAACATCGCCTACGGGCTTGAGATGGAGCATCTGCCGCGCGCCGAAATCAGATCCCGCGTCGGGGACATTCTGGAAACCATCCAGCTCTCCGCCCTCGCCAACCGCAAGCCTGACCAACTGTCGGGCGGTCAGCGCCAGCGCGTTGCCCTGGCCCGCGCGCTGGTCAAACGCCCGCGTCTGCTGCTGCTCGATGAACCCCTCGGTGCGCTCGACAAGAAACTGCGCGGCGACATGCAGCTGGAACTGAAACGCATTCAGGCCGATTTCGGCATCACCTTCATCGTCGTCACCCACGATCAGGAAGAGGCGCTGGTCATGGCCGACCGCATCGCCATCCTGAAAGACGGTGCGCTGCTTCAGGTCGGCACCCCGCACGACATCTACGAACACCCCACCAGCCGCTTTGCCGCCGACTTCATCGGCGTGATGAACTTCTTTCCCGTTCACAGCGACGGCACCATCCTGCGCGCCGACGACGGTACGCAGATTGCCGCCCCGATCCCGCCGGGTCTGACGGGGGCGGCGATTGCCGCGATCCGCCCCGAACGCCTGCACCTCGATGGCTATGCCAGTGAAAATGCCCTGACGGCCCGGGTCACCGCGCTGGCCTATCACGGGCTGGATCTGCAACTGCACGTCGAAACCCCGCTGTCGCCGCGCCCCGTCATCCTGCGCCTGACCGCCGATCAGGCCGAATCCCGCGCGCCAAGGCCCGGCGATACCGTCACCCTCGGCTGGTCTGCCCGCGACACCCGCGTCTTTCCCGCCTGACCCGTCCCAAGAAAACGCCCCGCCAGAGGGCCGATCCCACCGCAGAGGAGCCACCATGACCCAGAAAACCTTCGCCTTCTTCCCCGAGGCCGCCTTTGGCCCCGCCCTCAACTCGGTCGGCATCGCGCAGGCGGTCGAACGCATGGGCCACAAGGCCGTCTTCCTGTCCGACCCCGGCTTTGTCGATGTCTACAAGGGCTACGGGTTCGAGGCCCACGCCGTGAACCTTTCCGCCCCCATGCCCCCCGAACAGATGGCAAAGTTCTGGGAGGATTTCATCAACGGCCACATCCCGAACTTCCGCAAGGCCCCCATCGACCAGCTGGACAACTACGTGAAGGAGTGCTGGGAGGCGATCGTGGATTCCGCCAAATGGGCCGAAAAGGACCTGCCCTCGGTCCTCGCCGCGATCAAACCCGACGTGATTTCCGTCGACAACGTGATCCTGTTCCCCGCGATCAAGCAATATGGCGTGCCCTGGGTCCGCATCATCTCCTGCTCGGAGAACGAGATCGAGGATGACGCGATCCCGCCGCACCTCTCGGGCATGTCGGAAACCGACACCGAAGGCCACGCCGCCTTTCGCGCGAAATTCCACGAGGTGATCAAGCCGATCCACGACGATTTCAACGCCTTCCTCGCCACCACCGGCGAAGATCCGTACCCCCTCGGCCAGTTCTTCGAGGCGTCGCCCTTCATGAACCTGCTGCTCTACCCCGAGCAGGTGAAATACCACCGCCCCGAACCGCTGAACCCCGCGCAGTTTCAATACCTTGAAGGCTGCGTGCGTCAGGATGCCCCCTACACGGTGCCGACCTTCAAGGCCAACAACGACGGCCCTCTGCTTTATATCTCCTTCGGTTCGCTAGGGGCAGGGGATACCGACCTGCTGAAACGCCTGATCACCCTGATCGGCACCACCCGCTACCGAGCGCTGGTCAACGTGGGCGACTACAAGGACCAATACGGCGACCTGCCCGACAACGTCATCATCGACAGCTGGTTCCCCCAGCCTTCGGTCATCCCGCAGGTCGATGCGGTCATCCACCACGGCGGCAACAACTCTTTCACCGAATGCCTTTATTTCGGCAAACCCGCGATCATCATGTCCTATGTCTGGGATGGCCACGACAACGCCATGCGCGTGCAGGAAACCGGCCACGGCTTCCGCTCGGACCGGTACGAGTGGACCGACGAGGAGCTGATCGCCAAGATCGAGGCCTGCCTGAGCGATGCCGACATGGCCGCGCGCCTCGCCACCACCTCCGCCCATATGCAATCGCAAAACGGCCAGGAAAAGGCCGCCAAGATCCTCGTGGGCCTGACAGAATGACGCTTTCCTCCTCCGCCCCGCATATCCACGCCGCCAGCACCTACGACGACCTCGTCGACTGGGGCGACCAGCCCGACATGATCGCGGGGCAGTCGCACAACACCGGCCGTCTGCTGTTCAAGGGGCCCAACAACAGCCCCGAAACCGGCATCTGGGTCTGCACCCCCGGCACCTGGCGCCTGTCCATCCCGCGCGACGAATTCTGCCATTTCACCGCCGGGCGCGCCACCTACACAAGCGACGACGGCGAGGTGATCGAGGTCACCCCCGGCACCTGCGTCCTGTTCCCCGCCGGCTGGACCGGACAGGCCCAGATTCACCAGACCATCCGCAACATCTTCATGCTGAGCTGACACATATGAAAACCCCCGTCATGACCTCCCCCCTCTCCATCTCCGACACTGTCGACTGGGGCCTGATCCCCACGATGATCGAGGGCGAGAGCCACACCTCCGGCAAGCTGCTGCACAAGGGGCCCAATGGTGAAAACGAATGCGGCCTCTGGATCTGCACGCCCGGCAAATGGGCCTGCCACGTCACCCGCGACGAATTCTGCCACTTCCTGCAAGGCCGCGCGACCTACGTCCACGAGGATGGCGAGGTGATCGAGATCACGCCCGACACCGCCGCCTTCTTTCCGCAGGACTGGCGCGGCACCTGCACCGTGCATGAGACGGTCAAGAAGGTCTACATGATCAGATGAGCTATTACCGCGCCCCCGGGCTGCACCCCTCCGCAGGCCCCCAGCACCCCGTCATCGACCCGGCCACGCTGGAAACCGTCGGCCAGCGCGTCACGGTGACGCAAACCGAACTCGACGACACGATCACCCGCGTCACCGCCGCGCAGGCCCTCTGGAAAAAGGTCGACGCCAAGACCCGCGCCCAGATCCTGCACCGCCTCGCCAACCGCATCGAATCCAGCGATTTCACCGACTGCGCCATCCTGATGAGCCGCGAGATGGGCAAACCCTATCCCGATGCCATAGGCGAGCTGGCGAACGTCGCCCCCGTGTTCCGCTACTACGCCGAAATGGCGCGCGACGACGCGGGCAAGATCGCGGGCACCACGCAGGCAGGCTCGCTGCAATACGCCCGCTACGAACCGCTGGGCGTGTCGGTCCACATCATGCCCTTCAACTTTCCGGTGCTGCTGATGTGCTGGACGGTCGCGGCTTCGCTGGCTGCCGGAAACGGCTGCATCATCAAACCGGCCGAGGCGACGACCCTGTCGACCCTCGACTTCTGCCGCGTCTTCGATGACCTCCCCCAAGACCTTGTTGCCTGCCTGCCGGGCGGGGCCGCGACCGGTCAGGCGCTGGTCGAAAGCCCGCGCACCCATGCCGTCGCCTTCACCGGATCGGTCGCCGCAGGCCGCGCGGTCGCCGCCGCCGCCGGGGCCCGGATGAAACCCGCGGTGATCGAGGCGGGCGGTTCGGACCCGATGATCATCACCGCCTCCGCGCCGATCGAGATTGCCGCCGCAGGCGCAGTCACCGGCGCGTTCCACCTCACGGGCCAAGTCTGCACCTCGACCGAACGCCTCTATGTGGTCGACAGCATCCACGATGCCTTCGTTGCCGAATTCAAAACCCAGACCGAGGCCCTGCGCATCGGCAACGGGCTGGAAAAATCCGAAATCGGCCCGCTGGTCAGTGAACCGGCCCGCCAGAAGGTCGAACGCCTTGTCGCGGATGCGCTGGCCAAGGGCGCGACCCTGATCACCGGCGGCACGCGTGGCACCTACGGCCCCGGCTGGTTCTACGCGCCGACCATCCTGACCGATTGCACCCCCGACATGGATATCCTGCACGAGGAATGCTTCGGCCCCGTCGCCGCCATCTGCCGCGTGCCCGATTTCGACGCCGCGATCGCAGCGGCAAACGACAGTGCCTTCGGCCTCGGCGCGGCGATCTTCACCACCGACCTGGCCGAGGCGCACGAGGCGTCAGAGCGGCTCGACTCCGGCATGGTCTGGATCAACAACCCGATGATCGACAACGATGCGCTGCCCTTCGGCGGCTGGAAGGCGTCGGGCATGGGTCGCGAACTGGGGCGGCAGGGCCTCGATGCCTTCCGGCGCTCGAAAATGGTGATCCTCGATCACAGACCGAAACGTCACGACTGGTGGTATCCCTACCCGGACGAATGGTTCCTCGATGCGGGCGGGCGCAAACTGGTGTGATGAACCTCGCCTAACGCGCCAATCGCGAAAAAGTTCACCATGATTCCGCCGCCTCACGCCACTTTGGACGCTGTGTGAGGCGGCGTGAACGGCAAAACAGCCTCGGATTCCGTGCCGAATTGCCCGATAAATGCGGGAAAAACCCCGCTCGGCGGCCCGCCGCCACCCAATAAAACAACGCTTTCCCCAATAAATCAGCGCGCCGATGCTGCATTGGTGCGCGGTTACTGAAAAGTTGACGGCGAAAAGCCGCCGTTCACCAATTGCGCACTTTGAATTTACCAAGAAATTTCCGATGGTCGGTCAGGGCCGCTCGGGACAGGGGCCTGTTTGCATACCTAGACCTAGAGAGATCGAATGAGCGTGACAAACGCCCGTGCGCCTTGGCTCAAGCTGCCGATGCTCTGCGCACTCCTTCTGACCGCCGCGGCCTGTTCGCAAACCAATTCCTCCCAGACGATGTCTGGCCTGGACCCTGACCGGGAAGCTTTCGCCTTTGCCGAAGTGCAAAGCCTCAAGGCTGCCGGACGCCGCGTCTGGTGCGTGCCCTTCGCGCGCAACGTCAGCGGTATCGACATCTACGGCGATGCCCGCACATGGTGGAGCCAGGCCCGCGGCACATTCGTGCAGGCCCAGACGCCCAAGGTCGGCGCCGTGATGGCCTTCAAGGCGACCGGCTCCATGCCGTTGGGCCATGTCGCCGTCGTTTCCGGCATCAAGTCGAGCCGTGAAATCCTGGTCGACCACGCCAATTGGGAACGCAACGAGATTTCGGTCGCGATGGACGTGATCGACGTGTCCGAAAAGAACGACTGGACCAAGGTGCGCCTTGAAAGCAATCCCAACCAGTTCGGCAGCGTCTATCCCACCCACGGTTTCATCCTGCCCGCCAAGATCACCGAGTGATCGGCCGATACCGGCCAGGCACCTGACCATGCGCGCGCCCCGGATCCCGCAGGACCGGGGCGTTTTGCATAGGTTAAGCACGGTCCGTCAACCCGGCCCCGCCGGGACAGGAACCGCTTTGAAAAACCGTTCAGATACCGCTCAGACACCGTCAAGATACCGACGTCGGGATTCGCGGGTTTCCTGAATTAACCGGCGATTTCGGGGGGCTGCACCGACACATGCACCGAAACCCGCACCGTCACGCCGCCCGCTGCGTTAACACCCGCCCATGAAAAGGGCCGCCCCCCATCGCTGGGGAACGGCCCGACCCGTGCGTGGCTTTTGCCTTACGCGGCTTCGAACTTGACCAGTTCCGGCTCGGCCGACCCGATCAGATACCAGACCGTCGCGGCCTGCGCGCCGTTGTTGCGGAACCAGTGCTTGCGCCCGGCGGGGGTCTTGACCAGATCGCGCGGTCCCAGCTCGGTCTCGACGGTTTCGCCGTCCTCTTCCCAACCCACGATCAGCGACCCTTCCAGCACCATGAAGGCATCTTCGACGTCGCGCACAAAGGGTTTCACGCCGACGCGGCTGGGGATGCCCAGCATCTCCTTGCGGCAGGTGTCCGTTTCCACGCCGCCGGGGCCGCAATAGATCTTGCGGGTAAAGCCTGCGGCATCCCAGCGGGTCTCGAGCTCGCTGTGGCGCACGACGTACTTGGCCATCAGCTGTTGCAGGGGGTGGTCGCCGTTTGCGTCGAATTTCAAGGTCTTGCCCGGCTCGGCACCAAAGGCGCGGGCCAGCTCGGGGGCATGTTCCTTGGGGTGATAGTGGTAGACGGGCGGCAGCGGTTTGCCCACGTCGACGCTGATCGACATCACGACCGGCTCGACCCCGTCAACGCGGAACCCGTGGCCGATTTCGCGGGCGTTCAGGATCATGTCCTTGGGGCCAAGGTTCACCTCGACGACCTCGCCATCCTTTTCCCAGCCGACGATCAGCGCGCCGTCGATGATCAGGAAAGACTCCTCGATCTCGTGGCTGTGGCAGGCGGCGTATTTGCCCGGCTCCTTATAGATCAGCGAGACGGTGAAATGGTCGGGTTTCAGCGTGCTGGTGTCGCCGACCTTGGGCGAACCGCCCGCCCCGATATAGCGCATCTGCGCGCGCGCCAGATCGTCATAGCCTTCGTTCGAAGGAAACGCGTGCCAGTCGAAGGTCTTGTCGACAAAGCGCCCCGTATGGGCCTTCAATGCGTCCTTAAGGGTTTTGAACTCAGTATCCTGAACCGTCATGGTGCCATCCTTTTCGATGTTGAGTCTCTGATCCGTCTGATCCAAAACTACCCTTCTTGCGTTTTGCATGGCATGTCGCGTTTTACTGGTAAAACATCCATCCATGAGACATGGTTGGCGCGATGGCCGCGAAAAGGGATCGGAATGACGGAAAACCGTAATGATGACAGGTACCTGGTGCCCGGGCTGATGCGTGGCCTCGGAGTGTTGAAATTGTTCACCCCGGATCGTTCTGCCCTGTCGCTCAGCGATATTGCCGCGGCTTTGGGCATCACCCGGTCCGCCGCCTTCCGCACGGTCTACACCCTGAACGAGGCCGGTTGCCTGCTGCATGACCAGCGCAGCCAGCTCTATTCCCTCGGCCCCGGCGTGCTGCGCCTGACCTACGGCTATGTCGCCACCCGCGAAGTCGTTGAAATCGCTCAGCCTGAACTGGAACGGATGCGCGACCGCATCGGCTGGTCGGCGCATCTGGGCGTGCTGGAGGGGACATCGGTTCTCTATGTGCTGCGGGTGCCGGGGCCGCAGCGCGACACCTCCATCGTGCAGGTCGGCAGCCGCCTGCCGGCCCGTGCCACGACGATGGGCCGCGTCCTGCTTGCGGACCTGTCGGAGGAGGAGCTGGTGGCCCTGTTCCGCTCGGACGGGGCGCGGGGCAAGGGGCCATCTCTGCCCGGCATCGTCAAGCAGGCGGCCGAGGATGCCCACAGCCAGAGCGTTGTTCATACAGGGGATTTCGAGGCCGGCATCGTTTCTGCCGCCGCGCCGCTGCGCGACATGACGGGCCGCGTCATCGCCGCGATCAACGTCACGGCCCCGCAGTCGAGCGAGACTCAGCGCATGGTGTCAGGGGCGTTGCGCGATGATCTGATCGCCACGGCACGGCGCATCTCGACCCTGCTGGGATGGGATGGGGCAGCGGCCTGATCGCCCGGCGGCTCAGATGGCGATATGTCCCATGATCGACGACAGGCGTTCGGCCGCCTGCCGCACCGAGGTGGCGATCAGCGCGCGTTCCTCGGCGGCCTCGTCGAACACGGCCTGCTGCCCGGACACGCTGATCGCGGCAATCGGGGCGCCATTGTGATCGCGCACGACGCCGGCGCACGACCCGATGCCCTGTTCGAAATAGGCCACGGACCAGGCCAGCCCGGCCTCCCGGTCCGCATCCAGCTGCCGTCCCAGGCTGGCCATCGTTGTCGCGGTTTTCTCGGTGATGGCCGAAAAGTTGTAATCGCTCAGCAGGGCTTCGACCTCGGCGCGGGGCATGTTCGACAGGATCATCCGGCCCATCACCGTGGCATGGGCGGGCAGGCGGCTGCCCTCGCGGATATTGCTCACCAGCTGCACGTCCGGCGTTTCGCGCACCAGGACGATCACATCCGTTCCAGAAAGCACGCCCAGATGCGCCGACAGCCCCGTCTGCGCCGCCAGATGGCTCAGCACCGGGCGCGACACCCGGACGATATCGCGACTGGACAACAGGTTGGAGGCCAGCTCCAACACGCCATAAGACAGCGCATAGCCGGTGCCCTTTGGGTCCAGTTCGATCATCTGCTCGCGTTCCAGCGTGTGCAGCAGGCGGATCAGGGTGGTGCGATTGATGCTCAGGTCCGCTGCGGCGCGCGACATGTTCCGGCACCGGTTGCCCGCCGCGATATAGCGCAACAGGTTGAATGCGCGGGTGACAGGCGGCACATCATAGGCGGTCTTTTTTTCGGCTACGTCTTCGATGGGACCGGCTCCACTGTCTGTCGGTTTGTGAACACTCACCAATATTTTGAACATGGGCCGATGCGATGGCAAGGGGCGTGACGCGCAAACGCGTCGGCCGCCCCCAACGGCCGCCAAAGAGTTGCGGGAAAAGCACCCGCCACAACCCACCGGGGGCCTGTGCAAAAGAAAACCCCGACACATCGCTGTGCCGGGGCAGTCGGGGAGGTAACCTCTTGAAATCCTGTGCTTAGGCGGCAACGTCGTCAGCAAAGACGTTCCAGGCCTTGTAGGCATAGACCCAATCCGCGTTCTCCGGCTTTTTCAGCCATTCGTTCGCCAGCGATCCGCGTTGCACACGGGCCGTGCGGTCGCGGCGCGCATTTTCGTACCGGGCCAGCGCGGCGGGCACGCCGTCGACATCCGTATCGGCCAGCGCCAGCGCCAGCACGACGCCGTCCTCGATCGCCATCGTCGCCCCCTGCGCCATGAACGGCACCATGGGATGCGCCGCATCGCCCAGGATGGTGATGTGCCCCTTCGACCAGCAGTCCATAGGTTCGCGCACATGCAGGGCAGACCGCGTGACCTCGGTGCAGCAGTCCAGGATGGCGCGCGCCTCGGGGTGGAAATCGGCATAGATCCCGCGCAGCTCGTCAATGTCGCCGGGCAGGGTCCAGCCCTCTTCCGACCATGCGTCCTGCGGGGTGGTCGCAAAGACAAAGACCTCTTCGCCACGCAGCAGCGGAAAGACGACCAGTTGATGATCCGCCGTCTCGCCCCACCACTTGGTGAAACTGTCGAGGTTGGGAATATCGACAGCGCGTTCGCGCGGGAACACGGCGCGATAGGACACGAGGCCGGTGTATTTCGGATCGTCCTCGCCAAACAGCGTGCGGCGCACCTCGGAGTGGATGCCATCGGCACCGATCACCAGATCAAAGGTTTCTTTACCTCCGTCCGCCAGTGTGACGCTGGCACCTTGGTCAAGATGCTCGACCGCTTCGATGCTGCTGCCCAGACGCAAAACCCCCTCGGGCAGGGCGGTCGACAGGGCGGTGATCAGATCGGCACGGTGGATCGTCAGTTGCGGCGTGTCATAGCGTCCGCCCTGCATTTCAAGGCGGGATGTTTCCTCGCCCGTGTCCCAGGTCCGGCTGATGCGATATTGCGGGCGGGCCGCCGTTTCGCGCAGCGCCGCGCCGATGCCCAGACCGTCAAGGGCATGTACGGCGTTCGGGGTCAGGTTGATGTCCGCACCGATGCGGCCGAACTGGCGGGCGCGTTCAAAGACGGTAACGTCATGCCCCTGTTTCAGCAGGGCAATCGCCGCAACCAAGCCGCCCACGCCGCCGCCGCAGATCCCGATCCTAAGCATGTCATTCTCCGTCTCTTGATCGATATGTTCAATAAAGAACTATATGTTCTATATTGCATCGGGCCGGGAGTCGCAACAATTTTGCGCCTTGTCTCGTGATTGGGGCCTGCCTCGCTGACCTGTCGCGGTAATTTTGCGCACATGGCCCCGGGGGCGGTGATCAGGGGGTGCGGCGTGCACGGCGAACCCGCCGGTATCGCACCATGCGGCGCGTGGTGGTCAGGGCCCGCGCAAGGTCATGCTGGATGACCACCAGCGACGGCACGATCAGCAGCACCACGAAGAACCCCACGCCCAGTCCATAGCACAGCGTCACCACCATCGGTTTCAGGAATTCGGCCTGCGAACTGCGTTCGAACAACAGCGGTGCCAACCCCAGAACCGTCGTCAGCGTGGTCAACAGGACGGGGCGCAGCCGCTCCGAGGTTGCCTCGATCACTGCCGGAATGGTGGCGCGGCGCGGCAGCTTTTCGCCAAAGGCCGACACCAACACAATGGAATCGTTCACGATAATCCCGCTCATCCCGATCAGCCCGACGATGGAAAAGATCGACATCGGCAGGCCTTGCGCATAATGGCCCCAGATCACGCCGGTCACGCCAAAGGGCACGACGGCCATGATGGTCAACGGCTGCGTCCAGCTGCCCAGCACCAGCGCCAGCGTCATGTAGATGCCCAGCAGGCAGATGCCATAGCCGATGGCGGCCTGCCCCAGAAAGTCGGCCTCCTGCGCCGCAAGACCGTCGAGCCGATAGCTCACGCCATAGGTCTGGGCGATGCGGGGCAGCGTGACCTCCTGCACCTCGGTCATGATGTCTTCGGCGCGCGTGGCATCTTCGTCCGCCACCGACCCGGTGACACGGATCAGGTTCAGTCCGGCCTCGCGCCGCAGGCTGGTGACCGCGGGGGTCGCGCCGACATCGACAACCTCGCCCAGCCGCACCCATTCGCCGGTCGGGGCCTCCAGCCGGATCTCGTCCAGGTAGGCCGCCGTGATGCTGCCTTCGGGCAGTTCCACCTCGATGGTCGCGTCACGGCTGCCATCCAGATAGCTCAGCGCGGTGATCCCTGAAATCCGCGCTCGCAGCTCGCTGGCCAGCGACGCCGCCGAAAACCCCAGGGCCCGGCCATAGCCGTTCAGCGTCAGCGCGTGATCAAAGCCCGAAAACGTCAGGTTATCCTCGACCCCTGTCACCTCGGGTACCTGCGCCATCGCGTCCTGCAACGCCAGCGAGGCCGCCTTCAGCCGCTCCAGGTCCTGCCCGTAGAACACCACGTCCAGGCTGTCGCCGCCGGGTCCGAACCGCCCCCCGCGAAACGAAAATGTCTCGAGCGCGTCAGGGCGTTTCAGCTCGGCCTCCAGCGCCTGGATAAAGACGTCCGTTCCATAGGGGCGGCGGTCTTCGTCGACCAGCTCCATGGTGATCGCGGCAATCAGATCGGCATCCTTGTCGTCCGACGTGGCCAGGCCAGGGCCAGAGGATCCACCGATTTCGCTCAGGATAAACACAACCGGATCAGTGCCATACTGCGTCTTCAACTGGGTGCGCACGACGCCTGCGGCGCGGTTCAGCTCCTCCAGCATGGCGACGGTGTCGCTGCGGCTCGACCCGTCACGCATCGCGATATTGGCGCTGATCGTCGGGGTCGAGGGGGCTGAAAAGAACCGCCAGGCCACGTCGCGGTCGGTCACCATCAGGATGGATTGGAACAGCGCCGCCAGCGCCAGCAGCACGACCGCATACCGCAGGCGGATGACCAGCCGCAGCAGCGGCGCGAAGGCCCGCAGCCGCATCCAGTCAAAGCCACGGGTGACCAGCCGGGCAGGGGCTCCGACCCAACTTGCATCCAACCGGTTCAGCCCGTGCGCCATGTGGTGCGGCAACACCAGGAAACACTCCGCCAGAGAGGCCAGCAGCACCGCCGCCACGACCAGCGGAATGGTCGCGATGAAGGCGCCAAAACGCCCGCCGACGAATTCCAGCGACAAAAACGCCACCACGGTCGTCACGGTCGATGCCAGCACCGGCCCCAGCATCCGTATCGCGGCACGTTCGGCGGCGCGGGCACGGGGTTCGCCCAGCGTGCGGTTTCGGTGCTCGGTGTGTTCCGCGATGACGATGGCATCGTCGACGATGATGCCCAGGCACAGGATCAGCGCGAACAGCGAGATCATGTTCAGCGACTGTCCCGAAATCCACATCAGCCCTATTCCGGCTGCCACCGACACCGGAATGCCCGCCGCCACCCAGATCGCGGCCGAGGGAGACAGGAACAGGTACAGCAGCCCCAGCACCAGCAGCAGGCCAAAGACCCCGTTGTCGATCAGCAGCGCCAGGCGGTCACCGATCTCGGCGGCGCGGTTGCGGATCAGGTCGATCTTCAGCCCCTCCGGTGCCGTCGCCAGAAAGCTGTCGGCAACCGCCTTGACGCTCGACTGCAACTTCAGGGCATCGCCCCCGACGCCCCGCTCCACCCCGATCGACACGGCGGGACGCCCCTCCAGGTAATAGGCCCGCCCGCTGCCCGCGGAATCGACCACGATCCGGGCCAGCTGGTCGATCGGCACGGGGCCGGTCGCCGTCTCGATCTCGATCCCGCGGATCGCGTCGGCATCGCGCCTGTCGGTGCCGGCCCGCAATCGCGCCGCCGAATTGTCCAGCTGCCCTGACGCGGTCTGCTGTGCTTCGGTGCCGACCGCGCTGGCCAAGTCGGACAGCGTCAGCCCGTATTCCGCAAGGGCCGCCGGATCCGCGATCAGGGCGATGCGCGGCGCGGTCAGGCCCCGCAGGCTGGCCCGCGTCACCCCGGCCCGTTGCAAGGCGCTTTCAAGCTGCTCGCCCAGGCGCTCCATCTGGCTGCGGTCCAGATCGCCGGACAGAACCACGTCCAGCACCTGATCGCGCCAGGCGCTGCGGCTGATTTCCGGGGTTTCGGCGCCCTCGGGCAGCGATGCGGCGCCCGGCATGGCCGCTTCGACGTCGTTCAGCGCGCGGTCCAGATTCCAACCCGGCTCGAACTCCAGCATGATGCGCGCGCGGCCTTCGCGGGCCACGGCCGACAGCTCGGTCACGCCTTCGACGGCCAACAGCGGCGGGCTGGCGACCGCAATGATGCTCTTGTCGATGTCCTCGGGGGCGGCATCGTCCCATTCGACCGAAACCGAGATGGATTCTATAACGACATCAGGCATGTACTGGGTGCGGATCTGTGTCGCGGCATACAGGCCAAAGGCCAGTATGCCCATCAGCAGCAGGTTGGCCGCAGTGCCGTGCCGGGTGAAGAACCGCAGGATGCCCATGGCTCAGTCCTGCGCCTCGATACGGTTTACCAGCGCCTCGGGCACCTCGTCGGATTGCAGCATCTGCAACATCCGTTCGCGGGCGCGCGGGGGCATCTGGTCCGAGGCTTCGAGGCGCGCGATCAACGCGGCGCGGCGCTCGGGTTCCAGCTTGATGGCGGGGCCATCCATCGCCACAGGGCCACGCGGGCGCGGGCCGGTGGGCGCTTCGGGCTGCGATTGCGCCGCACCGGCTGTCCCGTCGGGGCCGTCAGTGCGTTGCGGCGCGATCACCAGCCCCGCACCCAGCTGCGGGGTGCGTTCGGCGACGTATTCGACGGGGTCCGCCGGTGGCGTCACCGCGACGCGCTCACCCAGGCGGCGCAGCACCTGCATCTGGCGCGCCTCCAGCGTGTCCCCTTCGCCCAGCACCAGCAACTCGCCATCAAATGTCAGCGCCTCGGCGGGCAACATGCTGACATTCTCCAGCGCCGGTTCATGGATCGTCGCGGCCACGAAATCGCCCGGCAACAGGCAGGGGCAGCTTGCCGGATCGACAAAGGCCACCACCTGGCGCAGGCTGATCGTTTCGGTTGAATCGGTCAGGGAAATATGGTGCAGCCGTGCCTCGAACCGCCGATCGCTGCCCGGCGCGGACAGCGTGACCGGCAGCGGCATCAGCCCGCCCTGCGGCGCGGTAACCCGCGCGATTTCCTGTGCCGTCAGATCCAGCTGCACGGAAAGAGACGTCATGTCGATGATCGCGCCCGGCTCGGCCCCGCTGGCCAGCCGTTCGCCGACCACCGGGACGCTGCCGTGGTAGGTGCCCGTTATCCCGGCCTTGATCTGCTGATCGGAAACCGTGCGCTCGGCGCTGGCAACCGCGCGGCGGGCATCTTCGATATCCAGCTTCTGCTGCTCGCGCAGGGCAACCAGATCGTCCTGCGCGCTCCTGTTGGCCGCCAGCGCCTGTTGCGCCGAAATCAGGGCCAGCCTCGCGGTGTCCAGATCGGTCTTCAGCCCCCGGCCCTTGGTGACAAGCGCGTTTACCCGGTCTACCTCTTCCTGCCGGATGTCGCGAACCTGCACCAGTGGGGTGCTGTCGGCCTCCAACGTCGCCGCCTGGCGCACGGAATCGCGCAGGGCCAGCTCGGCGCGCGCCAGGTCCGCCTGGGCCAGCGACAGGGCCGCACGCGCATCCGTGTCATCCAGTTGTATCAGAACGCTGCCGGCGCGCACGTCGGCGCCATCGGCCAGCGCGGGGCTGACGTCGGCCACCGTACCTGCATCGGGCACGCGCAACGTGACTTCGGCGCGGCTCGCCAACCGTCCATAGGCCTGGATGACGGGGTGCACCGTGGCAACCTGCGTACGCTCCACCGCGACTTCGGGCGCGCGAAATCCGCCCGCGCGGGATGCACCACCCCCGGGTCGGCCCGTCGTGTCGGCCTGCATGTGCTGATACAGGCGATGGCCTTCGACGACCGCCGCCCAGCCCGCAAGGCATGTCAGAACCAGCACGACGGCCAGCCGTGAAATCACCCGCATCGGCGTCTCCCTCAAATCTCGTTGGTACTACGTCCGGGCTGGCGGCTTCCGTCGGAAAAAAATCCTCGCGCGTGCATATCCGCCCGGGGGTTTTGCGCGGGGCCTTGATCTGGGCTGGCTGATGGCGCGTATCTGTTCGCGATACTGGCTTTTCCCGGCGCTGTCGACGGCCCTGAGTGCACATGCGGCATGCTGTTGCACCGGGGTTTCGCAAGATATCTCAAATTGAATGATCTGTCATGTTGACATTACTGTCACTATTGAGGATGCAGCCTGCAAGGAATGACTCACTGGCGTCTCGGCGCCGCAGGAGGCGACATGACCCCTAAGGCTTTGTTGGTGGCGTTCGGCGCAATGGCGCTGTTGCTCGATCCCGGACTTGCGCGCGCGGCCGACGACGCTGCGGACGATCCCGCAGGCCCCTCTGCTCCTGCGGCCTTGCCGGTTCACGTGGTCACCGTTGCCACGACCCCGCGCACCCGCGATTTTCACCTGACCGGCACGATTGCCGCAAAAGACAGCTATTCTGCCGGGTTCCGCGACGGCGGGCGGGTGATCTCTGTCAATGTCGATGTCGGGGATGTGCTGCGCGCCGGCGACGAAATCGCGCAGGTCGACCCGGCCCAGACCGATGCATCGCTGCGGGCTGCGCAGGCCTCGCTCGATGCTGCTGCGGCGGCCCTGGTGCAGGCCGAACAGGCGCGCGATCGCGCGTCCGGGCTGCTCAAGCGTGGCTCGGGAACGCAGTCCGATCTTGAATCCGCCACCGAAACCTATCTCAAGGCCAAGGCGTCGCGCGATCAGGCGCAGGCCCAGTTGGCCTCGGCCAAGCGCGCCTCCGAAGATACCGTGTTGCGCGCGGTCGAAGACGCGGTGGTCACCGACCGCTCCGCAGAACCGGGGCAGGTCGTCGGCGCGGGGCAGGCCATCGTCACCCTGGCCAATTCGGCGGGCCGCGAAGCGGTGTTCCTGACCCCGGATTTGCCGGATCTGAACGAATTCCTCAGTCAGCCGATCCGACTGACCCCGCTTGAGGGCGGCGACGAGATTGTCGTGCCCGTGTCCGAGATTTCACCCGTCGTTTCGGAAAACGGCACGGTCACCGCCAAGGCGGCGATCGAGGGCGACGCGGCGCGCACCTTTACCATCGGAGAGCCGGTGATCGGGGAACTGACCATCGAAGGCGACCCGGTGATCAGCGTTCCCTGGACGGCACTGACCGCACAGGACGCCGGCCCGGCCGTCTGGATCGTGCGCGAAGGCGATCTGCACGCGGAACTGCGCCAGGTCACCATCGCCGCCTATTCCAGTGACAAGGTCGAGATTTCGGAGGGGCTGACGGATGGCGACATCGTTGTCACCGACGGTGCACAATCGCTGTTTCCGGGGCGGTCCGTTATCATCAAGGAGGCCGGGCAATGAACCGTCTGCTGTTTGTCGTGGCACTGCTTTGCCCCGTTTTCGTGTGGCCCGTCTCTGTGTCCCCCGCCTTTGCATCGGCGGAAGAGGCCGGGGCGCCACCTGCCGGGCCGCGCCCCGCCGTCAGCGAAATCGTCACCGCAGATCCGACCCGCGAACGCATGTTCCCCGGTGTGATCGAGGCGGCGCATGAAACCAATCTGGCCTTTCAGACCATCGGTCGGATCGCCAGCCTCGACGCCGCCCCCGGCGACCTCGTCGATGCGGGCCAGGTGCTGGCGACCCTCGACCGGGTCTCGCTGCAAGAAGACGTCGCCTCGGCCGAGGCTGCACTTTCCTCGGCGCGGGCGGCTGCGGATTTTGCCGAACAATCCTACAGCCGGGCACGGGCGCTGGCCGACCGCGACATCGCCACCAAGGCCGATGTCGAAAAGGCCGAGGCGAACCGAAACGCCACCGCCGCCCAGGTGAAGGCGGCCGAGGCAGATCTGACCAGCGCAAGAGAGGCGCTGAGCTATGGCAGCCTGTCCGCGCCCGAGGCGGGCGTTGTTCTGGATACACCGGTCGAACAGGGCACTGTCGTGTCCGCCGGAACCACGGTGGTGACGCTGGCCGACCTGAAAGGCCGCGAAGCGGTGATCGACGTGCCCAGCGAATTCCTTGCGCTGCTGGCGCCGGATGCCGCGTTCAGGCTGTCGGGTCACGAAGGCGCCGACGATCCTGTGATGGCCAGGCTGCGCCTGATCGAACCCGTGGCCGACGACACCCTGCGCGGGCGTCGCCTGCGGCTGGCGATCGACGATGATCAGGACCGGTTCCGCATCGGCAGCCTTGTCAGCGCGACCTATGCCGCCGTCGGGGACGAGATCATCACCCTGCCGCAAAGCGCGATCACGGGTGGCCCAGACCAGCCGACCGTGTGGCGCGTCACCGGCCCGGCGCGCACGGTCAACGCGATCCCGGTCACCCTGGGGTCTGCCATCGGTGACCGTATCGAGGTCATGGCGGGTGTGTCCGTCGGGGACGAAATCATCGTCAAGGGGGCCAACTCGTTGGAAGAAGGCCAGAGCGTCGGGGAGCGCGCACAATGAAAAAGGGTTTCAACCTGTCGGACTGGGCGCTGCATCATCGCTCCTTCGTGTGGTTCCTGATGGTCGTGTCCCTGTTCGCCGGGGCCTTCGCCTATGTCTCGATGGGCCGCGAGGAGGATCCGACATTCGCCATCAAGACGATGGTCGTCAGCGCGGTCCTGCCGGGCGCCACGGCCGAGGAAACGGTGACCCAGGTCACCAACCGGATCGAGAAAAAGCTGCAGGAACTCGATCCGCTCGACTATACACGCTCGGTCACCTACCCCGGCGCGGCGGTGGTCTATGTCGAATTGCGCGCCGATACCAAGCCGCAGGACGTGCCCGGCACCTGGTCCAAGGTGCGCAACATGATGCACGATATCGAGGGCGATTTTCCCGACGAATTCGGCGGCTTCTTCTTCAACGACGATTTCGGCGACGTCTACGGCAGCATCTATGCCTTCACCTCCGACGGCTTCTCCCCGCGTGAGATGGAGCAGCGCGTTGAAAAGGTGCGCACCTCGATCCTGCAACTGGACGAGGCCGGCAAGGTCGATCTGGTTGGCGTGCGTGATCCCGTCGTGCACATCGAATTTTCCAACAGCCGGCTTGCCGCGCTTGGGCTGGATCGCCAGACGGTGCTCAGCACGCTTGCGGCGCAAAACGCGATCGTGCCTTCGGGAATCATCCACACAGGGGCGGAACAGATCCTCGTGCGGGTCAGCGGACAATTCGATTCAGCAGAAGAGCTGGCCTATGCGCCGCTGCGCAGCGGCGACACGTTCTTCACGCTCGCCGATGTCGCGGATGTGACCGCAGGCTACGAAGATCCGCCATCCGAACTGTTCCGGTACAATGGCAAGGAAGCGATCGGTCTCATGATCGGGATGCGCGCAGGCGGAAACATCCTCGATTTCGGAGAGCAGCTGAGCGCGATGATGGACAAGATCGCGGCAGATCTGCCCATCGGGATCGAGGTGCATCGCGTCGCGGATCAACCCCACGTGGTCGAGGAATCCGTCAGCCACTTCATCCGTTCGCTGATCGAGGCGGTGGTGATCGTGCTGGCGGTCAGCTTCGTCTCTCTCGGGTTCAGGGCGGGGATGGTGGTGTCGCTATCGATCCCGCTGGTGCTGGCCATGACCTTTGTCATCCTGGACGCGATGGGGATCACGCTTCAGCGGATCTCGCTCGGGGCGCTGATCATTGCGCTCGGGCTGCTGGTCGATGATGCGATGATCGCGATCGAGACGATGATTTCCCGCCTGGAACTGGGCGAAAGCCTCGGAAAGGCGGCGTCCTATGCCTGGACATCCATCGCCTTCCCCATGCTGACCGGCACGTTGGTCACCGTGGCGGGGTTCATCCCCATCGGCCTCAACAGCAGCCAGGCAGGTGAATACACCCGGTCGCTTTTCTACGTGATCGCCATCTCGCTCGTGCTCAGCTGGGTTGTGGCGGTGTTGTTTGCCCCGGTCCTCGGCTCGACCTTCCTGTCCAGGAAGATGAAGCATCACGAAGAACACAAGGCCGGTCGCATTCGCCGCATGTTCCACGTCGTGCTGCGCGCCGCGATGCGTTTCAAATGGGTCACCATTCTCGCCACGATCTTGATCTTTGCCCTCTCTGTCGTGGGCCTGGGCCGCGTCGAACAGCAATTCTTTCCAACCTCGGACCGACCGGAAATCCTGGTCGACGTCACACTGCGCCAGAACGCCGATTTCGAGGCGACGAATGCCATGATCAAGGGCTTCGAAGACTGGCTGGGCCAGCAGCAGGAAACCTCCTTCTGGTCGACATATATCGGGCGCGGTGCGCCACGGTTCATCCTGACGCTGGATTCGCTGACAGCGACGCCGAATATCGGGCAGCTGGTCATCATGACCCCGGACCTGGATGCCCGCGATGCCCTGGCGGACAAGATCCGCGCGTATGACGCCCAGACAGTCGGCGCCGAGTTCTTTCCGAAATACATCGAACTGGGTCCGCCCGTCGGCAAGCCCGTCCAGTACCGCGTCTCGGGACCGGACCCGGATGTGCTGCGCGATACCGCGCGCGAACTGGCGGCGGCCATTTCCACCGATGTCCGCCTGACGTCGATCAGCCTGGATTGGAACGAACCGGCCCGCGTCGTGCGCGTCGTGCTGGATCAGGCCAAGCTGCGCCAGCTCGGCTTGACACAGTCCGACGTCGCGCAATCGCTCTACCAGCTTTTCGAAGGGTCGAGCGTTACCGACCTGCGCGATGGCGACAAGCTGGTCGAGGTGCTGGCCCGCGGCGTGAGAGAGGACCGCACGTCGCTCGACGTGCTGGAAAACCTGCAATTCGGCAATGCGCAGGGCCAGCCGATCCCGCTGTCCTCCTTCGCGCGCCTTGAATGGACCACGGAACAGCCCGTGATCTATCAGCGCAACCGGGTGCCCACGATCACGGTCAAGGCCGCCATCCTGGGCGGTGATCAGCCCGATACACTGGTCAAGGACCTCGCCGGCGTGATCGACGATTTCCGCCAGACGATGCCCGCGGGTTACCTGGTCGAAGTGGGCGGATCGGCGGAATCCAGCGCCGAAAGTCAGGCGCCCATCGTGGCTGTCGTGCCGATCATGCTGCTGATCATGCTGACGCTGGTGATGGTGCAGATGCAGAGCTTCCGGCTGATGTTCGTGGTTCTGGCGGTTGCGCCGCTGGGCCTGATCGGCGTGGTCGCCGCATTGCTGCCTGCGGGTGCCCCCCTGGGCTTTGTCGCGATCCTCGGCGTCCTTGCACTGATCGGCATCCTGATCCGGAATTCGATCATCCTGTTCCAGGAGGTGAAGGATCTGTTGCTGGCCGGGCGCAGCAAATGGGACGCGGTGTTCGGCGCCACCGACAGCCGGGCGCGCCCGATCCTGTTGACCGCCGCCGCCGCCAGCCTGGCGCTGATTCCGATTTCGCGGCAGGTGTTCTGGGGGCCGATGGCCTATGCCATGATGGGCGGCATCATCGCCGGCACGATGATCACGCTGCTGTTCGCACCGGCCCTGTATTGCGCCGTCTTCGGCGTCCGCCCGCCCGACAAGGCGGACAAGGCCAGGGCCGAAACCGAAAGCGCCTCCGCATGACGAAACCCGACCACCGCATCGCGGTTGCTGCCCAGAGACGGGAAAAGATGCATGCCCGCCTGGTCGAGGCGACGATCTTCGTGATCGCCGCCAAAGGCCCGGCGGGCGCGGTGATCGACGACATCATCACCGAGGCCGGGGTGTCGCGGGGCACGTTCTACAAGTACTTTGCCACCGTGAACGACGTCCTGCTGGCCGCCAAGATCGCCCTCAAGGACGAGTTGATCCACCTTGTCATGCAAGCGGATCAGACCAGCAAGGATCCCGCCGCTGCGGTTGCCCTCAGCATCCTGCGGTTCATGGCGACGTTTCACCGCTACCCCCTGATCGGCCAGTTCGCGGCGCAGCTCGGCGTGGACGAGCCCGGCGGGCCGAGCGCCGCCATCCAGGATGTCGCGCCACGGCTGCTTGCGTGGGGGCTGGAGACGGGACGGTTCTGCCCCATGCCCGACTATCTTGCCTGCTATTTCCTGCAAGCGGGGGTCATGGGCGTGCTTCAGCGCGAACGCGACGGCTACCAGACCGACCGTGCCGCCGCCGTCGCCGCCCTGCTGCGGCTGCTCGGCGTCCCTCACGCAGAAGCCGAAGTGCTGTCGCATCAACCCTGCGACCCGCTTGATGCCCCGGCGGACAGCCTGATCGCGCGCGCCGAGGCAGTTCGCCAGCAGCACGCCCCCGACTAGCGGCCCGGTGCCGCGACCAGAGCCGGACCAGCGGCCTGCACGTGGCCCTGTCGGCGTGCGCGGGCGTCCCGGCTCATCTCAGCGGCGTGAATGCCCAGGATCATCAGGCCCGGCCACAGCATGTAGGCCTCGATCTCCAGGTTCTCGCCAAACGACAGCAGGATGATCGTCATCATGACGGCCAGCGGCAGCCGACCACGCGGGCCTCGGGCGGCATCGGTCAGCGCCAGCAACGTCTGGTAGGCCAGCGGCACCAGCAACGCCAACATACCCACCAGCCCCTTCACGAACAGCAGCCCCCACCAGGTATGGTGGCTGCCGATCGGCATGAATTCGACCACATGCGCCCCGGGCTGTACCGTGCCATGTCCGAACCAGTAGGCCTCGTTCTCCCACCGCTCTCCGGCGATGCGTTGCAGGGTTTCCCGCACCCGCGTGCTGTCGGCCCGCGCGCCCTTGAAGGCCGCAACGCCATCCTTCAACGCCTGCAACAGATAGGTGCCGACAACGGCCAGCGATGCCGTGATACCCGCCAGCACCTGCCAGGCCCAGCCCTTCAGCAGCAGGGGCAGCATGCGCGGCCCGACGGTGCAGGCGACCAGACCGATCATCCCCATGCGCGACTTCGACAGCAGGATCATGGTGATGCCGGCCGCAATGCCGATGCTGCGCCACTTGATCGATTTCTCCTCCAGGGCAAAGCAGACCTGAAGCACCCCCAGCAGGGCGGCAAAGGGCGACCAGGGCGCATAGAACTGCCACCTCGGGGTCCAGCTCGACGGGTCCCAGGTGAACAGGAAGACGCTGAAATATTCCGGCCCCGGCCCCCCGATGGCCTTGAGCGGAGAGGTAAAGAGGCGCTCGGGCAGGCCGATCTGCGGCGCGATGAACAGGATCGGCGTCAGGCACAACGTCCAGAGACCGACGATGCACTGCGCCCGGATCAGCACCTCGCGCCGGATCGGCAGGACCGACCCGACAAACGGAAACAGCGCCAGCAGCGCCCAGCCCTTGGCCCAGCCGATCGACGATTTGATCGTCTGCTTGGTGCCAAGGCCCCAATCCAGGTGCCCGACCCACAGCGCGATCAGCATCACGCCCATGCCCGCGAACCACAGCCAGACGGCGCCCGGCACCGGACCCCGCGCCCGCAGGTCGGCCCGGATCGCCGGGCCGAGGTAAAGCGACAGGAACGCCAGCGCGGCCAGGCTCCAGGCCAGGATCGGCCCGACGACGTACAAGGCCCCGACAAAGTAGAAGGGCCAGGTCCATTTCAGCGCCTTGAACACGACGGCTTCGGCGGGATTGGCGGGGCGAATGTCCATCTCGGTTTTCACTCTGCCGCAACCATGTGACCGGGCGTCGACGGGGCGGTGCGCCCCTCATGCAGAAGGCTGCCGATCAGGGGGCGGCGCAGCCAGCCCAGCAGCAGGCCCATGAACAGAAAGAAGGTGGCGGCGATACCCGCGGCCAGGGCCAGCTTGCGGCGCGGCGATGACGGCTCGACCGGCAGCGACGGATCTTCCAGCACCTGCACCAACGGGTAGGAGGCATAGAGATCGGTCTTGGAGGTCTGCGATTTCGCCATGGCCGAGGCAAAGACGGCCTCGGAAACGGAAAAGTCGCGTTGCAGATCCTCCAGCCGCGCCGCGACGTCGATCAGCGCCAGCTTGCGCGCCTGCGATGTTTGCAGGCGCGTGGTCATGGCGTCATGTTCCGCGATCAACCCGGCCCGCTCGGCGTCCAGTTTCACCAGGTCGCTCAGCAGCGCGGCCCGGCTGCCGACATGGCTGATGTCCAGGGTGGTCAGTTCTTCGGCGGACAGGCCGGTCAGCATCTTGGCGCGGATGTTCGCCTCGGTTTCCGCGGCTGCGTGGCCGGCACGGGCGCTGGCGACCTGCGGGTGCCGTTCACCGAACCGCCCGCGCAGTTGCGAAAGCTCGGTCGCGCGCAGCGACATTTCCTCGGTCAGCGCGACGAACTGGGTGTCGGCATGCAGGCGCAGCGCCGCCGCCGCCAGGTGGGGGCTGGTGTCCAGTGCCGCTTCCAGACGTTCCACCGCCTTGGTCTTTTCATCCAGCGTCACCGACAGATCCCGCGTCGCGCGCGCCAGCGCGTCGGCTTCGGCCACCAGCGCATCATATTGTTCCGCCGAGATCAGACCGCTTTCGCGTTGCAATGCGGATATTTCCGCCCGCGTCGCGATGACGGAGTTGCGGTATTCGTCGATGGCGGACTGGCCGCTGTCCTGGCGCATCCGCACCTCGTTCGCGCGCAGTGCCTCGATCTCGGAAAAGAACGCGGCCAGCAACGCCTGGTTGCGGGCCTGCGCGTCCTCGGGGGAATTGCCGGTGATGGCGACGTGGATCAGCCCGGTCTGATCGACCAGCTCGATCCGGGCCTGCCCGAAATCGCGGCTCTGCATCCCCATCGACCCAGAGGCGGCGGTCAGGATACGCTCGGCCCCCAACAGGCGCTTGTAGGTTTCGGTCGGGCTGACCGAGCCGTTGGAAAAGGCCGAATTCGCAAAGGAGGACGCTTGCCCGATCTGGCTGAGGCTGACCGAGGAAGAGGCCCCCGAACCGGGCAGGATCAGCGACAGATGGCTGGTATAGCGCAGCGGTGCCGTGGCCAGGTAGCTCGAAATCGGCATCCAGATGCAGGCCACCCCGATGGAAAAGATCCCGGCATACCGTGGCAGGCGGCCCAGATCGGTCGGGCGACCGCCGCGAAACAGACGCGAAACCGACAGGTCGCGCAGCGGCAGGCGCACGATCCTGGGCAGTCCGAAGGGGCGGGCAGGGCGGTATGTCTTGCTGGGCATGGCGGTTCTCCTTGCCCCTGGACATACAAGGTTACGCCCGCCGATGTGCCTGCGCGACGGTATGTGCGCACCGCGCAGGAGGAGAGTGCACCCATCCGAAAGGGTAGGTTCAGAACAGCCCCTGTTCCTTGGCGATCATCGCGGCCTGTGTCCGGTTGGCCGCGCCGATCTTGCGATACAGCGTTTTCACATGCAGCTTTACCGTCGGCTCGCGGATATCCAGATCGCGGGCAATTTCCTTGTTCGACTTGCCCTGCGTCAGCCCCTCCAGCACCTCGTATTCGCGTTGCGACAGCTTTTCCGCCAGCGGATGCGCCGGGGTATCGTCACTGGCGCGCAGGAAATCCAGCGGGGCGTATTGCTCGCCCATGGACATGAAGCGTACCGCATTCACCAGAGACTTTGCCGACAAGGTCTTGGGCAGGAACCCTGCCGCGCCCGAGGCCAGTACCTCCTCGGCCACCTCCTTGTTCGCGGTGCCCGAGATGATGGCGACATGGGCGGCACCGGGTTCCCGCGACATCCGCCGCAATCCCTCCAGCCCGTCCATACCGGGCATCATGAAATCCAGCAGCACCAGATCGTATCCGGGATTTTGCTGCACCATCTGCAGGGCCGACGGGAAATCGGCAGCGGTGTCGGCTTCGAACCCGCTCTCGTTTTCGAGGTACAGCACCAGCGTATCCCGCAGCAGATCGTGATCGTCAGCGATCAGAATGCGCATCTCTTCTCCACTCAATGCACCGGTGCGAACCAGGCCGCGCGCCGCGCCGGCCCCAGGGCGCGGCGCCGGATGGCATGGGAACGGACCAGCTTTGTGTCGAACGTAGATCATCACTTGCCCATTGGCGAACAAAAACAACGGCAAGGCCACCCGTGTTGCCACTGCGCCGCTACCCCTTCGGCTATCGCGCTATCCGTGTGGATGGTGGGGGCCGCACAAACGGGGCCGGGGCCTACCCGCGCGGTCAGCGGGGCTGGCCGCGCGGGGCGTCCCGCCCTCCCTCCGCGCCGTTGAAAGGGCGGGGGGATTGGCGGCATCTCATTGGCAACTCACGCAAACTGGAGACCGCCATGACCTTCGTAGATTCTGCCAAGATGCCCGCGCCCCGCCCGGCGCTCGATGCGCTCAACGCGTTTGCACCGCGCCAATCGCGGCTGTCGCATGTCAGCCTGTTCGGCCTCGACCTCGTCAGCGGCACAACCGCGGCGGTCATTCACGATCTGCTGCACACCACCGGTCGCCGCCGGGTGGCCTTCCTGAACGCCCACTGCGGCAACGTGATGGCAAGGGACGCCACCTATGCCGATGCGCTGGCCACGGCTGACATGATCCTGCCGGATGGGATCGGCATCGAACTGGCTGCCAGGTTCTGCGGAGCACGCTTTGCGGAAAACCTCAACGGCACCGATTTCACCCCGGCCCTGCTCAAGGCGGCGGCGGCAAAGGGGCTGGGTGTCTACCTGCTGGGCGCCCGCCCGGGGGTGGCCGAGGCCGCCGCCCGCCAGCTCTGCCTGTCGATCCCCGGCCTGCGCATCGTGGGCACCCGCGACGGCTACGACGGCATGGCCGACGAAGACGCCGTGATTGCCGCGATCAATGCCGCCCGACCGGATATCCTGATCACCGCACTGGGCGTGCCGATGCAGGATGTCTGGCTGGCGCGCAATGCGCACCGCCTTGACGCCCGTATCACGATGGGTGTCGGTGCGTTGCTGGATTTCCTGGCCGGGCGTGTCCGTCGTGCCCCTGCGCTGGTGCGCCGGGCGCGCGCCGAATGGGCCTGGCGGCTCGCTTGCGAACCGCGTCGCATGGCCAGACGCTATCTTGCCGGAAACGTCACCTTTCTGGCCCGTGCCGCCGCCCACGCCGTGGGTCGGGTCGACGGATACGGCCTTCGTCGCCGGGTGATGGACATCGCGTCGGCAGGTGCGGCGGTGGCCCTTCTGGCCCCGGTCGCGCTGGTGCTGGCCGCCGCGATCCGTATCGAAAGCGGTGGCCCCGTCCTGTTTCGCCAGACCCGGATCGGGCGCAATGGCAAACCCTTCACGATGTACAAGTTCCGCTCGATGTACGCCGATGCAGAGCAGCGCCGCGCCGCGTTGCTGGCCACTTCGGACCGCGAAGGGATCTGTTTCAAATCCCGCAACGACCCACGCGTGACCCGCGTCGGACGCCTGTTGCGTCGCCTGTCGCTGGATGAATTGCCCCAGTTGCTGAACATCCTGCGCGGCGACATGTCGATCGTCGGCCCCCGCCCCGCGCTGCCGGAAGAGGTCGCGGCCTATCCCGACCGCGCCCTTGGCCGGCTGGCCGTCAACCCCGGCCTGACCGGGATCTGGCAGGTCTCGGGCCGTGCCGAGATCGGCTTCGACCGGATGGTCGACATGGATCTTGCCTATGCCGATGCCCGCTCGACCCTGCTGGACCTTGTCATCATGGCAATGACCTTTCGTGCCGTCGTCGGCGGGCGTGGCGCCTACTGACCGCACTGCCCACGCATCTGAGCGAGGAGCTCTCGCATGTCCCATGTCAAGATCGCAGTCTTTCCCGTCGCCGGTCTCGGAACCCGCTTTCGCCCCGCCACCAAGGCCGTCCCGAAGGAGATGCTGCCGCTGGTCGATCGCCCCCTGATAGACGACGCGGTCGAGGAGGCCCGCGCGGCGGGGATCGAACAGTTCATCTTCGTCACCTCGCGCGACAAACCTGCGATCGAAACGCACTATGGCAGGGTCCCGCATCTTGAACGCAGGCTTCACCGTGCGGGCAAGACCGCCGCCCTTCAGGCCGTTCAGGCGGGTATCCTGCCGCGCGGAACCGCCCGTTTCCTGCGTCAGGATCGCCCGCTCGGGCTTGGTCACGCCGTGGGCCTGGCGCGTCATCTGGTGGGGGATCAACCCTTTGCCCTGCTGCTGCCCGACGATGTGATCATGGCGCCAAGGGGCTGCCTGGCGCAGATGGTTGCCGCGATGGAGGTCGCACCCGACGCCGTGCGCGCCGACGGAATCCTGCCGACGGAATCATGGACGTCGACCGCAGCGAAGGGCCGATCGCATTCCCGCGTGGTCTGGTGGAAAAACCCGAACCCGCACAGGCACCATCGCGCCTGGCCGTTGTCGGGCGCTACATCCTGGAGCCGTCGATCTTCGCGCGTCTGTCGGAAACCCGGCCGGGCGCGGGCGGCGAAATTCAACGGATCGATGCCATCAACGCGGATGCCGCGACGGGCGTTATCACGGGCCTGCGCTTTCGAGGAGAACGCTTCGACTGCGGCTCGGTCGCGGGCTACCTCGCGGCGACACTGGCCCATGCGATGCAACGCGCCGATGTCGGCCCCGCCGTCGCTGCGGCCATGCGGCGCCACCTGGCGCATGTGCGGCCAGGCTGCTCGCTGCACCCTGAACACCCCTCCGGGTCGGCGCGCTCCCTCCAAGGTGTCGCGTGACCTTGCGCCGCCCGGCAGGGCGAAAAACTGCAAAGACACCGCAAAGACACCGCAAAGACACCGACCAGATACCGACGTGAAACCTATCCGTTCGGATAGGCCGGATGTGCCGATGCCCCTCTGCCGCAGAGGCCGGTTTCAGGGCACACAGTAACCACCTCAACAGCAGGAGACGTCATGACCATCGCACCCCACAAACCCCGTTTCCCGGTCCTTTCCCTTGTCGTGGCGGGACTGCTGGCCTCTGCTCCCTTCGGCACGCAGGCCGCCGACCTCGCCGCACCCGAAGGTGACGTTCTGCTGACCGTGACCGGCGCGATCACCAACACCAATGCCGACAATGCCGCGCGCTTTGACCGAAAAATGCTCGAGGCGCTGCCCGCCGTGACGATCCGCACCAGCACCATCTGGACCGAGGGCGTGCAGACCTTCACCGGCGTGCAACTGATTGATCTTGCTGCCGCCGTTGGAACCGATGCCGATGAATTGCGCGCCATGGCGGTCAATGATTATGCGGTCACCATTCCCGGTGAAGACTGGGTCGATGGTGGTCCGATCATCGCCTACCTCAATAACGGCGCACCGATGAGCCTGCGTGACAAGGGCCCGCTTTGGGTGATCTATCCCTATGACAGCAAACCCGCGTATCAGTCAGAGGTCGCATATTCGCGCAGCATCTGGCAGCTTGATCGCATCGAGATGGAGTAGCGGAACAGGGCGGCTGTCGTCGCCCCCCGGACAACGGAGCGACACATGAGCCTGCCCGAAGATCAGCCGCGCGTCCGCACCCTTGCCGCCCGGTTGTGGACCCGCACCACCGCGACGGTCCTCGCGCTGGTCTTTTGCGTCGGACTGGTCGGCGCAATGGCTCTCGGCGTCCTGCGGGAGATCGATACGCTCAGCACGTCCAATTCGGACAACCTTCAATGGAGCCTGGCCCAGGCTGACGTCGAATACATGCAGTTCCGGCTGGCCCTTGAGCTGGCCGAGGAAAATCAGGTCACCCTGCAGGACGTGCGGCGCCGTTTCGACATTTTCTACAGCCGGCTCAACACGCTCGAGTCCGGCGAAGTCTATCGCGGGATGCGGGATAAGAGCGAACTGATCCAGCCGCGTCAAAACATTCGTGAATTCATGGACTTCGCGGTCCCGATCATCGACGGATCGGATGCGGATCTGCGGGCAGGATTGCCAGAGATGCAGGCGCGGGCCAATGCGATCATGGGGGATGTGCGCGACCTTACGCTTGCTGGCCTTGCCGCCTTTGCCAATGAGTCCGATCGCCAGCGTCAGCAGGTCATGGGGACGCTGATCCGCCTTGCAGCCGTGCTGGCCATCGTTCTGGCCGGCCTCATGTTGCTGGCTCTGGCGCTCTGGCGCCTGAACCGTCTCGCCTCTCTGCGCGAAGCCGAGGTCGAGCGTACGGCGGGCCGTATGCGCACCATCGTGGAAACCTCGCTCGACGCGATGGTGCTGAGCGATGCGGACGGGCGCATCCGAGAATTCAATTCCGCAGCCCAGACCATCTTTGGCTATTCGAGGGATGAAGCGCGCGAGCGGGACATGCTGGAATTGCTGATCGTGCCCGAAAGCCGGGAAAAGATCATGCGCCTCGCCCGCGACCAGTTCGACCCCGATGCGAATGCCCCGGCGCTTCAGGCGGCTGACCGGACGCTGCAGGTCGTGGCGATGGCGCGCGGCGGGCGCACCTTTCCCGCTGAAATCACCTTTGACCGGGCCGAGGGCACGGATGGGCCCGTCTACGTGGCATTCATCCGCGATATCTCTCGTCGCAAAGCCGCCGAAGAGGGGCTGACCGACGCACGGGACCGGGCGCTGGCTGGCGAACGCGCCAAGGCCGAGTTCCTCGCCGTGATGAGCCACGAGATGCGCACGCCCCTGAACGGCCTGCTCGGCACGATGCAATTGCTGAGGGACCATCAGATGAGTGAGGCGCAGAGCGATCTGCTGGACCACATGCAGTCCTCGGGTCAGCTGTTGCTGGGCTTGGTGAATGACGTTCTGGACCTTGCGAAGTTCGAAGCCGGAAAACTGTCGGTCGAGCAGAAACCGCTCTCGGTCACGCGTCTGCTGGATGGCGTGGTGGAAACGATCGCACCGCTGGCGGCCGCCAATGCCACGGCCCTTGAATGGCACTGGGAAGGCGAAGCACAGGATGCGATCGCGGGGGATGCCCGCAGATTGCGGCAGGTGCTTTTGAATCTGCTTGGCAATGCGGTGAAATTTACGCGTGGCGGCCGGGTCGATATCGAGGTCGAGACTCTCGGCTTTCGCGACCCCCAGCTGGAATTTCGCGTCATCGATACCGGGATCGGCATCGCCGACAGCGATCTGGAGCGGATCTTCCAGGATTTCGAGACACTCGATTCGTCCTACGCGCGCCAGGCCGGGGGTACGGGTCTTGGCCTCGGGATCGCCCGACGCATGGTCGGTCTGATGGGGGGGGCGATCGGCGCCGAAAGCGAGGTGGGCGAGGGCAGCCTGTTCTGGATTCGGATCCCGATGATCCCGGTTGCGCAAATGCCCGCGTTCGAAGGGCCCGACAGACGGACGAAAACCCCAGCGGCGTCCCGCCAGACCACGCTGGCGCCGATGTCGATCCTGCTGGTCGAGGATAACGAGATAAACCGCTTCGTTGCCCGCCAGATGCTGACCGCCGAAGGACACGAGGTCGTCGAGGCAAACGATGGCATGGCAGGCGTCGAAATGGCCAATACCCGTGCCTTTGATATGATCCTGATGGATATTTCCATGCCGGTCCTCGATGGGCAGGCCGCGGCACGGCGAATCCGTGCGGGCAATGGCCCCTGCGTGCGCACGCCCATTCTGGCGGTCACCGCCCATGCCCTGCCCGAAGAAATTGCCCAGTTCCGTGACGCAGGAATGGAATACTGCATATCGAAACCGTTGGACCGGGGCGAGTTGCTGGCAACTCTGGCCGCCGCGCGCGGTCAAGCGGGCGATGCAGGTGCACAGTTGGACGTGCCGCCCGAATTGTCGCCCTCGATGCTCGATGCGCTGCTGGATACGGCCCATCTTGAACGCTTCTGGATCGATCTGCCCGAAAGCGCGCGCGACGCGTTGCTGCGCCGCTTCGTCGAGGAAACGCAAAAGGACATCAGCTGGTTCGTGGGCCGGGCGGCAGATGATCCGGGTCTTCAGGCCCGGGCCCACCGGGTCGCGGGCAGTTGTGCCGCCTTCGGACTTAAGGCCCTGCGCGGGCACCTCGGGCAGATCGAGTCCGCGCTAAAGCAGGGGCAGATCGTCGACCCGGCTCTGATCGCGGCATTGCCGGACCTGTGGGCACGCAGCCGCACCGCGCTGGATATCTGGTGCGACGAAGCGCGCCAGACGGCCTGAGATCGCGCCCCGCGCCCACCTGGGCTGGCAGCGCGGGCAGGGGCCACGCAGCCCGGGTCGTGCAATCATTTCAGCAGCGTCGCGGCACCGACAATGCCCAGCACCCTGCCGATTTCAGTCACGTTGGTGATAGTGCTGTCGTAGCAGGCAATGGCATCGCCCGGCAGCAGGTAGGGGTCATAGTCGTCCCGCTCGGCGCGCGTGCGCATGTCTTCGATGCCCCGTTCGATAACGACAGAAACCTTGGTCACGGGGTTTCGCGAAAACAGCGCGGCGGATCGGTTGGCGCTGGTTGCACGTGCGCCGCCGACACAGTTGGAATCCACAACCGCCTGCATGAAACGCGTACCATAGGGCACCTCGCGCACGGTTTGCCCAATGGCTGACGGGGCATTTCCGGTCGCTGGTTGCGTCAGGTTCGACAGGTACAGCGACACGCCAGGGGGGCTGATCGGACCCGGCACCAGCATCCAATCCTGGAAACAGTCGCGCGTGGGCACAAAGACCTCGTCGCCGGTGATCAGCATCACGTCGTCAAAGCTGCGTCCCTCCAGCGCGCCCCGCAGATCCAGGCGATAGTTGGTGCCACCGCGGGTCAGCCGCACCGCAGACAGATCGGCATCCGGGCGCACCCCGCCGGCCACACGCAGCGCGACCGAAATGTTGCGCCCCTCGGTGGAGTCGCCTAGCGCGCCTTGCCGTCGCACATCCACCTGATCGCCCGGCACACCGCCGATATCAGCGGTGCGCGGTTCGAACACTGCCCCTGAAATGGCAACGCGGGCCGCGGCGAAATCTTCGACCAACAGCGAAATCGCCGGCTCTTCGGTATAGAACCCGCCCTCTACCAGGCCGCTGCGAACAGCCCCCGCCACTGCCGTGGTAGAGCGCCCCTGCGCAGGGATGGGGGTCAGGTAGGGCAGCTTCAGCGTGCCATCACGCGACACGACGTATTCGTCGGTAAAGGTCGCATCCTCCGGCAGCCGCAGATCCAGCAGATCGCCACGCGACAGCAGTTCCCCGCGCAGTGCGATCGGGGCCCGCCCGCCCAGCTTGCCGCCGCTGCCGTCACCCGCCCCCCCGGCAAAGGGTCGGCAGCGCGCGGCATTCATCTGGGCCGAACGCAGAAACGGCTGTGCTTCGCGCCGGACCTCGGGGTCACGGTATTGCGCCTGGTAGGCGCCGCCCTGCGCCGCTGGTTCCAGGTTCGCGGGGCTTTTCGGCGGAGCGCAGGCCGTCAGGGCCATGACGACGACCGCGGTACCCCGCCGGACGAAAGCGCGGCGTCGCGCGGCACCTTGGGTGGGGCCGGAAACTGGACCGGGACGGAAAGTAGCGGCCACTCAGGCACCTCCGGAGGATTCGGTAGCGATTACATCGCCTTGAACAAGTCGGCTACGCGATGACCGCAGGTCTGGCGGCGTGTCGCGAATATCCGAAAGGATAGGTCGCTCGACCTTTGGGCGCAACAACTGTCCCGTCGGGACCGCGACGGTTGCACGTCGGGCGCGGTATAGAACACACACCGCCGATTGCCGGCACACCTCACGGAACAGACCGCCATGATGATCACGGATCGCCTCGGACCATTTGCGCGCCACCTGATGGCTTATTGCCTGTCAGAAGTGGCTGCAAAGGCATCGCGGCTTCTTGTCGTCGTGGCGGTCGCCCGGACGATGGACGCCACCGCAATCGGCGTGGCCGCAGCGGCCCTTGCCGCCGCCGACATCCTGAAGTCACTGACCGACAACGGCGTCGGCCAGCGCATCATTTCCGCCCGTCCCGACGCGCTGGAGGCGACCTGCCGGACGGCTCGGCGCATCTTCGACGTCTGGTGCTTTGGCCTGTTCGCCCTGCAAATCGCAATTGGCGGCCTCGTGTTCGCCGTGAACGGCGATGTGGCCTTGTTCATGCTGATCGCGGTTCTGGCCGGCGAATACATCTTCATGCCTGCGGGCCTGGTGCAATGCGCCCTCGCAATGCGGGAGGGCCGTTTGCAGGAAACCGCGGCCATCGCCGCAGGGCAGGTCGTCGGGGCCAACGTGATGTCGGCCGTCCTGGCCGTGGTCGTTCCCGGCCCGCTCGCGCTGGTTCTTCCGCGTCTGCTGGCCGCGCCGATCTGGCTGATTGCCATGCGCCGCCTGCGCCCATGGTCGCCCGATCTGCGGGTGCGCCCGGCACCGCTGCGTCCCTTCGTGCGCTACGGCATGTCGGTTCTCGGGGTCGAGGTGGTCAAGGCATTGCGCCTTCAGGCGGACAAGCTGGTTATCGTCGCCCTGTTGGGAACCGAGGCTCTCGGCATCTACTTCATGGCATTCAATGCGGGTCTCGGCCTTGCGACGTCCTTTGCCCAGGCATTTTCGGTCGCGCTGTTCCCGCATCTGTGCGCGGCCAGCGACCCCGCTGCGGCGCTGCGTCGTGCCATGGGCCTCAGCCTTGCGGTGATTGCGCCGGTCGTGATCGCCCAGGCCATGGCTGCACCCTTTTACGTGCCGATCCTGTTCGGTGACGCCTGGCAGGGCATCGACATCATCGTCTCCGTTCTGTGCCTGGCCGCCATACCCGGGGTGCTCTGGTCGGGGGCGGCACAGTGGCTGCGCGCCCGCAACCAACCGCACGTGGAACTGATGATGACCCTCGGCATGACGCTGGCCCTGGTTGCGAACACTGCCGTGCTGGCCCGTTACGGGCTGACCTCCGTCGCCTTCGGCTATCTGGCCGTGGCGATCCTGACCCAGATCGGCGCGGCCCTGTTCGTGCTTGCCCCGGTCTTTAGCTTCACCCGTCAAGAGGCCTTTTGAAATGACCACTGTTCCCGCGTACACCTGCCGTTTCACGATTGTCGTTCCCTGCTGGAATGCCGCTGCGACCCTGCGCGAAACTCTTGCCAGCCTCGACGCCCAGACGTTTACCGACTGGGAGGCCCTGTTGATCGACGATGGCAGTACCGATGCCACGCCGACCCTGATTGCCGAAGCCGTTGCCCGTGACCCCCGCTATCGCGCCCTGCGTCCCACGGGAAAAGGCCCCAGCGACGCCCGCAACATGGCGCTGCGCGAGGCACGCGGTGAAATCCTGTCGTTCTGCGACGCCGATGACCTGTTCGAACCAAACAAGCTCGCCCTGATGAATACGGCGTTTCAGGACGCCTCGGTGGCGGGCGCGTATGGGCGCATTGCCTTTTTCGATGGCGCGCGCAGTCGGACCCAATCCTCGGTCCCGAAAGAAGATCTGGGCGTGCCGATGCTGTTGGGCGAAAACCCGGTCTGCACGATGTCGAACCTCTGCGTGCGGCATTCGGTTTTCGCCGTCACCGGCGGATTTGACGGCAATATCGTACACAACGAAGATCTGGAGTGGCTGATCCGTCTGGTGGCCGAAGGTCACCGGGTGATCGCGATCGACGAGTTGCTGGCCTACTACCGCACCTGCGCGGCGGGTCTGTCGGCCGACCTCGACGCGATGCGCGCCGGTCGCGCCGCAGCGGTCAAGGCTGCCGCCGAATACGGCTACCGGCCGAATGCGGCACAAGAGGCCGTCTATCTGCGCTACCTGGCCCGTCGTGCCCTGCGCACGAATGCGCCGTCTCACCAGGCCCTGCGCCTGACTGCGGCGGGGGTTCTCAAAAGCCCGCTCGGCTTTTTTTCGGACCCGTTTCGCGGTGGACTCACGGCGATCGGCGCGGTCCTGGCGCTTGTGCTGCCGCGCCCTGTGCGCGCCATCCTCTTTGCTGCGTGAGCTGATCCGCCTCCTCTGACCCGCTCTGCCACGCCGCGCTCACCTCGCCACTACCCGTCCCGACCGTACCCGCCAAAACCCGATCAAAGGAAGATCCCGATGACCCAGTCGATGCCCAAGGCGACCATCGTCGTTCCGGCCTACAACGTTGCCGCCACCCTGCAAGAGACGCTGCGCAGCTTGCTGGCTCAGACCTATGGCGATTTCGAAGTGGTCGTGGTGGATGACGGATCCGTCGATGACACCGTTGCGATCGCGCGCGGTCTTGGCGATGCCCGCATCCGTATCGTGTCGCAGGACAATCGGGGCCTGGCGGGGGCGCGCAACACCGGCATTGCCGCCGCTCGTGGTGACTATATCGGGTTCTGTGACGCTGATGATCTGTGGCGTCCGGGCAAGCTTGCGGCCCATGTCGCGCACCTAGATGGCAACTCCGATATCGGGATCAGCTTTTCCGGCGCGACCCTGATCGACGAGGACAGCCAGCCGATCGGGCTGTCGCAGCGCCCCCGCCTGCGTGGCATCACCGCCGCGCACATGTTCCGCCGCAACCCCATCGGCAACGGGTCGTCCCCGGTCATTCGGCGCGCGGCGCTTGACGACATTGCCTTTCGTCCGATGCACGAAGAACTGCGCGACTGGTATTTCGACGAACGCCTGCGCCAGTCTGAGGATATCGAGCTTTGGTTGCGCCTGATGCTGACGACCGACTGGGTGGTCGAAGGTGTCTCAGGGGCACTGACCAGCTACCGCGTTGCGGCGCAGGGGCTGTCGGCGGGTATCACGGCCCAATACGGCAACTGGCAGCGCATGGTGACCAAGCTGGCACCGCTGGACCCCGCATTCTTTGCCCGCACGCTGCCGGCGGCACGCGCCTACCAATTGCGCTACCTCGCGCGGCGCGCTGTCAGTGCGGGCCAGCGGGACGAGGCACTGTGCCTGATGCAGCAGGCATTTGCCGCGTCGTTCCGACCCCTGTGGGAAGAGCCGGTCAAGACGCTCTCCACCCTTTCGGCAGCCGCTGTTCTGCGCCTGGTCGGGCCGAAACCCGTTGACGTCATTCGCCGCCGCCTGCGCCGCCGCGCCGCAAACAGCTGATCTAGTGATCCAGTAAAAGGATGAAACCCATGCTTCGCATCGCTCACCTTGTTGATGATACCAGCCCCGGCGGTGTCACCCGTTATCTCGATTTCCTGACGCGCGATCCGGCCATGCAGGCATTCGCCCGGCACGATGTCATCGCCGTTCCACGCAACAGTCCGGCGCTGCGGCCGATCACTGCGGACATCATCGTCTCGCACCTGACCGTAACCTGGCGGGGGCTGCCCGGCCTGATGATGCTGCGCGCGCGCCACGCCGGTACGCCGCTGGTCCATGTCGAACACAGCTATTCCGGCGGCTTTGTCGCAGCGCGCGTTACGGCGCGCGCCCGTTTCCAGGCGCTGCTGCGCTGCGCCTACGCCCTGTTTGATCGGGTCGTGGCGGTGTCGGAGGGGCAGCGGTTCTGGCTGGTCAGCCGAAACCTGATTCCGGCAGCCAAGGTCGACGTGATCCACCCCTGTGTCGACCTGTCGGCCTTTCGTGCGCTGCCGGCCATTGCCGGGCCCGCGCGAACCTTTGGCCTGATCGGGCGCTTTGATGCGCAAAAGGGTTTCGATATCGCGATCCATGCCTTCCGCGCCCTGCCTGACGCAGACGTCCGCCTCAACATCTATGGCAGTGGCGCAGAAGAGGCGACGCTGCGCGATGCGGCGGGCAACGACCCCCGTATCCGCTTTCATCCCTTCGTTGCGGACCCGGCAGCGGCAATGGCCCAATGCGATGCCATCGTGATGCCGTCCCGCTGGGAACCTTATGGCATCGTCGCACTGGAGGCACGCGCCGCGGGCCGTCTGCTGGCTGTCTCCTTTGTCGACGGGCTGCGCGATCACGCCGAAACGGTGTCGCACCCCTGTCGCGGCCAGTCGGTCAGTGACTGGACCGATACGCTTGCCAACATGGCCCATCACACGCGCGGGATGACGGTACGTTCCGCATCCGATCCCTCGCCGGAACGCCAGACCCGCGAAGGTTGGCTCGGATTGTTCGAAAACCTGACCGGCAAGGTTCTGCGCCGCTCGCCCTATCTGGTCGCCTGAGACCACCCCGGATCCGCCACGTGCGCGGAATCGCCATTGCATCCCCAGTGCCCGATTCCGCCCAGACCTGCCCCCGCAGGTTGCGGGTATCTGAGCCCGAGCGAAGTCCCTCGCTCGGGCTCTTTTCATTAGAGCTGTCAGCGGCCGGCATCACAACTTGTTCAGTACGTTCATTTCTTATTGAACGATACATACGAATCTGTCAGCCACGGTTGCATGAGCGAAAACCCGATCAACCGATTCATCGAGACCATGGGAATGTTGTCGCAAGGCGACGGTGGCACTCGGATCTCAGGCCAGATTCTGGCCTATCTCCTGACCGAGGGCGAACCCCGGACCTTGCAGCAGATGACGACGGCGCTGCGCATTTCCAAGGCGTCGGCCTCGACCAATGCACGGATGTTGGAACTGCACGGTCTGGTGCACCGGGTTTCGCACCTCGGGTCCCGCCAGGACGCGTGGGAGACGGTCCCGGACCCGCATTACCAGTTGCTCACGCGTCTGATCGATCGGTTTCGGCGCAACTATCTGGTGATCGAAGACATCGCCGCCAGCTTTCCGTCAGACCGCGCCGACGCCCGTGAACGGGTCGAAAACTTCAACAAATTCTATAGCCAGTCCGCCGACTTCTTCGAGGAATGGCTGTCACACCTGTCCGATGAAACCGCCGTGCAATCTGGGGGCGGTCATCCGCAGCACCCCTCCCGAACGTCAGAGGATTGATCCCCATGGTCAGCGAAAAACCCGACACGGTTGGGAAACCCGATTGGGCGCTCTCCGGGCGCGAACGAAAGGCGGCCGAGCGTGCCAAGGCCGGGCTCCCGCCTCGTAAACGTCGCGGTTGGCTGATCGTCATCGTGCTCGTGCTGATTGCGGCGGCGGCTCTGTGGTGGATGAGATCGCCCTCCGCCACGCCCGACGCGGAACAGGCCGAGGCAGGCACCACGCAGACATCGGCAGATGTGGTGGTGATGCAGATCATGCCATCCGAACTGATGACGATCGAACCGCGCCTTCTGCGGGAAACGGTCAAGGTGACCGGATCATTGGCCCCGCAACGTCAGCTGCACCTGTCCGCCGAGGTGTCCGGCCGTGTCGAGGATGTGACTGGTCGCGAAGGCGATGCGGTACAGGCCGGGCAGGAGCTGATCCAGATCGATATCGAAACCCTGACCAATCAGCTCGAACAGCAGCGCGCCAGTGCCGAGGCGACGCGCGCCCAATTGCGACTGGCGCAGAACCAGCTGGAACGCACGCAAAGTCTGGTCAACCGTGGCTTGACCCCGTCCTCCGAGCTGGAAGCAGGGCAGGCGAATGTCGATCAGCTTGCCGCCAGCCTGGCTGCGCAGGAAAAGCAGGTGGAAAGCGCTGAAAACTCGCTTGGCCATGCCCGCGTCACTGCGCCGTTCGATGCGATGATATCCGAACGCAGCGTCGATCCCGGCGCCTACGTCGGTATCGGGTCCGCATTGATGTCCCTCGTGGACCTGTCGCATCTCGAATTCGAGGCGACAGTACCGGTGCGATACGCAGCCTCCGTGAAGCGCGGTCTGGAGGTCGAGCTGACGGTCGAAGGCGTCGGATCCGTGCAATTCCAGGGCGCGGTCGAGCGGATCAACCCGGTCGCCATTTCCGGGTCGCGGATGCTGCCGATCTATGTCGGGATCGACAATTCCGACGGGCTGTTGCGGGGCGGCATGTTCGCATCCGGTCGGCTCGTCCTGGAGGAAAAGCCGCAGGCGATCGGCGTCCCTTATGACGCGGTCTATACCGATGATGCGGGACGCTATGTCTTCAAGCGCGACGGCGATACCGTCATCCGCCAGGCTGTCGAGGTGGCGCGTGAATGGGACGGCGGGCGGATCGTGGAAATCGCTTCGGGTCTCGCGCCCGGCGACGTGATCATTTCGCAACCGCTGCAACAATTGCGCGCCGGGGCGTCGATCTCGGTCGTGGGGGAATAGATCATGTTCCTGACCCGGATTTCCGTCAACCAGCCGGTTTTTGCCACCATGGTCATGGTGGCGATGCTGGTGATCGGCCTGTTCGCCTATTCGCGTCTTCCGGTGGAACAGTTGCCCGATGTGGATTTTCCCATCGTCGCCGTTGTCACCAGCTATCCCGGTGCCACCCCCGAAGCGGTCGAGAACGATATCATCGACCCGATCGAAGAAGCGGTCTCGACCCTCAGCGGTCTCGATACCGTGTCCAGCACCGCCCAGACCAGCGCCGCCATCGTCCTGCTTCAGTTCCAGCTTGAGGTCGACAGTGCGACCGCTGCGCAGGACGTGCGTGAAAAGGTCCAGCAGATCTCCGCGAATTTCCCGGACGCCGCCGAAGATCCGCAGATCCTGCGGTTCGATCCCAACGAATTGCCTGTGCTGTCCATCGGCGTCTCGTCCGAAACCCTGTCTGCCGGGCCGCTGACCCGGCTGACCGAAGACGTGATCGCCACCCGGCTTGCCAATATCAATGGAGTAGGACGCGCCTCGGTCGTCGGCGGCCTGCCAAGCGAGGTGCAGGTGCTGATCGACCCGGATCGCCAGACCGCCCTCGGCATCGGCGTGGCCGAGGTGACCAGTGCGCTGTCGGCCGACAACCTCGACCTGCCTGCCGGCAGCGTCACCAGCGGGTCCAGCGAACAATCGGTTCAGGTCGAAGGGCGCATCATCGGACTGCGCGATTTCGATGACGTGATCATCGCGCGGCGCGGCGGTCAGCCGGTGCGGTTGGGCGATATCGCGACGGTGGGGACCGATCTGGCAGATGCCGATTCCCTTGCCATGCTCAACGGCCAGAGGGCGTTGGCGGTCGATATCGTCAAGACGCAGGGCTCCAACACCGTCGGCGTTGCCGAAGGCGTGCGCAAGGAACTGGACAAGATGATGACCGAGCCGCAGTTCGAGGGTGTCACCCTCGAGGTGCTGCGCGACAATGCCAAGCCGGTCGAGGCGAGCTTTGAATCCGTCCAGTCCATGCTGGTCGAGGGTGCCTTGCTGGCCACCGCGATCGTGTTCCTCTTCCTCAACTCCTGGCGCTCGACGGTGATCACCGGGCTGACGCTGCCGATTTCCGTGATCGGCACCATGGCCGCGATCTATTTCCTCGGCTTCACGCTGAACATGATGACGATGATGGCGCTGTCTCTGTCGGTCGGCCTGCTGATCGACGATGCCATCGTGGTGCGCGAAAACATCATGCGCCACCTGCACATGGGCAAATCGCACCACGACGCCGCGCTGGACGGCACCAATGAAATTGGCCTTGCCGTGCTGGCGACCACCCTGTCGATCTGTGCGGTCTTCCTGCCGGTCGCCTTCATGGATGGGATCATCGGGCGGTTTTTCCTGCAATTCGGCATCACGGTGTCTGTCGCGGTGCTGATCTCGCTCTTCGTGTCGTTCACGCTCGATCCGATGATGTCGTCGGTCTGGTACGACCCTTCGGCCATGCCGGGTGCCAGGCGCGGCCCGATCGGGCGGGCGGTGGCCCAGTTCGACCGTTTCTTCGAATGGATCTCGCGCGGCTACGTGTCCCTGCTGCGCACCTGCCTGCGCTGGCGCAAGATGACGCTGCTGGCTGCGCTGGCCGCCTTTGTTGCCGGGCTGATGACCTTTCCCATCGTCGGGACGGAATTCGTGCCCCCCGCCGACAATTCCGAGATGCAGGTCGAACTGACCACGCCCGTCGGCTCCACCCTGGACCGCACGGCGGAAAAGATCACCCAGGTCGACCGCGTCCTGCGCCAGTTCCCTGAATTCACCGGCACCTATGCCACGGTAAATTCCGGCACCTCCAGTGCGTCGAACGTGGCCACCATCTATGCCCAGATGACGCCGCCGCAGGAACGCACCCGCTCGCCCGAACAGATGACGGGCCTCGTGCGCGATGCGCTGAAAACCGTTCCCGGGGCGAAATACAAGGTTGCCGCCGATCCGGGCCTCGGTGGTATCTCCGCCCCGGTCGTGATCAAGATATTCGGGGACAACCTGGATGTCCTGGAACGCCTCGCGCAGGACCTTGCGGACAGCTTGCAGGGCATTGACGGCCTGGTCGATATCGGGACGTCGCTCGATGATCCCCAGCCGACGCTGGGCGTGCAGATCGACCGCGATGCGGCCTCCGACCTGGGCATCACACTGTCGCAGGTGGGCAATGCGCTGAACCCGATGCTGGGGGGGACGACCGTTTCCGACTGGACCGACCCGCAGGGACAAAGCATGGATGTCATCGTCCGCCTGCCCGAGGCATATCGCGACGATGTCGGTGCCCTCGGGGCGCTGCCGATTGCCGCCAATGCCAGCGGCGATGGGGTCATCCGCCTGGATCAGGTCGCCAATATCGTGCAATCCCAAGGGCCTGGCGAAATCACGCGCGAAGATCGCCAGCGCTCGGTTCAGGTCACCGCCAACCTGGACGGCAAGAAGGTGGGGGATGTGACCAAGGCGGTACAGGCCAAGGTCGATGCGCTGGCGGTCCCCCCGGGCTACCGTGCCACGATGGGCGGCGACGCCGAGGATATTGCCGAAACCAGCGCCACCGCAGGCACGGCCCTACTGCTGGCACTGGTCTTTATCTACCTCGTTCTGGCGTCGCAGTTCGGCAGCTTCCTGCAACCGCTCGCGATCATGTCGTCGCTGCCACTGGCCCTGGTCGGGGTGATGCTTGGACTGCTGGTGGGGGGATCGACGTTGAACATGTTCTCGGCCATCGGGTTCATCATGTTGATGGGTCTCGTGGTGAAAAACGCCATTCTGCTGGTCGACAACGCCAATCACCGCACGGCCGAAGGCATGCACCTGTTCGACGCGCTGCTCGAAGCGGGCGCGACCCGGTTCCGTCCCATCGTCATGACGACGCTGGCGATGATCTTCGGGATGCTGCCGCTGGCGCTGAACATTCACGGTGGCTCCGGGCAGAACGCGCCGATGGCACATGCGGTGATCGGGGGGCTGATCTCGTCCTCGCTGCTGACGCTGGTCGTTGTGCCGGTGATCCTGACCTACGTCGATACCTTCGGCAAACGCGTGTCGGGCCTGTTTCCCCGGGCCCCCGATCACGCATGATCGCCGGTCAGGCTCCTGCCGTCGCGATGCCGCCGCCAGAGGGGGCGCAGAGGGGGCTATTCGGCGGTCTGCATCCCCAATCGGCGCAGAACCCGCCGTTCCGCCACGACGACCAACTGGTAGAACACGACGGACAGCAGCACCGACACTGCGGCCACGGTCCAGATCATGCCATAATCCATGAAGCCGCGTGACTGGTTCAGCAGGTTGCCCAGGCCCTTTCCCGTGGCCAGCCATTCCGCGATCATCACCCCCAGCAATGCGCGTGGCACCGTCAACCGCGTCGCGGCAAAAAGATAGGGCAGAGAGGCGGGGATCGTGACCAGCCTCATTTCGGTCCAGGCGCTTGCCCCATAGGCCCGCGGTACATCCTGGGCCGAGCGTGGCACCAGGGCAATCCCCTGCGCCAGCGTCACGAAGGCGGGAAAGAACGTGACCGAGATCGTCACCCACAGCGTCAACGACATGCCCCGCCCAAGCACCAGCACCAGCAGCGGCGTCAGCGCCACCAGCGGCATGGTCTGCGTCACCAGGGCGACCGGCATGAAGGCCCGGATCGCACGTGGAAACAGCCGCGACGATATCGCCAGCAAAAAGGCAAAGCCCAGCCCGGCCACCATGCCAAGCGCGGTGACGGGCAAGGTCTGGCCCATGGCCTCCAGCAACCGCGAACGGGCGGACGCAGAAGCGGGCGAAAAGAACAGGTAATCGACCACGCCCAGCGGTGTCTTGGCGATCAGCGCAGGCACCCCGGTGCCCCAGATGAACATCCACCACAATGCGAACGGCAGGGCGATCATGCCCGCCCGCAGCGCAACCGCCAGCAGCGGGTGTTCCTTCTCGGTCGGGGCGTCGGGCAGGGCGGCATTCATCGTCACCGCCCGACTTGCCCCGATCAAGCGGCCCGCCAGCAGGGCAAACCCGGCATAACTCAGCCCTGCGATGGCGGTCGCGATCAGCCCGATTCCCCACAGGCGCTCCGGCTCGCCCCGGCCCAGCGATCCCAGCAGATAGGCGCCCAGCCCCCAACGGCCCCCGCCGCCGAATTCGGCCAGGATCGCGCCCAGCACCGCGTTCGGTGCGGCAATGCGCAGCCCGGCCAGGATCGACGGCAGCGCCCCGCGAAACGACACCAGGCGCAGCTGTTGGCGGCGATTGCCGCCGTAGGCCCGGATCAGGTCGGTGGCGCGGCTGTCTGCCTGGCTCAGCCCGATCACCGTGGCCGACATCGTCACGAAATAGACGCCCAGGGCGGCCAGCGTGATCCGAGGGGCCATGCCGCTCAGCGTCAGTGCCAGGATCGGGGCGATGGCGATCGGGGGCAGCGCGAAAACCGCAATGTTCACGCCACGAAACAGCCGCAGCATGGCGGGGGACAGGGCAAAGATCACACCGGCCAGCACCCCGGCAAGGTTGCCGATCACGAACCCGGCCGCCGAGGCGTAGAGCGTGGCAAGCACGTGCCGGGGGTAATCCGCTCCGTCGATCCACAGTCGCATCAGGATGGCGCTCGGGGCGGGCAGGGCGCCGCCTGCCACCAGATCCAGCTGGCCGATGACTTCCCACAGGATCAGCAGGGCCAGGGCGGTGCGCAGGCCGCTCCTGTGAAACAGGTGCCGCGGATCACGCGCCGCCATGCAACACCTCGGCAATCCGGTCACAGAGCGCATGAAACGCGGGGTGGGAAAAAATTGCCGGGTCGCGCGGGCGGGCGAACGGCACTTCGATGACATCGACGATCCGGCCCGGATTGGCGTGCATGACGACCACCCGGTCGGCCAGAAAGACCGCCTCGTCGATCCCATGCGTGACCAGCAGCGTCGTGGCGCCCGTCTCGGCCCAGATCCGTTGCAGCTCGACGTTCATCAGCCGGCGCAGAATCTGATCCAAAGCGCCAAAGGGTTCGTCCATGAACAGCACGCGGGGCCGTGTGACCAACGCGCGTGCAATGGCGACCCGCTGGCGCATGCCGCCCGACAATTCGCCCGGCAGCGCGTTCTCGTACCCCGCCAATCCGACCAGGCGGATCAGGGCCTCGACATCGTCGGCGTGGTCTGCGGGTCTGCGCCCCAGCACCTGCAAGGGCAACTCGACATTGCGGCGGACGCTCCGCCAGGGCAGAAGCGCGGCGTCTTGAAACGCCACCCCCGTCAGCCCCGCCCTGGCGGCCGCCAGTGGCATGTCCCCTGCGATTGCGATGTTCCCGGCGTCGGCCTCTTCCAGACCTGACGCCAAACGCATTACGGTGGACTTGCCACATCCCGAGGGACCGATGATCGCGGTAAAGGACCCGGCGGGGCAGGAAAGGGAAATGTCCCGCAAGGCCTCTACATCACGTCCTCTCCCCCGGAAGGTCTTGCCAACCCCGGTAAGCGCGATCCCGTCAGGGAGGTTTTGCTCCGGGGCAGGCATCAGATCTCCTCAAGCAGCGTGGTGTCGAACATGTCCCGCGTTGCCTTGATGCCAACGGCCTCCAGCGCGGCGATATTCCCCTCGATCCCGTCTTCGGTCATCGCGAAAATGCCCGCGGGGCTTTCGATCAGCGGCTTCTGCGCGGTGTTGAAGTAGATCTCGTTTTCGATGCTGCGACCGGTGCCGTCGAAATGGCTGTCGGCCCATTTCGCAGGCCACTCTGCCGGGTCTTCCAGTGCGGCTGTCCAGCCCTGGCGGCTGGCGCGCAGCCAGGCAACCAGGTCGGCGCGGCGGGTCTTCAGGGTCTCTTCGGTCACGACGACCGTGTCGTTGTAGGTGGTGAAGCCGTAGTCATACAGCAGGAAGGATGTCGCCTCGGCCCCCTGAAGGCCGATCGTGTAGGGCACGTTCGTGGTGAAATCCAGGCTTGCGTCGATCTCGCCCTTGATCAGCGGTGTCGGATCATAGGCATAGGGCACGATATTGACGTCTGCCACGTCGATGCCGTTCATCTTCAGCATTGCCTGCACGGAAATCACGTTGACCGGCGGCACGGCCAGCGTCTTGCCCACCAGTTCGGCGGGGCTGTTGATCGGGTTTGATTTCAGCGACACGATGCCCAGTGGGTTCTTCTGGTACTGCGCCCCGATGATGCGAAAGGGGGCGCCCTGTTCGCTGATCGCCTTGATCGTGGTGTCCGGGGTGGTCAACGTCAGGTCGGCCCGCCCGGCGATGATCGTGCTTTCGGGGATCACGTCAGGCCCGCCGGACAGATAGGTCAGGTCCAGCCCCTCGGCCTGGTACAGCCCCAGGTCCATCGCGGCGAAATAACCGCTGAATTCGGCATCGTTGATCCAGCTGGCCTGAAAGGTGAACGGAGTCGCGGCACGGGCGCGCAGCGGCAGGCCGGCGGCGGCAAGGCCGCAGGCCGCAGTGCCAAGGAAATGGCGGCGGTTCAGTCTGAGGGTCATGGTCACTCTCCTCTGTTGGGGTGCAGTTTGTTATCTGGTGTCTTGCTAATCGGGGCCACGCGCCACGAAGGGCCGCCGCGCATGGTCTGTCGGTGGTGCGCAAGTCTGTGCAATGCTCAGGCAAGCCCTTGAATGCGCTGCAATTCCTGCAATGGCGGCGTTGCCTCGATCTGCTTGGGTTCCAGCAGCGGCCATTTCACGCCCTTGGGGCGGCGGGCGCGGCGCTCGACCGTGTGGCAGCCGCCCGGCGTATAGATCCGGTCGACCAGGATATCGGTTTCCGAGGGTTGCAGATTGTCCTGCACGACCTGGACATCATGCACCACGGCATGAACCGGCGTCTGCTCGTCCACCAGCCCGAGGTCGGTGAACATGCCCCATTCCAGGTCGAAGAAGCCGTGCCCCTTGCCAAAGCGCACGCCATTGACCGACACCGCCGAGGCCCCCGTCACAAGATAGTCGAACCGTCCCATGCCCGCGATTTCCTCCAGCGTGATGGGCGTGCCGAAATGCTCCATCCCGTCCAGCCAGCTGGCATACAGCGCGGCCCCCTCGGGCACCTTCGCCGGGTCCAGCAGCAGGAAACCGCGATAGATCCCGTAGGTGGACATCACGAATGTCTTGCCATCCTCGATCATCCGCCGGCGCAGGTCTGCCAGGCAATTGTCAGGCGTGATGAAGGCAAATTGCGATTGCTGGTAGGCCGGGTCCTGCACCAGCAGCTCGGTCGCTGCCTCCGATCCGTCGAAATCCGGGATCACCTCGGCAAAGTTCATGTGAAACCGGGTATCCGGTCTGGCCACGTCCCGCAGCCTTGTCCATATTCTTTCGCGGATGACCCTGGAGGTTGACATCGTGGTTCCCTTGTTCGTTTCGCAGCGCGTTTCACTGTTTCATATTATTGAAACTCGTGTTTCAATGGTCAATGAAAATCTGAAACAAGTCAGGGGAAACCGGCTCTGATGGCGTCCCGTCTCATCCTTCGCATTCATGAAAAGCAGCAGCGCCTGACCGGCAGCGAGCAAAAGATCGCCAAGGTTCTGCTTGAGAATCAGGGCCTTATTGAAACGCACACGGCCACCGAGCTGGCCAGTTTCGCTGGCGTCTCAAAAGCAACGACTGCCCGTTTTTTCCGCACTCTCGGTTACACCGACTTTGAAGAGGTCCGCCTTCAGGCGCGCGAGGAACGCAATAGCCTGGAACCCTACCGCAAAACTGAAACGCACCCCGACCCGACGATTCTGGGGCGTTCTATCGGTGATCACCTGGATCTTGAAATCGCCAACCTCACACGCACCTTCGAAGAACTGCGTTCGGATCGTCTGCCCGAGATCGCCGACATCATCGCGGCCGCGCCGCGGGTCTGGTTCCTGGGATTCGGTGCCGAGGATGGCGCGGCGCGGCTGGGCAAGGTGCTGTTTTCGCGCCTGCGCCACGGCGTGCGCCAGCTGGAAGGCGCGGGACAGGACTGGGCCAGCGACCTGGCGGTGATCGGTCCCCGGGACGTTCTGATCCTGCTGACGCTGGAGCCGCGACCGCGGATGCTGCGCGCGCTGCTGGCCTATGCCCGCACCTCGCGGATGCGGATCGTGACGCTGACCGATCACGGTTTCATGGCCCAGGCCGAACGCTTTTCCGAAGCGGTGCTGCCCTGCCACGTCTCCAGTTTCGGCATCCTGCCGACCCACGCGACCTTGCTGTCGATGCTGCGCCTGCTGGCCATCGCCTACATCGGCAAGAACCCCGAGGCGGTAAAGCAGCGCGCCGATACCCTCGACGCGATCAACGAGGAACTGGATCTGTTCGAATAGCGCAGGCAGCCCGCGCGACGGCCAACACGGCCCCCGCTGCGCCTCGGAATGTGGCACCTCAAAGCGACAAGTTTTCTTTATCTTTCCGGTCTTCGGCAGAGATCGTTACCGGGCGTTAAGATTTCAGTCGCTACTGTCCTCGCAGCGCAGGAGAGTCACACATGATTGACCATCACATCACGGGCGGCAGGCACGGTGGCAGTGGCCTCGCCGATCATTCAGACGATTTCCCACATCGCGGTGGGGAATCCGGCCCCGACGTCCGCCCTGCGGCTGCGTCCGTGCAAGGGGCGGCGACAGGCGACACAGGCGCCGTCGTTCGGGGGTCGCCCAGCGGGCCGGGGTTCGTGATTGCCATCCTCGGCGGTCTTGGCGGTGTCTTCATGGCGGCGCTTGCCTATCATTTCGGGGCCGGTGTCATCCTCTCCCTGCTGGTGCATGTCACGGTGACACCTCTGCTCGCCATCCTGGTCGGCGTCTGCCTGGTATACCGCCCGCAACGACGCCTCGCCCGCATTCGCGATGTCCCTCGGGCGCCTAGGCCGCACTTTCGGACCCCGGCGCCCTTTCGCGGGACGTCACGACGCCTGCGGTGACCATCCCGGCCTGCGGTGACCATCCCGGCCTGCGCTGAACGGCCCGGCCTGCGCTGAACAGCCCGGCCCGCGCTGAATGGCCCGGCCTGCGCTGAACGGCCCGGCCTGCGCTGAATGGCTCGGCCTGCACTGAACGGCCGGGGATCGCCACCGCGCATCTACGCCCGTGGTCGCCGCGACGACGTCTGATCACTTCCAGATGACACTGACCGCTCCGGCCTGCTAATCAGGGCGGATGGACGATACATTCACCGCCTCAAGCACCGACAACAGCGACCGATTCCTGCGCAAGCGGGATGAAATCGTCGCCGCAGCAGCCGTGCAGATCGCCCAGCGTGGGCTAAAGGGGCTGACGCTGGTCGGTGTGGCGCAGATGGTGGGGCTCAACACCACCTCCATCACCTATTATTTCAAGCGAAAGGAGCTGCTGGCCGCCGCGGCCGTTCAGGATGCGCTGAACCGTTTTGCCGCGATCCTGCTGCCTGAGGCCGACCTGGACGCCGATCCCCGGACCTATCTTGCCGGGGTGCTCAGTCGCAACAGTGCCTATTATGCCGCGATCCGCCGGGGCGAAGCGGCCCCGCTGACCATCCTGTCGGATACCCGCGCACTTGAGGAACCGGATCGCACGCGGCTGATTTCCGATTACTTCCGCCTTGTCGCGCAGGTCTCGACACGCTTCGGTATCGCAACCGACAGCGCGGAAAAGGCCCGCAATATCGCACGCGGTCAATTGCTCTGCGATATCCTGCACTGGTCCCGCAGCTGGCTGGAACTCTACGCCGAGGCGGATCTGCCGCGCGTTCAGGCCCGCCTGCTTGATCTGCTGACCCACGGCTTTGCCCGCCCCGGCGCCACATGGCAGCCAAAGGTCTTTCCCATCGATCCCGAAGGGCCGGCGCCTGCCGCGATCAGCGCCGATACCTACCTGCGCACCGCCACGCGCCTGATCAACGAACGCGGCTATCGCGGGGCGTCGGTCGAGCGGATCGTCGCGCAGCTACAGGTGTCCAAGGGCAGTTTCTATCACCACCTGTCGGGCAAGGATGACCTTGTGACCGCCTGTTTCGACCGCAGCTATTCCCGCGTCTCGGCGGCCCAGCACCATGCCATCGCGCTGCCCGGCGACCAGTGGCATCGCCTGACCAGCGCCCTGGCCAGCCTGCTCGAGGTGCAGGTCGCCGGCCACCTGCCGCTGTTGCGCGACACCGCCATGCTGGCGCTGCCGCCTGACATGCGGCCCCATGTCGTGCGCAGGTCGGACCGCCTGGCGCGGCGCTTTGCGGGCATGATCAGCGACGGCATCGCCGAAGGTTCGATCCGGCCTGTCGATCCGACAATCGCCGCGCAATGCCTGATGGGCATGGTCAATTCGGCGGCCGACATGGCCTCGCGCGCTGGCCGATGGCCATCGGCCCAGGCGGCGATCCGCGACTACGCCGGACCGCTCGCCTTCGGTTTTTTCGACTAGGTCACTTCTTTTTCATCGCGTCCAGCAGGGCCGCACCAAACCCCCCCGGCGCATCCTGCCGCGCGGCAGGGCCGGCGCTGTGCGATCCCGCCTTGTGCGATCCACCCTTTTGCGCGCGTCCTTTCGGCTGGCCGCCACGCGGCCCGCCCCGATCCCGGTTGCCATCCCGCGCCGCACGGTCCTCCCTGGCCGAGGCACCCCCGTCCTTGCGCATGCTCAGCCCGATACGCTTGCGCGGCACGTCGACCTCGGTCACCGTCACCTTGACGACATCGCCCGCCTTGACCACCTCGTGCGGGTCCTTGACGAAACGGTCGGCCAGCTGGCTGACATGCACCAGGCCGTCCTGGTGCACCCCGATATCGACAAAGGCCCCAAAGGCGGCAACATTGGTCACCGTCCCCTCCAGCACCATTCCCGCGCGCAGGTCGGTGATCTGGTCGATCCCTTCGGCAAAGCTGGCTGTCTTGAAGCTGGGGCGGGGGTCACGGCCGGGTTTCTCCAGCTCGCTCAGGATGTCGCGCACGGTGGGCAGGCCGAATTTCTCATCGACGAAATCCTCCGCCCGGACCGAGGTCAGCACCGCCTTGTCACCCATGATCGCGCGCAGATCGCGCCCGCAGGCCTTCACGATCTTGCGCGCCACACCATAGGCTTCGGGGTGGACCGAGGAGGCATCCAGAGGCTCCTCTCCGCCCGCGATCCGCAGAAACCCCGCGCATTGCTCGAATGCGCGCGGTCCCAGGCGGGCGACGTCCTTCAGCTGCTTGCGCGATTTGAACGCGCCGTTGCTCTCGCGGTGCATCACGATGCTCTCCGCCAGCCCCGCGCTCAGGCCCGACACATGGCTCAGCAGCGGCGCAGAGGCGGTGTTCAGATCGACGCCCACGGCATTCACCGCATCCTCGACCACCGCCTCCAGCGACTTGCCCAGCCGGTGCTGGTCCACGTCGTGCTGGTACTGGCCGACGCCGATGCTTTTCGGTTCGATCTTCACCAGTTCCGCCAGCGGGTCCTGCAACCGCCGCGCAATCGACACCGCGCCCCGCAGAGACACATCCAGATCGGGGAATTCCTTCGCCGCCAGTTCCGAGGCGGAATAGACCGAGGCCCCGGCCTCGCTGACGATGACCTTGGTGGGTTTCTTCACCGTCTCCGGCAGCAGTTTGATCGTATCCGCCACCAGCTTTTCCGTCTCGCGGCTGGCGGTGCCATTGCCGATCGCGATCAGCTCGATCCCATGTTTCGCAATCATCGACAGGATGGCATGTTGCGCACCGCGCAGGTCATTCTTGGGCTGGAACGGATAGATGGTGTCGGTGCTCAGAACCTTGCCGGTGGCGTCGATCACCGCGCATTTCACGCCCGTGCGGATGCCCGGATCAAGGCCCAGCGTTGCCTGCGACCCCGCCGGCGCCGCCAGCAGCAAATCTTTCAGGTTGCGCGCGAAAACCGCGATCGCCTCGTCGTGGGCACGGCTGCGCATGTCGCTCAGCAGGTCCAGCGTCATCGACAGGCTCAACTTGACCCGCCACGTCCAGCCCGCGACCTTGCGCAGCCAGATATCACCGGGGCCGGAGCCGCGCGCCTGCAACTTGGCCGCGACCATGTCGACCGGGCGCTCGGCCTGATCCTCGTCCGGGGCGATCTCGACCGTCACGATGCCTTCGTTGCTGGCGCGCAGCATGGCCAGCGCGCGGTGGCTCGGCACCTTCGACCATTGCTCCCGGTGGTCGAAATAGTCGGAAAACTTCGCGCCCTCCTGCTCCTTGCCCTTGACCACCTTCGCGCTGAGAACCGCCTCACGCTGCATATAGCTGCGCAAGCTTCCCACCAGGTCGGCATCCTCGGCCAGCCGCTCCGTCAGGATATCGCGCGCGCCGTCCAGCGCGGCCTTTTCATCCGCCACGGCCTCGTTCAGATACCCCGCCGCCAGCGCCTGCGGATCAAGCGACCGGTCCGCCAGAATGGCCTCGGCCAGCGGCTCCAGCCCGTTTTCCCGTGCGATCATCGCCTTGGTGCGGCGCTTGGGCTTGTAGGGCAGATAGATATCCTCCAGCTGCGCCTTGGTCTCGGCCTTGGCGATGCTGGTGGCCAGCGCATCGGTCATCTTGTCCTGCGTCTCGATGCTTTTCACGATCGCGGCGCGCCGGTCCTCCAGCTCCCGCAGATAGCTCAGCCGGTCGGACAGGTTGCGCAACTGCGTGTCATCCAGCCCGCCCGTGACTTCCTTGCGATAGCGGGCCACGAAGGGCACCGTCGCACCTTCGTCCAGCAGGGCCACCGCCGCGCTCACCTGTTCGGGGCGGGCGGCGATCTCGGTCGCGATGAGGCGGGCAATTCTGGCGGCGGTCGCGTTTGGGGTGTCCACGGCAAGGTCTCCGAACTGTTGGGGCAGGCTGTTGGATCGCCTACATATCCAGCCCCCGCCGCCCCGCCAAGGGCCAACCGCACCCGGCCGCGCCCGCCTGCGGCGGATCGCGAAATGCCGCCGCCGCACGGTGCTGCCCCAGCGGGCAATCGCGCCACGCATCGGGATCAGGCAAACCGGCGGGCCGCACAATCATTTGTAAGCGCGGGACAAACGTGGAAGGCTGATCCCAGGCAATTCAAGGCAGGCGAGTATATGTCGATCACAGCGGCGATCCACCACGTAACGCACTACAAATACGACCGTCCCGTCACGCTCGGGCCGCAGATCATACGGCTGCGCCCCGCGCCGCATTCGCGCACGCGGGTGATCTCGCATTCCCTCAAGATCCTGCCGGAAAAGCATTTCGTGAACTATCAGCAGGATGCCTATGGCAACTGGCTGGCCCGCTATGTCTTTCCCGAGCCGGTGCATGAATTCAAGATCGAGGTCGACCTCGTCGCGGATATGACGGTCTACAACCCCTTCGATTTCTTTGTCGAGGAGGAGGCCGAGGTCTGGCCGTTCGACTATCCCGAAGACATCCGCGACGACCTGTCGATCTATCGCACGCCCGAACCCGTCGGGCCGAAATTGCAGGCGTTTCTCGACACCATCGACAAGGGCGAACAGCGCACGGTCGACATGGTCGTCGGACTGAATGCGCGCCTTTCCAACGAAATCGGCTATGTCATCCGCATGGAACCGGGCGTGCAGACGCCCGAGGAAACCTTCACGACCGGCACCGGATCGTGCCGCGATACGACATGGCTGCTGGTGCAGACGCTGCGCAACCTGGGCTTTGCCGCGCGTTTCGTCTCGGGCTACCTGATCCAGCTGAAACCTGACCTCGTCGCCATCGACGGCCCCGCCGGCACCGATCACGATTTCACCGACCTGCACGCCTGGTGCGAGGTGTTTCTGCCCGGTGCCGGCTGGATCGGCCTTGATCCGACCTCGGGCCTGCTGGCGGGAGAGAGCCATATTCCGCTGGCCGCCACGCCGCATTACCGGACCGCCGCCCCGATTTCCGGCGTTGCGTCCTTTGCCGAGGTCGATTTCGGCTTTGAAATGGACGTCACGCGCACCGCCGAACACCCCCGCATCACCAAGCCGTTCTCGGATGACTCCTGGGATGCCCTCGATGCGCTGGGCGGCAAGGTGGATCAGGCCCTCGCTGCCGCCGACATGCGCCTGACCATGGGCGGGGAACCCACCTTCGTCTCCATCGACGACTTTGAAAGCTCCGAGTGGAACACTGGCGCCGTCGGGCCGATGAAACGCGGCCTCGCGGATGAGCTGATCCGCCGGTTGCGCGACCGTTTCGCCCCCGGCGGTTTCCTGCATTACGGTCAGGGCAAATGGTACCCCGGCGAAACCCTGCCGCGCTGGACGTTCTCGCTCTACTGGCGCAAGGACGGCAAGCCGATCTGGCGCAACCCGGAGCTGATCGCCAAGGAGGTTGCCGACACGGGCGCCACCGAAAAGGACGCAGGAAAACTGCTGCGCGAAATCGCCACCTCTCTGGGGGTCGAGCCGGATTATACCGTGCCCGCCTACGAAGATCCCGCCGAATGGATCCTCAAGGAGGGCAACCTGCCCGACAACGTGACCCCGGAAAATTCCAAGCTCAAGGACCCCGAGGAACGCCATCGCCTGGCCCGTGTCTTCGGGCGCGGCCTCACCAAACCCTCCGGCTATATCCTTCCCGTGCAACGCTGGCAGAGCAAGGCCGCCGGCACCCGCTGGCGCTCCGAGATGTGGAAGCCCCGGCGCGGCCACCTCTACCTTGTGCCCGGTGACAGCCCGGTCGGCTATCGCCTGCCGCTGGGGGCGCTGCCCTACGTCCCGCCCTCCAGCTATCCCTATATCAACGACGCCGACCCGACGGTGCAACGCGGCGACCTGCCCGATTTCCAGCGCCGCGCAGGCGGGGCGGGCGATGCTTCGGGCAGTCAGGCGGAATCCGAAATGCGCGAAAATGCCCGCGCCAGCTTTCGCGCGGATGGTGAAACGCAGGATCGCGTCGAACAGGACACCACCGGCGTCGGCGGTGTCGTGCGCACCGCCATTGCCGTGGAACCCCGCGATGGCCGCCTCTGCGTCTTCATGCCCCCGGTCGAGGCGATCGAGGATTACCTCGAACTGCTCTCCGTGGCCGAAGACGCCGCTGAAAAGCTCGGCCTGCCGGTGCATATCGAGGGGTACTCGCCCCCCGGCGACCCCCGCCTGAACGTGATCCGCGTCGCCCCCGATCCCGGCGTGATCGAGGTCAACGTCCACCCCGCCGCCAACTGGGAAGAGTGCAAGCAGATCACCGCCGGCGTCTATGACGAGGCCCGCCAGTGCCGTCTCGGCGCCGACAAGTTCATGATCGATGGCAAGCACGTCGGCACGGGCGGCGGCAATCACGTCGTCGTCGGCGGGGCCACCACCAACGACTCGCCCTTCCTGCGCCGCCCCGACCTGATGCGCTCGCTCGTGCTGCACTGGCAGCGGCACCCGGCCATGTCCTATCTCTTTTCCGGCCTCTTCATCGGGCCGACCAGCCAGGCGCCCCGCGTCGACGAAGGCCGCGCCGACAACCTCTATGAACTGGAAATTGCGCTGGCCCAGATCCCGGCGCCGGGGCAGGGCACGCCGCCGTTGCCCTGGCTGACCGACCGTCTGCTGCGCAACCTGCTGACGGATGTCACCGGCAACACCCACCGGGCCGAAATCTGCATCGACAAGATGTTTTCGCCCGACGGTCCCACCGGCCGCCTCGGCCTTGTCGAATTCCGCGGCTTCGAGATGCCGCCAGACCCGCGCATGTCGCTGGCACAGCAACTGCTGATCCGCGCCCTGCTGGTGCGCTACTGGAATCAGCCCATCGGGGGTGATTTCACGCGGTGGGGCACCACGCTGCATGACCGCTTCATGCTGCCGCATTTCGTCTGGACCGATTTCCTCGATGTGCTGGCCGACCTGCGCCGCCACGGCTTCGACTTCCGCCCCGAGTGGTTCGAGGCCCAGTCCGAATTCCGCTTCCCCTTCTGTGGCGAGGTTGAATACGAAGGCGTCCACCTGGAACTGCGCCAGGCCCTGGAACCCTGGCACGTCCTTGGTGAAACCGGCGCCATCGGCGGCACCGTGCGCTTTACCGACAGTTCCACCGAACGGCTTCAGGTGAAACTCTCGACCGGCGATACCGGGCGCTACATCGTCACCTGCAACGGCCGCCGCGTGCCGCTGGCCAAGACGGAAACCAACGGCGTCGTGGTGGGGGGCATCCGCTTCAAGGCCTGGCAGGCCGCCAGCGCGATGCACCCCGTCGTGCCGGTCAATGCGCCGCTGACCATCGACATCTTCGACACCTGGACGGGCCGGGCACTGGGCGGCTGCGTCTATCACGTGGCGCATCCGGGGGGGCGCAACTACGACACCTTCCCCGTCAATGCGAACGAGGCCGAGGCCCGCCGCCTGTCGCGGTTCGAACCGCATGGCCATACCCCGGGCCTCTACATGCCGCCGCCCGAAAACAGCCATGGCGAATTCCCGATGACGCTTGACCTCAGGCGCCCGGCGGGCGTCTAAGGGCCTCTGACGCCGCGCATCCCCCCGGATTTCCCGGGGGGCGGGGCGCGCGGGGGGCACGGTGCCCCGCCGCAAGAAAGAACGGCAAGGCGGCCTGTGGCCGGCCTTGGATGGGCGCAGGACCCTGCGCCGTTTGAACGGGTTGCAAGGACCAGGGGGGGCGCAACGGTGACATCTGACGTTCCGCAAAACGGCGTGCCCGGCCGCGATCCCGTCGCCACGGCGCACGGCACCGGGCCTGACACCGCCGCCGCGATCCCGCCCCAGACGACCCCGGAGACGACGCCAGAGACGCCGACAGAGAGTGGGCCAGAAACCACCCCCGAACAGCGTCTCGCGGAACTGCTGGCCAATTATCGCCCCCTCGAAGGCGTCGCGGACGAACTGATGGATGCCCGGGGCAATGTCCGCCCCGTCTGGCAGCCCTTTCTCGCCGAAGTGTCCCGCCTCTCGCCCGAGGATCTGACCCATGCCACCGCCCGCGGCAGCCAGTACCTGCGCGACGCCGGGGTCTACTTTCGCCACTACGGCCCGGATTCCGAGGAAGAGCGCGACTGGCCGCTGGCCCACCTGCCGCTGCTGATCGATTCCGGTGAATGGAGCCAGATTTCCGCCGGGCTGGTCGAACGCGCCGATCTGCTGGAACGCATCATGGCCGATCTTTATGGCCCCGGCGCGCTGGTGCAACAGGGGCTTATCCCGCCCGATCTTTTGACGGCCAATCCCGAATGGCTGCGCCCGCTGGTCGGGATCCGGCCGCGCTCGGGGCATTTCCTGCACATGATGGCCTTTGACATCGGGCGTGGGCCGGATGGCAAATGGTGGGTACTGGATGATCGCACGCAGGCGCCCTCGGGGGCCGGTTTCGCGCTGGAAACCCGCATGGCCACCTCGCGCAGCTTTCCCGGCATCATGGCGCGCTCGAACGTCACGCGGCTGGCGGGGTTCTTTCGCGCCTTTCGCGATGCCCTGCTGGCCTTGCGCTCGGATGGCGACAGCCGCGTCACCATCCTGACGCCCGGTCCGATGACCGACACCTACTACGAACATGCCTATATCGCGCGTTACCTCGGGTTCCTGCTGGTGCAGGGCGAAGACCTTGTGGTGCGCGATGGCCGCCTGATGGTGCATACCGTGGGCGGTCTGCAACCGATCTCGGTGCTGTGGCGGCGGCTCGATTCCGAATGGCTCGACCCGCTGGAACTGCGCGAAGACAGCCAGATCGGCACGCCGGGCCTGCTGGGCGCGCTGCGCTCGGGGCAGCTGACGATGGTCAACGCGCCCGGCTCGGGCGTGCTGGAAACCCGCGCGCTGATGGCCTTCATCCCGCGTATCGCCCGCAAGTGGCTGGGCCGGGACCTGTCGCTGCCCAATATCGCGACGTGGTGGTGCGGTGCCGCGTCGGCCCGCAGCTACGTGCGGGCCAATGCCGCGCGCATGACCATCGACCGCGCCTTGTCGACGAACCTGCCGTTCGATCATGGCCCCGACGTCGTGATCGCGGGCCGCCATCCCGATGGCCAACCGCTCGATCCCGACTGGATAGACCGGCGCGCCGAAACCCTCGCGGCGCAGGAAATCGTCTCGCTCTCGACCGCGCCCGCCCTCGTCGATGGCCGGCTCGAGGCCCGCCCGATGAGCCTGCGCGTGATCCTCGGACGCACCGCGCAAGGCTGGCAGGTGATGCCCGGCGGCTTTGCCCGCATCGGCAATTCCGACACCTCGGCCGATATCTCGATGCAGCGCGGCGGCGCGGTCTCCGATGTCTGGGTAGTCTCGCCCGTGGCCCCGCCCGAAGACACGCTGCTGACCACGCCCAGCCCGCACCACAGCCAGCCGCAATATGCCGCCCTGCCGGTGCGCGCCGCCGACAACCTGTTCTGGCTGGGCCGCTACAGCGAACGTGCCCAGCAAAAGATCCGCCTGCTGCGCGCCTACCACCTGCGCCTTGCCGAAAATGGCCTGGCCGACCTGCCGCTGACGCACCACCTCTCCGAAGCTCTCTCGGTCATGGGCGTGGACACCGGTGAAACCATGCCCGAGGGCCTGATGGCCGACCTCGGCAGCGCCATCGCCGGGGCAGGGCGCATCCGTGACCGCTTTTCCGCAGACGGCTGGAACGCCCTGACGGACCTGCAACGCACCGCCGCCAATATCGGCCCGCGCCTGCAACCCGGCGACGATTGCGCCCGCGCGATGAGCGTGCTGCTGCGCAAGGTCTCGGGCTTTTCCGGCCTCGTGCACGAAAACATGTACCACGCGACCGGCTGGCGTTTCCTGTCGCTGGGCCGCGCGGTTGAACGCGCCTGGGCCACCACCAACATGCTGGCCACCTTCACCGATCCCGACGCCCCCGAAGGTGCGCTCGACATCGCGATCGAGGCGGGCGATGCCATCATGATCCACCGCCAGCGCTTTCCCTCGGTGATCAGCCGCGACACCGTGCTCGACCTGCTGCTGCTGGACGAGGCGAACCCCCGCTCGGTGCTGACCCAGCTGGGCGATATCCTGCGGCACCTCGACTGGCTGGACAAGCTGGCGACGCCGCAGGGTCAGATGACCTCGCTCCGCCGCGAGGTTCTGCGCCTGCAAACCGCCCTCGCCATCGCCGTCGCGCCCGAAATCGACCCACCCCGCCTGGCCGAGATTTCCGACGCGACGGCCAGCTTCTCCGGCCTGCTGGCCGACAGTTACCTGAGGTAGGCGATGATCTATTCCATCCGTCTGCGCATCAGCTATGCCTACGAACGCCCCGCCGACGTCGGCCGCCACCTGCTGCGCCTGCTGCCGATCAGCCTGCCGGGGGTGCAGATCGTGCACGACGCCCGCCTCGCGTTTCAGCCCCGCCCGTCCGAGGTGATCAACCGCCGCGACTTCTTCGGCAACGAATGCACCGAAATCGCCTATGTCGACCGGCAGGAACGGACCGAGTTCGAAATGCTGGCCCGCGTCGAACGTCTCGAACTGACGCCGCGCCTCGACGTATCGCCCCGCCGCCGTGATTTCGAAGCCGAGATGGCAGGCACCCCATCCCTGTCGCCCCATGCGCCGCACCAGTTCCTGTGGTCTTCGCCGCGCGTGCCCCGCCACGCCGGTATCGCCGCATGGGCCGCGGAACAGGCGCGCGACGCCGAAACCGCCTTTGCCACCGCCGATGCCATCTGCACGGCGTTGCACCGCGACATGACCTTCGATGCAAAGGCCACGCTGGTCGACACCCCGATTGCCAGGGCATTCGAACTGCGCCGGGGTGTCTGTCAGGATTTCACCCATATCGCCATCTGCGCCCTGCGCAGCCTCGGGATTCCGGCGGGCTATGTCTCGGGGTTCCTGCGCACCCTGCCGCCCAAGGGCAAGGAACGCCTCGAAGGTGCCGATGCCATGCACGCCTGGGTCCGGGCCTGGTGCGGCAATGAAATGGGCTGGGTCGAATTCGATCCCACCAATGCCATGCTGGCAGGCACCGATCACGTCGTCATCGGCTATGGCCGCGACTATTTCGATGTCTCGCCCGTCAAGGGCGCGCTGCGCTTTACCGGTGGGCGCAGCACCAAGCAGGCGGTCGACGTGGTCGAGGCCACCTGACCCCGCCCCCTAAACCCCCTCTCGCCAAACCGGTTTCGCCGCGCTACGACTTGGCCCATGAACACCGATGATTTTGCCGAATGGTCCGCCCGCGCCGCCCAATGGGGCGCTGACTACCGCGCCAGCCTGCGTGACCGCGCCGTCCGTCCCCGCGTCGCGCCGGGCCAGACCTACCGTTCCATCCCCGCCGCGCCCCCCGAACGGGCCGAAGACATGGAACAGATCTTTGCCGATTTCGAAGGCATCATCGCCCCCGGCATGACCCACTGGCAACACCCCCGTTTCTTTGCCTATTTCCCCGCCAATGCCGCGCCGGTGTCCGTGGTGGCCGAATACCTCGTCTCGGCCATGGCCGCGCAATGTATGCTCTGGCAGACCTCACCGGCGGCGACCGAGCTTGAGACGCGCATGATGCAATGGCTGCGCGATGCCATCGGCCTGCCGGACAGCTTCGAAGGCGTCATTCAGGACAGCGCCTCCTCGGCCACCCTTGCCGCCGTTCTGGTGATGCGCGAACGCGCCCTCGGCTGGGCGGGCAACAGCGCCGGCCTGCGCGCCGGGCCGCAACTGCGCATCTATTGCTCGGCCGAGGTGCACAGCTCCATCGACCGCGCGATCTGGATTTCCGGCATCGGGGCGGACAACCTGGTCAAGATCCCCTCGACCGGTCCGCGTCATTCGATGGACGCCGCAGCGCTGGACGCGGCCATCCGCGCCGACATCGCCGCCGGGCACCGCCCTGCCGGTGTCATCGGCTGTACCGGCGGCACCTCCATCGGCGGCTGCGATGACCTCGGGGCGGTGATCGCCGTCGCCCGCGCGCATGATCTCTATACCCATGTCGATGCCGCATGGGCTGGCTCGGCCATGATCTGTCCTGAGTTCCGCAGCCTCTGGGCGGGGGTCGAGGGCGCGGATTCCGTGGTCTTCAATCCGCACAAATGGCTCGGCGCGCAATTCGACTGTTCGGCGCATTTCCTGCGCAACCCCGACGACCTCGTGCGCACCCTCGCCATCCAGCCCGAATTCCTCAAGACACATGGTGCCGACGGCATCATCAACTATTCCGAATGGTCGGTCCCCCTTGGCCGCCGCTTTCGCGCGCTCAAGCTCTGGTTCCTGCTGCGCGCGCACGGGCTTGAGGGGCTGCGCGACATGATCCGCAATCACGTCCGCTGGTCGGTTGACCTGTGCGAGAAACTCCGCGCCACCGAGGGGATCGAGATCCTGACCGAGCCGATGCTGTCGCTCTTCACCTTTCGCCCCGCAGGTGCCGATGATACCGCCACACTGGCGCTGGTCGAGGCGATCAACAACGACGGCCGCATCTACCTGACCCAGACGCGGGTGGGGGATGCGCTGGCGATCCGTTTTCAGGCGGGCCAGTTCGACATGCAGGAACAGGATGCGCAGGTCGCCTATGACGTGATCTGCGAACTGGCCGGCGTGGCCCCCGTCGCGCGCTGACAGCTGCCCCCGTATCGGGCCCCAATTTCGGAGCGCAGTTTCGGGCCCAGTTTCGGAGCCCAGTTTCTGGCCGCTCGGTAGACGGCAGGCAGCGCACGCTTGCGCCCTCCAGCCTCCCCGACCGCTGCGTTAACGACCCTCTCCGCACCACCCCGCGCACCGTTCAGATACCGCACTGATACCGTCAAGATACCGACGTTGCATTTCGCCGGTTTCCTCAATTAACCACTCGATTCCGCGCTTTTCGGCAAAATCCCCCTACCGACGTCAGCGCGCCGCCTTGTAGGTTCGCTCATACATGCTGCGCAGGTGCTGCTCGACCGTGATCGGCGGATAGCGCGGGGTCTCGCCGTCATACAGGCAGGTCGGGATGCACGATACCTCGTGGTCGGGAAAACCCGAGTAAAAGAAGGGAACCGAGTACCGCTCGCGCCCTGATTTGTTGATCACCCGGTGAAGGGTCGAGCGGTAGCGATCATTGGTCCACCGGGCAATCATGTCGCCCAGGTTGACCACGTAAGCCCCTGGAATCGGGGGCGCATCTATCCAGCTTCCATCTTCGTCGCGCACCTGAAGCCCGCCGACGTTGTCCTGCAACAGCATGGTCAGCCCGCCGAAATCCGTATGCGCCCCGGCGCCCATCTCGTCGGGGTTGTCGGGCTGCGCAGGGGGATAGTGCAGCAACCGCAGCGTCGCCAGCGGCTGGTCGCAAAACCCTGAAAAGTAATCTTCTTCCAGATCCAGCGACAGCGCCATGCCCCGCATCAGCAGCGCCCCCAGCGTCGTCATGGCGGCGAAATAGGCCATCATCGTCGGGCGAAATCCGGGCAGGTCGCTGGGCCACTGGTTCGGTCCGTGATTGAACTTGCCCGCCGCCACACGCCCGTCCCGCGCCGTCAGTTCCTCGCCGATGTAATAGCCTTCCTTGCGGTCCGGCAGCGCCCCCTGCTGAAGGGTCTGGCCCCCCAATTGCTCATATCCGCGATTGCAGGGGGAATTGGCCTTGTCCAGCGCGTCCTTGCAGGCATCCGGTATGTCGAACAGGGCGCGCGTCTCGCTCATCACCGCCTCGATCAGGCCTTCGGGAATGCCATGGCCAGTGACATAGAAAAAACCATGCGCCAGGCAGGCCGCACGGATCTTTTCGCCCACCATGACCCGCTCGCACGGGTCTGATGAAGACAGGCCCGCGACATCTATGATCGGCAGTGTTTTCGCCATGCTCTCAACCTCTTGCACAGGAATGGGGCGGCCCTGCGCAGGCCGCCCGCAGCGTCATTTCTTCGCGAAATTCGCGCCCAGACGCATCTGGATGTACTCATGCCCGGTCATCGGGTCGTACTTGCCTTCCGGCCCCTCCAGCACGGTGTCCATGTTGGCCTGCGCGAAATACGCCATCGAATAGCGCGGCCCGAGGTATTCTTCGGGCCGTGGCATCCGCACCCGGTGCAGCGTCGATTGCAGCTTGTCATCCGACCACCGCATCAGCATGTCGCCGATGTTGCAGGTGATCACGCCGGGCAGCGGCGGCACATCCGTCCAGGCAATCGCGCGCCCCTTGGCATCCTTGCCGGGGCAGAGCTGAAGGCCGCCCTGACCGGGTTTCTGGTGCAGCAGGGTCAGGCAATCGAAATCGGTATGCGCGCCCGCGCGCCAGAACTTGAAGTCCTCCGGCTTGGCGTCTTCCATGCCAAGATAGTGGATCAGGCGCAGCGTCGACTGGTATTCCTTTGCCTCCGGGTCATGCCCTTCGGTAAAGAAATCCGTCATGAATCCAAGGCGATCGGCAAAGCAGCTCAGCACCCGCATGGCCAGCGACCAGTTGTGCCGCTCGAATGCCATCATCGTCGCCTTGAAGGCCGGAACCTCGACGCCATTGGGCCAGAGGCCGGCCATGCGGGGCAGGGTGATCTGGTAGCTTTCCTTGCGGTCCGCCGTCCCGGTCGAGGGGCGCACCTGCTCCATGAACTCCCACCCGGCGTTCGATCCGGGCTTGAGGGGGAATTTCTTCTTGGTGTCTTCGGGCAGCTGAAAGAATTGCTCGCTCATCCAGAACGCCTCGTCCACCAACGCCTGCGGGATGCCGTGGTTGGTCAACTGAAAGAACCCGATCTCGGTCGCCGCCGCCCAGAGCGCCTCTCCGATCTCGTCCTTGCGGTTGAAATAATCGGACATGTCGATCTGCGGAATGTCCCGCTCGACCGTCTCGCCCATGCCGCCGAAGGCCTTTTCGGCGTTCAGCTCCTGCAATCCGTAAGTCGTGTCATTCATGGTCTTTTCTCCTTCGATGGTAAGGGAGCAATGACCTGCACGAATGTGCTGCCTGCTTATACTCCGGTGGGTATTCCTAAACGGGTTCCAGCGCGGCCTGCCGCCGCTGTCGCGCGATCAGCCTGTCTGTCAGACGCATCGCATCCTCGGCCAACTGGCCCAGATCAACGCCGGTCGGCAGGCCACCCGCCACAATGCGTTTGCCGCCGACCAGGCTGTGTTTCACGACGATGCCGCCAGTGATCACAGGCGCAATCGCCCGCTCATGCAGGCCCAGGTTGCGCGGCGCGGACAGGTCCAGCACCGCGATATCGGCCGCCATGCCAACCGCCAACGTGCCGACCTTCGGCAGGTTCAGCACCTTCGCGCCGCCCGCCGTCGCCCAGTGCAGGACCTCTTGCGCACGGACTGCGCCGACGCCCTTCGTCGCACGGTGCAGGCTGAAGGCCGCGTGCATGACGATGCCCATGTCCGCCGCCTCGTTCGCCGCTGCGCCGTCGACGCCCATCGACACCGCGCCGCCCAGCCGGTGCAGCGCATCTGCCGGGGCAATGCCGCTGCCAAGCCGCGCGTTGGCGTTCGGGCAATGCGCCATGCCGGTGCCGGTCTCGGCCAGCATCTTCACCTCATGCGGGGCCAGGTCGACCAGATGCGCGAACCACACATCGCTGCCCAGCCACCCCTTGTCGGCCAGCCATTCGACCGGGCGTTGGCCATACTTGGCCATCGTAAAGGCGGCATAGGCTTCGTTCTCGCTCAGGTGCGAATGCAGCATCAGCTTGTTTTCACGCGCAAACGCCGCGATCTCGCCCAGCTCTTCCAGCGCCACGTTGAATGTCGGCGTGGTCGGGGCTACCGCCACGCGCGTCATCGCCATGTCCGACGGATCATGCCATTTCGCCGCCGTCGCCAGCGTCTCGTCCAGAAACCGTTGCAGCGTCTCGCAGGGGGCGGGCGGCACACCGGGGTCGTCGAACACGCGCCCCTTCGTCATGCCACCGCGTGCCAGCACAAAGCGGATGCCCAGCTTTGCCGCCTCCTCGAACAGCACGTCCGAGGGGGCATAGTCGTAGCGATCCGAATAGATATAGTGATGATCCGCCACCGTGGTCGCGCCGCTCATCACCAGTTCCGTCAGCCCGATCCGGGCCGATATTCGAAACGTCTCTTCGTCCAGCAGCGGCCACCAGGTATAGGGCACATGCATCAGCCACGGGTCGAGAGCGAGGTTCATCCCCTTGGGCACCGCTTTCAGCACCGACTGGAACAGGTGGTGATGGGTGTTCACCAGCCCCGGCACCACGGCGCAGCCGCCCGCATCCAGCACCTCTTCGCCGGGCAGGGGGGACAGCTCGCCCATCTCGGCAATCAGCCCGTCGCGCACGCGGATCGCGCCGGAAAAGGTCTCTCCCGCGCCCAGTTTGCCGGTCAGGCAGTCGCGGATATTGGTGATCAGCAGGCTCATTTGCGTTCTTTCGGCAGCGACCAGGGGAACAGGATCTTTTGCGTCAGGCTGACCGCCTGGAACAGCACCAGCGACATCACCAGCAGAACGACCAGCCCAGCCCAGGCCTGCGGCAGCTTGAACATCGAGGTCGAGAACTGGATGAAGTAGCCGATGCCCTTTTCAGCAGCGACGAATTCCGCCACCACCGCGCCGATCACACTCAGTGTTATGGAAATCTTAAGGCCGGAAAAGATATAAGGGGTCGCATAGGGCAAACGGATCTGGCTGATCTCGCGCCAGACAGGGGCCCGCAAAGACCGTGACAGTTCGATCAACTCCGGCGGTGTCGCCATCAACCCGGTCGTCATCGACACGACCAGCGGGAAGAAGGTGATCATGAAGGTGATGACGACGCGGGGCGCGTCATCCGTCCCCAGTACCACGATGATGATGGGGGCCACGGCGACAACCGGCACCGACTGGATCACCACCAGCAACGGATAAAGCGACCTGCTCAGAAACCGCGACTTGGCCAACCCGACCGCAATCGGCAGCGATACGACAATTGCCAGCACGAACCCCATCAGCGCCACGCGCAGCGTCGACCAGACATGTTCGACCCAACGCGACAGGCTGACCACCTCGAACCCGCCCAGGATACGGCTGGGCGCAGGCAGGATATAGCTGGGCACCGCAAACAGGCGTGTCCCGGCCTCCCACACCACCAGGATCAGCACGAAGGTCAGCAGCGGCAGCACCACCGGCAGGCGGATCAGCTTCTCCATAAACGGTTCCGATGGCGCGACGGGCACCTTTGTCGTAGCCGTATCCTTTTGTTCGGAAACGGAAATATCGGCTTCAGCACTCATCTCAGGCCACCTTGTCCTTGATCAGCAGGCCGCGCAGATGGCCCATGAATTCCTGCATCTCGGTTGAGCGGAGCGAGCTTTCGTCGCGCGGTCGGCTCAGCGGAACTTTCAGATTGGCAATGACGCGACCGGGGCGCTCGCTCATCACCACCACCCGGTCGGCCAGGATGACCGCCTCGGGGATCGAATGGGTGATGAACAGCACCGTCTTGGGGCTGGCCTGCCACAGGCGCAGCAATTCGAACCCCATGGCGTCGCGCGTCAGCGCGTCCAATGCGCTAAAGGGTTCATCCATCAGCAGAATATCGGGGTTGAGGAACAGCGCGCGGGCAATCCCCACGCGCTGTTGCATACCGCCCGACAGCTCTCCGGGCAGGCGTTTTTCAAATCCGGCCAGGCCGCAGGTCGCGATGATCTGGCGGGCATGGTCGCGGTCCTGTCGGGACACGCGACCACGCTTGTGCTTGGCCGGAAAGACGACGTTGTCCTCGACACTGGCCCAGGGCAGCAGGGTCGCCTGTTGAAACACGATGCCGATATCGTCGCGCGGCTCGGTGACCGGCAGACCAAAGACCGACACCATGCCTTCGGTCGGTTTGATCAGCCCGGCGGTCATCCGCAGCAGGGTGGATTTGCCACAGCCCGACGGGCCGAGGACGGCGACGAATTCATGCCGGGCGATGGAAAGATCCACCCCCGACAGGGCTGTCAGCGGCCCGGAGTCGGTTCTGAAAGTCTGACCGGCTTCGGAAAAGCTGATGGCATCTTGTGTCATGGACAACGTCCCTTTCAGCGTGGCTTACATCCCGTCGGGCAGGAAGGACCGGTCGACGACGGTTTCGGGATCCAGCGCTTCGGCGTCCAGCCCCTGCGCTTCGGCAACCAGTTTCCAGGTCGAGGCAAGGCGTGCCTCGTCAAAGGCGCCCAGGCCGAATTCGTCTGTGACGGGGTTGAAGGCCAGCTTCGACGCATCGGTCCACGACCCGATGACATCTTCCGCGCTCAGCTCGGGCACCATCGCGGCGGTGTCTTCGGCGGCTTTCTGCGGGTTGTCATAGGCGAACTGGATCGACTTCAGGAAGGCACCGACAAAGCGTTTGGCGACGTCTGGTTGCTCCGTCAGGAACGTGTCGCTGGCGATCAGCGATGCCGAATACAGCTTCAGCCCGGCAGAATCCCACGGCAGGACGACGATGTCCTTGCCCGCTTCCTTGGCCTGGTTGGTATAGCGCGTCACATCTGTCAGCCAGGCGATGATGACGTCGGATTGGCCGGTCATCAGCAGCGGACCGAGCGCGCCGGGATCGGCCTTGGTCAGCGTGATGTCGTCTTCGGACATGCCGTTCTGTTTCAGCACCAGCGGCAGGAACACGTTGGACGAGGTAAAGGGCGACGTCGCGACCGACTTGCCCTTGACGTCCGCCAGTTCGGAAATCCCCTTGTCTGCGGTGGTATAGAAGGCGTGCGGCCCGGTGTTGAAGATCGACGCGATCGCTGTGACCGGCACCCCTTCGGTAACCTTGGCCGCCATCAGCGCCTCGATCCCGGCTGATCCGACCTGGGCAACGCCGGTCGCGATCTTGGTAATTGCCTCCGACGATCCCCGGCCCGGCGCGATGCTGACGTCAAGCCCGGCCTCTTCGCAAAAGCCTTCCTCGACGCAGACATAGATCGGGGCCTTGTCGCCACCCGGCAGCCAGTCCAGCTGATAGGTGATCTTGTCGAGGGCGAAGGCGGGTGAGCCGAGCGTGATTGCCACAAGCGCGGTTGCGCAAAGTCTGTTCATTACGATTTCCCTGTTTCTCTTGTTGTCTGATCTGGTTTTTCCAAGTTTCTTGGAGCCTGATAACGGAAGGAACGCCATGCCTTCCCGGCCCCCGCGACGTTGCGCGGCGGCGCGTGGCATACGCATATTCAGGAAGGAGTAGTGCAGTCGCCGCGTCATCAATCACCTCAACCCTGTCGTTGGCCTTGATGAGCAATGTCAGTGCCCCAGTCTCGGAAACTTTTCCGAATGGCCTGGGCCCTTCCGCTTCTACTCGTGATCCACCTTGGCCTTGCGGATCGCGTTCGGCAAAGCATGCGATGGCGCAGGCCGCGATGCACCGTGCTGAAATGTGCGTTTTTTGATCGGACGCTGTCGAATTTGCCGTAAATATGGGCGATGTGAGAGGCTCGGATCGTATGCAATGTGGGATTCGATCTTGTTTTCGGGGCGAATCTCTCGTGTTGTCGCGCCAAGCTGACACCGACAGGAGGCACCAGATGCCCATCACTTCCGACCAGGACCTTGTCCTTCTTCGCCGCTCCATCGCCCTTGCCACCGAAAGCCGGGCGCGCGGCGATCATCCCTTCGGCGCGCTGCTGGCCGGCCCTGACGGAGAGATCCTGCTTGAAGACATGAACACCTGCGGCACCAAGGGCGATCGCACAGGCCACGCCGAACGCAACCTGATGACGGCGGCGTCCCTGAAATACGATGTCGATTTCCTGTCACGATGCACGATGTACACCTCGGCAGAACCCTGCGCGATGTGTGCCGGTTCGGTCTATTGGACCGGCGTCGGGCGCGTCGTCCACGGGATGAGCGAGGTCGACCTGAAGGCGCTGATCGGCCCCGATCCCGAGAACCTGACGATGGATCTGCCGTGCAGGACTATTTTTGGCGCAGGGCAACGCGCAGTCGAGGTCGTCGGCCCCCTGCTCAGCGAAGAAAGCGCCGTGGTGCATGAAGGTTTCTGGGACAGCCTTTGATCATCGGCGGCCACCCTTTTTACGTGGATTTACCTGGATTTACCTGATTTGCTTGGCGGGTCGCTGATTTCCGACGGGGCGCGGGGTTCCGCCCGCTCCTCGTGCCCGGATTCAGGCGCCCATCCGGGCAGGCTGGCGGCGTGATCACCTTAGGTGCCGCCCCCGCGGGTGCCGCCGTCTATTGCTCCTCGCTTCCGCCCAAAAGGGTGGCCACGATGCTGGCCGAGGACATCGCCCCGCCCGAGCTGACATTGCTCAGCAACAGATAGCGCCGCCGCACGTCATGCAGCGCCTCCGTTTCGGCAAGCTCGGTAACATTGGACGTGCCGAACAGGCGTTCGGATCGCGCCTGCAATTCCGCGCTCTGCCTGTCGATATCCAGCGCCGAAAAACTGGCGGGCAACTGGAACGCGGTCTCGAAAACCTCTCTCAGCGGTTTTGACGCAAGCACGCCGTACCAACGAGAGCTGTTGGTACTGGCGCCCGCGATCACCTGGGCCATGTCGCGTTCCAGCGACAGCGCAATGCGCAGGGTCGGATCGGCGTTTCCGATCTCGATCTCGAACTGCCGGTCGAGGTAATTCTCCACCACCGTTTCGGCAAATCCGGCGGGATAGGTGCGCCCCGCATCCTGGTCCTTGAAATTGAAGGCGTCGGCAAAGGCGCGATAGCGTTGATCGGGGTAGACGTTCAGCAATGACGTCGGGCTGTTGCGATCCGACTCCAGAATGCGGCTGGCAAAGGGCACGCTGTCGCTGCGCGATGGCAGATCGAAGAATTCGAACGTGGCCAGCATCAGCGATATGTCCTTGAACAGATCCGCCGGGGTTTCGACCTGGCTGGTGCGCGCGCTGACGGTCTTGACGACCTTCTGCAAGGTGCTGGTAAAGGCTTCGGCGTTCGGATCGGCATCCGCCTCGGCCATCGCGGCAAAGTCAAAGACATTGGCCAGCGCCGCGTACCGCTTGTCCTCCAGCGTGTTGGCGACCGAGGTGTCATCGGTCAGATCCGATGCCAGGACAGCTTCGATCAACTCCGGGTCGTCGGCATCCGCCTGCAGGCCGAATATCTGCAAGGCCGCCGCCAGCAACTCCGGCTCGTCCATCAGGGCCTCGGGGGTGCGGATGTCTGCGGCCTTGTCTGCGAACAGCGTCGCGAATCCATACAGGCTGTCCCGGTCGCGGGCCTTGCCCGCCAGATCGAACGCCTCGGCAAGCGCGACATAGCGGGGATCGGACAGGCGGTTGGCAAAGGAGTTTTCGTCGCCCAGATCGGAATTCAGCACCTGTTGCAGGAAATAGGTGTTGGTCCGGTCGTCCTCCAGGCCAAAGGTTTTCAGGGTCGCGCGCAGCAGCGAGGGGTCGTTCAGCAGGTCGTCGGCAGTTTGTATGCTGGCCAACTGCGCCGAAACCTCCTCCGCCGATTTGGTCGATGTCAGCGATGGCCCCCCCTCACCGGCGAAATTGAACGCCTTGGCAAAGGCAAGATAGCGTTTGTCGGCCAGTCGGTTGGCAAGGGATTTGCCGTCCGTCAGATCGGAATCGAGGATTTTCTTGATGAAGGCGCGGTTGTTGATGTCTTCGTCCAGGCCAAAGGCACCAAGGGCGACGCGCAACATGGCGCGGTCATCCATCAGCTGGTCCGATGTCTGAATATCCTTCAGCTTGCTCTTGAATTGTTCGGTATCGCGCGCGATCGGCGCCGATTGCGCCAGCAACTGCTGCTGGCGGTCGCGGGTCCGCATCAGGAATTCATACCCGGAGACGCCCGTTCCCATGGCTGTCGGTGTAAACATCGCTCGGCCTCCGGCAATCGCAATTCGTGTCCCGTCCGCGTCAGAGGCTAGGCCCTGTCTCTTAACCTGGCGTATCCACCGCCGGGTTTTTGCATCGCATTGTCGGATTTTCCCGCGTGTCCCACGCTGGGGCAGGTGTGCTTGGGGGGCGCATTGTCGCTGCCCCTTCTATCTGCGGCCATGCCCGGCTAGTGTCCCGACCATCTGCCTGTCGCGCGGGCCTGACCGGCGCGTTTTCAAAGGAGCCTTACATGAACGATCTTTCAAATTCCCTTGCCGCGGCGGACATCGCCCATTCGATGCACCCCTACACCAACATGCGCGCACATGAGCAGCAGGGGCCGATGATCATCACGCGCGGCAGCGGCATTCATGTCTACGACACCAACGGCAAGGAATATATCGAAGGCATGGCCGGGCTGTGGTCCGTCGCCGTCGGGTTTTCCGAACAGCGCCTCGTGGATGCCGCGACGAAGCAGATGCAGGAACTGCCTTATTACCATACCTTTGCGCACAAGGCGCATGAGCCGCAGATCCGTCTGGCCGAAAAGCTGGCCGAGATGACGCCGGCCAACCTGACCAAGTGCTTTTTCACCAATTCCGGATCCGAGGCGAACGATACCGTCGTCAAGATGGTCTGGTACATGAACAACGCCCTTGGCCGCCCCGAAAAGAAAAAGTTCCTTGCCCGCAACAAGGGCTACCACGGCATCACCGTCGCTTCGGGGTCGCTGACCGGGCTGGCGGGCAACCACCGCGATTTCGACCTGCCCGCGATACCCGTGACGCACCTGACCACGCCGCATTTCTGGCGCTATGGCCTGGACGGCGAATCCGAGGTCGAATTTACCGCCCGCCTGCTGAAAGAGGCCGAAGATACGATCCTGGCCGAAGGCCCCGAAACCATCGGCGCCTTCATCGGTGAGCCGGTGATGGGCGCGGGCGGTGTCATGGTGCCGCCCGAAGGCTATTGGCCGGGCATCGCCGCATTGTGCAAGAAGTACGACATCCTACTGGTCGCGGACGAGGTGATCAATGGTTTCGGGCGTCTGGGCACGGCGTTCGGCTGTGAAAAATACGGGTTCGAGCCTGACATCCTGGTGCTGTCGAAACAGATTTCGTCGTCCTACATGCCCCTCGCCGCGATCATGGTGACCGAAGAGGTCTATGGCGCCATCGCCGACAATACCGCCAAGCTGGGGTCGTTCGGTCATGGTTTCACGGGCTCCGGTCATCCGGTTGCCGCCGCCGTCGGTCTCGAAAACCTCAAGATCATCGAAGAGCGTGACCTGATCGGCAATGCGGCCCGCCTTGAGGAGCAGTTCCAGACGGGCCTGCGTCAATATTCCGATCACCCTCTGGTGGGCGAAGTGCGCGGCGTCGGCCTGATCGCCGGCCTCGAACTGGTGGCCGACAAGGCGACCAGGAAAAGCTTTGAACCGGCAGGCATGATGGCGGCCAAGGCCTCGGCCTTCTGCACCGAAGAGGGGCTGATCTCGCGCTCTGTCTACGAAACGCTGGCATTGTGCCCGCCGCTGATCGTGACCGAAGACGATGTCGCTGAAATCATCCTGCGCATGGGGCGCGGTCTCGACAGGACCTACGAGTGGGCCAAGGCCGAAGGGCTGGTCTGAGGCCGTCTGCTGCTGAGCATGAAAGGCGCGGAGCAGTCCGCGCCTTTTTCATGTGGGGGCCTCCCGGCTGTGCCCATTTGTGCGCACGGCGTGCCGGGGCTGTCCTGTTTCGCGATGCCATGCCGGGCGCGGCATTTTCCGTGCCTTTCCCGCCCGGATACCGCATAGATACCGCCCAGATACCGACGTTGCGAACCAGCCCTTTTTGCCGCGCCTGAGCGGCGCCGTCAGTGCCCGGGTCACGGGGCAGGGCGGCTGTGTCGGGGCGGACATTCCGAAATCACAATACGGTCGTTCTGCACCTGCATGATTCCCGCCTGAGCGTCTCACTACAGATTTCACTTCCGTAATGTGGTCAGCCGATTTTCGCTGTTGCCGTGAATTGCGCGTGATCCTGGCATTCGTATCGGCGGAAAGCCGCCTGATTTTCGCTTTGCGCCCGCAGAATCCGCTGGCAGGGGCAGGGTGGATAGCGATATTTTGCCTGCTGGCAACCGCCCGGAATCACAGGATTTATCCTGCTCATGAGCCTCAGACGCAAAATTCTGCCTTTTGCGCATTGAACCATCGGCAAGTTTTCTGCGTTGCGGCAGGGAAGGTACGGCGAATGCTTGCCGTGGCGACCCGCCCGGATTGCCTCTGCTCGTCCGACGGGAAAATCTCGGACGATATCCCGTTTCGGGGAAAGCGCTTTTTGAGGATACCATATGCTGCCGAATGCCAACGTGAACTGCCCCTCCGCCGCCCGCCAAACGCCGCGTAGGGCAGCGACCGCTGACCCCAATATCCCCAAGCGCGCCCTGCCGGCCTCGCCTGCGCGCCGCCGTCTTCTGCGCCAGCTTGCCGGCTCGACAGCCTTCGCCGCCTGTGGTCTGCCCGCCCTGGCGCAGGATGCCGCGCAACCCGCCGACGCCGCTGCTGCCGAACAGCCCTCGCCGCAGCCCTTTACCTTCGACACCCTTACCGAAGAGATGCGCCAGCTTGCTACGCAGGACCCGCGCCAGGTGCAGGCCTTGTCGGGTTTCCTGTCGCAACTGGATTACGACGGATACCAGCGTATTCAGTTCAATCCGGAACGGGCCCGCTGGCGCGACGGGGAATCTTTGTTTCAGGTCAACGCCTTCTCGCTCGGCTGGCTGTTCAAGGAACCTGTCGAACTGTTCGAGGTCGTCGACGGGATGAAGCTGCCGATGACATTTTCGACGGCGGACTTTCTCTATCACGAACCGCTGAGCAAGGATGTTCCGAAGGATATCGTGATGCCTGGCGTCGCCGGGTTTCGCCTGAATGCTCCGTTGAACCGGGCGGATATATTTGACGAACTGGTCGCGTTCCTTGGTGCGTCGTACTTTCGGGCATTGGGGCGCGGCAATCGCTATGGTCTGTCCTCGCGCGGTTTGGCCGTCAATACGGGGCTGTCCTCGGGCGAGGAATTCCCCCGCTTTTCCGGCTTCTATCTGGAACGGCCCGTTCCCGGCGCCGATCAGGCCGTGCTGTATGCGTCGTTGGAATCCGCGTCGCTGACGGGTGCCTATCGGTTTGCGATCCGTCCCGGCGAAAACACCGAAATCGACGTGACAGCGCGTCTTTTCCTGCGCAACGACGTTGAGCAGATCGGGATTGCGCCGCTGACTTCAATGTATCTTTTCGGATCGGCCGACAAAGGCAACTTCGACGATTACCGTCCCGCAGTCCACGACAGCCAGGCGCTGGTGCTGGACACCCAGGGCGGCGACCGGTTTTTCCGGCCGCTGAAGAACCCGCCGCGTCTGGCCTCGTCCTATCTCGGGGCAATGACACCCAAGGCCTTCGGTCTGGTGCAGCGCAGCCGCGATTTCGACGACTACCTGGATGCAGGGGCACGCTATGATCTGCGCCCGTCGCTGATGATCGAACCGCTGGGCGACTGGGGCAAAGGCTTTGTCCGCCTGGTCGAAATTCCATCCGATCTCGAAGGAAACGACAATATCGTCGCCTTCTGGGTGCCGGACGCGAGCTTTACCCAGGGCGCGAATTTCGAGGTTTCCTATCGTATGACCTGGGGGATGACGCCCGGCAGCGACGAGACAGAACTTGCACAGGTTTTGCGCACACGGGCCGGTCATGGCGGTGTTGCGGGTGTTAAACCGGCAAAGGACCGCCGAAAGTTCGTCATCGACTTCTCTGGCGGACTTCTTTCGGAACTTCCCGACAACGCGGAGGTTTCTCCTACCGTGCAGGTCAACAACGGAGAGATCGTCGAGACGGTTCTCAGTTGCATAGACGGCACCAAGACCTGGCGTTTGGTGACGGAAATATCCGCCCCCGACGACAGTATTGTTGAGATCAAGGCCGGTCTTTCGGGCTATGGGCGCAAGCTTTCCGAAACCTGGCTCTACCAGTGGGTGAAGGAATGAAAGCCGAAATGAATATGGAAGCCGCCGCCTTGAACGCAACAGCCGTCGAGGCAACGCATTGGGAGCCCCCGATGGCGCCGATGGACATGCCGCGCCAGATTCTTGAGCGCGACGGCAGCGCGCGCCAAGGTGCGTCAGCCTCCCTCGGCTGGATGTCCCGTTTCGCTTCGTTCCTGCATCTCGCCTGATGGGGGAGGACGGGGTGCGCATGTCCACAGGTCCAGTCGGATCGCAGGCCAGACAGGATGACGTCAGGCGCGCACGCTTGTACCGCGTGATCGCCCTCGGCTTCAGTGCCGTTGCTGCCACAACCGCGACAGTGCTGCTGCTCGAAGCCGCCGTTGCGGATGGCAATGACGTCTGGGACTATGCCCGCGCCTCGCTGATCTTTCTGACAACCGCCTGGCTGTCCTGGGGGGCGGCACAGGCGCTTCTGGGGTTGCCCGGACGTACGCGTCAGCCCGCTGTTGCCGATATCGTGATGCCGCAGCCGCGCACCGTCGTGCTGGTCCCGATCTGCAACGAAGACCCGGTGGCCACCTTTGCCCGCATCGCGGCGATGGATGCCTCACTTCTGGCATCGGGTGTGGCGACGGATATCGCCGTCCTGTCCGATACCCGTGACGAAGATGCCGCCGCACATGAGCGAAATACCTTCGTGCGCCTGCTCGAAGAAACCTCGGGGCACGGGCGAATCTTTTACCGTCGCCGTCAGGACAACCGTGGCCGCAAGGCTGGCAATATCGAGGATTTCATCCGCAATTCCGGCGCTGCCTACGAATTTGCCGTCATCCTTGATGCGGATAGCCTGATGGAAGGGGCGACGATCCGGCGCATGATTGCCCAGATGCAGGCAGATCCCTCCCTCGGGCTATTGCAGACGTTGCCCAAGATCGTCGGCGCGGGGTCCCTGTTCGGCCGCGCGATGCAGTTTGCCGCCAGTTTCTTTTCGCCGGTGTTCGCCCGTGGCCTGGCCCGGATGCAGGGCGATACAGGCCCTTTCTGGGGGCACAACGCGATCATTCGAACCGAGGCCTTTGCACAAAGCTGTGCCTTGCCGCCGCTGTCGGGCCTGCCGCCGTTCGGCGGTCATATCCTCAGCCATGACTATGTCGAGGCCGCATTGCTGGCCCGCGGTGGCTGGAGCGTCCAGGTCGATGAGACGATCCCCGGTTCGTTCGAGGAAGGCCCGGAAAACGTCCTGTCCTTTGCCAAACGTGACCGTCGCTGGTGTCAGGGTAACCTGCAACATATCCGCCTGCTGACGGCCCCCGGCCTGCGCGCCTGGAGCCGGTTCGTCTTTGTGCAGGGCATCTTTGCCTATATCGTTTCGCTTCTCTGGGGCTTGTTCCTGCTCGCCTCGATCGCGGCGACCGTCATGGCGCCGGCACCTGATTACTTTCCCGAACCATACCAGCTTTTCCCTGTATTTCCCTCGGACCGGACCCAGCAGATCATTGCCCTGGGGATGGGTATCGTCGGGCTTCTTGTCGTACCGAAGCTCGGCATCCTGATCCAGGCCATCGTGACCCGGCGCGCGGACGGATTTGGCGGCGGGGCCCTTGCTGCCGCGTCGGTCCTGGTCGAGCTGTTGCTGTCGTCGCTGATGGCACCCGTGATGCTGATGTACCAATCCAAGGCCGTCCTTCAGGTGTTGTCCGGGCGCGATGGTGGCTGGCCGGCCAACCAGCGCGGCGAAGGCAGCCTGACGTTGGGCCAAGGGCTGCGCGCGGGCCTCTGGATCTCGGTCTTTGGCGCTGTGGCCTTGCTGGGGGTTTGGCAGATCGCACCTGCGTTGGTGCTGTGGCTGATGCCCGTCAGCCTGCCGATGCTGGCCGCACCCCTGTTGATCACCTATAGCTCGCGCGATATTTTCGGGGGCCTGTTCCGCACCCCGGAAGAGGACGAGCGAGGCACAGTCGTCGCCACCTATCGCGCCATCCACGCCCGTTGGACGAGCGCAACCGCCACGACGACCAGCGCGGCGGGCGATGCCGATGCGGGGGAACCTGCAAATGTCGCCGCGTGACAACGGACCCCCGGTTGTGGGGCAGGCCTTCGATTTTCCGTCTCATTCAGGCGCACCCAGAGTGCCTGACCGCCATCTTGCCGGGGCGCGCCCTGAACGATCCGCCGCCAGGACAGGTGGGTCAGGCAACGGTGGTTCAGATGGCGGTGCGGCCTTGCCGCCGGCGGCTGGTGGCAAGCGACCGCGCGATCTGCGCATCGATACCTTCCGCGGTCTGGCGTTGGTGATGATCTTTGTCGATCACGTCCCGGGCAATCCGTTCGAGGCACTGACATCGCGCAACTATGGCTTTTCCGACGCTGCCGAGGGGTTCTTCGTCATGTCGGGCATCGCCGCCGGGATCGCATACTCGGGCCGTTTCGCGCCCGAAATCCTCAGGCGTGATGGCGCTTGGGCGGCGATCTCTCCGGTGTGGAAACGGGCGTGGACGCTGTACCTGGTTCAGGTCTTTCTGACCATGTGGGCCATCGCGATCTACGCTTGGGGGGCGAACACCTTTGGCCTGCCCAAGTTGCTGAGCGAAATCAATCTGCGGCAGGTGTTCGAAAATACGCCGGAGGCGTTGATCGGTATCCCGGCGCTGACGCACCAGCTTGGCTACGTCAACATCCTGCCAGCGTATTCGGTTTTGCTGCTTGGCGCGCCATTGGTGCTGTTCTGCGGTTTGCGCGCACCAAGGACGACGCTTGCCGTGTCGCTTGTGCTGTGGTTCGGCGCGGGGCTGTTTCGCCTCAACCTGCCGAACTTCCCCAACCCGGGGGGATGGTTCTTCAACCCGGTCGCGTGGCAGCTGATTTTTGTCATCGGCCTCTTGACCGGGATGCATCTGCGCAAGGGCCAGCGTTTCGTGCCCCGATCACGCCTGCTCTTTGGTCTGGCCGCAGGATATCTGATCCTTGTCGTCGCGTGGATGTTCATCCCGGCCCTGGCCAATGCCCTTAACACGCAGCTGGCCCGCTTGGGCGCGGCTGGGGTGCCGTTCTTCATCGTCGCCCATGACAAGACATTCCTGTCCCTGCCGCGTCTGCTGCACGTGCTTGCACTGGTCTACGTCTTGTCTTCGCTGCCTGTCGTGAAATCGCTCTGCGCCTCGCCCCTGGCTGCGCCGCTGCGCCTGATGGGACGGCACGGATTGGTGGTCTTTTCGGTCGGAACCGTGGTCAGCCTGCTGTTTCAGGTGTTTCTTGCGGCCGAGCCCGACAGCAGGGTGCTCTCCGTGGTACTGCCGCTCGCTGGCCTCCTCCTTCAGGTTCTGGTCGCATGGGGGGCAGAAATCGCACGCCGCCCGCGCCCGCGCACGGTTCAGGGCGGACTTGCGCGCGACCTGACCGCAGCACGATCGACGGCCAAGGTGACGATCCCCAGCGTACCCGTCTGACAACCGGGGCGCTGAAAAGGCGCCTCGCTTCTGTCACAAATCAGCTGTTGCTGGTGTCCTCGGGCATGTTGCGGGCGCGATTGCTGCCCGTTTAGCGAGCATTCAGTCGGTTTTACTCTGTTCGCGGGGCGTTAAACCTTGCCCGATGTCCGGCTTCGGTGCTGGTCTGAGGGGGCAGGGCACTTAGGGTTCCGCGGGCAAGACAGGCCCGGTCTGGTCCAAGAAGTGCCGCCCCCCGGCAAATTCCGGTCAGGGTACACGGCGGGGCAAAATCCCGGGAGAGTACTGCGCAGGTTGACCCGCGCCCTCTCTCATTCGTTCCGCCAGCGGGAAAACTCAAAAATTGGCGGAACGCGACGGGGAGCTTTAACATGCTGAAAAAGATGATCCTTTGCACGACCCGCTTTGCTAAGATCCGCCCGACTGCCCGCGTAGGGCTTGGTGTGGCCTGCGCGCTGACGCTTTCGCTGTGCGGGCCGGCGGCCATGGCCGAACAGAAAACCGATTTCAAACTGGCCTGGACGATTTACGCAGGCTGGATGCCCTGGGGGTATATCGAGACCTCTGGCATCATGGACAAATGGGCCGATAAATACGGTATTACCGTCGATATCGTCCAACTGAATGACTACGTCGAATCCATCAACCAATATACCGCGGGCGCGTTCGATGGCGTGACAGCGACCAACATGGATGCACTCTCCATTCCCGCGGGTGGCGGTGTCGACTCGACCGCGTTGATCGTCGGTGATTATTCCAACGGCAACGACGCGATCATCGTCAAGGGCGACGTGGGATTGGCGGATCTGGCGGGCAAATCTGTGAACCTGGTTGAACTTTCGGTGTCGCATTACCTGCTGGCCCGCGCGTTGGAACAGGTCGATCTGTCCGAAGCTGACCTCGGCGCGGTGATAAACACATCGGATGCCGACATGATTGCGGCCTTTCAGACCGACGATGTCGAGGTTGTCGTGACGTGGAACCCCCTTGTCTCGACCATTCTCGAAGATCCGGGCGCCACGAAGGTCTACGATTCCAGCGATATCCCGGGCGAGATCATCGATTGCCTGTTCGTCAACACGGACACGTTGGCCGACAACCCCGCCTTCGGCAAGGCGGTCACGGGCGCATGGTATGAAACCATGGCGCTGATGGCCTCCGGTACGCCCGAAGGTGACGCCGCGCTCAGTGAAATGGCCGAGGCATCGGGTACGGATCTGGAGGGTTACAAGAGCCAACTCGCCGCGACCGCGATGTTCTATACCCCAAAGGCCGCCATGGAATTTACCGAAGGGGCCTCCCTGCAAACCACAATGGTGTCAGTCGCCAACTTTCTGTTCGACAAGGGGATCCTGGGCGAAGGCGCACCCTCGCCCGATTATGTGGGCGTTGCCTATCCCGACGGCGCGACGACGGGCGACGCAGGCAATGTGAACCTGCGCTACGACACGACCTATGTCGCGATGGCGGTCGACGGCACGCTTTGATCCCGCAGGCCCACCCTGCGCCGTGCGGCAAGGGTCGCACCGGCGCAGGGGTCTTTCCGTCTTGCCAGCCCGAGGGTCGCCATGCGTCTGATCAACCGGAAACCCGGCCGCGCCGCCTCTGCCGCGCTTGTGCTGCTGCCCTTTGCGGCGGTGGCCCTGACCTATGTCATCGCGTCTGACATCCGCCTGGCGGCCAATCCGGCGGACAAGCTGTTGCCGGCACCGTCGCATATCCTTGAAACGGCTCAGCGGCTGTTCACCGAAGGGGACAAGCGGTCGGGGCGCATCCTGCTATGGCACGACACCCTGGCCTCGCTTAGGCGGCTTGCATTCGGCGTCGGCATCGCCTCGCTCTCGGCGCTTGTCCTCGGGATGGCGATCGGGCTGCTGCCCTATGCCCGGCGCACCTTCAACAGCTTTATCGGTGTGGTCTCGATGGTGCCGCCGCTGGCCGTTCTACCGATCCTTTTCATCATTTTCGGGCTGGGCGAAACCGCAAAGGTGGCGCTGATCGTCGTCGGGATCACACCGGTGATGATCCGCGACCTGGCCAATCGGACGCTGGAAATCCCGCACGAGATGATCGTCAAGGCCGAAACCCTCGGTGCGTCCTCTCTGGTCATCGCCCTGCGGGTGGTGCTGCCGCAAATCCTGCCGCGCCTGATCTCTTCGATCCGGCTGGCGCTCGGTCCTGCCTGGCTGTTCCTTATCGCAGCGGAGGCGATAGCCGCCGAACTTGGCCTCGGGTATCGCATCTTCCTCGTGCGCCGCTACCTCGCCATGGACGTGATCCTGACCTACGTGATCTGGATCACCCTGCTGGCCTTCGTGATGGACTATGCCTTGCGCCTGCTGTCACGGCGATTGTTCCCGTGGACGGGGGCATCGCTATGAGCTTCGTCCAGGTGCGCAACGTCTTTCAAACCTACGGCGCCCGCCCGATCCTGGAACGCGTGAACCTGGATGTGGACGAGGGCGAGTTCGTCTCGATCGTCGGGGCCTCTGGGTGCGGCAAGTCGACCTTTCTGCGGCTGCTTCTGGCGCAGGAGACCCCGTCGCGCGGTGCCATCAGGATCGACGGCAACCAGCCGGCGGAAGAGCCGGGGCGCGAAAGGGGCGTGGTCTTTCAGCGCTATTCCGTGTTTCCCCATATGACCGTGCGCGAAAATATCGTGGCAGGCGAAAGCTTTGCGCGCCCGCCGGGCCGCTTTTTCGGGGCGGCCCGAAAGGCCGCGCAGGCGCGGGCCGATGAAACGCTGGACCGTATCGGCCTCTCGCATGTGGCGGGCGCCTATCCCGCTACCCTGTCCGGGGGGATGCAGCAGCGCCTTGCGATAGGGCAGGCGCTGGTGGCCCGTCCGCGCATCCTCCTGCTCGACGAACCTTTCGGCGCGCTCGATCCCGGCACCCGCCTGCACATGCACGATTTCCTGATGGAGCTGCGCCGCCAAACCGGCATGACCGTCTTCATGGTCACCCATGACCTCGAGGAAGGTTTCAAGCTGGGCGACCGGGTCCTGGTTTTCGACAAGACACGCTGGGACCCGGACTATCCGGACAGCTACGGTGCCACGATCACCTACGATTTCGATGCCCGCAACAACGGCATCCCGTTTCAGACCCCTACGACCCCGGACCTATTGGAGGACCCCCATGTTCTTTCCGCATGAGCGACGCCGCTCGCATCATCCCGCAGACCTGCACCGCGACGACAGGCGCTTTCACCATCCCGATCTGACCAAGCTGGGCGGGTGGCGCGCCATGCAGAAGGAAGCCGAGATTCCCGGCACCCGTTGGGAACAGGAACGCCAGTGGGCGTTGCGCATGGGCCTGACCGGGGCCGACAGCATCGATGACAAGTCGATCCCCACCTTTGCCCGCGGTGAGCTGCCCCACTACGCCGGTATCAACACATTTCTCAAAGCGCCCTATGCCGAAGACGTTCTGGAGGTCGCCAATTACGACGCCACCGTGCTGGGAATTCCTTTCGACGGCGGCACGACATATCGCCCGGGAACGCGTTTCGGCCCACAGGGGCTGCGCAAGATCTCGGCGCTCTATACGCCGTACAACTACGAACTCGGGGTCGATCTTCGCGAACAGATGACCCTGTGCGACGCGGGAGACGTCTTTACCATCCCGGCGAACCTGGAAAAAAGCTTCGATCAGATCTCCCGCGCTGTCAGCCACGTCTTCTCCAGCGGCTCGCTGCCCATCATGATCGGTGGCGATCACTCCATCGGCTTTCCCTGCGTGCGCGGCATAGCCGAGTGCACGTCGAAAAAGATCGGGATCGTCCACTTTGATCGGCACGCGGATATCCAGGAAAAGGACCTGGACGAACGGATGCACACGACACCCTGGTTTCACGCCACCAACATGCCCAATGTCCCGGCCAAGAACCTGGTTCAGGTCGGCATAGGTGGCTGGCAGGTGCCGCGTGACGCGGTCAAGGTCGCGCGCGACCGCGAAACCAACATCATCACCATGGGCGACATGGAAAAGATGGGCATCGACAGGACCGCCGAAATGGCGCTGGAAATGGCTTGGGACGGGGTCGACATGGTCTACATGTCCTTCGACATCGACTCGATCGACTGTGGCTTCGTGCCCGGCACCGGCTGGCCCGAACCGGGTGGGTTCCTGCCGCGCGAGGCGTTGGCGCTGGCCTCCAAGGTTGCGGCCGAAGGCATCTGCGGAATGGAGCTGGTCGAGGTTTCGCCACCCTACGACACCTCGGACATCACTGCGCTGATGGGCACCCGCGTCATCGTCGACGTGCTTGGCTCCATGGTCTCGGCAGGGACCCTGGGCAACCACAAGCGCCACATCGACAAGCCCGTTGCCATTCCGCACGGCGAATTCACCGGCAAGAGGTGGTCCAATGCCACATGATCATCCCCACCACCACCACGGGCACCACGACGACCACCACCACGACCACACGCATGGACACGATCATCGTCCGCCCGCTCAGGGCCATAATGGGGCCCATGCACACCATCTGCATTCCCACGCAAAACCCGAAGATGACGCGGCAGACCTTCAGGTCCTGACGGCACAGTTCATCGACGGCTTCGTCACAGCCGCCGACAAGGCGAGTTACCTGAAACTCGCCGGGGTGCCGCTGGAACGGGCAGGGCAGGGCGGTGAAACGGCCCTCAAGCTGGTGGATATCGAACTCAAGACCGAATGGCAGGTCGGGACGGCCTCGCCGTCCTTCGGATCGCGCGAACTCAGCTATCTGCCGTTTCCCGGCCAGATGGTGCGGGAACGGACCAACATGTCGCTGGTCTATGTTTCGTCCAGCGAAAAGGTGCTCTGGGATATCCGCGATTTCCTGCGCGAACGCCTCTAGGGCGCCCGGGCAGATGTGCCGGACATGCCTGCCCCGACAGGCGACCGTGGGGGCGTGCGCGCTGTCAGGCGGCTGGGGGGGCGCCTATTCTGTCTGCCCGGGCACTCGGGTGCGGCAATCATCCTGCGCTTTGGCCGGAGCCTTTTGTCTCGTCGGTCAATTGTTTTCTTCGCGACAATCACACACTCTGCGCTTACGCGATGAAACGGGACTGAGTTGGAATGCAAGACATGGCGACCGAGACGAGCGGTATCGACTGGCAGGATGCCTTTGAAAACGCCCTCTATATTCCCGGTGCAGAACGCTATCCGCCGCGCTGGCAGTCACAGGCGGCGGCATTTCGGGAAACCTGGGTGAACGCCGACCTGGATGTGCGCTATGGGGATGGCGAACGAACGCTCCTTGACCTGTTCCAACCACAGGGCACGCCACGGGGGCTTGCGGTGTTCGTTCATGGTGGCTTCTGGCACAAGTTCGACAAAAGCTGCTGGTCGCATCTTGCGGCGGGTGCGCTGGCGCGCGGATGGGCGGTTGCGGTGCCGGGCTATACGCTGGCACCACAGGCGCGGATTTCCCAGATTACCGCCCAGGTTGGCATGGCGTTGCAAGTGGCTGCGGCGCGGGTGTCGGGGCCAATCCGCCTTGCCGGGCATTCTGCGGGCGGTCACCTTGTCACCCGGATGGCCTGCATCAACGCGCCGCTGACGCCTTCGGTGGCGGCGCGGATCGACAAGATCACGTCGATTTCCGGTGTGCATGACCTGCGGCCGCTGCGCCTGCACCGGATGAACGACGTGCTGAACCTCGATGCGGCCGAGGCCCGCGCCGAAAGCCCGGCCCTGCGGGACCCGCGTCCCGACATGCGGCTGACGGCCTGGGTCGGGGGCAACGAACGCCCCGAATTCCTGCGCCAGACAGCGTTGCTGACCGAAGCCTGGCAGGAAGGCATCAACAGTTGCCAGCGGGTGATCGAAAACGACCGCAACCATTTCGACGTGATTGACGGGCTGGTCAGTGCGGACCATGCCCTGACCGAGGCATTCGTGGGCTGACGTCCGGGCCGGTGCGCGCGCGAGAGAGAGAAGAGAGAGACCCTCTGGCCAGCCCAACATCGTGGCGGCGCGGCGCAAAGCGGCGGCATATCGGCGTAAACCGATGCGCCAGCGCGGCATCTGCGAAATTTCCCGACAAGACCCTTGCCAGCCAGAATCCTTCGTCGCCAAAGTGTGCCCATAGACAAAAGGGCGCAAAGCCCGATCCAACCGGGAGTGATGAGATGACACGGAACCTGACCTTGGCCGCGGCCCTGATGCTGACCGCCGCCGCCCCTGCGCTTGCCCAGGATACCACGCTCAAGATCGGCGTGCTGGTGACGCTTTCCGGCCCCCCTGCCGTGCTGGGCGAACATGCCCGTGATGGCGCGTTGCTCGCGGTCGAGGAACTGGGCATGGTCGGCGGCCTCAAGACCGAGGTTTTCGTGGTAGACGCCGAAGGCAAACCGGATGTCGCCGCGCAAAAGGCCCGCGAGCTGGTGGAGCGGGACGATGTCGATTTCGTCGTCGGCCCGATCTTTTCCAACGTGCTGAACGCCATCGCCGGGCCGATCACCGAAGAGGCGTTTCTTGTCAGTCCAAACGCTGGCCCTTCCAGCTTCGCCGGCGAGGGCTGCAATCCAAACCTCTTCGTCGTTTCCTACCAGAACGACCAGATGCCGACGGTTCTGGCGGAACAGATGAACAAGGATGGCGTTGGCTCTGCCTTCATCCTCGCCCCGAACTACCAGGCGGGCAAGGACAGCCTCAATGGCTTCAAGACCGTCTTCAAGGGCGATGTCGCCTCCGAACTCTACGTCCCGCTTGGCCAGCTCGACTATTCCGCCGAACTGGCGCAGATCGCCGCGATGCAGCCCGAGGCGGTCTATGCCTTTCTGCCCGGTGGCATGGGCGTGAACTTCGTCAAGCAATACGAACAGGCCGGGCTGAAGACGATCCCGCTGCTGACCGCCTTTACCGTCGATGAAACGACGCTGCCCGCCGAACAGGACGCGGCGGTCGGCATGTTGTCGGGCACCAACTGGGCCCCCGATCTCGACAATGCCGCCAATACCGCCTTCGTTTCCAGCTTCGAGGCAGCCTATGGCTATGTGCCTGCCCTCTATGCCGCGGGCGGATATGACGCGATCAAGCTGATCGACAGCGCGGTCAAGGCGACCGGTGGCGACCTGGCGGACAAGGACGCATTGCGCAGCGCCCTGATGGCGGCGGATTTCACCTCTGTTCGTGGCAAGTTCTCGTTTTCTGCCAACCACTTCCCGGTGCAGGATTTCTACCTCGCCAAGGCCATCAAGCGTGAGGATGGTAAATACGCCACCTCGATCGTCGAGACGGTCTTTTCCAACTACGCCGACGCCTATGTCGACCAGTGCAAGATGTGATCTGGCGGACGTATCCGACGGACTGAAAGGCGCCGACCGTGTTCAACCTCTTCGTGCTGCAACTGCTCAACGGGGCGCAGTTCGGAATCCTCCTGTTCCTGGTGGCGGCGGGGCTGACCCTCGTCTTCGGGATCATGGATTTCATCAACCTCGCCCACGGGGTTCTCTACATGGTCGGTGCCTACCTGATGGCGATGCTGTCGGCCCTGACCGGCAGTTTCTGGGGCGGGCTGCTGCTGGCCTTGCCGGCGACGCTGGTGTTCGGGCTGGTGCTTGAGTTCCTGGTGTTCAGGCGGCTCTATGACCGTTCCCACCTCGACCAGGTGCTGGCCACCTTCGGCCTGGTCATGATCCTGTCGGAAGGGGTCAAGATCATCTGGGGTGCCGCGCCGCTCAGCGTGTCGATGCCGGACGTGCTGTCGGGATCGATCCCCTTGCTGGGGCCGCTGCGCTATCCGGTCTATCGCCTTGCGGTGATTGCGGCAGGGCTTGCCTCGGCGGTCGGCCTCTGGGCACTGATCAACCACACGCGGGCGGGGATGCTGCTGCGCGCAGGGGCCTCGAACCGCGCGATGGTTTCGGCCCTGGGCGTGGATATCTCGCGCCTGTTCATGCTGGTCTTCGCCTTTGGGGCGATGCTGGCGGGCTTTGCCGGTGCCATCGTCGCGCCGATCCTGTCCGTCGATCCGGGCATGGGCGAAAGCATCCTGATCCTGACCTTCGTGGTGATCGTCATCGGCGGCGTCGGTTCTATCCGTGGCGCGTTTCTTGCAGCCCTTCTGGTGGGTGTCGTCGATACCGTCGGGCGCACTTTCGGTCCCATCCTGCTGCGGATGGTGATGGAGCCGGCGGCCGCGGCGCAACTGGGGCGCACCCTTGCCCCGATGCTGGTCTACCTGCTGATGGCGGCGGTCCTGTTTTATTCCCCGACCGGCCTGTTCGGGCGCAAGGCGGCCAGATGAACCTGCGTCCACGCCTGATTGCCGCCCTCGCGATCTTCGTGGGCATGGCACTGGTGCCGCCTGTCGCCGCGGCCCTTGGTGACCCGTTTCTGACTGTCATTGCCAGCCGGATGCTGGTCTTTGCCATCGCCGCCCTGTCGCTCGACCTGATCCTCGGCTACGGCGCGATGGTCAGCTTCGGCCATGCCGCATATGTCGGGGTCGGTGCCTATGCCGTGGCGATCGGCGCGCGCTTCGGCGTCACGGACCTGCTGGCGCAGATGGCGCTCGGTGCACTGATGTCTGCTGCCTTCGCGCTGGTGACCGGCGCGATCAGCCTGCGCACCCGCGGCGTCTATTTCATCATGATCACGCTCGCCTTCGCGCAGATGGCGTTTTTCTTCTTTGTCTCGCAAAGCAGCCTTGGCGGCGACGATGGCGTGGCGCTGACCGCACGCTCGACCCTGTTGTCTACCGATGTCCTGGAAAGCGATATCGCCTTTTTCTACACGATCCTGGCCGTGCTGGTGTTGTGCTACGGGGGCCTCTACCGGCTGACCAATGCGCGCTTTGGCCGGGTCCTGACCGGCACACGGGAAAATCCGCTGCGTATGCAGGCCATCGGCTACCGACCCTTTCCCTATCAGCTGACCGCCTATGTGATTGCCGCCTGCATCGCCTCGGTCGCGGGCGTCCTGCTGGCCAACCAGACGGAATACGTCTCGCCGGCCTATATGGCATGGTCCCGTTCCGGCGAACTGATCGTCATGCTTGTGCTGGGCGGTATCGGTACGCTGACCGGGGCGATGGCGGGCGCGCTGATCACCGTGGGTCTGGAGCATACGTTCGCGGCGTGGTCCGAACACTGGCGCCTGGGCTTCGGGCTGCTGCTGGTCCTTGTCGTGCTGTTCTCGCCCGATGGCATCACAGGCCTTTTGAAACGGCTGGGGGTTGGGCCTCGCCATGACTGAACCGCTGTTGCAAGTCCGGGCATTGCGCAAATCCTTCGGCGCGCTTGCCGTCACCGATGATGTGTCGCTGTCGGTGACCGAGGGGGAACTGCATGCAATCATCGGGCCGAACGGCGCGGGAAAGACCACGCTGATTTCCCAGCTCTCGGGGCAGTTGGCACCGGACAGCGGCACGATTCTCTATGACGGTGCACCGATCACCCGGCTGGATATGGCCGCGCGCGTGCGCCGTGGCCTGGCGCGCAGTTTCCAGATCACGGCGTTGCTGCCGGGGATGAGCGTTCTGGAAAACGTCTCCCTTGCGGTGCAGGCCCGCAGCGGGTCGTCCTACCGTTTCTGGCGTCCCGTCGCGGATGACGCGGCATTGTCCCAGGAGGCGATGCAGGCGCTGGATGAGGTCGGTCTTGCCGACCGGGCACACCGTCCCGCCCGCGCCCTGTCGCACGGCGAACAGCGCCAGTTGGAACTGGCTGTCGCCCTTGCCACCAAACCGCGCCTCTTGCTGCTGGATGAACCCCTGGCCGGCACCGGCGGGCAAGAGGCCGAGGTGCTGATCTCCCTGATGCGGCGCCTGAAAGACCGCCTGACGATCGTGTTGATCGAACATGACATGGGGGCTGTCTTTGCGCTGGCGGATCGCGTCTCGGTCCTTGTCTATGGACAGATCGCTGCCAGCGGCACCCCCGGCGATATCCGCGCCGACCCGAAGGTGCGCGCGGCCTATCTGGGCGAAGAGGAGGAGGGCACGCCAGATGCTTGAGGTGACGGGGCTTGAGGCCGCTTATGGCGAAAGCCGCGTGTTGTTCGGCATCGACCTGCATGTCGCAGCGGGCGAGGTCGTGACCCTGATGGGACGTAACGGCATGGGCAAGACGACGACGGTACACTCCATCTTCGGCCTGCTCCGCCCGCGCGCCGGGCGCGTCGCGATCAATGGTGTCGATCTGACCGGTGCCAGCCCGCATCGCATTGCCCGCGCCGGCCTCGGCCTGGTGCCCGAGGGCCGCCAGATCTTTCCCACCCTCTCGGTCGAGGAAAACCTGATCGCCACGGCGCGCGGCAATGGTCCCTGGGATCTGGCCGCGATATGGGCACTGTTCCCGCGGCTCCGCGACCGCCGCCGCAACATGGGCGACCAACTGTCGGGGGGCGAGCAACAGATGCTGGCGATTGGCCGCGCGCTGATGACCAACCCGTCGCTGATGGTGCTGGACGAAGCGACCGAGGGCCTGGCCCCGCTGATCCGGGCCGAGATATGGGCCTGCCTTGGCCGCATCCGCGATCAGGGCGCGGCGATCCTGGTGATCGACAAGAACGTCGACGCGATGGCGCGGCTGGCCGACCGCCATGTCGTGATCGAAAAGGGCCGTGTCGTCTGGTCCGGCACGTCCGCCGACCTGCTGGGCGATGCGCGCGTCAAGGAAAACTGGCTCCAGGTCTGACACGCCTTGAAACCCGGCCTCGTCCCGGCGCATCCTGTGGCCAAAGACACGGCTGAAAGGGACGCCCCGATGACCACCCCGCTCTTTGTTCAGGTGCGCTGCAAACCGGGCACGACCTATGATGTCGCCAACGCCATTTCCCTGCGCGAATTCCACTCCGAACTCTACTCGACGAGCGGAGAGTTCGACCTGCTGGTCAAGATATATCCGCCCGAAGGTGGCGACATCGGCCACTTCGTCAACGAAAGCTTTGGCGGCATCGACGGGATCGAACGCACCCTGACAACGCTGACTTTCAAGGCGTTCTAGAGCAGCTGCGCCAGAACCTGCCGCACGCGCGCGATATCTGCGGGACGCGTCAGGGTTGGCGCGTGGCCGCAATCTTGCAGCACCGTCACCCCCGGTTGCGGCCCGAGTTGCTGCATGCGCTCCGCTATTTCCGGCGTCAGCAGATCCGAGCGTGCCCCGCGCACCACATGCGTCGGCACGGTGATGCGGGCATAGCGGTCCCAGACCAGAACCTCGTCCGGCGATGCGGTGAACTGGATCACGATCTTGGGGTCGTAATGCAGGGTCAGGTCGCCGCCCTCCATTCGGTGCAGCGACGTGCGTGCCATCCGCCGCCAAAAGGCATCGCTGGCCGGGCCGAACGGTTGATACACCTCGCGCAGCCATGCCTCGCCGCCCGAAACGCGGCTGAACCGCGGCAGATCCCCGACATAGGACAGGATGCGGTCGATCGCTGACTGCGGTATCTCGGGGCCGATGTCGTTCAGGATCAGACAGCGCAGCCGGTCGGCATTCGGCCCCGACGCCAGCCGCATCCCGATCATCCCCCCCATCGAGGTGCCCAGCCAGGCCACACGCTCCTGCCCGTAGTGATCCAGCAGGTCACCCGCGATCCCGGCATAGTATTCGACTGAATATTCGACCTCCGGGTCGCTGGCCCAACTCGACAGGCCGCGTCCGATGGTGTCGGGGCACAGGACAAAGAAATCCTCCGACAGCGCCTGCGCCAGCTCGTCGAAATCGCGGCCCGTGCGGGCCAGACCATGCCACATCACCAACCCCGGTTTGCCCGGATCGCCCCATTCCGTGACGTGAATTTCGTGGTCCATCACCGGGACCAGCGCAAAGCGGGGCGCATTCATTGCCGCACCCCTTTTTCCATCGCTGTGCCCGCGATGCCCTTGGGAAAGAAATAGACCAGCAAAATGAACAGGATGCCCAGCCAGAACAGCCAGCGATCCGGGTTCAGCAACTCTGGCAACACAGGTACCGACGATACCGCCTCGGCCGCCACCCCCATCAGGTCGCGCAGATAGTATTGCGCGATCACCAGCAGCGTCGCGCCGATCACCGGGCCCCACATCGTCCCCATGCCGCCGATCACCACCATCAACAGGATGTCGATCATGATGTCGAAACTCAGCGCCGTTTCCGGCCCCGTGTATTTCAGCCACACGGCATAGATCGTGCCCGCCAGCGACGCCACCACCGCCGAGATGCAAAAGACGAAGGTGCGATAGGCGACGACCCGATATCCGATCGCCTCCGCCCGGGCCTCGTTCTCCCGGATCGCCTTCAGCACGGTGCCAAGGGGCGAGCCGACCAGCCGCAGCATCAGCGCGAACAGCACGGCGGACGAGGCAAAGACGAAATAATACGCCGCGATCTTGCCGTTCATCCGCACCCCGGCGATTTTCATCACCTTGCCGTCGGCATCGACCAACAGCTTGGTCGCGGGTTTGAACAGATCCGGCGCGCTGTAGGTGATGCCGTCCTCGCCCCCCGTCAGGTGCGACAGTTGCGACGCCAGGACCAGCGCGACAGACGCCGCCGCCAGCGTGATCATGGCGAAAAAGATCGCCTTGACCCGCAGCGACAGCAACCCGATGGCCACCGCGATGACCAGCGACAGCGCGATACCGGCCAACCCGCCAAGCACCACCGGCCCCCATCCCGGCCCCATCTGTTTCAGCAGGATCGCCGCACCATAGGCCCCGAAGCCAAAGAACATCGTATGGGCAAAGCTCACGATGCCGGTATAGCCGATCAGCAGATCGTAGCTGGCCACCAGCACGATAAAGATGCAGATCCGCGCCGCCACCTCGACCGAGCGCACGTCCTGGAACAGGAACGGCGCGAACAGCAGCGCGGCGGCAATCAGCAGGACCATCAGCTTGACGGCGATACTTCCGTAGGTGGATGTCGTGGTCATGACGCCGCCCTCACTTCACTGCTGGGCGAAGGCCCGAAGGCCGCCACATCAGGATCGCCATCATCAGGATCATGTTCGACGCCAGCGCCAGCTTTGGGGCCAGAAAGCCCACGTAATTGCTGATCAGCCCCACCATCAGCGCGCCCAGCAGGGTGCCCTCGATGCTGCCCAGACCACCGATGATCACCACGATGAAAACGACGATCATCATTTCTCCGCCCAATGCGGGGGTGATCAGCGTCTGGTATCCCGCCCACATCGCCCCGCCGAGCGCGGCCAGCGCCGATCCCAGCATGAAGACGCCCACGAACAGACGGTCGATGCGAAAGCCGAGGGCCTCGACCATCTCGCGGTTCTCCACTCCGGCGCGGATCAGCAGGCCCAGCCGGGTGCGGTTCAGCATGACATAGAGCGCCGCGAACACGATCAGCCCGAGGGCAAAGGCAAAGCCGCGATAGATCTCGATGCTGACATCCCCGATGATCCAGGCGCCTTCCAGGAACGCGGGGCGGTGCACGGTGATTGGCGTTCCTCCCCAGAGTGCCAGGATGATTTGTTCCGACACGATCAGCGCGCCCATGGTGATCAGGATCTGCCGCAGGTGATCCTTGTACACCGGCTTGATGATCACCCGTTCAAAGAACAGCCCCGCCGCCAGACCAAAGGCCAGCGCCGCGATCAGCGCCAGCGCCAGGGCGGCGACGTTCAGCAACACCGATGGCGCGCTGAGCCAACCCGACAGGCCCGCAAGAACGCTGGCCGCGACAAAGGCCCCGAAACTGACAAACGCCGAATGGCCAAAGTTCAGCACATCCATCAGGCCAAACACCAGCGACAGGCCCGATGCCATCAGGAACACCATCATCCCCATGGCCAGCCCGGCCACCGTCAGCGTGACCCAGGACGAAGGTGCACCGATCAGGACCAGCCCCACCAGCATCACCGCGACGGGCAGCAGGTTCACCCCACCCAGCTTTCCAATCAATCCGATCATCCCCAGTTCCTTCATACCGCGAGGCCAAGCAGCCGGTCCTGCAGATCCGCATTTGCCGCGAACTCCGCCATACTGCCCGCATGGACGATCCGCCCGTCGTCGATCACCGCCATGTCGCGCCCCAGGCGCCTGGCAAACTGGAAATTCTGCTCGACCAGCAGGATCGTCGTGTTCTGCCCGATCTCGGCAAAGGCATCCGCCATGGCATCGACGATGGCCGGGGCAAGGCCCTTTGTCGGCTCGTCCACCAGGATCAGCTCACGCGGTTCGATGATTGCGCGGGCCACGGCCAGCATCTGTTTCTGTCCGCCGGACAGGCTGCCTGCGCGGCTGTCCCAGAATTTCTCCAGCGCCGGAAACAGCGCCTGCACATAGGCCAGGCGGGATTTGTCGAACTGGCCGGTACGCGTGGCCAGCACCATGTTCTCGGCCACGCTCAGCCCGCCGAATATGCCCATGTTTTCCGGCACGAAGGCGATGCCCAGCCGGGCGATGTCGGCCGTGTGCATCCCCGAAAGGTCGCGCCCGCGAAAGAACACCGAAGCGGGCGAAGGGCTCCACAACCCCATGACGGACCGCAGCGTCGTCGTCTTGCCCGCGCCATTGCGCCCCAGCAGCACGAAAACCCCGCCCTCCGGCACCTCGATGCTGACGTCGTGCAGCACGGCATACTGACCGATGCTTGTGCGCAGGCCGCGCAAACTCAGCAGGCTCATGCGACCCCCTCCGACTTGCCCAGGTAGACATCGCGCACCAGCTGGCTTGCCATAACCTCGGCCGGATCGCCCTGCGCCAGCAGTTCACCGTTGTGCAGCACGATGATCCGGTCGGCCAGCGCACGCACCACCTCCATCTTGTGCTCGACCAGCAGGACGGTTTTCGTGGTGTCGCGCTTGATCCCGGCGATCAGCTCCAGCACTTCGGGGGCATGGTCCAGCGACATGCCCGCGGTTGGCTCGTCGAACATGTAGACATCGGGCTCCATCGCCATCAGCAGCGCCACCTCCAGCTTGCGCTGATCGCCATGCGGCAACAGCGCGGCGGGCTGATGGGCGCGGGCGCCCAGGCGTGTCGCCTCAAGGAAATGTTCGGCCTTCTCGCTCAGCACGCGAAAATGGCGGACCGGGCGCAACATGCGCCAGCCCATTCCCGCACGGGCCTGCACCGCCAGCCGGATGTTTTCCAGCACCGAAAGCGCGGGAAACAGGTTGGTCAGCTGGAACGCCCGGCCGATCCCGTGGTGTGCCCGCGCCGAAGGTGCCATCCTTGTCAGGTCGACGCCGTCCTTGATGACCTGCCCGGAACTGGCGCTCAGCTGACCCGAGATCAGGTTGAAATAGGTCGTCTTTCCCGCGCCGTTCGGGCCAACGATCACCGTCAGCTCTCCGGGGTGAAAGGCGCAGGAAACCGCGTTGACAGCCACATGGCCGCCAAAGCGGATCGTCAGATCGCGCGTGATAAGGCTGGGTTGGGTCATGGTGCCCCGAATTCTGTGAAAAGGGTGCCCCGGTCGAAACACACGACCGGGGCAGGGCGCGTCAGTCGTTGTGACGGCCGATGGGGATGTCCATCTCATCGGGTTCGATGATGCGTACCAGATCGGGGATCGCCCAGTCGACACTATCATCGACGCGGATCTTGAAGTGCACCATGCTCTGCAACGCCTGATGATCCTCGGGGCGAAAGGTCATCTCGCCCTTGGGCGTATCCCACGACATGCCCTCCATCGCGGTGATCAGGTCTTCGGTCTCAAGGCTGTCGGCGGTTTCGATCGCTTTCACGACCGCCAGCGCGGCAGACATCCCCCCGGCGGTAAAGAAATCCGGCGGGGTCTCAAAACGCTTCATGTGCTCCTCGACCAGCCAGTTGTTGATCGGGTTGTCATAGGCTTCGTAGTAATAATAAACCGCGCCCTCCATCCCGGGAAACCGCTTGTAGGTCGGCAGCACCGGCAGGATATGCCCGCCCATGGAAATCTCGATGCCATAGCGGTCCGGGTCCATCGCCTTGATCTTGCCGGGCGCGTCGCCGCCGCCCGCGATGTAGACCAGGATCACCTTGCGACCGTCCTTGTCTTTCAGCGCGTTGAACATGCGCTCGGTTGCGGCGGTGAAATCGGCGGTGCCCTGGGGGACGTATTCCTCGCCCACCACGGTCGCGCCGCTGCCCTCCAGCGCTGCCTTGAACGCGGAGATGCCATCGCGGCCAAAGGCGTAATCCTCGGCCAGGGTCGCCACGAACAGCGTCTCGTCCGGTTGCAGCGCAAGCGCCTGTGCCTGCATGTCCATCGAGGAATTGCGCGAGGTCTTGAAGATATAGCGATTGCTGTCCGGTCCCGTCAGGCTGTCGGCCACGGCGGGTTCGACGATCAGCAGCTTCTCGTATTCCTCGGCAATCGGCAGCATCGCCTGCGTCACGCCCGACGACGTTGCCCCGACGGCCAGCAACACTTCGTCGTCGCCATAGGCTTCGGCCAGAACGGCGCGCGCGACATCGGGCTTGAACTGCGTGTCCTTGGTGATGATCTCGATCGGGTGCCCCTTGACGGTGTTCGTGCCGCCGGTGGCATATTCCAGCCCCAGCTCGAACCCGGTCTGCGCCTGCTTCGAAAACGCCTCGAAGCTCGATCCCGACAGCCCGTGGATCAGGGCGATCCTGATCGGGTCCTCCTGTGCCATCACCGCGCTGCCAAGGCTTGTCACGGCCAGGGCTGCGCAAACCACCTGTCTCAAATGTCTCATGATATCCTCCCAGATAACGCAGAGGACGCGCGTTGCGGGTCGCGGGCACGTGCTCTACCGTATGCGACAAGAGTCCACCGCATGGGCAGTCTGGGCAAGATCGTGAAAATACGTACCGCGCCGGAAACCGGCGAAGACATCGACAGGTGTTTCGAGAACGGCGATTTCGCCGCACTTGCCTATGCCCACGCGCCCATCGGCCTTGTCGTCACGCAGAACCGGGTGATCCGCGACTGCAACCTCGCGTTTGCCGCTATGTTCGGCTATCGCCCGGCGGACCTGCGCGACCAGCTGTTCGCGCGCCTCTACCCAAGCCCGGCCGAATTTTCCAACGTCCGGGATCGCGGTGTCGAACAATTGCGCGAAACCAATACCTACTGGGACGAACGGATCATGGCGCGCCGCGATGGCACCTTGTTCTGGTGCCGCGTGCGGGGGCATTCCTTTACCCCCGACGCCCCCCTTGATCGCGCCGTCTGGAGCTTTGCTGATCTCAGCCAGATCCGCCCCTACATCCCCCTGACCCGGCGCGAACGAGAGATCATCTCGCTGCTGGCCGACGGTCTGACCAGCAAGGAAATCGCGCTGAAACTCGATATCTCGCATCGCACGGTCGAGGTGTATCGTGCCAAGCTGCTCAAGAAATTCGGTGTAAACAATACCAGCGGCCTGCTGAACTGCCTCGCCGGGGTCTACCAGGATCACATCGTCACGCGCAGCGATGCCAAATAGGCCGATGGCAATCACCCTCGCTTGATCTCCGATTGTTTTTGTAGGGTATGCGCTTGACCCGTCATTTCCGACGCGATAGCCCGAACGCTGACTGCGGCAGGCCCCTGCGCCCGCGCGCGTCACGCCATCGGAGAGAGCCATGCCCCTGATTTCCGCGCCTCTGAAAGCCGCCGCCGGCGCCCTTCTTGTCGCCCTGTGCAGCGTGGGCGTCGCCCTGGCCGATCCCGTGACCGTCGACACGTCGACCGGTCCCGTCGAACTGGCGGGCGTCCCCGATACCATCGCGGCGCTGGACATCGCGGCGATCGACACGCTGGGCGCGCTGGGCGTCGTGCCGGGTGGAATAGTCACGCCGCTCTACCTCGATATCCTGGACCGGGAAACGCAGGGGGCGACGGTCGTCGGCACCATGTTCGAGGCCAACTTTGAAAAACTCGCTGCCCTGCGCCCCGATCTCATCATCGTCGGTGGGCGATCCGCCGCGCAGACGCAGATGCTGTCGCGCCTTGCACCCGTGATCGACATGTCGATCGGACCGGATGCCATTGGCGACGGCATTGCGCGCCTCCACACCTACGGCGCCCTGTTCGGAAAACAACCCGAGGCCGACGCGCTGGAGGATCAGCTCGATACACGGATCGACGCGGCCAGGGCCGCCGTTGCCGCGCACGGGGGGCGCGCAATGATCATCCTGACCAACGGCCCCAAGGTGTCGGCCTATGGCGCGACCAGCCGCTTTGGCTGGCTTCATACCCGCCTGAACTGGCCCGAGGCGGTCGAGGGCATCCAGACATCCAACCACGGTGAACCCGTGTCGTTCGAATATATCGCGCAGGCCAACCCCGATACGCTGCTGGTGATCGACCGCGGTACGACCGTCAGCGACGGCGCGCAGAACGCCGCCGCCACGCTGGACAATCCGCTGGTCGCGGGCACCGAGGCGTGGAAATCCGGGCGCGTCATCTACCTGTCCACGGCCGAATCCTATGTGGCCGCCGGTGGCATTCGCTCGCTCATGCGCACGCTGGACCAGATCACCGACGCGCTGAACGCCCCGCAGCCGGAGGCAAAGCCCTGACACCGCTCCGCTGGAGCCTGGCCCTTGCGTGTCTTGCGGCGCTGGCCATCACCTCTCTGTTCATCGGCGCGGTGCCGGTGTCGCTGTCGGGTTTCCTGACCGACCCCGACAGCCAGCAGGTGCTGATTGTCAGCCGCCTTCCGCGCACCCTGGCGGCCCTGTTGGCGGGCGCGGCGCTGGCGGTCACCGGACAGATCATGCAGATCCTCGCGCGCAACCGCTTTGTCGAACCGATGACGGCCGGGGCGGGGCAAAGCGCGGCGCTCGGCATCCTGATCGCATCGGTGGTCTTCCCGGCCTCTGCCATCTGGGCCAAGATGGGGGTCTCGGCGCTGACCACCCTGATCGGCAGCGCGGGCCTGCTGCTGCTGATCCGGCCCCTGCCGCCGACCCAGCCGCTGCTGGTGCCGCTGGTGGCGCTGGTCTACGGCGGCGTGATCGGGGCAGTCGTCACCTTCTTTGCCTATCAGGGCGACATGATGCAGTTCCTCGGCAGCTGGCTCACGGGGGAACTCTCCGGGGTGCTTCAGGGCCGCTACGAACTGCTCTGGGGCGCTGCGGCGGCGGCAGGGGTCACCTGGCTGATCGCCGATCGCATCACCGTGCTCAGCCTGGGCGAAAACGCCGCGCGCGGCCTCGGCCTCAATGTCGCGCTGGTGTCGGGGCTGGGGCTGGCCGCGATCTCGGTCACCACGGCAATGGTGGTCGTGACCCTCGGCGCGATCCCCTTCGTCGGCCTCGTCATTCCCAATATCATCGCCCGCCGCATGGGCGACAACCTGCGCCGCGCGCTGCCGGTGGCGGCGCTGTCGGGCGCGGGTCTGGTGCTGGTGGGCGACATGCTGGGCCGCACCCTGCGCGCACCGTTCGAGATCCCCGTCGCCTCGCTGGTCGGGATCGCGGGCGCGGTCGTCTTCCTCGCACTGCTGTATTCCGAGCCGCGCCGTGGCTAAGCGTCTGATCCTCCTGTCGGCCCTGCTGCTGGTCGCCTGCGCCATCTACATCGGCCTAGGCGCCGAAGGCGCGTGGCGCTTTCTGCTGCCCTACCGCGCGACCAAGCTCGCGTCTATGCTGCTGGTCGGCATCGGCCTGTCGGTGGCCACGGTGCTGTTCCAGACCATCACCGCCAATCGCATCCTGACGCCCTCGGTCATGGGGTTCGATGCGCTCTATGTCATGGTGCTGACGGTGCTGGTGCATGTCCTTGGCGGCGTCGGCTATGCCAGCCTGCCCGCCGCGCTGCTGTTCGCGATGAACGTCGCGGGCATGACGGTGCTGGGGATGCTGCTGTTCGGCCTGCTGCAAAAGGGCGCGCGCGGCGACATCATGCGGCTGGTGCTGACGGGGCTGATCCTCGGCATCCTGTTGCGCTCGGTGACCGAGTTCCTGCAACGCATGATCGACCCGGCGGAATTCCAGATGGTGCAATCCGTCTCCTTCGCCCGCTTCACGCAGGTCGAACCGTCGTTGCTGGCGCTCTCGGCCCTGGTCACGCTGCCTGCGCTGGCCTTGGCCTGGGGGATGCGCAACCGCCTCGATGTGCTGGGGCTGGGCGATGCCACCGCCACCGGCCTTGGCGAAAACCCCAAGTCCGGGCAGGCCCAGGCGCTGGTGCTGATCTGCATCCTGGTCGCTGCCTCGACGGCCCTTGTCGGGCCGATGTCGGGCGGCGGCGGGTCGTTCTTCGGCCTCATCGTCACGGCCCTGGCCCATGTCATCACGCCCAGCGAACGCCACCGCATCCTGCTGCCCTCCGCCGCGCTGACCGGCTGCATCATCCTTGTCGGCGGACAGACCGTGATGGAACGCCTGCTTGACCTGACAACCCCCCTGACGGTGGTGATCGAACTGATCGGCGGCATTCTCTTCCTCGTCCTTCTGGTGAAAAGGAAACGCGCATGATCCGGCTCTCCGGCGTCAGTCATTTCATCGGCGGGGCACAGATCCTGCACGACATCTCGCTCGACCTGCCCAAGGGCGGCATCACCGCGCTGATCGGGCCGAACGGCGCAGGCAAAAGCACGCTGCTGTCGCTCATCGCCCGCCTGACGCCGCTGAAACAGGGCGAGATCACGGTCGACACGCTGAAAATCGGCGGCTGTTCCGACCGCGACCTTGCCCGCGTTCTCGCCATCATGGCGCAAAGCACCCATGTCTCTGCCCGCCTGCGCGTCCGCGAACTGGTCGGGTTCGGGCGCTATCCCTGGCACCGGGGCCGGCCGGGCCCCGCCGATCACGCCCTGATCGAAGCCGCGCTTGAACGGTTCGGCCTGCTGCCGATCGCTGACCGTTTCCTCGATGAAATCTCCGGCGGTCAGCGCCAGCGCGCCTTTGTCGCCATGGCCTTTGCGCAGGACACCGACTACCTGCTGCTTGATGAACCCCTGAACAACCTCGACATTGCCGGGGCGCGCGGGTTGATGCGGTTGCTGCGCGACATGGCAGACCGCGACGACAAGACCATCCTGATCGTGCTGCACGACATCAACTATGCCGCAGCCTTTGCCGATCGTATCGTTGCCTTGAAAAATGGGCGAATCGCGGCCACCGGCGCACCGGATCAGGTCATTTCCGACACGCTTTTGCGCGACGTTTTCGACACCGATGCCAAGATTTCGCGCATTGACGGGCGTCCCTTCGTGATGGTCTAGGCCCGTTCCGCCCAGGCGGCAAGGCGCGCGGGATTATAGTTGACTGTATTACTCAGTTATCTTAACTCCACGCTAAAGCCAGCGACGGTCACTGGGGACAGTCGATTTTCCCTCGAATCCCCTGCATCTCTGCCAGCAATTCAGAACTTCACCGGGCTCTGCTGGCCCCACCGGTGCATGACACGACGGGGCCAGACCCTTCCCGCGCGATACGGCCCGCCCGTTTCTCTTGGCCGGTGGGGCCTGGTCAAGCAGGCTATGCACGGTGGGCCGCGCCCACGAAATGATGCCGCCCTGCGGGCACGTCATTTGAAAAGGAGATCAACATGGTCAGGCAGCGTCTGGCACTTGCCGGGGTGGCACTCTTCATTGTCGCCGGGGCCGCATTCGGCCAAACCGACCCCTCTGCGTCCCTTGATGCTGCGCCCAGTGACTTGGCCACCAGTGACATGGCCCCCACTGACACGGCCCCCAGCGTTGGCGACACGATGCAGCCCATGGCGCTGCCGGGGGCGACGACCGACGCGGCCCCCTCTCTGCCCGGCACCATGGCCACAGCCAGCACGCCGACCGCGCCCTCTGCGCCGGTCGAGACGGCGGACAGCGCGACGCCCGACGCGGCGGCCGATACCGCGACGCCCGAAGCGGCGACCCCCGATACCGCGGCGCCCGAAGCGGCCCCCGATACAGCCTCTGCCGATGCCGCCGGGGATGCGCCTGCATCCGAACTGGCGCCGGTGCCTGCCGCAACACCGCAGCCACCCCGCACGGTCACTGCGATGCTGAACGACTCGCTCGACAGCGCGGTCAAGTTCCTGGTCGATGGCGGCCCGGCGATCTGGGCGATTGCTGCCCTGTCGATCATCACGGTCGCCCTGATCCTGTGGAAGATCTGGCGCCTCGTGCTGTCCGGGGCCTGGTCACGCCGCACCTCGCGCCGGGCCGTTCTGGCCTGGGAACAGGGCGAGGCCGCGACCGCCATCGCCCTTGTCGAGGGGCGCGGCGGTGTCCGCTCGCGCCTGGTGCGGGCCGCCATGCGTGCCCGTCTCGGCATGTCCGACGACGCCGCGCGCGAAGAGACGACCCGCGTTGCGCGCCGCCTTCTGACCGGCCAGGGCACCGCCCTGCGCGCGCTGGAACTGATCGCAACCATTGCGCCCCTGCTGGGTCTGCTCGGCACCGTGATGGGCATGATCTCGGCGTTCCAGGCGTTGCAGGAGGCCGGCAGCCAGGCTGACCCAGCCCTCCTCGCCGGCGGCATCTGGGAGGCGCTTCTGACCACCGCCGCCGGGATGGCCGTGGCCATTCCCGCCTCCGCCGCGCTGACCTGGTTCGAAGCGGTGCTGGATACGCTGCGCACCGACCTCGAAGATCTCTCGGCCCGTATCTTCATCGCGGATCTGCCGGGGCAGGGCATTGCCCAGGACGTGGGCCACGACCTCGGGCTGGGCTATTCCCGGGGCAGCCATCTGTCGAAACACGCGGCTCAATAGGGTCGCGCCACGATGACCTTCCTTCCCGACAGGCCGCGCCCGCGCCGAAAACCCAGCCTCACGCCGATGATCGACGTGGTGTTCCTGCTGCTGGTGTTCTTCATGCTGGCGTCACGTTTCGGCATGGACGCGGTGCTGCCGCTGCCGCTGGCCTCGGCAGGACAGGGCTATGCCGGGCCGCCCCGCCTGGTCGACATCCTGCCCGAGGGCCTCAGGGTCAACGGCGTTGATACCGCCCCCACCGCCCTTGTCACCCGGATACAGGGCCTGACCGAACGCCCCGAGGATACCATCATCCTGCGCGGTGCCGACGGTGCCAGGCTCCAGCGCGTCGTCGATACCGCGGCGATTCTGCGCGCCGCCGGCTTCACCCATCTCGTGCTTGTGGAATAACCCCATGGCGATGACCTTTTCAGACCCGCCGCGCCGCCCCCGGGGCGAATCCATCGTGCCGATGATCAACGTGGTGTTCCTGCTGCTGATCTTCTTCCTGATGACCTCGCGTCTGACGCCGCCCGAACCCTTTCCCGTAACGCCCCCCACGGCGAGCGAGGGGGCCGAGGCCGACGATACCACCACGCTCTACCTCTCCAGCGAAGGCGAGGCGGGCCTGCGCGACCTGCGCGGGGCTGCCGCGATCGAGGCATTCGTCGCTGAAAACCGGGGTCGCGACGGTATTGCCCAATTGCGCGCCGATGCCACGACCGAAGCCGCCGCCGTCGCCCGCGCCCTGCGCGAACTGACCGAGGCGGGCCTGGCCGATGTCGCGCTGGTGGTGGCCCCGCAATGAGGCGGCTTCTGGAAACCGCGGCCTTCCTGGCCCTTGCCGTCGGGCTGCATGTGGCGGTCGCGATCCGGGTGCCCAGCGACGGTGGCTCCGACGCGGGCGGGCAGGGTGGCCAGGCGCTGGTCTCGCTTCAGGGGGCCGCGCCGGGCATGGTCGAAATGGTCAAGGCCTGGGAAACCCCGCCCGAGGTCGCGCAACCCGACACCCCCGACATGCCGCAGGACGCCGTCGCGGACCCGGCGCCGCTGCGCCCTGTCGCGCAGACCACCCCGCGCCCGGCCTTTCCCAGCATGGAACTGCCGCAGGCGCAGCCCGATACCACCGCCCTGCCGAAAATCGAACAGGACGTGCCCCCGCCACCGCAGGCCGAACCGGACCCGATCCCCGAAGAGGTCGCACAGCCCGCACCCGAACCACAGCCCGAACCGGAACCCGAACCGGAGCAGGTGGCCGAATCGCCACTGACCCCGGCGCTCTCGAAACGTCCGCAACCGCGTCCCGAAGACCTCGCCATTCCGCAGCCGCGCGAAAAGCCCACGCCTAAGGCCGTCCAGGCGGATCGCACGCAAAAGGCCCGCAAGGGCGGCGAAGGCGGTGCCACGCAGCGCGCCGCGGGCAATGGCGGCTCTCAGCAGGCGGGCACCAGCAATGGCCGCGTCAAGGCGGGCAACGGCAAGGCCGAGGCCCGGCTTGAGGCGGTCTGGGGCAGCCAGATCCGCACCCGGATCGAACGCAGGAAACGCTTTCCCGGCGGGTTGCGCGGCCAGCAGGGGCGCGTTGTCGTGCGCATCACCGTCGGGCGTGACGGCAATGTCCTCGGGGCGCAGGTCGTCCGGTCGTCGGGGATTGCGGCCTTTGATCAGGCAGCCATGGCCGCCATCCAGCGATCGGGCCGGATGCCTGCCGCCCCGGCGGGCCTGTCGCGGCCCAGCTACGCCTTCAACCTGCCGATGGATTTCAGCTAGCGCCGCGCGCTACAGGACCGGGCCGAACATGGCGATGGCATTGTACCACAGCCTGCGCCCCACCGACCATTCGGCCACGTCGCGCGGCAGCACCTCGTCCGAGGCATCGATATAGCTTTGCTGGCGTGCCCGCAGCGCGCCCGTCAAGGCGGTATCGCTGATCAGGATGTTGTTTTCGTAATTCAGCTCAAAACTGCGCCGGTCCAGGTTGGCCGACCCGATCAGCGCCACCTCACCATCCAGCGTCAGGGATTTGCTGTGCAGCAGGCCCAGCGGATATTCGTAGATGCGCACCCCGGCCTCCAGCAGCTCGGAATAATAACTGCGGCTGGCGGCGGCCACGATCAGGGAATCGTTGCGCGTCGGGAAGACGATGCTGGTGGCCACGCCCCGGCGGGCCGTGATGCACAGGGCCGATTGCATCGCCTCGGTCGGCACGTAATAGGGCGTCGTCACGACCAATTCGCGCCGCGCCCCGTGCATCAGCACCTCGAACATTTCCGGCATCGCCGTCGGGCGCACCGTCGGGCCGGTGCCGATCACCTGCGCGGTCAGGCCGCCCCCGGGCTCCCACCTTGCCATTGCCTGCGGGTCGCGCGTTGCGTCCTCCGGTGCCGCAGCCGCGCCCGCAGTCCCTGCAACCGCCAGGGGCGCATCCGCCTCGGCCAGTTCGCGCAGATCTTCGTCGACATGTGCCATCCAGTCGGCAATGAACAGCAGTTGGTTCTGCCGGGCCACCGGCCCTTCAAAGCGCACCACCAGATCGACCCAGGGACCATACCTTGCCTTGGGCAGGAACGCCGGATCGGCGCAATTCTGGCTGCCGCAATAGGTCACGGCACCGTCGATGACGACGATCTTGCGGTGATTTCGCAGGTCGATACGGCCCCGGATCGGGTGCAGGAACGGGTTGCTGACCGGCAGCGCCCGCGCCAGTTTCACCCCGGCCTCCTTCATACGGGCCCAATCGCGCGACCGGATCATGCCGCGGGATCCGATGTCATCGGCCATCGCACGCACTGTCACGCCCCGGCGCGCGGCGCGGATCGCGGCCTCGGCCACACGCGTGCCGTTGCCGTCGTTCAGCCAGATGTAGAACAGCAGATGCACATGCGCGCGCGCGGCATCCATGTCGGCGACGATGGCGTCGATCGCGGCGTCCGAACTCTCCATCAGGTGCGCCGTATTGCCGTCCACGGGATGCAGCCCGCTGATCGAGGTGCCGACGTGGAACAGATGCGCATGGGGGTCGCCTTCCGCCCCGCCGCGCTCAGCCCCGCCGCCCGACTTCCCCCCGGCGTCCGCGTCGCTGACCATGCCACCGCCGGCCGCGCCGGGCCCGGCCTCTGCGGCCACATCCCGATCGGGGTCGTGGCGCTGCACGCCCTCCAGCATTTGCGCCGTCTCGCGGTACAGCGCTGCGCGCCGCCGCCCGATATTGGTTTCCCCGAACAGGAAATACCCCAGCATCCCCAATGCCGGCACCCCCATGATTACCAGCACCCAGGCCATGCGCGCCGAGGGTTCACGGTGGGGCCGCAGCAGCGCGCGCACAATAAAGATCGCCTGCAAGATCACGTGCGCAACAAGCAGCGTCGCAGGCCAGAGCGTGAGGTCGGTCATATCGTGGTCGTCCTTGCAGCCGGGCCAGTACGGGGGGGCGGGGTCACGTCACTTGGTCACGTCACTTGGTCACTTCGCGGGGATGGTCGCACTATTGGCGGGGCATGCGCCAGTCAACAATCGCGCAGGCCCCGACGCCGCACAGATTGCCCCCGCTGACGCCCGCCTGCCGAACCGGGCCGCGAACCGCATGTTTGTCCGCCCGGATACCGACAAGATACCGACGTCATTCCCGCCCCTCTCCGGCGGCCCGAACCGCTGCCCCGAACTGCCCACCCGAACCAGCCCGCGCACCCCTCCGGCACATCACCCGGACCGCCGGACACCTCGCCGGACACCCGGCAGGGCACCGCGGCGGCCGCTGCGCATCGCGCCGAAATCACCGCGAAATAGCCGCCAAATCACAGCCAAATCGGCACCATCGGCCCGCGTGGCCCCAAAAACCGCTGCCCCGGATTTAGGCGAGATTTCGTAGGTCCGCCCGCTTCATCCACAACAAATCGCGTTTATCCACAAAAAGTAGCTTTACAGGTCGTCGCCACGGGACCACCATATCTGGTAAGGAACGTAGGAATTCTTCCCGTTTCTAGAGCAGGCATCTAGCGTATGGGTGCTGCAAGGCCCCCTGCGCTATGCAACACAAGAGGTGGCGCCATGGCCTTGTCTGAATCCTTCATCTCCGAAGAACTGCATCCGATCGATATCGTCGAAACCCTGGCCGAGCATCACGAATGGGATTTCGACCGCATCGCCGAAGACCAGATCGCCATGGCCGTCGAAGGCCAGTGGCGTACCTATTCGATCACCCTCGCCTGGTCCGCCTTCGACGAAACCCTGCGCATGGTCTGCACCTTCGACATGGACCCGCCCCAGGACAGCCTGCCCGGTCTCTACGAACTGCTGAACCTCGTCAACGATCAGTGCTGGGCAGGGTCCTTCAGCTACTGGGCGGACCAGAAACTGATGGTCTATCGCTATGGCCTGGTGCTGTCGGGCGAACAGATCGCGACACCGGAACAGATCAGCACCATGGTCACGGCGGCCGTGCTGTCGGCCGAACGCTATTACCCGGCCTTCCAGCTGAATGTCTGGGGCGCCACACCGCCCAAGGCCGCGTTGGAAGTGGCCATTGCAGAGGCCTATGGGCGGGCGTAACACTGGCCCCCGACGCGAATAGCTTAGGGGGCAACATGTCTTTGGAAACTGTGGCCGCAAAGGGACTCGTCCTGCTGGGATGCGGCAAGATGGGCGGCGCGATGCTCGCCGGATGGCTCAACGGCGGGCTGCCGCCCAGCTCGGTCTGGGTCCTGGATCCCAAGCCGTCCGACTGGCTCAAGGGGACGGGTGTGCACCTGAACGCGGGCCTGCCGGACGAACCCGCCATCGCCATCGTCGCGGTCAAGCCGCAGATGATGGGCGAGGCACTGCCCGGCCTGCGCGCCCTCGGCAACGGCAAAACGGTCTTTCTCTCCATTGCTGCGGGTACCCCGATCTCGGCGTTCGAGACGGCGTTCGGCAGCGACAGCCCGATCATTCGCGGCATGCCCAATACCCCCGCCGCCGTGGGGCGCGGCATCACCGCCATCGTCGGCAACACCCATGTGGGCGAGGCGGGCATGGCCATGGCCGAGGCGCTCCTCGCCGCCGTCGGTCAGGTGGTGCGGATCCGCACCGAAGACCAGATGGATGCCGTCACCGGCGTCTCCGGCTCCGGTCCCGCCTATGTCTTTCACCTGATCGAAACCCTTGCCGCCGCCGGCGTGGCCCAGGGCCTGCCCGACGACCTCGCCATGCAGCTGGCCAAGGCAACGGTGGCCGGCGCGGGCGCCCTGGCCGAGGGCACCGAGGAAACTCCGACCCAACTGCGCATCAACGTCACCAGCCCCAATGGCACCACGCAGGCCGCCCTCGACGTGCTGATGGACGAAGAGCGCGGCTTTCCCGCGCTGCTGCCCCGCGCGGTCGCGGCGGCCACGAAACGATCCAGGGAGCTTGCCAATGGCTGACGAAATCACCTTTGACGATTTTCTCAAGGTCGATATCCGCGCCGGTCGCGTGATCCGCGCCGAACCCTTCCCCGAGGCACGCAAGCCCGCCATCAAGCTCTGGATCGATTTCGGTCCCGAGATCGGCGAAAAGAAGACCTCGGCCCAGATCACGGCGCATTACACGCCTGACTCGATGGTGGGGCGCCTGGTCATGGCCGTGGTCAACTTTCCGCCCCGCCAGATCGGCCCCTTCATGTCCGAAGTGTTGACCCTGGGTGTCGCGGATGCCGACGGCGGCATTGTCCTGTTGTCCCCCGACCACCCGGTCGCCCCGGGGGAGCGGATGCAGTGAAACGGATCCTGCTCTCCCGCCCGATGCCGCCCGGAACCATCGCCGCCGCCGAAGCGCTGTTCGAGGTCGAGGTGCGCCACAGCACCCGCCCGATGACCCCGGCGGAACTGCGCTCCGGCTTTGCCGTGTTCGACGCGATGATGGTGACGCTCGGCGACAGGGTCAGCGCCGACATCCTCCAGGATTTCGGGCGCCCGCGCTGCAAGATGCTGTCCAATTTCGGCGTCGGGTACAACCATATCGATGTCGAGGCCTGCCGCTCCCACGGCGTCACGGTTTCCAACACGCCCGGCGCGGTCACCGATGCGACGGCGGACATCGCGATGACCCTGATCCTGATGGCCTGCCGCCGCGCGGGCGAGGCCGAACGCCTCGTGCGCTCGGGCAAATGGGACGGCTGGCATCCGACGCAACTGCTCGGGTTGCACGTGACGGGGCTGAAGCTTGGCGTGATCGGCATGGGCCGGATCGGCCAGGCGGTGGCCCGGCGCTGCCATTTCGGCTTCGGAATGGAGGTCGGCTATTTCTCCCGGTCGCAAAAGGACCTCGCCTTCCCGGCAGCGCGCAAGGACACCCTCGAAGACCTGGCAGGGTGGGCGGATGTGCTGGTCGTCGCGACGCCGGCCAGCCCCGAAACGCGCCACCTGGTGAACGAGCAGGTCTTCGGCGCCATGAAGCCCCACGCCGTCTTCGTCAATATCGCCCGCGGCGACATCGTCGACGAAGCCGCCCTGATCGCCGCCCTCCAGTCACGCCAGATCGGCGCGGCGGGCCTGGATGTCTACGAAGACGAACCAAAGGTCCCCGCCGCCCTGCTGAAACTGGAAAACGCGGTGCTGCTGCCGCACCTGGGCACGGCCGCAATGAACATCCGCGAGAACATGGGCGCAATGGCGGTCGAGAACCTGCGCGCCTTCTTCGCCGGGGAAGAGGTGCCCAACCAGGTCAACTGAGCGGCGCGGGCCGGGGGGGCTGGCGGGCCGGGGGGCTGAGCAGACGCCTCGGCGCCCCGGACCAAGGGCCGCCGCGACCATGTTCCGCCCCGCTCCCTGTCATCTGGCCGGAAATACCCCCGCCGGAGGCCTCCCCAGTGGTTCACCTGACCGGGAGGTCGCCCATTTCCGCGCGCCAGTGACGCCGGCAAAGCGACACATAGGTTTCATTGCCACCGATCATCACCTGGGCACCCTCGTGCAGGGCCAGGCCGTCCGGCCCGCGGCGCACGACCATCGTGGCCTTGCGCCCGCAGTGGCAGATCGTGCGCACTTCGCGCATTTCGTCGGCCAGCGCCAGCAGGGCGGCAGAGCCATCGAAAAGCTCGCCCCGGAAATCGACGCGCAAGCCATAGCACATCACCGGAATGTTCAGGTCATCGACGGCGCGGGCCAGTTGCCAGACCTGGGCCTTGGTCAAAAACTGCGCCTCGTCGATAAAGGCACAGGCAAAGGGCCCCCGTGCCAGGCGGTCGGTCAGCTTCGCGAACAGGTCGTCATCGTCGCAAAAGGTATCCGCCGCCTCGCCGATCCCGATGCGGCTGGCGATGCGACCCTCTCCGGCCCGGTTGTCGAATTGCGCTGTCAGCAGATAGGTCTGCATGCCGCGTTCGCGATAGTTGTGCGCGGCCTGAAGCAGAACGGTCGATTTGCCCGCGTTCATCGTCGAGTAGTGAAAATAGAGCTTGGCCATGCGCGGGGTGCCCGGACGTCTTTCGCAGGCGTCAGATCAGCGGCACCAGCGGGACATCGCAGCCCGCCAGAACCATCAGCGCGGCAAGCGCCGCAAGGCGCAGGCAATCGAATTTCGGCATCGGTATCTCTCCCGTTGGTTGCGTGTCAGTCCTGAAGCGCCGTCACCGTGATGTCACCCTCGATCCGCGATTTCATCGCCTGGGCCGCCGCCCGTGCACCAGCCGCCGTGGTAAAATACGGGATCTTGTCGTACAGCGCGACCGAACGGATTTCACGGCTGTCGTTGACCGATTGTGCGCCTTCCGTGGTGTTCAGCACCAGTGCGATTTCGCCATCCTTCAACTGGTCGACGATATTCGGGCGACCCTCGTAGACCTTGTTGACCAACGTGCAGTCCAGGCCAGCCTCGTTCAGCCAGGTCGCCGTGCCGCGGGTGGCGACGATGGCAAAGCCGAGATCCAGCAGGATACGCGCGGCCTCCTGCATCGTCGGCGTCTTGTCGGCATCGCGGATCGACAGGAACACCTTGCCCGCCGTCGGCAGATCGGTCCCCGCCCCCAGCTGAGCCTTCAGAAAGGCACGGGCAAAGGAGGTCTGATCGAACCCCATCACCTCGCCGGTTGAACGCATTTCCGGCCCCAGCAGGGTGTCGACACCGGGGAAGCGGGCAAAGGGCAGCACCGCCTCTTTCACGGCGAAACCCTCGATCTGCGGGTCGACCAGGTCGAAGGTGTTCAGCTTTTCGCCCGCCATGATGCGCGCGGCGATGCTGGCGATCGGCGATTTCACCGCCTTGGCGACAAAGGGCACCGTGCGGCTGGCGCGCGGGTTGACCTCGATCAGAAAGATCTCCTGTTCGCCCGCTTCGTTCGCCTTGACCGCGAATTGCACGTTCATCAGACCCACTACGCCCAGTTCCAGCGCCAGCGCGCGGCTCTGTTCCTTCAGCTGGTCGATGATGGCCTGGCTCAGCGAATGCGGCGGCAGCGAACAGGCGCTGTCACCCGAGTGGACGCCGGCTTCCTCGATATGTTCCATGATGCCCGCGACATGCACATCGGTGCCGTCGCACAGCGCATCGACATCGACCTCGACCGCGCCGGACAGATAGCTGTCCAGCAGCACCGGGCTGTCGCCTGAAACCACGACCGCGTCGCGGATATAGCGTTTCAGCCCCTCCATCTCGCGCACGATTTCCATCGCGCGACCGCCCAAGACGTAAGACGGGCGGATGACCAGCGGAAACCCGATCTCTTTGGCAATTTCAAAGGCTTCCTCGTCCGAATGGGCGATGCCGTTGTTCGGCTGCTTCAGGCCAAGGCGGTTCACCAGGTCCTGGAACCGCTCGCGGTCCTCGGCCAGGTCGATGGCATCGGGCGTGGTGCCCAGGATCGGGATACCGGCCTCCTGCAGGTCATTGGCCAGTTTCAGCGGCGTCTGGCCGCCGAACTGCACGATGACGCCGTGCAGCGTGCCCCTGTCCTGCTCGACGCGCAGGATCTCCATCACGTGCTCGAACGTCAGCGGTTCAAAGTAGAGCCTGTCCGAGGTGTCGTAGTCGGTCGACACGGTCTCGGGGTTGCAGTTGATCATGATGGTCTCGTAGCCCGCGTCGGTCAGCGCATAGCACGCGTGACAGCAGCAGTAATCGAACTCGATCCCCTGGCCGATCCGGTTCGGTCCCCCGCCGAGGATCACGACCTTTTTCTTGTCGCTGGGGCGGGCCTCGCACTCGACTTCGCCCATCATCGGGGCTTCGTAGGTGGAATACATGTAGGGCGTCTGCGCCTCGAATTCGGCGGCGCAGGTATCGATCCGCTTGAACACGGCCGACACGCCGAGGTTCTGGCGCGCCCGGCGCACCTGCGCCTCGTCGCGCGCCGACAGGGTGGCAAGGCGCGCGTCGGAAAAGCCCATCATCTTGACATGGCGCAACCCGTCCTCGGTCACCGGCAGGCCGTTGACGCGGATCTCGGCTTCGGTCTGGACGATCTCGCGGATGCGGGCCAGGAACCAGGGATCGAACGCGGTCGCGGCGTGGATATCGACATCGGACATGCCGTGGCGCATCGCCTGCGCGATCACGCGGATACGATCCGGGGTCTGTTCGGTCAGCGCCTTGGTCACGGCGGCCGCATCGGGCGCGCCCTCGATCTCGATCTCGTCCAGGCCGGTCAGGCCCGTCTCCATGCTGGTCAGCGCCTTTTGCAGCGATTCATGGAAGGTCCGGCCAATCGCCATGACCTCGCCGACGGATTTCATCGCCGTCGTCAGATGTGGTTTCGAACCGGCGAACTTTTCAAAGGCAAAGCGCGGGATCTTGGTGACGACATAGTCGATGGTCGGCTCGAAACTGGCCGGGGTCACCTTGGTGATGTCGTTGTCCAGCTCGTCCAGCGTATAGCCGACCGCCAGCTTGGCCGCGATCTTGGCAATCGGGAAACCCGTCGCCTTTGACGCCAGCGCGGACGACCGCGACACGCGCGGGTTCATTTCGATCACGACCATGCGGCCATCGGCGGGGTTCACCGCCCATTGCACGTTCGACCCGCCGGTCTCGACGCCGATCTCGCGCAGCACGGCAATGCTCGCGGCGCGCATCGCCTGGTATTCCTTGTCGGTCAGCGTCAGGGCGGGGGCCACCGTGATCGAATCGCCGGTGTGCACACCCATCGGGTCCACGTTCTCGATGGCGCAGACGATGATGGCGTTGTCGGCCTTGTCGCGCACGACCTCCATCTCGAATTCTTTCCAACCCAGCAGGCTCTCGTCGACCAGGATCTGCGCCATGGGCGAGGCTTCCATGCCCGAGCGGCAGTAATATTCGTAGTCGTCGCGGTTGTAGGCCACACCGCCGCCGGTGCCGCCAAGGGTAAAGGCGGGGCGGATGATCGCGGGCAGACCGATGTCTTCCAGCGCGTCCATCGCCACCTTCAGACCCGCGGCGATGTCATACTTGCCGTTGTCCTTCTTCGGCGCCGTCACGATGGTCGCCTTGGGGTTTTCCAGCCCGATCCGGTCCATCGCCTCGCGGAACAGCTTGCGATCCTCGGCCATCTCGATGGCCTGCCGGTTCGCCCCGATCAGCTCGACGCCGAATTTCTCCAGCACGCCCATGTCATCCAGCGCGAGCGAGGTGTTCAGCCCGGTCTGACCGCCCATCGTCGGCAACAGCGCGTCGGGGCGTTCCTTCTCGATGATCTTGGCGACGACCTCGGGGGTGATCGGCTCGATATAGGTGGCGTCCGCCAGGCCGGGGTCGGTCATGATCGTCGCGGGGTTGGAGTTGACCAGGATCACCCGGTAGCCCTCTTCGCGCAGCGCCTTGCAGGCCTGTGCGCCGGAATAGTCGAATTCGCAGGCCTGTCCGATGATGATGGGCCCGGCCCCGATGATCATGATGGATTTGATATCGGTTCTTTTCGGCATGGCAGGACCCCTCGGCGAAGCGACGCGCTCGGGATGATGTCACCCCAAGCAAATTGTCGTGCGTTATAGCCATGACAGGCGGGGGTTCAACCCCCTAGGCGATCCCGCTGAGGTGCCGCCGTTCTACCGTGTCTGGCCGCGCCATCTATGCACCCTCCGGGGGCCATATGCCACAGCCGAACGGCCCCGCCGATGCGGGCTGCGTCAAATCGGGTCATCGGGCGGTTCCCCGTCGCGGCGGCTGCCCCGGCGGGGCGCAACCCCACGGTAAACCGCAGGGGCGGGGAACGTCGCGTGCCGCGCGTGCCATCCCGCACCGCGCCGCGTCACCAGCGGCGGTGACCGGCGCTTACTGCGCCGCCGTTGCGTGTGCGCGATCCTGCGACATCGCGTCGGGGCGGTACAGGTAATCGCGCGTCAGCGGCACGGCCTCCTGGTCGCGGCTCAGCTGGAACTGGAACACCACCTGGCCGTTCAGGCGGAACGTCAGCTCGCTTGCCACCAGGTACAGCCGCCACATGCGCACGAAACGGTCGTCATAGATCTCGCGGGCGGCGTCGGCGTTTGCCATGAACCGGTCGTACCAATGCTTGAGCGTCTCGGCATAATGCAGCCGCCAGACCTCGACATCCGTGGCGACCAGGTCTTCCTTTTCGACCGCGGCCATCGCCTCGGACATCGCCGGCACGTAGCCTCCGGGAAAGATGTACTTGGTGATAAAGCCGTTTGTCGTTCCCGGCGGTGTCGTACGACCGATGGTGTGGATCAGCGCGATCCCGTCCTCCTTCAGGAACTCCCGCACGTGGCGGAAATATTCGCGGTAATGCGGTGCGCCGACATGTTCGAACATCCCAACCGAGACGATGCGGTCGAACTGTTCGTTGACGTGCCGGTAATCCTGAAGCCGGAAGTCGATCTGAGCCTCAAGCCCGGCGTCCTTGGCACGCTGCACCGCGATCGCATGTTGTTCGCGCGACAACGTCACCCCGACCACCTGCGCCCCGTAATCACGCGCCAGCGTCAGCGCCATGCCTCCCCAGCCGCATCCGATGTCCAGCACCTTCATGCCCGGCTCGATCAGCAGCTTGTCGGCGATATGCGCCTTCTTGGCCGCCTGCGCTTCTTCCAGTGTCATCGCGGGGTCTGCGAAATACGCGCAGGAATACTGCCGGTCGGCATCCAGGAACAAATCGTACAGGCGGGCCGACAGGTCATAGTGATGTGCCACGTTGGCCTGCGCCTTGCCCACCGGGTTGAACTGCGCCACCCGGCGCATCGCCTGCCGCGCCATCGTCACCGGGCGTTGCCACCACGCCGGGCCGGCTTTCGGCAGGTTGATCAGGCCCAGCGTCAGCAGCCCGTACAGGTCGTCGTCAACGATGGTCAGCCGCTCGTCCATGTAGGCTTCGCATACCGCCAGCTCCAGATCCATGATGATCTTGCGGGGCAGGTCGGGGTCGGAAATCATGATTTCGACCTTCGGCCCACCCGGTGCCCCGCCAAAGGTGTGAACAGTGCCATCCGCATAGTTCACCGTCAGGCGACCCTGACGGATCGCCCTTTCCAGGAAGGTGTTCAATAAATTTTGCCACATGCCGTCTCTCCCAACCTTGGGGCAAGCTTTGCCAAGGTCGAGGCGAGCGGTGGCGACTTTCTCAGTCGGGGACCGCTCACCCCAAGACCTTCGCTCTGTCACCAGAATGCAAATCTTCCGATTAGATGTAAATCACATGTATGCGTAGTTCACTGTGCCTGAGCGCACCTGAGGCCAGAATCTGTACGAATAAGGCCGAAATTACGGCACTATTACCGTAAACTGCCGCCATCTCGCCGCGGCCGCGCGCAACGGCGGCCGCACGGGACCTGAGGCGGGCATTCGGGCGCTTGGTGTCACCCGCCCGCGACGAGGCGTCAGACGGCGTAAAACAGGCCCGCAACCGCCGCCTCCCTTGACTTTTGCCGCCCTTCCATGTGATCCGGCGCAGGCCCTATCCGCCCGACGCCTGATCCGCAGGCCACGGCAGCAAAGCCCGAAAACCCGAAGGACGTACAAGATCATGCATCAGTATCGCAGCCACACCTGCGCCGGTCTGACAAAAGACCATGTCGGCGAACCCGTTCGCCTTTCCGGCTGGGTGCATCGGGTCCGAGATCACGGCGGCATCCTGTTCATCGACCTGCGCGATCACTACGGCATCACCCAGGTGCTCTGCGACCCAGACAGCCCGGCCTTTGCCGCCGTCGAAAAGGTCCGCTCGGAATGGTGCATCCGTATCGACGGCGAGGTGAAGGCCCGCAGCCCCGAGCTGGTCAACCCAAAGCTGCCCACCGGCGAAATCGAGGTGTTCGTGCGTGACATCGAAATCCTCGGCGCGTCCAGGGAACTGCCGCTGATGGTCTTCGGTGATCAGGAATACCCCGAGGAAACGCGCCTGCGCTACCGGTACCTCGACCTGCGCCGCGACGAGATGCAGAAGAACATGATCCTGCGTTCGGATGTCGTGTCGTCGATCCGTCGCCGCATGTGGGACAAGGCGTTCCGCGAATTCCAGACGCCGATCATCACCGCCTCCTCGCCCGAAGGCGCGCGCGATTTCCTCGTGCCGTCGCGCCTGCACCCGGGCAAGTTCTACGCCCTGCCGCAGGCCCCCCAGCAGTTCAAGCAGCTGTTGATGGTTTCGGGCTTTGACAAGTATTTCCAGATCGCGCCCTGTTTCCGCGACGAAGATCCGCGCGCCGACCGCAGCCCGACCGATTTCTACCAGCTCGACATGGAAATGTCCTTCGTCACGCAGCAGGATATCTTTGACACGATCAGCCCCGTCATCGGCGGCATCTTCGAGGAATTCGGCAAGGGCAAGAAAGTCGACACCCCGTCCGAGTGGCCGCAGATCTCCTACAAGGACGCGGCGCTGAAATACGGCTCGGACAAGCCCGACCTGCGCAACCCGATCGAGATGCAGGTCGTGTCCGAGCATTTCGCCGGTTCCGGGTTCGCCATCTTCGCCAAGCTGCTGGAACAGGACGGCACCGAAATCCGCGCCATCCCCGCCCCGACGGGCGGTTCGCGCAAGTTCTGCGACCGCATGAACGCCTTCGCCCAGAAAGAGGGGCTGCCCGGCATGGGCTACATCTTCTGGCGCGATCAGGGCGAGGGTATGGAGGCCGCTGGCCCCCTTGCGAAAAACATCGGCCCCGAGCGGACCGAGGCGATCCGCCAACAGCTCGGACTTGGGGTCGGCGATGCGGCCTTCTTCCTTGGCGGCAAGCCGAAGTCGTTCGAAGCTGTCGCGGGCCGCGCCCGAAACGTCATTGGCGAAGAGCTCGGCCTGACCGACAAGGACCGCTTTGCCTTTGCCTGGATCGTCGATTTCCCGATCTACGAACGGGACGAGGAAACCGGCAAGCTCGACTTTGAACACAACCCCTTCTCCATGCCGCAGGGCGGGATGGACGCGCTGATGGGCGATCCGCTGGACGTGCGCGGTTACCAGTATGACCTGGCCTGCAACGGCTATGAACTGGTCAGTGGCGCGATCCGCAACCACAAGCCCGAGATCATGTTCAAGGCCTTCGAGATTGCCGGTTACGGCAAGGAAGAGGTCGAGAAACGCTTTGGCGGCATGGTCAACGCCTTCCAGTACGGCGCACCGCCGCACGGTGGCTGCGCGGCCGGGATCGACCGCATCGTTATGCTGCTGGCCGAAGAACAGAACATCCGCGAAGTCATCCTGTTCCCGATGAACCAGCGCGCCGAAGACCTGATGATGAACGCCCCGTCCGAGCCGACCTCGGATCAGCTGATGGAGCTGCATCTGCGCGTCATTCCGCAGGAATGATCGCCAGGGCGGTCCACGGACCGTCGCATGAAACGACAGAAAGGCCCGGTATCACCCGGGCCTTTCCTGTTCCGGCCAGCTTGACCTGCTCCCCTCGGCCAGAGACCAGCGCTCCTCGGCCCTCGGCCCTCGGCCCTCGGCCCTCGGCC